>SAMEA3663186__coassemble_68_pt1 | contig 36923 bp, 31 predicted proteins | sample SAMEA3663186__metabat2_low_PE_012 | metagenome-assembled genome bin SAMEA3663186 (sample SAMEA3663186) | pig gut metagenome | biome: pig gut; feature: pig-associated habitat; material: faeces | place: Denmark | collected 2012
ATAGCATAACAAAAGCGCTCCGAAATTTTCGGAGCGCTTTTTCTTTTTTACATCAGGTCGTCGAGGGATTCGACGGAGCTGCCCTTGCTCTCGTAATATGCGAGCATTTCGGGAAGCTTTTTCTTGTCGTAGCTTGTGACGCAGTCGGACAGCACATGAACCTTATACCCGCTCTTGGTCATGTTAAAGCAGGTGGATTTCACGCAGGCGGTGGCGTCGGCACCGGTAAGGAAAAACTCCGTGATGCCGTGATCCTCGATGAATCTGAGAAAGTCCTCGCTCGTTAAGGCGTTGCTCTTGGATTTGACAAAAATAAAGTCGGAAACGACGTCCAGCTCCGGCACAAGCTCTGCGCCGTGCGTGTTGGGCTTAAAGGTCCTCGTTCCGGCGGACAGATTGTTGTGCTTAATGTAAACGACGTACATTTCGGTTTCGACCGCCCACGCTATCGCACGATTGACACGTTCGACGATCTCTCTGTAATTCTTCGTTATGTCGTTTTGAAGGTCTATAACGACCAAAGCGCTGTTTTTCACTGAAATATTCCTCCGTTTATTCTTCGGATACAAGGTCGATGACGCAGATTTCGGGACGGTTAAAGAGCCTCGGTACCATGCCGTAGCCGTACAGCCCGGAGGAGAGGATCATGTCGGTGTCGCCGAAGCGGTAGCGCCCGTGATCGTATTCCGGGAACAGTCCCTCGCTCGGCGATATGACGCCGCCGACAAAGGGCAGCCGCCACAGTCCGCCGTGAACGTGACCGCTGATGACGAGGTCCATACGGAACTCCTCCCACGGCTCAAAAAATATCATCATGTTCGGCATATGCGCAAGATACACGGTCGGAAGCTCGCATGAGCGCAGGTCCTCGAAAAACGCATATTCGGTGTCACTGAGGTCGTGGTCGCTGTCGTCAGAGTAGTAACTGAGCCAAGGCGAGTTTCCGCCCAAAAGCCCGACAAGCCGAATGCGGTTGCCGCCGATCTCGACGTCCGAGTATTCGTTATTGAGAAACCCCCCGCCGGCGTCCTCGACCGCTGCCTTGAGGTCCGTGAGCTTTGCGGTGTAAAACTCGTCCTCGTGATTGCCGATCGTGTAGTACACTGGGGCGATCTCACGCAGCCTGCGCACGAGTGCGGCAAAGCGCTCGATATCCTCGGAGTCTGCGTCCCGGCTGAGCATATCGCCGACGCAGAATATCGCATCGGGCTTCTGCTCCGCAATGAGGCTTATAAGGCGCTCGTTATCCTCACCGTATTCCTTGCTGTGCAGGTCGCTTATCGCAACGACCCGACACGGCGTTTCTATCCCCGGCAGTGCCTCGGTGTAGTATGTGGCTTTTACGGAAACGCTGCACACGACGGCGGAGACCGCCGCCGCTATAAGGCAGATGCCGAGTATGATAAGCAGTACCGTCATAATTCGTTTGAGTCTTAGGGACATGGCTTACTTTTTCCTGCCCTTGCCTGCGCCTTCGGACTTTTCGGGCGCTTTTGCAAAATGCTCGTTTTCGTCAAACATATAGCTCAGGTCACGGACGTATTTAAACTTCTCCTGCTTGTGCGTCGCTATGCGGTACAGGGTCTTTACGTTTTGCAGCAGCACGAGCAGCATACACAGCAGAAGCAGCGTATGCACCCAAGCACCCTCCATCGTGATTATCGAAAAGCCGTACATAAAAACGGCTGCGATGACCTCCGCAAGGGCGGGGTAGCGGGTGGCAAAGTATGCGATGACCATGATGATCGCAAGCACGGCGCCGATCTCGAAGTTTACCGCCATTGCACCGAACATGAGGGCAAAGTAGCTGACCTCGCCCTTAAAGCGGTACATGATGGGGAATGCGGTGCCGAGCAGCAGACAGAAGAAGGCAAAGCAGCGTCCTATGTCGGCACAGTCGAGTATGCTCATAAGCCAGCCGCCGACAAGCACCGGCAGCAGCGAGCGTATAAGCTCGATCACCAGCAGGACGAGAAAGCCCGCCTTGCCGTAGCGACGGTAAAACTGCGTGATGCCGAGGTTGTTTCTCGGATACTTACGCAGGTTTTTGCGGAACACGAGGTGCGAGGCGATCTGAACGGTGCTGAGGCTTCCGACGAAGTAGGCAAAAGCACCCGTGAGAGCAAGCAGCAGAAAGCTCATTCCTTGTCTCCCTTCTGCCGTATGACCATGCGTATGGGGGTACCCTCAAGCCCGAACACTGCACGGATCTGATTTTCTAAATAGCGCTGATACGAGAAGTGGAACAGATCCTTCCTGTTGCAGAACACGACAAAGTTCGGCGGGCAGATGCCCGTCTGCGTCATATAGTATATCTTCAGGCGGCGACCCTTGTCGGTGGGCGGCTGTACCCTTGCCTGCGCATCGGCGAGAACGTCGTTGAGCATACCCGTGGTGATGCGCATATGCGACTGGTCGTTTACGAAGTTTACAAGCTCAAAAATGCGGTCGGTGCGCTGACCAGTGACCGCGGATATGAACAGCACGGGAGCGTAGCTCATAAAGCTCAGGTCACGCATGACGTCCTTGCGCATTTTCTCAAGCGTCCCCGTCTCCTTTTCGACGAGGTCCCACTTGTTGACTACGATGATGCTCGCCTTGCCCGCCTCGTGCGCCATGCCTGCGATCTTCGTGTCCTGCTCGGTAACGCCGTCACGGGCGTCGATCATTATAAGGCACACGTCGGCACGCTCGATGGCGAGCTGCGCACGCATGACGGAAAACTTCTCGACACGCTCGTCAACACGGCTTTTTCTGCGTATTCCGGCGGTGTCGATAAAAACGTATTTACCGTATTTGTTCTCAAACTCGGTGTCCACGGCGTCACGGGTGGTACCCGCCATGTCTGCGACGATGACACGCTTTTCGCCGAGGATGTGGTTTATGAGCGAGGACTTGCCGACGTTGGGCTTGCCGATGACGGCGACACGGATGCGGTCGTCCTCGTCGTCATGCTCCTCCTCCGGGGGAAAGTATTTTGCGCACTCGTCGAGCAGGTCACCGGTGCCGTGACCGTGAACGGCGGAGACGGCGATGGGGTCGCCCATGCCAAGCTCGTAAAACTCATAGATGGCGGGGTCGAGCTGACCCGTGGAGTCCATCTTGTTCACCGCAAGCACGGTCGGCTTGCCGGAGCGCAAAAGCATATTTGCGACCTCACGGTCGGCTGCGGTGACTCCGGTGCGAACGTCGGTGACGAGGATTATCACGTCGGCGGCGTTTATTGCGATATTCGCCTGCTCACGCATGAAGGAGAGTATTTCATTGTCGGTGGTCGGCTCGATGCCGCCCGTGTCCACGATGTCGAATTTTCTGCCGCACCACTCACATTCGGCGTACAGCCTGTCACGGGTGACGCCCGGAGTGTCCTCAACGATGGAAAGACGCTTGCCGCAGAGCTTGTTGAAGAGCATTGACTTTCCGACGTTGGGTCTGCCAACTATGGCAACAAGAGGTTTGGACATTTTTCCGCCTCCTTAATTCTGGTTGTATTTGTAAAAGCATTCTCTGTCCGGGCTTCTTTCGGGGATGACGACCTTCGGCAGATTGTCGCCGGAGATGGCGTCCCACAGTGCAAAGCCGTCGGACTCGATGGGGTATATCGGCACACCGAGCGCCGCCGACGCTTCCTCAAGGGTCACGTCGTCGAGGAAATCCAGCTCCTCACGCCGCAGCATATTCTGCGAAATGAAAAGGCGTTCGCCGAGGTCACGGCCCTTGAGCTGGGCAATGAGGTCCTGCCCGGTTATAAGCCCCGTGACGTTTATGCGATGACCGAAGAAGTCGTTTAAAATGGGATAGACCCTTCCGTCTATATTATCATACTTTTGCTTTGCTGTAAAAACAAGTTTTTCAAAGAAGGGCGCAGCGGAGGTGCCCGTGGCGATGGAAAACGGCACTCCGTCCGGCGTATCGGAAAGGCTCAGGGCGGAGGCAAACTCACGCTCTAACAGCCTTATCATGCCGACGCCGTTTTCAAGCTGCGTATGCTCCTCGTAGAAATCGTCCTCCGGAAGCTCACGTCCTGCGCATATGTACATTTCGTCCGAGCAGAAGAATATCCTCGTGCCGTACTTTTCAAGGCAGCGATCGCCGAATTCGGTAACCATGTCGATGGTTTCGGCGGAGTGTTCGGACGTAAACGGGACGAGAGGGTAAAGCCCCTCACGGTACTTCGTAAGCCCGACCGGAACGATGGAAACGCTGTGAACGTGCGGATACAGCGCCGCAAGGTCCTCCATGCTGCGCATGAGCGCATCCCCGTCGTTTAAGCCGGGGCAGCAGACGATCTGACAGTTCATCGTTATGCCGCCGTCGGCAAAGCGGCGCATGATATCCATGCACCTGCCTGCGTTTTTGTTGCGCAGGAGCTTAACACGAAGCTCCGGGTCCGTTGCGTGGACCGAGATGTTGACGGGGCTGACGTGCAGACCGATGATGCGGCAGATCTCACGCTCTGTAAGGTTTGTGAGCGTGATGTAATTGCCGAGAAGAAAGCTCAGGCGTGCGTCGTCATCCTTAAAATACATGGTCTTGCGCATACCCTTGGGGAGCTGGTCTATAAAGCAGAAGACGCAGCGGTTTGCGCAGGAGCGGGGTCTGTCCATGAGATAGCTCTCGAACTCCAGACCGAGATCCTCGCCCTCGGCCTTGCTTATATGCACCGTGTGACTGCGCCCCTCCGGGGTGAGCAGCACGATGCTGAGCTCCGTGTCGTAGGCGTAGAACTTGTAGTCAAGCACGTCACGGACCTCGTTGCCGTTTATGGAGACAACACGGTCGCCGATGTGAGCCCACGGACGCAGCGGGCTTGTGTCTTCAATTTTGGAGATAACGTTTTCGTGGATCATCTTGCACCGCCCGATACAGCAAAAGGAGGAAAGGTACGCCCTTTCCTCCTAAAGCATTTTACTTATTATCCTCAACCTTCAGGACCTGACGGCCGTTGTACATGCCGCATTCCTTGCAAACACGGTGAGGCATTTTGAAAGCACCGCAGTTGGGGCACTTAACAATACCGGGAGCGGTGAGCTTCCAGTGAGAGGAACGTCTCTTATCACGTCTCTGTCTTGATACTTTTCCCTTAGGGACTGCCATGGTGACACCTCCTGATTCAGCTGTTATGAGCAGCGTTATTATTTATCCAAAAGCTGCTCAAGCACAGCAAGTCTTGGATCAATTTGTTTTCTGCAATTGCAGGGACCGAGATTAAGGTCGGCTCCGCACTCGGAGCAGAGACCCTTGCAATCTTCCCGACAAAGGAATTTCGTTTCCATGTCCAGAAGAAAAAGCGTGGAAAGAGCATCGCCGAGATCAAGCTTGTCTCCGTCGAGAACAAAGGCTTCGGGATCATCGGAATCTCCGTCGGTGATAAGGGCTTTGATGTTCGTTACCTTGACGCTGTCGAACTCTTTACCACATCGGTCGCAAACGCAAGTCATGTCGGCGGTCACGGTACCCTCGAGTGTCAGGATACCGGCCTCGTTGAACACTCTGCCCACGGCATGGGGGTCGTGCTTAAACTCCTTGACGGAGGGAGTCAAAAGGTCGTCGGCACAGACGGAGCAATCAAAGGGAAGCTCCCGGCCGGGAATCTCAATTATCTCTCTCAGATCAAGCAGCATAGCGCACCTCTCCATAGTCGCTTAAATATTATAGCTAAAGCGGTGGGGCTTGTCAACCGTAATTTGCACTTTTTGTGCGGAAAATCCACGCCTCCTCAACTTTTTCTTGCGGTAAATTGCGCTAAAGTGTATAATCGTTAGCGACAAATATGCGTAGTGGGAGTAAAACCGAGTATATGAACGCACACAAGAACGAAAAACTTAATGTTTTGTCTCTGTTTTCCGGCTGCGGAGGGATGGATATAGGCTTTGAGGGCGGCTTCCGCTGCCTCAGACGCTCGATAAACACGAAGCTTCACCCCGACTGGATCGAGAGCGAGGACGGGGAATGGGTGACGCTCAGAAAAACCGGCTTCAGAACCGTCTTTGCAAACGACATCCGCCCCGATGCGAAGGCTGCGTGGGTCTCGTACTTTTCGCAGCACTACGGATGCAGCGGAGATATTTATAAGATCGAGAGCATAGTTGACCTTGTGAAGGCTCACAGTGTCGGAGAGCATGTTTTTCCGATTCAGGCAGACGTCGTCACCGGGGGCTTTCCTTGTCAGGATTTTTCGGTTGCGGGGAAAAGAAAGGGCTTTGACTCGCTGAGAAACCACGACGGTACGCTCCGCTCGGAGGACGAGCCATCCGCCGAAAGCCGAGGCCAGCTTTATATGTGGATGCGGGACGTCGTTACCATTACGAAGCCGAACGTGTTTGTCGCCGAAAACGTGAAGGGTCTTACCAACCTGAAAAACGCAAAGGAGATAATCGAAAGGGATTTTGCTTCCGCAGCGGACGGGGGCTATGTTGTAGTCCCGGCAAAGCTCCTCAATGCGGCGGATTACGGGGTGCCTCAGTCGAGGGAAAGGGTAATATTCTTCGGCTTTAAAAAGTCGGCGCTTAACCCGAAGGCGAAAGCGGCGCTTTGCTCCGAGTCCATTCCGCAGGAGTTTGATCCGTACCCCAAAGCGACGCATGCTTACACGAAGGAGGCACCGTCGCTTTGCGCCCCGGTCACCTGTTCGGAGGCGTTTGGCGGACTGGCTGAGCCGGAGGAATCAAGGGACCCGGCGCAGCAGAGATATTCCAAAGCCAAATACTTGGGCAGGCATTGCCAAGGTCAGACCGAGATAAAGCCACACTCGGTCTCGCCAACCATAAGGGCGGAGCATCACGGCAACATTGAGTTCAGGAGGCTCGGTCCGGAGCACGGAGGTAAGCAGCAGACCGAATTGGAAACGGGCTTGTGTGAGCGAAGAATGACGGTGCGCGAGTGTGCAAGGCTTCAAACCTTCCCGGACGACTACCGCTTTATCATGCCGAAGTCAAACGACGGGGTCTCGGTGTCGGCAAGCGATGCCTACAGACTCATCGGCAATGCGATACCGTGCGTGCTTGCGTACAATATCGCAATGAGGCTTGAAGAAAACTGGGAAAAGTATTTTTAACGGGTGATCTTAAATGATAGTTTCGGAAAACGGCAGACCTTCGATTGAAGAGTTTCGCAGGCTCATGAGCAGAACGGATGAGTTGCTCAACCGTGAAGCCGTCGGCATGGAAGACTACTACTCCGACAGAAACGGAAGCCAGCTTGAGGAAGATGTGTTCGACGCTCTGCGGCGCTGTGCCGTCGGCACGGCGTTTGACGGCTCGATAGTTTTGGTGTCGGGATCGAGCTTCCCGGACATTATTGCGAACCGTTTTTACGGAGTGGAGGTCAAAAGCACCAACAAAAATCACTGGAGATCAATAGGCAGCAGCATTTTGGAATCGACCCGCAATGCGGACGTCGAGAGGATATTCCTCACCTTCGGCAAGCTTGGCAGACCCGTTTCGTTTAAAAGCAGACCGTATGAGGAATGTCTTTCCGGCATATCGGTAACGCATTATCCCCGCTACCAGATAGACATGGAGCTGCCGGAGGGCGAAACGATATTCGATAAAATGGGTGTGCCGTACGATGAGCTGCGGCGGCTGGACAATCCGGTCGCTCCGGTTTCAAAGTATTATAAGAGCAAGCTGCGTCCCGGCGAAAGTTTGTGGTGGGCAGCCGACGAAGCCTCGGACGAGGCGTCGTCTCCGCCGATCCTGCGCTTGTGGTCAAGCCTGACGCCGGAGCAGAAAAACGCACTTACGGTGGAGGGCTATGCGCTGTTCCCGGAGATACTGAGCAATTCGAGCGACAAATATCAAAGGCTTGCTTTGTGGATGGTGAAAAACCGAAGCGTTGTCAATACCAACATAAGAGACCAGTTTTCCGCCGGGGGCAGGGTTGACGTCGAGACCTCAAGGGGCGTGTTTAAAGGCGTACCCGCAGCCTTCGGCAGGATCGCAAAAAATCGCAGTCTCATAGAGGAGACGATCGCAGGCAAAAGCGCAGAGCAGCTTTGCGAATACTGGAGCGTTGCCGCCGCCGAGAACGACAGGATCGCACAGTGGTGCAGAATCGCAGCGGACTACGGTCAGGACAAGGCGCTTACATACGAGATGCTTTGTGCAATATTTGAGCGCAACTGAAAAAACCGACCGACGCATATACGTCGGTCGGTTTTAAATTTATTCGTCGAGCTTTAAGACGGCGAGGAAGGCTTCGGTCGGGATGGAGACGGTGCCGAGCTGGCGCATCTTCTTCTTACCCTCCTTCTGCTTTTCGAGCAGCTTCTTCTTTCTCGTTATATCGCCGCCGTAGCACTTGGCAAGCACGTCCTTGCGCAGCGCCTTGACGGTCTCACGGGCGATTATCTTGCCGCCTATCGCAGCCTGTATCGGGACCTCGAAAAGCTGACGGGGGATGTTGTCCTTCAGCTTTTCGCAGAGCTTTCTCGCACGGGGGTATGCCTTGTCCTTGTGGGCGATGAAGCTCAAAGCGTCCACCTGATCGCCGTTTAGGAGCATATCGACCTTCACAAGCTCCGAGGGCTTGTACTCGCTCAGCTCGTAGTCGAGGGAGGCGTAGCCCTTGGTGCGGGCCTTGAGCGTGTCGAAAAAGTCGTAGATTATCTCGTTGAGCGGCATCTCGTAGCGCAGCTCGACAAGGTGCGAATCGAGGTACTGCATATCACGGTACTCGCCACGCCTGTCCTGACACAGCGGCATGATGTTGCCTACATAGTCGTTCGGCGTTATGATGCTCACCTTGACATACGGCTCCTCGGCGTGCTCAATGGAGGCGGGATCGGGGTAGTTGTGCGGATTGTCGACCATGACGACGCTGCCGTCGGTCTTTACTACCTTATATATAACGCTCGGAAGCGTGGTCACAAGCTCAAGGTCAAACTCACGCTCAAGGCGCTCCTGTATGACCTCCATGTGCAGCATACCCAAGAAGCCGCAGCGGAAGCCGAAGCCGAGCGCAACGGAGCTTTCCGGCTCAAAGGAGAGCGAGGCGTCGTTTAGCTGGAGCTTTTCCAGTGCGTCACGAAGATCGGGATACTTGCTGCCGTCCTCGGTGTATATGCCGCAGTAGACCATCGCCCTTGCGGGGCGGTAGCCCGGCAGCGCCTCGGCGCAGGGCAGCACGGCATCCGTCACGGTGTCGCCGACCTGTGTGTCCGCAACGTTTTTTATGGAGGCGGTGAAGTAGCCGACGTCGCCTGCGCAAAGCTCGCTGCACGGCTCAAGTCCGATGGGACGCATATGCCCGACCTCAAGCACGGAATACTTTGCGCCCGTGGATTTGAGCAGCACCTCTGTACCCTTTGCTATCCTGCCGTCAATCAGACGCATGAACACGATGACGCCCCGGTAGCTGTCGTACTGGCTGTCGAATATCAGCGCCTTGAGCGGGGCGTCGGGATCGCCTGCGGGAGCGGGGACGTTGCTCACGATATCGTCAAGCACCGCCTGAACGTTAATACCGTTTTTGGCGCTGATCTCCGGTGCGTCCATTGCAAGGATGCCGATTATGTCCTCGATCTCCTGCTTTACACGCTTGGGATCGGCGGCGGGTAGGTCTATCTTGTTGATGACGGGGAGTATTTCAAGGTTTGCGTCGAGCGCAAGGTAGGTGTTGGCAAGGGTCTGCGCCTCGACGCCCTGAGATGCGTCGACCACCAGCACCGCACCCTCGCAGGCGGCAAGCGACCTCGACACCTCGTAGTTGAAGTCAACGTGTCCCGGAGTGTCGATGAGGTTCAGAGTATAGGTCTCGCCGTCGGGCGCTTTGTAGTTCAGACCTATCGCACGGGCCTTGATGGTGATGCCTCGCTCACGCTCAAGATCCATGTTGTCGAGGATCTGATCCTCCATGTTGCGCTCCTCCACCGCACCGCACAGCTCGATGAGCCTGTCGGACAGGGTGGATTTGCCGTGGTCGATGTGAGCGATTATCGAGAAATTCCGGATGTGGTCCTGATTTATCATACAAGCTCCTCCAGTGCGGATTCCGCCTTGTTTGCAAGCACCCTCAGCTCCGAGATAAACGCCCTCGCAACGTCCGCCGTGCGGTCGAAGCCGTCGGGATTGGCGCTGCGTCCGAGCAGGTAGTCGGCGGTCACGTTATAGTAATCGCAGACCCGGCACACGAAGCCGAGACCCGGTTCCCTTGCACCGTTTTCGTAGTGACTCAAAAGCGCCTGACTTATATTCAGATCGGCTGCCGCCTTGCGCTGGCTGAGACCGGCGCTGTGGCGCAGCTCGGAAAGTGTCTGTGAAAAATTACGTTCGTTCATAAGCATTTTCTCCGTTTTGTGATTACAGCCCGTATATTATACTTACAAATCGACCACTTGTAAATAGAAATCTTCCGAAATACTTGAAAAATGCACGAGTCGGTGTTAAAGTGTTATTCGGATAAATTTGCGGCCAAAAACGCCGCTTTTTTGGAGGAAAACCAAAATGTTTGAAAATCTTATCGAAGTTCTGAAAAATGATCCCCGCAAGATAGTTTACACCGAAGGTCACGACGCCCGCATCCTTGAGAGCGCAGCCCGCCTCAAGAAGGAAGGCTTCCTTACCCCCATCCTCGTCGGCAATGTTGACGTCGTGAAGGAAGCTGCCGCAAAGGGCGGCTTTGACATCGACGGCCTTGAGATCCTCGATCCCCTGACCTACGAAGGCATGGACGCAATGGTCGAGGAAATGGTCGCTCTCCGCAAGGGCAAGATGAGCGCAGAGGACTGCCGTGCGGCGCTGTCCAAGGGCAACTACTTCGGCACCATGCTCGTCAAGATGGGCGTTGCCGACTGCCTGCTCGGCGGTGCGACGTACTCCACCGCAGACACCGTGCGTCCCGCACTCCAGCTCGTCAAGACCAAGAAGGGCGCAAACCTCGTGTCCTCCTGCTTCATTATGATTCGTGACGACGAGATGCTCGCAATGGGCGACTGCGCAATAAACATCGACTACCAGGACAAGCTCGACAAGGAAGGCAACGTCGTTCTTTCCGCAGCGGCACAGCTTGCAGAGGTCGCCGTTGCTACCGCTCACACCGCAGAGGTGTTCGGCATCGACCCCAAGGTCGCAATGCTGTCCTACTCCACCAAGGGCTCCGGCAAGGGTCCCGCCGTCGACCTCGTCCGTGAGGCGACTGCGATCGCAAAGGAAATGGCTCCCGAGCTCAAGCTCGACGGCGAGATGCAGTTCGACGCAGCGGTCTCTCCCGTTGTCGGTCAGCTCAAGTTCCCCGGCTCTCCCGTTGCGGGCTACGCAAACACCTTCATCTTCCCGGAGATCCAGTCCGGCAACATCGGCTACAAGATCGCCGCACGTCTCGGCGGCTTCATGGCAGTTGGTCCTATCCTTCAGGGTCTGAACGCTCCCATCAACGACCTCAGCCGCGGCTGCAACGCCGAAGAGGTCTACCAGATGTCAATCATCACCGCAGCACTCAAGTAATACATAATGTGACGGGAGACAGGGCAAACGCCCTGTCTCTTTTTAAAAAGCGAGGTTTTATGGACAGAGAAGCTTACATGGAAAAGGCCCTTACGCTTGCAAGGCAGGCGTATGAGGCGGGGGAGATCCCCGTCGGCTGCGTCATTGCGGATGCCGAGGGCAGGATAATCGGCACGGGGCGCAACCGCAGAGAGGAAAGCGGCGACGCCACGACCCACGCCGAGATCGAGGCGATACGCATGGCGTGCGCCGAGGTCGGCGACTGGCGTCTTCATGGCTGCACCCTGTTTGTGACGCTTGAGCCGTGTCCGATGTGTGCCGGAGCCGTGATAAACTCACGCATACCGAAGGTCGTGTTCGGCGCAAGGGACGCAAACACCGGCTCATGCGGCAGCGTTATAAACCTGTTCGAGGAGCGCTACGGACACCGTCCTGCGGTGTACGGGGACGTTCTGGCGCAGGAGAGCCGTGAGCTGCTGCGCAGCTTTTTTGAGGAGCGACGCTGAGTTTTCTACATTATATAATAGTAAAGCGCCCGACTTGAGGAATCCAAGTCGGGCGCCGATATTTATTCACTTGCAGGGGATCAGTCGGTCACGATGATGATGACGGAGAAGGTTTCGGAATTCACGTCGTTGTAGAAGCTCAGAAGAGTTACGCCCTTTTCGAGGGGACTTACGGTGAGCGTGGTGGTGTCGCCCTCCCAAGTGTCCTCGTCAAAGCTCACGTCGGCACTGTAGCCTTCGAGATCGTAGCTGACGGTGACTGCGGTATCGACCGCAAGGGTGAGAGTGAGAGTCTCGTCGTAGTCGTCCTCACTGAGAACGATGACGGCTTTGTCGGTATGGAAGGCGTCGGACGCATAGCCGATGTTGTTATACTGCGCATAGTAGCAGATGTCCGCAAGATCGACGGATGCGCTGTCGGCAGAGTCGTAAAGACCCTCAAGCTCGTCGTACTCGTCCTTGAGCTCGTCGTACTTTGCTTCGGCTTTCTTGAGGTCGGACTTTGCGTCGTCAAGCTTGTCGGCGGTTTTCGGAGCCATGACGAAATACTGGTATGCGTTAAGTCCGATAAGAGCAAGGATCAGAACACCGATGACGGCGATGAGAGCAATCTTCTTGCCCTTGCCTTCCTTCTTTGCGGGGGCTTCGTCGAACACGGGAGCGACAGGGGGAACGTCAAACGACGGCGCTTTGGGGGTCGGAGTCTCGAATGCGGGTGCTTCGGGAGCGGGGCTTTCCTCGACGGAGGCAGTGCTTTCGTAAACGGGAGCGGTGACGGCAGACTCTGCTGCGGGAGCGGGAGCATCCTCCTGCTTTGCACCGCAGTAAATACAGAATTTGGTGCCTTCTTCAAGTTTCTTGCCGCAGGTGGTACAGAACACTTAAATCATCCTTTCTGAATATTATTCATTTTTTATGAATAATATTGCTTTTTTAAATTTTCCGTGTTATGCTGTAAATCAAGAATAACATTATTATCGGGCTTAGTCAATATCACCGTCCGACAAAATTCGTTAAATGCATACATAATTGTAAAGGCGCAAAAAACTTTTGGAATGCAAATCGCTAAAAATGCACCAAAAATCTTGTAATCATCACCGCAATGTGCTAAAGTGGAACAGTAACAATGTAAAATATTCCGGTGCCGAGCCGGGTGTTTTAAGAAAATTACCGAGATAGATCGGAGAAAAGGAGAAACTCATGAAAACAGCACGCACTACCAAACGTTTTATTTCACTGCTGCTTATCATCATGCTGCTTATGAGCCTGACGCTTCCCGTCATGGCGACCAACGACAAGAGCAGCGGCGGAATAACATGGGAGAAGGTGGACAATGACACGGTTAAAGCCGATCTGCCTGCCAAAGCCGCTGATGATACAGACTCCGACGCTCCGGAATATGCGGATACGGACATTGTTCGTGTCTCCATAGTTCTGGAACAGAAGAGTACCGTCGCAGCGGGCTTCTCCACCATTAAAATAGCTTCCAACGCAAGCGCTATGAGCTACCGCAGCGGACTTAAGTCTCAGCAGGACGCCTTGGCAAAGACCATTTCCGACAAGGTTTTGGGCGGAAAGGATCTTGACGTCGTTTGGAATCTGACTCTTGCGGCGAACATCATCTCCGCAAACGTACCCTACGGAACCATCGAGCAGATCAAGGCTCTCGACGGCGTTAAGAATGTCGTTATCGAGCAGACCTATGAACCCTGCGTAAGCTCCTCCGGTGCGGCAGATCCCAATATGGCGACCTCCTCCGTCATGACCGGTTCCTCCGCAGCCTGGGCAAACGGCTACACCGGCGCAGGCAGCAGGATCGCCATCATCGACACCGGACTTGATACCGACCATCAGTCCTTTGCAAGCAACGCATACCTCTTCGCACTTGAGCAGAACGCCGAAAAGCTCGGCATGGACTACAACGAGTACGTTAAGTCCCTCGCACTGCTCACTCAGGCGGACGTCGAGAAGCACTGGAGCGAGCTGAACTTCTCCTCCGTGTACTCCGGCGACGTTGCAAATACCTTCTTCAGCGAAAAGGTACCTTTCGGTGCAAACTACGTTGACAAGGGCATCGAGATCACCCACGACAAGGATACCCAGGGTGAACACGGCTCCCACGTTGCAGGTATTGCGGCAGCAAACCGCTTCATTGAGAACGAGGACGGCACCTTCTCCAACGCTCTTGAGTCCGTAAAGACCCAGGGCATCGCCCCCGACGCACAGCTTCTCGTTATGAAGGTGTTCGGCAAGAACGGCGGCGCAAACGACTCCGACTACATGGCAGCCATTGAGGACGCCATTATCCTCGGCGCAGACTCGGTGAACCTTTCTCTCGGCTCCAGCAATGCGGGCTTTGCCACCAGCGAGGATTACCAGAACGTTATGGACGATCTGGCAAAGAGCGACACCGTCGTTTCCATCTCCGCAGGTAACTCCGGCATGTACGGCGACGGCAATCTGCCTTACGGCTACCTGTACAGCGACGATGCAAACTTCGCTACCGGCGGCTCTCCCGGTTCCTTCACCAACGCCTTCACCGTGGCATCCGTTGACAACGACGGCGCTACCGGCAAATACCTCAAGTTCGGCGACAACCTGATATTCTATACCGAGAGCGATTACTCCAACGATCCCATCAGCTCCATGCCCGGCGAGTACGAATACGTCTTCGTCGACGCCGCAGGCACTCAGGCTGACTTTGAAAAGGTCAAGGACGCTCTTGACGGCAAGATCGCCATTTGCTGGCGCGGCGGCATCTCCTTCTATGAGAAGGCGGAGAACGCAGTTGCAAACGGCGCTATCGCAACCATCGTTGCGAATAACACCTCCGGCACCATCAACATGGACCTGAGCGACTACACCAAGTCCGCTCCCTGCATCTCAATCCTCCAGTCCGAAGGTCAGTACATTATGGAAAACTCCACTCCCGTTGAGGACGAGAGCGGCAATGTCCTGTACTACACCGGCAAGATCACCGTTGAGGATAAGATCGGCACCGTGCAGTACGATTCCGATTACTACACCATGAGCGACTTCTCCAGCTGGGGCGTTCCCGGAACCCTTGAGCTTAAGCCTGAGATCACCGCACCCGGCGGAAGCATCTACTCCGTCAACGGCGCTGTTGCAGGCGGCAAGGCTTACGAGGTCATGTCCGGTACCTCCATGGCTGCTCCTCAGATCGCAGGCATGAGTGCCCTCCTTGCTCAGTACATCCGTGAAAGCGGTCTCGATCAGAAGACCGGACTGAGCGCACGTCAGCTCACTCAGAGCCTTCTCATGTCCACCGCTACCCCGCTCGTCGAGAAGGACAGCGGCAGCTACTACTCCGTCATGAAGCAGGGCGCAGGTCTTGCAAACGTTGATGCGGCAATGAACGCCGACTCCTACATCATGATGGCGTCCGGCGCTACCAAGTCTGCGGCAGACGGCAAGATCAAGGCCGAGCTTGGCGACGATCCTGACCGCAGCGGCAGCTACAGCTTCAGCTTCACCATCAACAACATGAGCGGAGAGACCAAGAACTACGATATAAGCTCCAGCTTCTTCACTCAGGACATATTTGCGGATGAAGACGTGGGTGCATCGTTCCTCGACACATGGACCGTTCCTCTCAACTTCACCGCAAGCTACACCGTTAACGGTGCTGCGATCACCAACGACGATGTCGATAAGCTCGCAGCTTACGACTTCGACGGCAACGGCAGCATAAACGCAGCCGACGGTCAGGCACTGCTCAACTACATCACCGGCGTTAAGGATTCCATCTCCTGCAAGGACGCAGCGGACATCGACAACGACGGCGATATCGACACCTACGACGCATACCTCTTCTTCAAGGCACTCAACGCCGGTTCCGTAAGCGTTCCCGCAAACGGCAGCGTTGAAGTTACCGTCTCCGTACAGCTCCAGAACATCGCAGACTTTGACGACAACGGCGCATACGTCGAGGGTTACGTCTTCGTTGACGAGCTTACCTCCGCAGACGGCGCACTGGGCGAGTCCCACTCCATCCCCGTTCTCGGCTACTACGGCAGCTGGTCCGAGCCTTCCATGTTCGACGTCGGCAGCTACCTTGAGTATGCTTACGGCCTTGAGGACAGGATCCCCTATATGTATGCAGCGGCAGATCAGGACGCCCTGTACTACCAGACCTACATAGTTAACTACGCAGGCGACAGCGCAAACTACTACTTCGGCGGTAACCCCGTTGCCGAAGAGGACGTTTACATGCCCGAACGCAATGCTATCAACAGTGAAAACGGCGACAAGATCGGCAAGATCACATTCACCCCGATCCGCAATGCGGGCGCATCCCGCTTCACCGTCACCGACGAGGCGGGCAACTACATCGTAAACGAGGAGCTTGGCTCCGTAAGCGCAGCATTCTACTACACCAACGGTGCCTCCTGGCAGAGCACGAAGCTCAGCTATGCACCCAACTTCGTACCCAGCGGCATCGCCGAAGGCACGAAGCTTGAGATGAAGCTCACCCTCGCTCCCGAATACTACGTCGGCTCCGACGGCAGCGTCGCATGGGATAAGCTCAGCGAGAACGCAAGCTTCACCATGCCGGTCGTCATCGACAACACCGCACCTGAGATTCAGGACATCGCTCTTGTTAAGAGCTTCAAGACCGGTGAGACCACAATCGACGTCACCGCAAGCGACAACCAGTACATCGCAGGCGTGTTCCTGTACGACAGCGAGAGCAACTTCATTGCAGGCTACGGCTCCGACTCCACTGCGGAAGCGGGTCAGCTCTGCAAGTACAGCCTGAGCATGGGTGAGGCCGATAAGTACCTCATTCAGGTATACGACTATGCGGCAAACTGCTCCACCTACAAGATCAACCTCAACGATGAGGAAGCGAACGGCGAGATCGCCGTAAGCCTTGACAAGACCTCTCTTGAGCTCGTCAAGGGCGCAAACGTAAAGCTCACCGCTTCCGTAACTCCTTGGGGTACCCCCGACGAGACCGTCACTTGGTCCTCCAGCGACGACAGCATCGCTACCGTTAACAAGTACGGCGTTGTCACCGCAGTCGGCAAGGGCAGCTGCACCGTGACTGCAACCTCCAACGGCGACAGCACGAAGTCCGCTTCCTGCGACGTCAGCGTCATCACTCTGCCTCTGCTCGTTCAGGGCGTGCTTCAGGATAAGAACGGCAATCCGCAGTTCTTCAGCTGGGATCTCGAAAAGGAAGCGACATGGACTCCCGGCGCAGCGCTTCAGACCAATATCTCCTCCTTCGTTTGGGACTGGAACGGCAATGACGGCGCTTACGGCTATCAGATGAACACCGACGGCTACCTCTACACCGTCGATATGGAGACCGGCGAGACCGTCGCCTCCTCCGACGCACCGAACAACTTCGGCGCAGCGCTCAACGACATGGAAATGTCCTACGCTCTGAATGACAGCCTCGGCAAGAACTACATTCTCGGCGTATACGGCTACTACGTCCTCTTCTCCGACGCAGCCGATAACGATTTCGGCCGCGGCTACAACTTCGCAGGCGATCTGGCCAAGACCGGAGCAAGCGGATTCACCGGCATTGCATGGATCGGTCAGTACCCCTACCAGGGAATCATCTTCGACGTGTACTACCTGCTCGACAATGCAAACTACCTCTGGACGGTCGGCTTCAACGTCGAAGAAGGCTACAGGCTCAGCTTCGGCGACCCGTCTCCCGTTGATTTCGACCTCAGCTGGCCCACCTACGATGGCAGCCAGTACTGCTCGCTGATACTCGGCGACGACGGCGAAGCCGCATACCTCAGCTACTTCACCGGCGAGACCAACGAACTTTACAGGATCATTGAGAGCGAAGGCGAAGACGGCAACTACAGCGCCGCTGCAACTCTGCTCGGCGATGTCGGCGCAGACGTATGGCCCTGCGCACTGATCTCCGTCTCCCCGACCGACAGTGGCGACGGCACCACCGCCACCGCAGACAAGGTCTTTAAGACCGATGCAAAGGCGACCCTCTCCTCCGTCAAGGCGGGCGAGGTAAGCTTCAAGGGCAAGGTTCCCGTAGGCGGACTCAACTCCGTCGTCGTGAGCGAGGACGAGAGCGCAGCTCCCGTCGTTAAGGGCGCAACTCCGTTCTCCGTCGGCTCTGCTTCTTCCGATGAGAAGACCGTCACCGTCGAGATCACCGCAAAGGACGCAAAGGGCGAGGACGCAGCTTCCACCAACGGACTCATTGAGGTCGCATACTCCGACGCTCTTGAGCTTGCAGGCGTTGAGGTCTACAGCGACTACTCCTCCGTCAACAAGGGCGACACCGTCGTTATCGGCTACGTTGACCTTGACGGTATTGCGGCAGGCGAAACCGTCGCAAAGCTCACCTTCAATGTGAAGAGTACCGACGACGCAAGCGTCACCGTAACGCACAAGCAGCTCAACAACGAAGCTATCGAAGCGGTTGAAGAGCTTGACATCACCGCAGAGTTTACGCACGAGAACACCGAAGTGCGTGACGCAAAGCCCGCAACCTGCACCGAAGACGGCTACACCGGCGACATCTACTGCGCCGACTGCGGCAAGCTTCTGAAGAAGGGCACCGTTATCCCCGCAAACCACGACTCCGATCCCTTTAACGACATAGCAGAGTCCGGCTACCACGATTACATCATCGAGGCATCCGAGCTTGGCATCGCAAAGGGCTGTGCCGACGGCAGCTACAAGCCGAATCAGGCGATCACCCGTGCGCAGTTCGTCACCATGCTGTGGCGTGCGGCAGGCGCACCCGAGCCCGAAAAGAGTGAGATCGACTTCACCGACGCCGAATACATTGCCGAGCCCTTCACCGCTGCGGTGGCATGGGGCACAGAGAACGGCATCGTTGCAGGCTACACCGACGACAGCTTCAAGCCCGACCAGCCCATAAGCCGTGCGCAGATGGCGACCTTCGTGTATCGTTACATGAAGAACGTTGCCGAGTACGACTTCGGCGAGGTCAAGGCGGCGGAGTTTGACGACGCAGCAGAGATCGCAGCACCGTTTGTGGATGCGGTCAACGCACTCGTCTCCGCCGGTATCGTGAAGGGTGTCACCGCAAATACCTTCGATCCCAACGGCGCAGCCGTCAGGGGCGCAGCCGCCGCGGTCCTCGTGAGGATGGTACACCTCCTCACTCCCACCGTGTAATAACGCAAACCTAATTTAATAATGCAAAAAGGCACGGGCTTTTGCCCGTGTCTTTTTGCATTATTTCGACTCTGCCGTGTTGCCGTAAAAAAATTTTAACATTTGCGGGTAAAATGATGAAAAATGTTTGAAATATCATTGGCGGTATAGTATATTGATTACATACAAATTAAAATGGGGAGGTAGATAAACTTGGAAGAGCAGTTCGCCATAGAAATGCTGAATATAACTAAAGTCTTTCCCGGTATTATCGCCAACGACAACATTACCCTCCAGCTCAAAAAGGGTGAGATACACGCCCTGCTCGGCGAGAACGGTGCAGGCAAATCAACCCTGATGAGCGTGCTGTTTGGTCTGTATCAGCCCGAACAGGGTATCATCAAAAAGGACGGCGTTGAGGTCAAGATAAATAACCCCAACGATGCAAACGATCTCGGCATCGGCATGGTGCATCAGCACTTCAAGCTCGTTGAGTGCTTTACCGTTCTTGATAATATCATCCTCGGCGTAGAACCGAACAAGTACGGCTTCCTGCAAAAGAGCGAGGCGAGAAAGAAGGTCCTTGAGCTGTCCGAAAAGTACGGCCTCCACGTTGACCCCGATGCATATATCGAGGACATCACCGTCGGAATGCAGCAGCGTACCGAGATACTCAAGATGCTCTACAGGGACAACGAGATCCTGATATTCGACGAGCCGACTGCGGTCCTTACCCCGCAGGAGATCGACGAGCTTATGCAGATAATGAAGAACCTTGCCGCTGAGGGCAAGTCCATCCTCTTTATCTCCCACAAGCTCAACGAGATAAAGGCGGTCGCCGACCGCTGCACCGTTCTCCGCAAGGGCAAGTACATAGGCACCGTCAACACTAAGGACGCCACCATTGAGGAGCTGTCCGCAATGATGGTCGGCAGAAACGTCAACTTCCACGTTGAAAAGACCCCCGCAAAGCCCGGCGACGTCGTGCTTGAGGTCGAGGGGCTGACCGTTGCGTCCAAGATACACAAGAACAATGCGGTCAAAAACGTCTCCTTCAAGGTCCGTGCGGGCGAGATCGTCTGCATTGCGGGTATCGACGGCAACGGTCAGACCGAGCTTGTCTACGGCATTACGGGACTTGAACCCGTGAAGTCCGGCACCGTGAAACTCAACGGCGTCGACATCACCAAGGCGTCCATCCGCAAGCGCTCCGTCTCCGGCATGAGCCACATCCCCGAAGACAGACATAAGCACGGTCTCGTGCTTGACTACTCGCTGGAGGATAACCTCATTCTCCAGACCTATTTCAAGAGAGACTTTACGAATGCGGCGGGCTTTTTGAGACGCAATAACATCCGTGAGTACGCTAACAGGCTCATTGAAATGTACGATATCCGCTCCGGTCAGGGCCCCGTCACGAAGGCACGCAGTATGTCCGGCGGCAACCAGCAGAAGGCGATAGTCGCCCGTGAGATCGACAAGAATCCCGATCTGCTCGTCGCCGTTCAGCCGACGAGAGGTCTTGACGTCGGTGCGATCGAATATATCCACAAGCAGCTCATAAACCACAGGGATCAGGGTCACGCCTGCCTGCTGGTATCGCTGGAGCTGGACGAGGTCATGGACGTTCCCGACCGCATCCTCGTTATGTACGAGGGCGAGATCGTCGGCGAGCTTGACCCGAAGAAGACGACGCAGGAAGAGCTTGGACTCTACATGGCGGGCGCAAAGAGAGACGAGGTGGCGGAATGAAATACGTCAGAGCTTTTTTCAAGAATAACGGAGTTCAGTCGCTGCTGTCCTCCATCCTGTGCGTCATCATCGGCGTGCTCCTCGGATATGTAGCGCTGCTTATCATCAATGCCGAGGGTGCATGGGAAGCGATCACCCACGTTATGATGAACTTCTTCACATGGCCGGAGGACGGTCCCTTCCGCCTGAGGTACTTTGCCCAGACCGTTGTGTACACCGTGCCGCTGCTCATGTGTTCGCTGTCGATCCTGTTTTCCTACAAGGTCGGTCTGTTTAACATCGGCGCTTCCGGTCAGTACATGGCGGGCGCCGGAATTGCGATATATGCAGCAATAGCATGGCAGATGCCGTGGTACGTCTGCCTCCTGCTTGCGGTAGCGGCGGGTGCGGTGATCGGTGCGATCTCCGGCGCTCTGAAGGCGTACTGCAACGTAAACGAGGTCATTTCCGGCATCATGCTCAACTGGATCATCCTGTATTCGGTCAATATGCTCCTCTCCTCCGACATAACCAAGTCTCCCACGGCGGAGACCTATCACATTCTGCACAAGAACCCCGACGCAATGCTTCCGACTCTGGGGCTTGAGGAGCTTGTCGGCGGCTACCAGTACTTTACCATTGCCGTGCCGATAGCGATACTTGTCGCCATTGCTGTGTCGATAATCCTCAGCAAGACGAAATTCGGCTACGAGCTTAAAGCCACCGGCAACAACAAAAACGCCGCAAAGTACTGCGGCATGAGGGAAAAGCGCAACATCATCGTAACGCTGTGCATAAGCGGCGCTCTTGCGGGTCTCGGTGCGGCTCTGTTCTACCTGACCGACATCAAGCAGTGGGAAGTCAACGCCTCCAGCGTCAACGCAATGGGCTTCAACGGCATCGCCGCAGCCTTCCTCGGCTGCCTCGATCCCATCGGTGCGATCATTGCATCCTTCTTCATCCAGCACATCACCTTCGGCGGCGGTTACATAGACCTCTCCGTTTACAGCTCACAGATCTCCAGCCTTATCTCCTCCATCATCATTTACCTCTGCGGCTTCGTTCTGTTCTTTAAGTATTGCGTGAACCATCTTATCGACAGGTCGGAGGAACGCAAAAAGAAAAGGGAGGAAGCGGCCTTAGCTGCCGAAGAAAATGAAGTCGGAGGTGACGTGAAATGATATTGCTTACTCAGTACACTCTAATCTTCGCTTCGATACTCATCCTCGTCGCCCTCGGCGGCTGCGTTTCCGAACACTCCGGCGTCATTAACCTCGGTCTTGAGGGTATCATGGTCATCGGTGCGCTCGGCGGTGCACTCGTAATGAAGTATCTCCCCGCCGGCACCAGTCCCTTTGTCATCGTCATCCTCACCATGATGGCGGCGATAGTTGCCGGTACCGTTTACTCGTCCCTGCTTGCGGTGGCGTGTATAAACTTCAAAGCCGACCAGACCATCATCGGTACCGCACTGAACCTCCTCGGCGTCGCTGCGGCGACGGTTGCGGTCAAGGCGATAAACATTGCCGAGGACCCCAACAACACATCCTCCGAGATCGTCTACCGAGAGGGCAGACAGGCGTTTCTGACCGACATCGGCGGCTTTGAGCTGAACGTGTTTATGATAATCGCATTCGTCGTGCTTATCGGCATTGCGGTCATGCTCTACAAGACCCGCTTCGGTCTGCGCCTTATGGCTTGCGGTGAGCATCCTCAGGCAGCCGACTCCGTCGGCATCAACGTTTACAAGATGCGTTGGGCGGGCGTTCTGCTCTCCGGTGCGCTCGGCGGCCTCGGCGGCATCGTCTACATCACCGCAGGCGTCAGCCAGTGGATGTTTGAAAACGGCGTTGCGGGCTTCGGCTTCCTCGCACTGGCGGTTATGATCTTCGGTCAGTGGAAGCCCAAGCATATCGCATGGGCGGCTCTGCTGTTCGGCTTCTTCCGTGCGCTGGGCAACGTTCACTCCGGCTTCGACTTCCTCAAGGCTCTCGACCTGCCGAGCGGCGTATACAATATGCTGCCCTATGCGGTGTCGCTCATCGTTCTTGCCTTTACCTCCAAGCGCTCCAGAGCGCCCAAGGCGGAAGGCATTCCCTACGACAAGGGGTCAAGGTAATAAATTATGCAAAAATCCCGACGGGTACTCCCGTCGGGATTTCTTTGTATTCGGCAGTAAAAATTGCTGCAAAGCTTTGCAGCAATTTTTAACTTATTTAATGGTTATCATCAGCTCGCCTGCCTTGACGGACTGACCCTCGGAGACGAATACTTCGTCTACGATGCCGTCCATTCTCGCAACGACGCTGGTCTCCATCTTCATTGCCTCGACGGTCGCAAGCACGTCGTTGACCTTGACGGTATCGCCGGGCTTTACGCTGACCTTGCAGACCATGCCGGGGATGGATGCACCGACCTGAGCCTTGTTGCTCGGATCAGCCATGACGGTGCGGGACACGCTCTCGGACGCCTTGGGGTCGGGGACTGCGACCTCACGGCGCATTCCGTTAAGCTCAAACTGAACGTTGCGGGTGCCGTCCTCGTTGAGATCGCCTAGACCGAGGTACTTGATGACGAGCGTTTTGCCGTCCTCGATGTTTATCTGATTCGTCTCGCCGATCGCCATGCCGTTGAAGAAAACGTGGCTGCCCATGCGGGTGATGTAGCCGTACTCCTTGCGGTGACGGATAAACTCCTCGTACACCTTGGGGTACATGGCGTAGGAGATGAGGGAGTGACGTGCCTCATAAGCGGGGTGGATCTTGCGGACCTCCTCCTCAAGCTTATCGAAGTCAACGGGCGGCAGCAGCTCGCCAGGGCGACAGGTGATAGGCTCCTCGCCCTTGAGTACGACACGCTGGAGATCGACGGGGAAGCCGCAGGGGGGCTGACCCATCATGCCCTTGAAGTAACTGACGACGGAGTCGGGGAAGGCGAGCGACTCGCCCTTTTCGACGATGTTCTCCGGGGTGAGGTCGTTCTGCACCATGAATATCGCAAGGTCGCCGACCATCTTTGAGGAGGGCGTTACCTTAATAATGTCGCCGAGCATGAGGTTTACGGTGCGGTACATCTCCTTGACCTCGCCGAAGCGGTGACCGAGACCGAGAGACTCGACCTGCGGCTGGAGGTTGGTGTACTGACCGCCGGGGATCTCGTAGCGATAGATATCGGTGACGGGGATCTTGAGTCCCTTGTCGAAGCTCTCATAGCGCAGACGAACGTCGCCCCAGTAATCCGCAAGCTCCTGGAGGCGCTGCGGGTCAAAGCCGGGGTCACGCTCCTGACCTCTGAGCGCCTCGTTGAGCGCATTGAGGCTGGGCTGACTGGTGAGGTTCGCCATGGAGCCGATGGCGGTATCGACGATGTCGCAGCCCGCTTCGGCGGCAAGCAGCAGCGTTGCAAGCTGGTTGCCGGTGGTGTTGTGGGTGTGGAGATTTACGGGGATGCCGATCTCCTGCTTGAGCGTGGATATGAGCTTCTTTGCGGCGTAGGGCTTTAACAGACCCGACATATCCTTGATGGTCAGGATGTGAGCGCCTCTCTTTTCAAGCTCCTTTGCGAAATCGACGTAGTATTTGAGCGTGTACTTATCCTTTGCGGGGTCGAGAATGTCGCCCGTGTAGCACATGGTACCCTCAAGCAGCTTGCCCTGACGCAGTACCTCGTCCATTGCGACCTCCATGTTCGGCAGCCAGTTGAGGGAGTCGAACACACGGAAAACGTCGATGCCCTGCTTTGCCGCCTCTGCGATGAAGGCACGGACAAGGTTGTCGGGGTAGCTTGCGTAGCCGACGAGGTTGGAGCCTCGCAGCAGCATCTGGAAGGGGATGTTGGGGATCTTCTCACGCAGCCAGCACAGACGCTCCCACGGGGATTCGTGCAGGAAGCGGTATGCGGTGTCGAAGGTCGCACCGCCCCACATTTCGAGGGAGAAGCAGTCGGCAAGTATGTCTGCGGTGCCGTCGGCAGCCTTTACCATGTCCCTCGTGCGCAGTCGGGTTGACAGCAGGGACTGGTGCGCATCACGCATGGTGGTGTCGGTGATGAGAAGCTTTTTCTCACCGAGAATGTAATCCTTAACGGCATCGGGACCCTTGGTGTCAAGAAGCTCCTTTAAACCGTCCTTGCGGCTTATGCTGCGCTTTGCCACGGGGAAGCGGGGTGCGTCGTACTGGTGACGCTCGGCATCGGGGTTATTTACCTGAATGTTCGCTATGTACTTGAGGACTCTCGTCGCACGGTCACGGCCTTCCTCGAACTCGAACAGTTCCGGCGTTTCGTCGATGAACTTGGTGTGGCACTTGCCCTCGATGAAGGTCGGGTGCGTGAGTATGTTCGTGACGAAGGGGATATTCGTCTTGACGCCTCTGACGTGCTCCTCGTTTATCGCCCTCGTTGCCTTGCGGCAGACGGCGGGGAAGGTGCAGTCCCAGCTTGTGACCTTGACGAGGAGGGAGTCGTAGTAGGGGGAGATGGTGGAGCCGGTCGCAACGTTGCCGCCGTCGAGACGGACACCGAAGCCGCCGCCGGAGCGGTAGCCGATAATTCTGCCGTTGTCGGGTGCAAACTTGTTTGCGGGGTCCTCGGTGGTGACACGGCACTGGATGGCATAGCCGTGAATTTGCAGGTCGTTCTGATTTGCAAGCCCGATCTCGGGATGGCTCACGGGACAGCCCTGCGCAATGAGTATCTGCGCACGGACAAGGTCGACGTTCGTTATCATCTCGGTGACGGTATGCTCGACCTGGATACGGGGATTCATCTCGATGAAGTAGTGATTTCCGTCACGGTCAACGAGGAACTCCACGGTGCCGGCGTTTACATAGCCGACCTTCTCGGCGATCTTGACCGCATCGGTGTGGAGCTTGCATCTGACCTCCGCCGGAACGCTCCATGCGGGGGCAAACTCAACGACCTTCTGATAGCGGCGCTGGAGGGAGCAGTCACGCTCGCCGAGGTGACGCACGTTGCCGTACTTGTCGGCGAGAATCTGCACCTCGATGTGCTTAGGCTCGACAAGGTACTTTTCGATGAAAATATCGTCGTTGCCGAAAGCCTTCTGCGCTTCGCTGCGGACAAGCTCGAAGGACGGGATAACGTCCTCCTCCTTTGTGCAGAGGCGCATACCTCTGCCGCCGCCGCCTGCCGCCGCCTTTAAAATGACGGGGAAGCCGAAGGACTTTGCCATTTCGAGGGCTTCCTCACCGCTCTTTAAGGGAGCGTCGCAGCCGGGAACGACGGGAACGCCGCACTCGATTGCGATCTGCTTTGCGGAGAGCTTGTCGCCCATCTTGGCAAGCACGTCACTGGGAGGTCCGATAAAGGTTATGCCGTTTTCCTCACAGGCACGGGCGAAGTCGGCGTTTTCGGACAGGAAGCCGTAGCCGGGGTGGATGGCGTCCACGTTGCGACGCTTGGCAAGGCTGATGATCTCAGGGATGTCGAGATACACGCCGAGGGGGCTTTTGTTCTCGCCGACGAGATAAGCCTCATCCGCCTTGATGCGGAAAAGGCTGTATGTGTCTTCCTTTGAATACATTGCCACGGTGTTTATGCCGAGGTCGTAGCAGGCACGGAAGATTCTGACTGCGATCTCACCACGGTTTGCGGCAAGCACTTTGTTAAAGCGTTTTTCGGGCATGGTCTTACTCCTTTGCTGGTATCGGTATACTATATTTTAATATAATTATAGTCTTGTAAATCCCGATTATCAAGCAAATTTGATATTTCGTTACAACCTTTAAAAATCTGAAGCGTCAAGGCGGTTTTTGTTGCATTTTAACTAAAAAATGTGGATATGCCATTATTTTAACATAGGAAATTGTGAAAAATGACTATTAAGGTATAAAGAAAAGGCATACCGTGTTCAGAAAGCACGGTATGCCTTTTTGGTCAATTCATGCGATAAACAGGGGGCTTAGCGCTATAAGAAGCTGCGCCGCCCAATAGAAAACGTGTAGCAGACGGTTCTTGCGGTTATCCGGGTGATCGGAGAAGCACTGCACGGAAAGTATGCTGTCGCTTATGATAAAGCACACGCCTGCGACGGCGAAAAGCAGGGTGCCGACGCTGAAATTCTTAAACGCAGCACCGACGGCGGAGCAGCCCATAAAGCAGACGAAGGCGCAGTAGATGCCGAGCGGAATGAAGAGCTTACCCATGTCAAGGCTGTGGCGCTTTGAGTTTACAAGTTCAAGGACAAGACACAGCGCCGTCAGCGGAAGGGCTATGATCCATGCGTCGGCGGCGATGCCGTACAGCGCAATGACGTAGAACACATGACCGAGGAAAAACGAACCTGCGCCGCCGAGAAACAGCGAGGAGAAGCTGTCGGGGTACACGAAGCGCAGAGCCAAAAGCTCATCGCCCACAAAGCCGAAAAACAGACCGAGAACGACCAAAACCGCAAAGCGGTGGTTTTTGGTGAGAAACAGGGTGACGCCCGCAATGCCGATGCAGCACACGGTGGCAAGACCCTTGAGGAACGTCGCTTTCAGATGCTCCTCCGCTTCCATCGCCTTGATGAAATAGCAGGCAGCAACGGGGCAAAGCACGGCAAAAAGAATTATCAGAACATACTGCATAGGGCACCTCACAGAGAGTATTTTTTGCTGTATTCTTCGTAATACTCGTCGAAGCCGTGGTTATGGGCTTCGGCGAGACTGATTATATATTCGTGGGTGTCGAAGGAATCGGACTCAAGCTCTATCATGGCGACGGCAATGTTTGAGCAGTGGTCGCCGACACGCTCGTAGTTCGTGAGCAGGTCGGTGAACACGAAGCCGTGTGACAGGGTGCAGACGCCCTGCTGAAGGCGCTCGATGTGGTGCGACTTCATCTCGTCGCAAAGGTTGTCGATAAGCTCCTCAAGCGGCTCGACACGGTAGGCAAGCTCAAGGTCATTTTCGACAAACGCCTTGACCGCAATGGTGATGATCTCCGTAACGGCGGCGGTCAGCACCGCAAGCTCCCGTGACGCAGGCTCGGAGAAGCGGATGTGCTTTTCGTGTATCTCCTTGGCGCACTCGGCGATGTTGAGGGAGTGGTCGCTTATACGCTCGTAGTCGTTTATGGTGTGGAGGTACTTGCTCACGTCCTCCCGCTGCTCACGGTTAAGCTCTTTTCCGGTGACCGCCATGAGGTATGTGCCGATCTTGTCCTCGTATCGGTCGATTATATTCTCCGTGTGCGAGACGTGATCGAAGCCGTCGTCGGAGTAGTTTTCCAGAAGCGCAAATGAGGCGAAAAGATTGGATTTTGCCTTTTCCGCCATGGAGTTTACGGTGAGACGGCTCTGCTCGATGGCAAGGGCGGGGTGCGCAAGGAAGCGCTCCTCAAGTCTGTCCATATCACGCAGCGCCTCGGCGTCGCTCTCGTTATCCTTGATGAGGAACTTGCCGAGCCTTTCAAGCTGAGGGATGAAGGGCGCAAGCAGAATGACGATTATAAAGCGGAACACGGTGTTTAAAAGCGCAAGGCTCACCGAGCTCATGGCCATGGACATGAAGGAAAAGTCAAAGATCGCATTTGCGGTGTAGAAAATTATGCTGAACAGCACAACGCCGAGGAGGTCGACGAGCAGATACGAAAGAGCGGTGCGCTTGCCGTTGCTGCTCGCACCGAGGGCGGAGAGCAGGACGGGGACCGATGCACCGATGGCGATGCCCATGATGATGGGCAGTGCGGTGTCAAATCGGATGGCGCCCGTTATGGAGAGCGCCTGAAGGATACCGACCGCTGCGGAGGCGCTCTGTATCACGGTGGTGAACACTATACCGAGAAGGATTCCGAGGAGGGGATTTGAAAATGCGGTGAGCATATCAATAAAGACCTGGCTTGAGCGAAGCCCCGATACGGCGCCGCTCATGGCGTTTATGCCGAACATCAGAACCGCAAAGCCGAGCATAATGTCGCCGACGTGCTTTTTGGTGCTGCTGCCGGAGAACATACGCAGTATGATGCCGATGACGGCGATGATGGCGGTGAGCGTATCGGTCGAGATAAGCTCCAGCCAGCCGGTGGCGTCTCCGCCGCCGACGTCGGAAAGGCAGATGATCCAGCCCGTGATGCTGGTACCGATTATGGCGCCCATGACGACGCCGATCGCCTGTCTGACCTTCATCATGCCGGAGTTTACAAAGCCGACCACCATGACCGAGGTCGCAGACGAGGACTGGATAACGGCGGTGACGCCGGTACCGAGAAGTATGCCTTTCAAGGGAGTGCTTGAAAGGCGGTACAAAATAAGCTCAAGCTTATTGCCCGCAACGAGCTTTAACCCGTCTCCCATAAGCGCCATACCGAACAGGAACAGCGCAACGCCGCTCAGCAGCTCAAAAACGTTAGAAATCCCCAATGCTTTTCCCTCTATTGTTGTATAAGTTGAGCAGAACCCATAAATGCTCAATATAAATGTATATTAAAACACGCACAAAATCAAGAAGCAGTTTTCGTTTCTCCCATACAGACAGTTTGCCGAGTTCGAATTTGTCGGTTTTTGTTTACTGTGCCGCAATTTTGTGTTAGAATATAAACACTATTCACAGGAGGACGGCTGGATGTGTATTAAGGATAAAGAGAAGCTCGACAAGTGGATCGCAAGCGTCGTTACGGCGACGGGGAAGGTGCTGTCTTTCCTCGAAAACGCCTCGATGAAGCTCGACCCTCTCGTCAAGGTGCCGTTTGTGGGAGACAGCATCGCACAGGCGCAGGACATAGTTTATATGCTGAACGATTATTACAGGGGAAATTATAAGCGTGTGCCGTTTACGGCGATTATCGGGGCGGTGCTTATCGTTGCCTATCTTGCAAGCCCCTATGACCTCATACCCGACAACGTGCCTATCCTCGGCTTTGTGGACGATGCGCTCATCATAAATGTCATCGTGAGTCTTTGCCTTGACCGTGAGCTTGAGGAGTACAGGCGTTGGAGGAGCGAAAACAATGAAATACGGCAGCTCGCTTAAAGTCGGTATCGCCTTCGGGCTTATGCTCGGACTGCTGACATTGGGAATAAGGCTCAGCTCCGGAGACACGCTTGTGCAGCTCCTGCCGCAGGCGCTCGCAACCGCCGTGTTCGGCGGTCTTGCGATGGGGCTTTACATGAGGTCGCACAATTCGAGGATGAGCGCAGAGGTCGCCGCCTTCGGAAAGTCGCTTCGTGAGAACGAAAAGGTCCTGCTTGAGGACGCTGCCGGACACTACCGCTCCGGCGAATGCGTTGCGGGCAGACTGTGGCTCACCGAGACGGGGCTTTACTTCTACTCCCACGCCGGCACCTTAAACAGCCACACCATGTTTGTGCCGACGGGCGAATTTAAAAGCGTTGTGCCGACGAAGATCGCCGGGATAACGAACGGCTTTCTGCTCGAAACGGAAAACGCAAGCGAGTGCTTTGCGATCAGCAGAGCCGCAAAATGGATAGAAGAGATCAAAAAAGTCACCGACTGATGTTAGAAATAGTATTAGCGGCGGCTTTTTGCTAAAAATACGAAGGGCGGAGCAGTCTGCTCAAAGGAGGAAAAACAATGAAGATACGTTTTACCGAAACCGTGCTTCGGGACGCAAACCAGTCGCTCATTGCGACGAGAATGCCTTACGACAGCTTTGAGCCGATCCTGTCGGCGATGGATTCTGCGGGCTTTTACTCCGTGGAATGCTGGGGCGGCGCCACCTTTGACGTGTGCCTGCGCTATCTCGGCGAGGACCCGTGGGAGCGCCTGAGAAAGATCCGGGCGAAGATGCCGAATACCAAGCTGCAAATGCTGCTTCGGGGTCAGAATATACTCGGCTACCGCCATTATCCTGACGATATAGTGCGCAGATTCGTCCGTGCCTCCGTCAGAAACGGCATCGACATTATCCGCATTTTCGATGCATTAAACGATCCTGTGAACATCCGTGTTGCACTTGAGGAGACGTTAAAGTGCGGAGCCGAGGCTTCCGCCGCCATATCGTACACCACAAGCCCCGTGCATACGCTCGACAAGTACGTTGAGCTTGTGCGTGAGTTTAAGAGCATGGGCGCTTCGACGATATGCATAAAGGACATGGCGGGCATACTCTCGCCGAAGAACGCCTATGAGCTTGTGTCGGCGATAAAGGATGCGGTCGATCTTCCCGTTGCGGTGCATACGCACTGCACGACGGGTCTTGCCTTTATGACCTGCTTAAAGGCCGCCGAAGCGGGAGCCGACATCATCGACACCGCAATATCGCCGTTTTCCGGCGGCGCCTCGCATCCTGCGACCGAGACGCTTGACTACGCCCTGCGTGAGCTTGGCTGGGAAAGCGGACTGAACACCGAGGTCTTAAACAAAATGGCGACCTTCTTTAAGGGCATACGCAACGATGCCCTGAAGGATGGGACGCTCAATCCCATCTCCATGGCGACGGATACTCAGTGCCTGAGCTATCAGATACCCGGCGGAATGCTGTCAAATCTTTTGAGCCAGCTCAAAATGATGAATAAGCTCTCGAAGTTTGACGAGGCGCTCGAAGAGACGCCGAGGGTGCGCCGTGAGCTGGGATATCCTCCGCTCGTCACGCCGACGAGTCAGATGGTCGGCACGCAGGCGGTGCAGAACGTGCTTGCGGGCGAGCGCTACAAGAACGTCGGCAGCGAGGTAAAAGCCTACTGCCGGGGCGAATACGGCACTCCTCCCGCTCCGATCGACGAGGCGGTGCGGAGAAAAATACTCGGCGACGAACAGCCGATAAGCGGCAGATACGCCGACACCCTGCCGACGGACACCTTCGAGAAGGCGCAGAAGTATCTCGGCGATACCGCCCGCTGCGAGGAGGACGTGCTGAGCTATATCGCATTCCCGCAGGTGGCGGAGGACTTTTTCAAAAAACGCAGCGAGCTTGAGGAGAAAAAGGTTCGCTACACGATAAGCAAGATCTGAGGAGGTGCGCCGTGGTAAGCTTATTTAAAATGCCCCTCGGCGATGCGGTGCTGACCGCCGTTTTGGGCTATGCCGTCGTGTTCTTGGGACTGCTGTTTCTGATGCTCGTCATATCCGCAATGGGAAAGCTCATGTCGAAGAAAAAGCCCGCACCGGCAGCTCAGCCTCTGCCGGAGGAAAGACAGGCGACCGCTCCCGGCTCTGCCGGAGAGCTGAAGCTTTACGACACCGACCCGAAGGATGCCGCCATGATAATGGCTATCGTGGCGGACAGTCTCGGAAAGCCTTTAAATGAACTGCGATTCATTTCCATCAAGGAGGTTCGTGACGAATGAAATACAGAGTTACCTTAAATAACAGAGTGTACGAGGTCGAGGTGGAGGAGGGCAGCGCCGTCCTGCTCAACGAGTACGAGGCGGCCTCTCCCGCTCCCGCTGCGGTGTCGGCTCCCGCTCCCAAGCAGGAGAGCGCTCCCGCACCCGCTCCGTCGGGAGACGGCAATGCGGTCAAGGCTCCCATGCCGGGCAATATACTGAAAATTTCCGTCACCGTCGGGCAGAAGGTCTCCGAGGGCGAGACGCTGCTCGTGCTTGAGGCGATGAAGATGGAAAACGAGGTGACTGCCGACAGAAGCGGCACCGTCACCGGCATAATCGCAGCGAAGGGGCAGACGGTGGAGACGGGCGATCCTCTTGTCGTGATCTCTTAAAGGAGGGCGCTTATGGACATTTTAGAAACCCTTCGCAAGCTTGCGCTCGAATCGGGCTTTGCGGCGTTCTTCACGACGGACGGCGGTTGGAAAAACCTCGTTATGATACTCATTGCCTTTGTGCTGCTGTACCTCGGCATCGCAAAGAAATTTGAGCCGCTGCTGCTGTGCGGCATCGCCTTCGGCTGCCTGCTTACGAATCTCAGCTACTTCGTCGGGCAGGGCAACAATGCGATGTATCACCCGGAGCTGTGGACGGCGTTTATCGACGAGGCAAGCCCCTACTATCACAGCTACGGCCACATTCTCGCAAACGGCGGACTGCTTGACTTCTTCTATATCGGCGTTAAGGCGGGGATATACCCCTCGCTCATTTTCCTCGGCATCGGCGCAATGACCGACTTCGGACCGCTGCTTGCAAATCCCAAAAGCCTGCTTTTGGGCGCTTCGGCGCAGCTCGGCGTGTTCGTGGCGTTTTTGGGTGCGATCCTTTTGAACTTTTACGGCGGCGAGGCGGCGTCGATCGGCATAATCGGCGGCGCTGACGGTCCCACGGCGATATTCATAGCGTCGAAGCTTGCGCCACAGCTCTTGGGACCCATTGCAATTGCGGCGTATTCGTATATGGCGCTCATACCCTTCATCCAGCCTCCGCTTATGAAGCTTATGACCACCGAGAAAATGCGCAGCGTCAAGATGGAGCAGACCAGAGAGGTCAGCAAAAAGGAGAAGATCCTTTTCCCGATCCTCGTTGCGACCGTCGTTATTCTGCTTCTGCCCTCGACGGCGCCGCTGATCGGCTGTCTCATGCTCGGCAACCTGTTCCGTGAGTGCGGCGTTACCGACAGACTGTCCGACACGGCGCAGAATGCGCTCATGAACATCGTCACCATCTTCCTTGCAACCTCGGTCGGTGCGACCATGGTTGCGCAGAGCTTCCTCAATTGGGAGACGCTGAAGATAATCGCACTCGGTCTTGCGGCGTTTGCGGTGTCGACCGTCGGCGGACTTTTGGGCGGCAGAGTCATGTACAGGCTCTCCGGCGGAAAAATCAATCCGCTTATCGGCTCTGCGGGCGTGTCCGCCGTGCCGATGGCGGCAAGAGTCGCTCAGGACGTGGGCAAGAAGTACAACAAGTCAAACTACCTGCTCATGCACGCAATGGGACCCAACGTCGCCGGAGTCATCGGCTCGGCGATCGCTGCGGGCTTCCTGCTCTCCGTGTTCGGCTGAGGATAATAGATAGAATACAAAAAAAGACAAGCGAACGGTTTCCGTTCGCTTGTCTTTTTTTATGGCTTTGCGGCGTTTGGGTATGAGGCGTGCGCACTGTCGCAGACTCTGTGCGGAACCTCCGACGCTTTAATACAATACAATATAATCGGAAAGCCCCGAAAAAGCAAGACGGACGGGCGCTTTTCCTTGTACGTCCGCATACAAGGCGCAGGCGATTTCACCCGTATTACGGAGGGGAAATTTCATTGACGGAGGCAGCTATGAAAATATATCTTTCACCCTCGCAGCAGTATTACAACAAATACTCGGCGGGGGACACGACCGAAAAGGAGCAGTGCAACCGCATTGCGGAGCATTGCGAGAGGGCGCTCATCCGCTGCGGCTTTGAGGTGAAGCGTGCGGCCGTAGGCACCAAGACCGACGACGCAATAGTGGAGTCGAACGCATGGGGAGCGCAGCTTCACGTTCCCATTCACACGAATGCAGGCGGCGGGAAGGGCTGCGTCGTGTTCGTGTCGCAGCTTTCCGAGGATAGGCTCAGGTACGCTCAGGCGGTGTACGATGAGCTGTCGGAGATAACCGTCGCCGACGAGAGCTACGGCGTTCGCACGGCAAGGTTCGACGAGATACGCAAGACTTCGGGCAAGTGCATCTACGTTGAGGCGGAGTTCCACGATTCCGTTGAGGGGGCGGAGTGGATAATCGAAAACGTCGGGGAGATCGGAGAGGCGATCTGCCGGGGCATCTGCAAGGGCGCCGACGTCGCCTACGTCCCCGAAAACTACGAGAGCGAAGCGGAAAAGGCGAAGCGCTGGGCGGTGGAGACCGGACTTATACGGGGCTACAAGGACGGCTCCTACGGCTGGGACGATGCGCTGACCCGTGAGCAGCTTGCGATCATCGAGTACAGAAAAGCGAAAGGAAAGAGTGAAAACAATGGATAAACCCGATAGGATCACCGAACTTCGTGCGTTCGTAACCGCCGCTTTTGCAGCGGTTACGGCGCTTATAGGCTGGGTGGGCTGGCTCGTCGTCATCATGCTCGTGTGCATGGCGCTCGATTATCTGACGGGGACTTGGGCGGCGATGTCGAAAAACGAGTGGAGCAGCAAGACCGCAAGAGCCGGGCTTTGGCACAAGCTGGGCGAGATATGCGCCTTGCTCGTTGCGGCGCTGTGCGACATTGCGCTGGCTCAGGTGAGCGGCAGCGGCGGTATTAGTCTGCCCTTTGAGTATACGGTGCTTGCAACGCCCGTCGTGGCGGTGTGGTACATATTTACGGAGCTTGGCAGCATCACCGAAAATGCGGCAAAGCTCGGTGCGCCCATACCCGGCTGGCTCAAAAAAACGCTGAGCAGTCTGAGGGATGCGGCGGACGAAAACGTAGAGAACGGAGGCAGGAAATGACGACGGTAAAGATAAGCGGGGCGACGGCTTCCGCAGCGGAGCGGGAGGTCTACACCTCCGGCACGGTGGGGGCAACCCTGCGCTTTGAGTTTGACGGCGCTTGGGACGGGCTTGCAAAGACGGCGGTTTTCCGTTTCGGAAGCGTCACTTACGATGTGCCGGAAAGCGAGTGGACGGACGGAGAATGCGTCATCCCGCACGAGTGCCTGGCGGCTTCCGGGGACGAGCTTATGTGCGGTGTCTACGGCGTGTCGCAGGACGGTGAGACGGTCATCCCCACGGTGTGGGTGCGCCTCGGCTATGTGCAGAGCGGAGCCGATCCCTCCGGCGACGAGTCGACTGCTCCCACGCTTCCGGTATGGGCGGCGCTTAAAAATGCTATCGGCGACCTCGGCGACCTCGACACCACGGCAAAGAATACGCTCGTTGCGGCGATAAACGAGGCGGCGCAAAACGGAGGCACAAGCGTGACAGCGCTCATCGGCACGACTGCCGAGCTTACACCCTCGCAGGTGCAGGATGCCGTGCTTGCGGGCAGATCCGTTGCCGTGCAATACACCGACAGCGAATTCGGCGTGTTGAAGTTTACTAATTTCAATATCGCTGCCTCGCACAACCTGCTCGCTTCGGTTGCCGTAGTTGAGTGGGATGACGCATGGGTCGTATATGCGCTTTACGGCAATACATCGACTCAGCAATGGGAGACAAAGGTTATGCAGATGGCTACCACTCCTCAAGTGAATACCATCAGCACAAGGGTGAGCACGTTAGAGAGCGCAGGTTATCTCACTCTTGAGACACTCCCGAAGTACGGAGGTGAAAGCGAATGAGCGTGACGGTAAAGTACAAGGGCAGCGCCATTGCGGAGCTTACCGAGAACGGCACAAAGACCCTCAAAACCTCCGGCAAATACTGCGAAGCGGACATTGTAGTCGAGAACACAAAGGACGGCGGTACGCAGGTGACCGACGGCATCGTGGTCAAGGCTCGGGACGCTGGCGGCTTTCCCACCGAAGCCGATGTCTACGGCGACCTTTACCCCTATCAGTTCTCGTATGACGGACCATATTACCACGGAACGATTGGATGGCGCAGCCTGAGCAAGCTGACCCTGAAAAGCGGACAGACCGTGCTGAAGGAAGGCTGCTTTGCGTATCTGCCCCTTGTGCAGCTGAACGGAATTGAGGGCATCACGGCGCTGGCAAAGTCGTGCTTCAGAAATACAAAATTGGTTGAGATAAATCTTCCTAATGCTGTGTTTGGCAATTTGCCGACGCCGTTTTCGGAAAATACCGCACTGAAAAAGCTGTATTGCCCGAAGCTCACGGGAAGTCTTACGGCCGGAACTTATGACTTGGCGGGTGCCTGTACTGCCCTTGAAGAGGCGGTTCTCGGCTCGGTTGGGCATACGGTCACGGACAACAACTCAATCAATTCTTTCAAAAACTGCACTCAGAGCGGGCTGAGCATAACGGTGTTTACCAATGCTGCAAACGTCGATAAGCTGCTTGCGAATATCCGCAACGGTGCAACGAAGGCGACGATCACCCTCAAGGCGGCGGAGGACACGGAGTACAACGGCAGGGTATACGCCGCCGGAACGGATATAATCAGCTCATCGGTAGCCGGGGAGGTGACGGCATGACAATAGGCAAGGTCATAAACACCGTAAACGGCACAGCAACCGAGCGCATCCTGCTCACGGCTGACGAGGGAATGGCGCTGCTCTCGCCGGAGGGAGAGCAGTGGAACTGCGTCGCCGTGGAGTCAACAGACGGCTGGACGGAGATCACGGCTCCCGCTCCCGACGATGAGGACGAGGCAGACTACATCCCCCGCCACGCCG
>SAMEA3663186__coassemble_74_pt1 | contig 27524 bp, 25 predicted proteins | sample SAMEA3663186__metabat2_low_PE_012 | metagenome-assembled genome bin SAMEA3663186 (sample SAMEA3663186) | pig gut metagenome | biome: pig gut; feature: pig-associated habitat; material: faeces | place: Denmark | collected 2012
TGCCTCGTTGCCGTCCATCGTCTTGTACTTCCTTACCATATCTTTTCCTCCGAAACAGAATTGGTCTGTATTATCCCTACGCAAGTAGTTTATCATTAAATAAGCACGCTGTAAACACCGCTTTCGATGTAAAAAATTTAGCTTGCTCTTTGTGTTTCACTGTATTATAATGTCTTAGTATTTATTTAATGTTTAGTAGCTTAACATATGAAAGGAGTCCCGAACTATGGTGAATATAAGCAACGAAAACGGCAACATCAGCATCACCAGTGAGGTCTTCACGAACATAGCAGGTCTTGCGGCGACGAGCTGCTTCGGCGTTAAGGGCATGGCAGGTCGCAGCAAGGAGGGCGGTCCTCTCCAGCTTTTGAGACGTGAGTCCATGTCAAAGGGCGTTTTTACCCACTTCGACGAGGACGGCAGCATCACTCTTGAGCTGCATATCGGTGTCGATAAGGACGTAAATATCGCCGCCGTGTGCCGCAGTATTATAAAGGAAGTCTGCTATAAGGTCAGCAAGGCGACGGGCGTTCCCGTAAAGAGCGTCGATGTTTTTGTTGACACCGTGCTTCTTGACTGATATTATTACACGAATTCCTCCCGGAGGTGCTATTGCATTGAGAGAATATATAGACGCCGCATTATTTAAGGATATGATCCTTTGTGCGGATGCGGCACTCGCCGAAAATACAAGAGAGATAAATGAGCTTAACGTCTTCCCCGTTCCCGACGGCGACACGGGAACCAACATGGGGCTTACCATGAATAACGCCGCAACCGAGCTTCGCAAGAAGAGCTTCGCTTCCGTATCCGCTGCGGCAGACTGCGTTTCCGGCGCTCTGCTGAGAGGTGCAAGGGGCAATTCCGGCGTTATCCTTTCGCTGCTGTTCCGAGGCATATCCAAGCGCATAAAGGGCATGGATACCGTCGGCGCCAAGGAGTTTGCCGAGGCGATGAACGACGGCGTTGATGCCGCCTACAAAGCGGTCATGAAGCCCGCCGAGGGTACGATACTGACGGTCGCTCGTCTTGCGTCCGCTGCGGCGCTCGGCTGCGGCGGCTCCGGCGGCAGCTTTGAGGAGATGCTTGAAAAGGCGCTCGTTGCGGGCAACGAAGCGCTTGAAAACACCGTGAACTTAAACCCCGTCCTCAAAAAGGCGGGCGTGGTGGACGCAGGCGGCAAGGGCTACATAGTCATTTTGAATGCTATGCTTGCCTGCTTGAAGGGCGAAATGGCCGCTCCCGAAGCGTCCGTCTCCTCCGGCGTTATCGCAAACGAAAGCGGCGCTTTCGACGTGTTCAGCACGGACGAGATCACCTATGCATTCGACACCGTTTACATCGTCCGCAAGGACGATCCCAACGTTGACCTCGCCCCGCTCCGTGCATACCTCAACAGCATCGGCGATTCTCTCGTCATCGGTGAGGACGACGAGGCGTTCAAGGTCCACGTTCACACGAACATCCCCGGCGAGGCGCTCACGAAGTCGCAGCAGTACGGTACGCTGGAGCTTGCGAAGATCGAGAATATGCGCACCCAGCACGAGGACATCCTTGCCGGCAAGAAGGCGCAGAGCACCGACGATCTTGCAGAGATCGAGGAGGAGCTTGAGAAGTGCGAAAACGCAGCTCCGCAGAAGCGCTACGGCGTCGTCGCCATTTGTGCGGGCGACGGTATGACGAAGCTGTTTTCCGACCTCGGTGCCGATGCGGTCGTCACCGGCGGTCAGACCATGAACCCCTCGACCGAGGACATTCTGCGTGAGATAGAGCGCACCCCCGCCGAGACCGTTTTCGTGCTTCCCAACAACAAGAACATCATCATGGCGGCAGAGCAGTGTATTCCTCTCTGCGAGGACAGGCAGGTCGTCGTCATTCCGACGAAGACCGTGCCGCAGGGCATCACCGCAATGCTGAACTACGACGAGTCGGCAGGGCTTACCGAGCTTCAGGAGCAGATGAGCGAGTCCATTCAGTCCGTTCACACCGCTCAGGTGACCTACGCCGCAAGAGATTCCGACTTTGACGGTCACGCGATAAAGGAGGGCGAGTACCTTGCCCTGCTCGACGGTAAGCTCGTCGGCAGCTACAAGGAGATGTCCGTTCTCATGGAGGAGCTTGGCAAGGCGATCGAGGGCTTTGAGCCTGAGCTTGTCACCCTGTACTACGGTCAGGACGTCGATGCGCAGGACGCAAACGACGCAGCCGAGGCGCTTTCAGGACTTCTGCCCGACGCAGAGGTCAGTGCCGTGAGCGGCGGTCAGCCCGTTTACTACTACATGATCTCCGTAGAGTAACAATTGAAACAATAAGCACCGCCCGCAAAAAGGCGGTGCTTAGGACTATATAGAGGATTTGTTATGGCAGACTTTTCTCATTTTAACGACAGCGGCAGAGCGTGGATGGTCGACGTCTCCGCAAAAAGCGAAACGCATCGCACGGCGGTCGCCGCAGGCAGAGTGCTTGTAAACGAGCAGACCTATGCGCTTATAAAAAGCGGCGGCATGAAGAAGGGCGACGTTCTCGGCACCGCACAGATAGCCGGCATCATGGCGGCAAAGCGCTGCTTTGAGATAATCCCCATGTGTCACCCGCTCATGCTCAGCGGCGTCAACATCGACTTTGAGATGGACGACGAAAATCACAGCGTCGGCATCCGTGCAAGCGTCAAATGCCTCGGCGTCACCGGCGTCGAGATGGAGGCGCTGACCGCCGTGAGCGCTGCGGCGCTCACCGTATACGATATGTGCAAGGCGGTGCAGCGTGACATTGAGATAACGGACATCCGCCTGCTTTCCAAAAGCGGCGGCAAGAGCGGCGATTTTGTGAGAGACGAAGCATAACGAAACGGAGGAGCCTATGAAAAAGATCCTGCTTCTCGGCACGGGCGGCACCATCGCCTCCGAGCCGCACAATACGGGACTGTCGCCGGAGCTTTCGCCGGAGCAGCTTTTGTCCTTCGTCCCGGGCATAAGCAGCCGCTGCCGGGTCGAGAGCCGTTCCCTGTTTTCTGTGGACAGCACCAACATGACCCCCTCGCACTGGGTGCGCATCGCCGAGGCGGTGCGTGACGCCTACGACGACTTCGACGGCTTTGTCATAAGCCACGGCACGGATACGATGGCGTACACCGCCGCAGCCCTGTCGTACATGATAAAGGACTCAGTAAAGCCCGTCATTCTGACGGGTGCGCAAAAGCCCATCGGCTACGACTCCACCGACTCCAAGATAAATCTCTCCGACGCATTCGTCTGCGCCTGCGCCGACGGAATGTGCGGCGTTAACATCGTCTTTAACGGGCGTGTGATACTCGGCACCCGTGCAAGGAAAACGCACTCGAAGTCATACGCCGCATTTCAGAGCATCAACTATCCCTGCATCGCAACGGTGCAGGACGGCGTTCTGACGCAGTATATAAAGCCGGAGTCCGCCCCCGTGCCGGAATTCAACACCGAGCTTGACACGAAGGTCGGGCTTATCAAAATGACGCCGGGCTTTGACCCGGAGCAGCTTGAGTTCCTCCTCTCCCGCAAGGACGCCGTCATCATCGAGAGCTTCGGCGTGGGCGGCATACCGAGCTACGGCGACGACCGTCTGCTCGACGTCATCATCGACGGCATAAAGGCGGGCAAGGTCATAATAATGACCACTCAGGTGCAGAACGAAGGCTCAGACCTTGCGGTGTACAACGTCGGTCACAGGCTCCGAGGTTGGCGCAACGTGCTTGAGTCGTACGACATGACCACCGAGGCGGCGTTTGCGAAGATAATGTACATTCTCGGCAAGACGAAGGACCCCGACGAGATCAGCCGCCTTTTCTACGAGCCTGTGGCTCACGACATTCTTTATCGCTGCGGTGACTGAAATGAAAACTGTTACGGTTATAGGAGGCGGCGCCTCCGGCATAATGGCGGCTCTGACCGCCGCAGAGGACAAAAACAACAGCGTGCTGCTGCTTGAGCGTCAGGCTCGCATCGGCAGAAAGCTTTTAAGCACCGGCAACGGCAGGTGCAATCTCACGAACACGGGAGCGAGCGCTGCCGACTACCACGGTGCGGATGCGGAATTTACCGCAGCTGCGCTCTCCCGCTTCGGCGTTTCGGACGCACTGGACTTTTTCGCTGAGCTCGGTTTGCTCACCGTGACCGAGTACGGCGGCAGGGTGTATCCCCTGTCAAACTCCGCAAACAGCGTGCTTGACGTCATGCGCTTTGCACTCGACGCAAGGGGCGTGGACACACGCTGCTCATGTACCGTCACGGCGATAGAGCGAAACGGTCCCCGCTTCACCCTCAAGACCGAGGGCGGCGACATTCAAAGCGACTGCGTCATCGTCGCCTGCGGCGGCAGAGCCGGGGAAAAGCTCGGCGGCACGGGGCTTGGCTATGAGCTGCTCGCACCCTTGGGTCACCGGCGCACGGCGCTGCATCCGGCGCTCGTTCAGCTTACGACCGACCCCACCTATCCCCGTGCGCTCAAGGGCGTTCGTGCGCAGGCGGCTTTGCGTCTGTGTTCGGGTGACGATACGGTAGCCTGCTCCAAGGGCGAGCTGCAATTTACCGAGACGGGGCTTTCGGGTCCCGCCGCTTTTGACATTTCCCGTGCCGCCGCACTGTGCGGCAAGGGCAGTGTCGTTCACATCAATTTCCTCGATGGATATGCCCGCTCCGAGCTTTCGGAGATGCTGAAAAAGAGGATCACGCAGATGGGTGATCACGAGGCATCGGAGATACTCACGGGTATGCTGCACAACCGCCTCGGCAAGATGCTGGTCAAATACTCCGGCATCGGCGGCGGACGCAGTATAAGAGAGCTTACGCCCCGTGACGTTTCGGCTCTTGTAAACGCCTGTCTCGATATGTGCATCACGCTGCACGGCGTCGGCGATTTTGCCGCCGCTCAGGTGACTGCGGGCGGCATCCGCTGCAGCGAGATAGATCCCGCCACGATGGAGAGCCGACTTGTGCCGAATCTCTATGTCTGCGGCGAGCTGCTCGACGTTGACGGAAACTGCGGCGGCTACAATCTGCAATGGGCGTGGACGAGCGGACGCATCGCAGGGAGGCTCGGAAAATGATACTTCTTCGAAACGTAAAGCTGTACCCCGACGAAAGCGAGGAGCTCCTTGCAGATAAAGCCGCAAAGCTCCTGCATCTGAGAAAGAGCGAGATAAAAAGCCTTCGCATAAACAAAAAATCGCTGGACGCACGCAAGAAAAACGACATACATTACCGCTATGCGCTGGCGCTTGAAACGGACAACGAAAAGCGGCTGCTGCAAAAATTCGGCGGCAAGGACCTGTGCGCCTTCTCGGAGCCGGGCTTTGACATTCCACGCCTCAGCGCCGAGACCCGCCCCGTCATAGCGGGCTTCGGTCCCGCAGGGATGTTTGCGGCGCTCGTTTTGAGCCGTGCCGGACTGCGCCCTGTTGTGCTTGAGCGTGGCTCTGAAGCGGCCGTGCGCAAGGCGAAGGTGGACGCCTTCAGAGCCGGAGGCGCACTCGACCCCGAATGCAACGTGCAGTTCGGCGAGGGCGGTGCCGGGACCTTCTCCGACGGCAAGCTGAACACCGGCATCAAAAGCCCCCGCATATCCTTCGTTCTCAAAACCTTTTATGAACACGGTGCGCCGGAGCATATCCTGTACGACGCAAAGCCGCACATCGGCACCGACATACTAATAAACGTGGTGCAGTCCATGCGTCGGGAGATAATTTCTCTCGGCGGCGAGGTGCGCTTTATGAGCCGCCTTTCGGGGCTTGGTATAGAAAAGGGGCGGCTTTGCTCCGTGACCGTATCCTCCCAAGACGGTGAATACACCCTGCCCTGCGACAGGCTCATTCTTGCCATCGGTCACTCGGCAAGAGACAGCTTTGAGATGCTGCACGACGCCGGCGTTCCCATGGAGCCGAAGCCCTTTTCGATGGGCGTTCGCATAGAGCATCGGCAGAAAACGGTGGACCGTGCGCAGTACGGAGAAACGTCCTTGCCGCTGCCGCCCGCCGACTATTCCCTCAGCGAGCATTTCCCCGACGGCAGCTCCGCCTACACTTTCTGTATGTGTCCCGGCGGCGAGGTCATCGCCGCAGCCTCGGAGGAGGGCGGCGTCGTCACGAACGGCATGAGCCTTTCCGCCAGAGACGGCGAAAACGCAAACTCCGCCCTGCTCGTGACGCTGCACCCGGAGGACTTCCCCGACAGGAGCGTCCTCGGCGGGATGTACTGGCAGCGCAGCATCGAGCAAAAGGCCTTCGCCATGAGCGGGAGCTACCTTGCTCCGGCGCAGCTCGTCGGCGACTTTCTCGCAAGGCGCAAGAGCACGGGTTCCGGCAGCGTGACGCCCTCCTACCGTCCGGGCGTGCATTGGTGCGAGCTGCATGAGCTTTTCCCCGAAAAGCTCACCGACGTCCTCGAAAACGCCATCCCCGCCCTCGGCAAAAGGCTCTCCGGCTTTGACGACCCCGATGCGGTGCTAACAGCGCCCGAGACCCGCTCCTCCTCACCCGTTCGCATACTGCGGCGGGAGGACAGGTCGTCCGAGATATTCGGACTTTACCCCTGCGGCGAGGGTGCGGGCTACGCCGGGGGCATCACCTCCGCCGCCGTGGACGGCATCCGCTGCGCCGAGTCCGTGATGGCTTCGTTGTCGCAAGAATAACAATTGTTGATTTAAAATTCAAATACGATATAATGCAGTTAGGCTGACTTCGTCAGCTTATAATCAGTGCTTCAGGAGGCTGACATGAGCGCAAATAAGAATATCAATTTGACAATGCTATGCGATTTCTACGAGCTTACGATGGGCAACGGCTATTTTGAAAACGGTATGACCGACCGCATCACCTACTTCGACATTTTCTACCGCCAGAACCCCGACAACGGCGGCTTTGCCATCGCCGCAGGTCTGGAGCAGGCGGTCGAGTACATCCGTGACCTGCATTTCGACGCCGACGATATAGAGTACCTCAGAGGGCGCAGTCTGTTCTCCGAGGCGTTCCTCGATTACCTTGCTCACTTTGAGTTTACGGGCGATATTTGGGCGGTCCCCGAAGGCACCCCCATTTTTCCGAGAGAGCCTATAATGATCGTGAGGGCGCCCGCAATACAGGCGCAGCTTCTTGAGACCTACCTTCTGCTTACGCTCAATCATCAAAGCCTCATCGCAACGAAGGCAAACCGCATCTGCCGTGCCGCCGAGGGCAGAGTGGTGCTGGAGTTTGGCTCCCGCCGTGCGCAGGGAGCGGACGGCGCCATAACCGGCGCAAGGGCGGCTTACATCGGCGGCTGCGCAGGCACCGCCTGCACCGTGTCCGACTCCGTCTACGGCGTCCCCGCAGGCGGCACCATGGCGCACTCCTGGGTGCAGATGTTCGACTCCGAGTACGAGGCCTTCGAGACCTACTGCAAGACCTACCCCACGAATGCAACGCTGCTCGTCGATACCTACAACTCCCTCAAATCCGGCGTTCCCAATGCGATCAAGGCGTTTAACAACGTCCTGAAGCCCCTCGGTATAACAAACTGCGGCATACGCTTTGACTCCGGCGACATGGCGTATCTCACCCGCAAGGCAAGAGAGATGCTCGACGCCGCCGGCTGGCCCGGCTGCCGCATCACCGTCTCCAACTCGCTTGACGAGCGCCTTATCACCGAGCTGCTGCTTCAGGGTGCGAAGATCGACTCCTTCGGCGTCGGCGAGCGCCTTATCACCGCAAAGTCCGACCCCGTGTTCGGCGGCGTGTACAAGCTCTGTGCCGTCGAGGACGCAGACGGGAACCTCATTCCCAAGATCAAGATAAGCGAAAACCTCGGCAAGATAACGAACCCCGGCTTTAAGAAGGTCTACCGCTTCTACAACCGTGAGACGGGCATGGCGGAGGCGGATTACATCTGCCTGCACCACGAGACGGTGGACGACACAAAGCCGCTTGAGATCTGCGACCCCGAAGCGAGATGGAAAAGCAAGGTCATGGAAAACTTCGAGGCAAGAGAGCTGCTCGTGCCGATATTCAAGGGCGGCAAGCTTGTATATGAGCTTCCCGATCTCAAGGACGTGAAGCGCTACTGCGCATATCAGGTCAGCACCCTTTGGCCGGAGGTCAAGCGCTTTGACTACCCCCACAACTACTATGTCGATCTGTCCGAGGAGCTTATGGCGCTCAAGGACAAGATGCTTATGGAAAGGAGGGGCTGAGCCGTGGATGCCGCAGAAAGGCGCAACGAGATCTTAAAAACCCTTGCCGAAAGCTCCGCTCCCCTCAGCGCCACCGCACTTGCACGCAGGCTCGGCGTGAGCCGTCAGATAATCGTCGGCGACGTTGCCCTGCTCCGTGCGGCGGGCGAGTCGATAAGCAGCACGCCGAGGGGCTATATGCTCACCGACGCTCCGGGGCTTGTGTTCACCGTCGCCTGCGTTCACGAGCGCAAGGATGCGGAGCGTGAGCTTAACATCATGGTCGACAACGGCTGCACGGTGCTTGACGTGTCGGTCGATCACCCGATATACGGCCAGCTCACCGCAGCGCTCAGGCTCTCCAGCCGCTACGACGTGTCGCAGTTCGTGCTGAACCTTGAAAGCGGCAGCGTAAGTCCGCTCTCGGCGCTCACCGGCGGCGTTCATCTGCACAGACTCAGATGCCCCGACGAAGCCTCGTTCCTTCGCACGAAGGCACAGCTTGCGGAAGCCGGACTGCTCTACGAAAACTCGGAGGCATAAAACTTCATGCGTGAGCAACGCACCTCGAAAATGCGCAATTGTCGGTGCATGAAGTTTTTGTGCATCATTTCCGGTTGTCCCGCAGGGACGAGGAAATGGCACATTTCTTATTTTTGATATGCTTTTGCATAGCAAAAAATCACACCCTGCAAGATCGGATCTTGCAGGGTGTGTTCTTTTTTATTCCGCTCCCTTGAGCGCCTCGACCATATTCAACATTTTCCGCAAGCGAAAAAACTTCGTCAGGATATAAACACACGATAGCGATTGACAAACGCCGCTTTATAAGATAAAGTAAGCCTCATGGGTGTCAAGACACCTGTCAAGAAAAAATTATCGGGTGATCGTATGTCAAAGGTAAAAGCATTTTTAAAACGCAAGGATGTGGAGATATCTCTGCACCGCTACGGAATAGACGCTCTCGGCGCAATGGCACAGGGACTTTTTTGCACCCTGCTCGTCGGCACGATACTTAACACTCTCGGCTCGCAGCTCGGCATCCCGTTTCTGCGTGACCCCATCGGCGAGACCGGACTTACCCCCGGCGGCTTTGCCTCGGCTATGGCGGGTCCCGGCATGGCGGTTGCGATAGGCTATGCGCTCCACGCTCCGGGAATGGTGCTGTTTTCGCTGATACCCGTCGGTTATGCGACCAATCTGCTCGGCGGCGCAGGCGGTCCGCTTGCGGTCTACTTCATCGCCGTTATCGCAGCGGAGGTCGGAAAGCTCGTCTCCAAGGAGACGAAGATCGACATACTCGTCACCCCCATCGTCACGATACTTGTCGGCGTGGGGCTTGCCATGCTCATAGCGCAGCCCATCGGCACGGCGGCGTCCAAGGTCGGCGATCTCATAAAGTGGGCGACGACGCAGCAGCCCCTCGTCATGGGCATCGTCGTCTCCGTCGTCGTCGGCATTGCGCTGACGCTGCCCATCTCCTCTGCGGCGATCTGTGCGGCGCTCGGTCTGACCGGGCTTGCGGGCGGAGCCGCCGTTGCGGGCTGCTGTGCGAATATGGTCGGCTTTGCGGTCGTGTCGTTTAAGGAAAACGGCTGGGGCGGCGTTGTGTCGCAGGGCTTGGGGACCTCGATGCTGCAAATGGGCAACATCGTCCGAAACCCCCGCATATGGATCCCCGCCATCGCCGCAAGCGCCATAACGGGACCTCTTGCGACCTGCGTATTCAAGCTTCAGATGAACGGCGCTGCCGTCAACTCCGGCATGGGTACCTGCGGTCTGTGCGGACCCATCGGCGTTTGGACGGGTTGGCTTGAGCCGACAAACGGCGCTGCGGCGATAAGCCCCACCGCCATGGACTGGATAGGTCTTGCGCTTATCTGCATCCTTCTTCCGGCGCTGCTGTCGTGGATATTCGGCGTGCTGTGCCGCAAGGCGGGCTGGATAAAGGACGGCGACATGAAGCTCTCCTAATTTATAATATATAGCAAAACCGAGGCAGCAAAGGGCGGACTCAGATAAGGATAAGCCGCCCTGTAAAAAGTCTTTTGCCCCGTGGCGGCGTTAAAAATGCTCGGAATATATATCCATTATTCCTGCGCTTTTTGCCTTGCCACAGAACAAAATCCGATTTTACAGGGTGCATAGCAGTTTTGAGCGAGATATTTTTCGTTCAGACAAAACAACAAAATCTCGGTAATACTTTGTGTATTACCGAGATTTTTTATGAAGTATGGGCGGAAAAGAGCCGCTCAAAACCGACTTCTCCTTATCCGAGTCCGCCCAACCGCCTCGGTTTTTTCTTTAACTCTTTATCCCCCACACGAGGAACATCGGCGCATCGGCAAGGTCTCTGTCGCCGAGGATGCGTCTGCCCACCGCCCTGTCAAAGCCGCAGTCGCAAACGCCGAGGCCCGTGAGACAGCCGATGTCCCACGAAGGACGCTCCTGTAAGCTCAGCGGCATCATCAGCGTTATCTCCGCATTCTCACGTTCGAGCCTGTCCGTCATGCCGACGTGACCGTAGACCCCGTCGGCAGGAAGGTGTGCGCCGGAGCTTTGATTGTTGCGCACGTTGTCGGCATAGCTTGCGTCGAAATTTAAAAGCACCCCGCCGGGACGCAGCACACGCAGCCACTCGCCGTAAGCCTTCTTCGGGTCGGGCAGCGTCCACGTCAGATTTCGGCTTATCACGAGCTCAAAGCTTCCGTCTGCAAAGGAAAGCTCCTGAGCGTCGCCCGTCTCAAAGCGTGCCGTCACGCCGTAGTCCGCTGCAAGGCGCTCCGCCTCCGTAAGCATCGCCGGGGTGAGGTCTATGCCCGTGACCTCGTGTCCGAGCCGAGAAAGCAGGACGGCAAAGTAGCCCGTTCCCGTTCCGACGTCAAGCACATGCAGACGCTTGCCCTCCGGCAGGCGCTTTTCTATCTCGCACAGCCAGCGCTCGCTGAGCGCATCCGACAGCTCACTGCGCCGCACCGATGCAAAATCGTGCGCACGCTCCGTCCAGTATCCCACAACTTTTCCGTCCGTTTTGTTCATCAAAGCTTCCCCCAAGCTATCATCGGCGTACCCTTTTCTATGCCAAGCGACGCCGTTTGGTACAGCAGCACGCCGTTTTCGTCGGCGATGACCTCGTCTTGAAGCTCACCGTATATGTTCCTCAGCTCACCGAGCCTTTCACCCTGTACAAAGCTCTCGCCCACCGCCTTCAGCGGATGCCAGCACCCGCTTACCGGTGCGTCAAGATACACGCCGCCGTCCAAATATCGTGGGCTGCGCTTTACGGCGGGTGTGTCGTCCCAAAGCACGCCGAGAAATCGCAGTATGTTCAAGACGTCTGCGCAGGCGGCATCCGCCTCCGCCTCGCTCCACAGCCCGCAGCCGCCGCGCTCGATCAGTATGGCGGGAACGCCGCAGCGCCCGGCATGACCGTAAAAGCCGTTTACAGTTTTGCTTTTGACGGCATAGCCCACATCGACGTACGAGCTAAGCTCCCGTGAGGCACGGCACACCTCCTCGGAAGCGCTGCTCTGAAAATAGACGTGCGGCGTGAGGTATTCACAGAAGCCGCCTGAGTGCAGGTCGATGATGAAATCGGAGGTATTTATCACCTCCGACTCAAGAAACGCCGCAAGCCTTTGCGTCTCGCTGCCGTCCTTGTCGCCGGGAAACACCCTGTTCAGATTCTTCCCGTCTGCGGGAAAAACATCGGCGCTGCGGCGGATAAAGCCGTCGTAGTTCAGTGCGTGGATAAGGCGCAGACTGCCTCGGATATCATCTTCCTTTATGCTCTGCGCAAGCTTTGCCATTGCCCGTATCCCGACATATTCTCTGCTGTGGACACCCGCCGTCACCGTGACCCTCACTGCGCTCGGTGCGCCGCATATAAGCGTCTCCGGGAAGCGCAGAGACGTTCCCGGAACCTCTGTCATTCTTTGTGTTTTCATCACTTTTCACCCATGACCGAATCTATGAGCAGGCGGGTGTACTCGTGCTTCGGGCAGGAGAGTATGCTCCCTGCTGCGCCCCCCTCGACTATGCGCCCGTCCTTCATGACAAGCACACGGTCGCAGACGGAGCTAACGACCGCAAGGTCGTGCGACACGAATATCATAGCCATATTCTTTTCGCTGCGAAGCGTTTTCAGCAGCGTCAGTATCCTCGCCTGCGCCAAAACGTCGAGAGCGCTCGTCGGCTCGTCGCACAGCAGTATGCGTGGGCTTGACGCCAAGGCTCTCGCTATCGCAAATCGCTGGCACTGTCCGCCGGAAAGCTGCGACGGGTAGCAGTCCAACTTTTCCGGTTCTATCCCCACCGCCTCGCACAGCTCCGCCATGCGCTCAGCGCTTGCATCGTCCATGCTGTCGGCAAGCGTTGACCGCACCCTGAGCCGTGGATGAAGGGAGCCTGCGGCGTCCTGAAACACCATTTGTATCGCCTGTTTTTCCTCTCGGCTGCGCCTCGGCGACAGCCGTTTTCCGTCAAGAAGCACCTCGCCGCCGTCGGGTCGTTCAAGCCCCGATATGAGGCGCAGAAGCGTGCTTTTTCCGCAGCCGGAGGCGCCGACGACGCCGAGTATCTCACCCGGCGCAACAGTGAGGCTCACGCCGCACAGCGCCTCAAGTCTGCCGCCGTGCGCAGGGTAGCTCTTTTTAAGCTCCGTGACTTTAAGAAGCTCGTTCATGCCCCGACCTCCTTTCCGTCCTCGCAAAGCACGAAATGTCCGGGACTTATCTCCCGCATTTCGCCCCTCACGCTGCAGCCGCATCTCAGGCTTTCCGGTATGCGTCCGCCGAGCTTCGGCGACGCCGCAATGAGACTTTGCGTGTAGCGGTGAACGGGAGAGCGCAGCACCTCGTCCGTTCTGCCGTACTCCGTAAAGCGCCCCTTGCACATGACTGCCGTTTTGTCTGCGATCATGCGGGCAAGCGCCAGATCGTGCGTCACGACTATCTGCCCGATGCGTCCGAGACTGCGCAGGCGCATCAGCTCCTGCGCCGTTTTGAGCCGCAGCACCGTGTCGAGGGCGCTCGTCGGCTCGTCGCACAGCAGAAGCTCGTACTCCATCATGAGACAGAGCGCTATCGCCATTCTTTGATTCATGCCGCCGGAAAGCTGACAGGGACAGCTTTTGAGTATGCGCTCTGCGTCCGTCAGTCCGAGCGCACCGAGCGTGTCAAGGCACTGCTCAACAAAGCTCCCCGCCTCGTATTTTCCGTGGCTTTTGAGCGTTTCGGCAAACTGCTTTTTGTAGCTGCGAATAGGGTTAAATGCGGCGGCGGGGTTTTGCGGTATCATGCCGACGTCCTCGTGTCGGGCGTCACCCGTGATCGTTTTGCCTGCGATCTCAAGGCTTCCGCCCGTCGTCTCAACTCTGCCGGCGCTGCCCAAAAGCGCACGCAGGAGCGTCGTTTTGCCGCAGCCGGATTCCCCGACGACGCAGAGTATCTCGCCCCGCTCAAGCTCGAAGCTCAGCTTTTTTATGACGTCCTCCCCGCCGTAGCCTGCGGAGAGGTCCGTTGCGCGAAGCAGTAATTTTTCGTTCATTTTACCGCCTCCGTATCCGCAAGGTCACGCAGCGTATCGCCGAGGAGATTGAACACCATGACCGTGACGACCATCGCCCCGGCGGGTGCAAGCACCGCCCACGGCGCAAGCTGCATATAGGCTCTGCCCTGATTTATCATGCTGCCCCACTCCGCCTGCGGCTCCGCTACGCCGATGCCGAGGAAGGACAGTCCCGCAATGCCCATCATCATAACGCCGAGCTGCGTTGCGGCATTGACCGCCAAGGGCCCGAGCATGTTGGGCAGAAGGTACTTTGTCATCACCTTAAAGCTTCCGCAGCCGGAGAGCCGGGCTGCGCTCACGAAGGGCTCCTTTTTGAGCGCAATGACCTGCGCTCTGGCAAGCCTTGCATACAGCGTCCAAGCGGAAACACCCATTGCGAGCATGGCGTTAACCATGCCGCCGCCGAGAATTCCGGCGACCGCAATCGCCAGCACCATCTGCGGGAAGGCGAGCATAATGTCCGCAAGGCGCATTATGACGGTGTCCGTCACGCCGCCGAAGTAGCCCGCCGCCATGCCGAGGGCGGTGCCGATAATGAAGGTGATAAGCACGAGCGCCACGGCGGAGAATATTGAGGTCTCCGCACCCGCAAGCACACGGGACAGAACACATCTGCCGTAGCGGTCGGTTCCTAAAGGATGCTCGGCATCCGGCGGAAGGTTCATGCTCTGCGCATCCGTTGCGTCGGGGTCGTTCGGCATAAGAAGCGGTGCGGCAAGGCTCAGTGCAAGCAGCGCCGCTGCCAGTATAAGAAGTACTATCGCACGGCGCTTCAGGCGCTTTGCGCTTTTTCTTTTCGTTTTCACCCTGCGTCACCGCCTTCCTCCACACGGGGATCGACGGCACGGTACAGCAGGTCGGCGGCAAGGTTTAGGAGAACGTAGATGCCCGACGACAGCAGCACAAATCCCTGTATCACTGGGTAGTCCCTTGCGCTTATCGCATCCATGGCGAGCTTGCCGAGTCCCGGCAGGCGGAACACCGTCTCAATAACGACGCTGCCGCCCATGAGCGTACCCACCGAAAGCGCCGTGAGCGTTATCATGGGTATGAGCGCATTGTGCAGGACGTTGCAAAACAGAATGTAGCGCATCTTAACGCCCCGTGAAAGCGCCGCATCGACGTATTCCTTGCCGAGCTGCTCAAGTATCTCCGCACGGAACTGCCGCACGAAGCGGCTTGCAAGCGGTATCGCAAGCGCAAGGCAGGGCAGGATAAAGCCCTTCGCACTTCCGTCCGATATGACAGGCAGCAGCCGCAGCTTTACGCAGAAGTAGTACATCAGCAAAACGGAGATGAGAAAATTCGGCAGCGAGTTGCCGATGAAGCTGAAAATGCGCACGAGAAAGTCCGCAATGCCGTTTTGCCGCACCGCCGCAAGCAGCGCCAGCGGCAGCGATATTGCAAGCGCTGCCGCAAGGCTCAGGACCGTAAGCTCCAAGGTGTAAACAAAGCTCTCGCCGAGCATATCCGCAACGGCTCTGCCGCTGCGGTACGACTCGCCCAAGTCGCCGGAAAACAGTCCGCCGAGCCAGTCGGCGTACTGCTCCAAAAACGGGCGGTCGAGTCCCATCTCCGCTCTCGTCGCCGCAAGCACCTCCGGGTCAACGGCAATGCCCTGCGCCGACAGCTTCTTTTCGGCGGGGTCGCCGGGTGCGATATACATCAGCGCAAAGGTGAGGAAGCTCAGCCCCAGCACGACTACGACAAGCTGCAAAAGTCTTTTCGCTATGTACTTTTTCATGCCGTGCCTCCTTCCCTTATGCTTAAAAAACCTGCGCAGGGTCACCCCTGCGCAGGCAAGGCTCAAAATTTTCTCAGCGCACGATGTCGGTGTCGGCGTCTATTCTGTAAAAGTCAAAGGGGCAGTTTTCTGCGATCCCCGTGACGCCGGGCGCCGTGACGCTTATCTTGTTGAACAGTCCCACATAGCCGAATGCGTTGTCGTCTATGGCGATCTGGACTATTTTGTTTGCAAGCTCGGAGCGCATATCGGCATCGGTCTCGTACCTGAGCTGCGCTATGAGCGCATCGCACTCGGCACTTTCAAAGCCGCCGCAGTTGTAGGGCGCCCCGCTGCGCAGGGTGCAGTCGATGAAGTAGAACGGGTCGCCGTTTTTGTCCGCTATCATGCAGTAGAGCGCAATGTCAAAGTCGCCGGTGGCGATATAGGTGCCGTCCGGGTCCTCGTAGGACTCCACGGTCGAAGCGATGCCGACCGCTTTGAGCTGCTGCTGCATTATGACTGCGATGGAGTCGAGCGAGCGTGAGGGGTAGTAGCATATCTTGAGGCTCAGGGGTTTTCCGCCCTTTTCGTATATGCCGTCGGAATTGAGGGTGTAGCCCGCATCCTCCAAGGTCTTCTTTGCCGCTGCGGTATCCGCTGCGGGCTTTGTGACCTTGCCGTATGCGGTGTTTTCTCCAAACGGTCCGACTGCGGGAGACACCGTGCCGGAGAGGTACTCGGCTATCGCATCGCAGTCAACGGTAAGGTTTATCGCCTTTCGCACTTCATCCGACATTCGGTTTTCGTTCAGGATGTAGAATTGCAGACGTGTCGCCGCAACGTCGGTCAAAACGTAGCGGTCGGGGTCTGCCGAGAATATCTCGGCGGAGGCGGCGCTGACGCCGGCATAGCCGTCGATCTCGCCGTTCTGCATCGCCATGAGCTTGCTCTCGTCGTCGGGCATATAGTAGAACACCGCACCGTCGAGCTTCACGTCGCCGCCCCAGTAATTTTCGTTGCGGCTGACCTCGACCGTGCTCTCCGAGACGAAGGACTTGACGACAAAGGGTCCCGTGGCGACGGGGGCGTTGTCTATATCCTTGCTTGCGTCAAGGTCGAGTATCGCAAGCTCCGGCGTTGCAAGCTCGTTGAGCATCGTAGGGTAGACCTCCGGCGTCGTGATCGCAAACACGGCGTCGGACGTCGCTTTATACTCAAAGTCCGCAAGGTAGGCAAAGCGCTCGTTCACCTCGGCAAGGCGCTCGATGTTGCGGATGACCATCTCCGCCGTCACGGCATTGCCGTTTGAAAAGCACACTCCGTCTTTAAGCGTCACGGTCCATGTAAGTCCGTCCTCGGAGACCTCCGCCTTTTCCGCAAGCAAGGGCTCTATGGCGGAGCGGTCGTTCATTTTAAACAGCGCCTCAGTCAGTCCGTAAGCACTCGTACCCCAACTGTTGTAATCCTTGTGAGGATCGAGGCTTGCATAAGCAAAGCTCTCGCCCAAGCGCAGTATCTTTTCGTCGTTTTTATTCTCTCCGCCGGAGCAGGCGCACAGTGCAAATAGAAGCACGAGCGCAAGTATTATCGCAATAAGTCTTTTTTTCATCTCATTTTCCTTTCATTTCACGGCGCATATCATAAAGCCGGGAGTGGAGGCATAGTTCATGCGCTCCTCGTAATTCCAAACTCTGCTGCCGATGTCGGTGTCCGCAGCGACGGCGCTAAAGCCCATGCCCTTGAGCGTATCCTTGTCCCACTGGGGACGCATGAGCCTGCCCATCGGCTGTCTGCGGGTGATCTCCTCCATGACGTCGCTCTCGTCGTAAGCCTCGTAGTCGGAAAGGCCCGCCTTGGCGACGTTTTCCCTGTCCGCCTTATGCTCACGCTGTTTCTCTTCATTAAATAAGTAGGAATACCAGTTTGCGTCGAAATTGAGCAGGACGCCGCCGGGACGCAGCACACGCATCCAATCACGGTACGCCTTCACGGGGTCGGAGAGGTTCCACGTCAGGTTGCGGGTCACGATGACGTCAAAGCTGTCGTCGGGAAAGTCAAGCTCGTGTGCGTCCATACGCATAAAACGAATCTTGTCCGCAAGCGCTCCGGCGTTGTTCCTTGCCTCACGCAGCATACCCTCGGAGTAGTCCACCGCCGTCACCTCAAAGCCCCGCTTTGCGAGAATGATCGCATAAAAGCCCGGTCCCGTGCCGATGTCGAGGACTCTCAGTGCTCTCCCCTCGGCGGTCGGAAAATGCGATATAAGCTCGTTTGCCCATACGCCCTCCCACTCGCCTGCGAGGTTTCCGTTTATGACCTCGGTGTACGACGGCGCTCTGCGGGTCCAGTAGCGCTCTATGGAATCAAGAAGCTCGTTCATGGCGTGTCCTCCCGTTTTTTATCTTGTCTGAATTTTAACATCCCGAAAACGTCTCCGCAAGCTCCCCCGGGGGATATATTTCGCAGCTTTTTGCAAAAAATTTTTCGATTTACCTCGCTATATGTCGGTCGGCTCTGTGATATTCGCAGGCGGCGGCGCATACTTATTAGCAAATGCCGGAGCCTCCGCATAAAACGAAAGCACGCCCGAAATTTACGTTTTTTCGCCCTCAAAACACTGTGAATTGTTTGACAAACCGTTAATGAGCTTAACGCCCGCTTCCGTAGTTTTGTTACAGAATCAACAATATTTGCGGCTTTTTGTATCAAAAAATGGCATTTGCGCAATTTTTAACAGCATTTTTATGCGTCCGGTCATAAGTTTCCGCAAAGAGAATGACCTTTCGTGTTAATACGGAGTTAATTCCGACGTACAGCTATTGAAATCTCCATAGGATGTTTTAAAATTGAACATACTGTAAACGGTATACGGGCAAGTTCCCGAAAGCCGATGCAAAATTGCAAATTTAATAAGGAGAGAAAGTAATGGAAAACACAAATCGTGAAGGGTTTGGCTCCAGCTTTGCTTTTATCATGGCCGCTGTCGGTTCTGCGGTCGGTCTGGGCAACATTTGGGGCTTCCCGTACAAGATGGGCTTAAACGGCGGCTTCGCCTTCCTGCTCATCTACCTCATTCTCGCAGCATTCGTCGGTCTGGCTGTTATGATCGGCGAGCACGTTATCGGACGTAAGACCGGCATGAGCCCCATTGCGGCATACCGCAAGATCAGCAAGAAGTTCACTTGGCTGGGCTACATGGCAGTTATCGCTCCGTTCGTCATCCTCTGCTTCTACATGGTTCTCGGCGGCATGGTCATGCGCTACGCTTGCAGCTACCTGACCGCAATGGTCGGCTGGAACACCTGGGGCGTTGAGACCGCAACCGATTTCTACGGTGCATTCCGTATAAACGGTGTTCAGATGGTTCTTTGGACCGTCATCTTCATTGCTATCAACACCGCTATCGTCTGCGGCGGCGTAGGCGGCGGTATCGAGAAGTTCTGCAATGTCGGTATGCCCTGCCTCTTCGTCATCCTCATCATCGTTATCGTTTACGTTGCCGTTCAGCCCGGCGCTGTCGGCGGCTACCAGTTCATGTTCGGACTCAACCTCGATCCTCTGAAGGAAAACTTCCTCGGCGTTCTCAAGACCGCAGCAGGTCAGATGTTCTTCTCCCTGTCCCTCGGCATGGGCGCTATGATCACCTACGGCTCCTACATGAGCAAGAAGGAGCACCTCCAGAGAAACGCCGTCATCGTCGTTGTTATGGATACCCTCGCAGCTATCATGGCCGGTATGATCGTTATGCCCGCTTGCTACGCATTCCTCGAGGGCAACACCCGCGGCGGCCCCGGCCTCCTCTTCGACTCCATGCAGGCAGTTTTCTACAACATGGGCGGCTTTATCGGCAACCTCATGGGCTTCCTGTTCTACTTCCTCGTTTTCATCGCAGCAATCTCCTCCTCCATGTCCCTGCTTGAGGCGATCACCTCCACCAAGATCGACGCCGACATCGCAAAGGGCAAGGCTCCCAAGAGAAGAGTTACCGCTCTCGTATTTGCAATCATCATCCTCATCTTCTGCCTCCCCACCGCACTTGACGGTATCGGCATGGGCACCGCAAACGGCGCTGTTCTGCCCACTCCCGCTGAGCTGTTCGGCATTGCTCCCGAGAACGTACTCACATGGAACGACTGCTGGCTTGACTTCTACGACGTTATTTCGGAGGGCATCATCATGCCTATCGGCGCAATGATCATGGCGTTTGCGATAGGCTGGATCTGGAAGATCGACATGGTCAAGGAAGAGATCGAAGCCTCCGGCACCAAGATGTGGGGCAAAACCTTCTTCGACATCTGCTACAAGGTCATCACTCCGCTCGGCATGATCGTTGTTCTCTACGGTCAGCTGTCCGACTTCTTCGGAATTTAAGCTAATACCAATACATAAAAAAGGCACCCGATGGGTGCCTTTTTTGCGTCCGTAAAAATCGGCGGCGGATAAAAGCGGCCGGTCAGGGAAATAATAGCGTCACTTAGGAGAGTGATGCTATGCAAGGCAAGGTCGAGCTGTGCGGCGTAAATACATCAAGGCTGCCGCTTATCAAAAGCTCCGAGGTCCGCCCGCTCATCGCCGCAGCTCAAAGCGGCGACGAAAAGGCAAGGGACAGGCTGATATCGGGTAATCTCCGGCTGGTGCTGTCCGTCATTCAGAAGTTTGCAGGCAGAGGCGAGAGCATGGACGATCTGTTTCAGGTCGGCGTCATCGGGCTTATCAAGGCTATCGACTGCTTCGATCTCACGCAGAACGTGCGCTTTTCCACCTACGGAGTTCCGATGATCTCCGGCGAGCTGCGGCGCTTTCTGCGTGACCACGGGGCGCTGCGTGTCTCCCGCTCCATGCGTGACACGGCGTACCGTGTGCTTCAGGCAAAGGAAAAGCTCACGGCGCAGCAGGGCCGTGAGCCGGACGTGGAAAGCATCGCAAAGGAGCTGTCCATCAAAAAGAGCGAGGTCGTTTTTGCGATGGATGCCATCTGCGACCCCGTTTCGCTCTACGACCCCGTTTACAGCGATTCGGGCGAGAGCGTCTGCGTCATGGATCAGATCGGTGACAACCGCAACACGGACGAGCATTGGCTTGAGCAGATCGCCCTCGGCGAGGCGGTGTCACACCTCAGTCGGAGGGAGAAAAGCATTCTCGCCCTGCGCTTTTACGAGGGCAAGACCCAGACCGAGGTCGCAAAGGCGATCGGCATAAGTCAGGCGCAGGTCTCCCGTCTCGAAAAAAACGCCATTACAAGAATAAAAAAAGAGCTTGAGTAAAAGAGCGAAGGCGCTGCCTTCGCTCTTTTTGTTATTCGTACTCTCCGCCGCCGATGAATTCCCGTATCATCGCATCGGGTGCGACAAGGCTTTCGTCGATGTTGCCGAAAAGCTGGAGTGCCGGCAGCACACGGCGCAGCTCGTCGTAGCGCTCGATGCCCTCCGGGATGGACGAAAACAGCTTCGTCGCCGTTTCGTTCATCACCGCAAACTCATATGGGAACACGGAGTCGAACATGAAATTTGCCTTGTTCTTAAACGGCGAGATGTTCGCCTTTTCGCCTCGGCGGACGTTCGCCCACATGGACATCGTCGCCGCCGGGTCGGCTCCACGGAAATTGAAGTCACGCACGGTGCGGCGCACGAGCCTCGCCCACGTTCCCTTGAATACCACGGTGTCGCCGAACACGACGTTGCTCCTTGCGGAAATGTAGAGCTTGAACGCCTCCGGGTGGCGATCGGTTATCATGTCGTTGAGCGCATGGATGCCCTCGAAAACAACGATCTCGTCCTTTTTGAGCTTTATGGATTTCGACGGCTCCACCACCCTCATGCGGCGGGAGAACTCGTACTTGGGAACGAATATGCGCTTGCCCTCGGCGAGCATGGTGAAGTGTTCGTTTAAAAGCTTCATGTCAAGGCACAGCGGCGACTCAAGGTCAAGCTCGCCCTCCGGCGTGCGGGGTGCGGTAGCCGGATCGACGGTCACGAAGTAGTCGTCCATGCCGACGTAGTGCGCACGGCAGCCCCGGCGCTCCAGCTCCTCGCTGATTTTCCTTGCGGTAGTGGTCTTGCCGCTTCCGGACGGACCCGACAGCAGCACGATGGGGCTGCGGCGGCTGTTTTCAAGTATCCTTCCGGCGGCGTCCTTCACCTGCGCATCGTAGGCGGCGTCGCACTCCTCGATAAAGCCCTTGGGGTCGGCTACCGTTTTGAAATTTATGTCCTTCAGTTCGTATGCCATATTGTTAAACCTCCTGATGTCCGTTAAAAAAATCCGATATTTTGCTCTTGTCGGCGCACACCTTTTCGATGCCCGAAATGTACTCCGAGGGGTACTTGGGTGCGAATATTCTTTCGCTGCGTCCGCCGTCCGTGCGGGTGAGCTTCGTGCTTCCGCCGCCGCCGAGGGCGAGTATCGGGCAAAGCTCCTCCATGATGCACACATTGTATAGATTGACGTTTCCCGCCTTTGTCCAGCCGAGATTCTCAAAGCCGCCGGACATGAACTTCTGCCGGTACAGGTAGTAGGGCGCATAGCCCGCCTCCGGCAGCAGCCTCGATGCAATGGCGAGCATCTCGCCCACCTCGGCGCCCGTCGGCAGACGGCTGCCCTCAAGACTTATCCGGCTGCCGTTTTTGAGTGACAGCGTGTGTACCGTCACGTTTTCGGGGTCGAGGGAAAGCACCTTTCTCAGACTGTCCTCAAAGCCCTGCACCGTGTCCGTACTAAGTCCGGCGATGAGGTCCATATTGACCGCCATACCGCCGACCGTGCGCACCTTTTCGAGTGCGTCGCAAACGTCCTTTGCCGAGTGCCGTCTGCCAATCGCCTCCAGCACGCCGTCGCACATCGTCTGCGGGTTCACGCTCACACGGTCAACGCCGTGCGCCCTGAGAACACGGAGCTTCTCCTCAGTTATGGTGTCGGGTCTGCCCGCCTCCACGGTGTACTCACGCAGGTTCGAAAGATCAAAGCGGCGCTCAAGCTCACTGCAGAGTCTGTCAAGCTGAGAAGCGCTCAGCGTCGTCGGCGTACCGCCGCCCATGTAAATAGATATGATGCGCCTGCCCGAAGTATTTACCGTCCTTGCGAGTGCTTCTATCTCAAGCATAAGCGCATCGAGAAAGGGCGGGATGAGCTTCATGCTCTTTTCCACCGACTGGCTGACGAAGCTGCAATAGTTGCACCTCGTCGGGCAGAAGGGTATGCCGACGTACAGGCACACGTCGTTTTCGCCGAGCGAGGCTCTGACCTCCTCGGTCACGGCGGAGGTCAGGCGGCAAAGCTCCGTGCGCTCCGGCGAGACGCCGTAGTCACGGATAAAGCTGCGCACCGCCGCCTTCTCACCGCCGGAGGCGGCAATGGAGCAGAAAAGCTTTCCGGGGCGCACCCCCGTCAGGGAGCCCCACGGCGGCTCCTCGTGTCCCGCCTTGAGCGCTGCGGCGTAAAATGCGTTCTTAATTATGCGTGAGCAGTGACTGTCACGGCTCACGCCGTCCTGCGCAAGATCGTTTTTAAACGAGCTTCTGCCGTGACTCTCCTTGCCGCCGATCACGAGACGGCAGGTGGCGGTGGTGCGCTCTCCACCCTCGTGCAGACGCAGCTCCGCACGGTCGCCGGAAGGTAAGCCCTCCGGGTAGCTCGGTCTTTCGTCGGGATACAGCGTCAGCAGCATCTGCTCGACCGCATATTTATAATCATGTCCATACAGGTACAGCTTCATTTCAAGCTCCTTCAAGCGCAAAATGCATAACAGATATTTTACACCATTTTGCACTGCCTTTCAATCCGTGGCTTAGTTAATTTTTTTACGAGAATTTCAGGCGCTGCAAATGGCAAAGTGTCTAAAAATTGCAGCATTTTTTGTTGATTTCGTTAAATTGGCACTTATTTTAACCAAGACTTGTTTACAAACGCCGACAATTGTGATTAAATATAACTACAGTGCGCATATGTGGCCGGTAAACCGCACGGGAAAAAACGGCTCCGGGATAAGCGGGCTTTTTCGTGCTGTTTTACGCTGCGCTTTCGAGCCGTTCTTTCCCCTGCGGTTTACGCCGCCGATGCTCAAAAAACAGGAGGAAATAAATCATGGTTAAATTTGCAAGCAGAATGAACCTTCTCAAGGGTTCCGCAATTCGTGAGCTTCTCGCTCTCGCCAACAAGCCCGAGGTTCTCTCTTTCGCAGGCGGTATGCCCGCACCCGAACTCTTCCCCGTTGACAAGATCAAGGCCGCTACCGACGCCGTCATGGAGGAGCAGGGCAAGGTCGCTCTCCAGTACTCCAGCACCAACGGCTTCGAGCATTTCCGTCAGCAGATCGCAGACCGCATGGCTGCAAAGCTCAACATCAAAACCACCGCAGACAACATCCTCGTGACCTCCGGCTCTCAGCAGGGTCTCGACTACTCCGCCCGTGTCTTCTGCGACAAGGGTGACACCATCATCATCGAAAGCCCGTCCTACCTTGGCGCTCTCAACGCATTCAAGGCTTGCGAGCCCAACTTCGTCGCTATCCCCACCGACGGCGACGGCATGATTATGGAAGAGCTTGAAAAGGTCCTCGCCACCAACGACAGAGTCAAGATGATCTACGTCATCCCCGACTTCCAGAATCCGTCCGGCCGCACCTGGCCCATGGAGCGCCGTGAGAAGTTCATGGAGATCATCAACAAGTACGAAATCCCCGTCATCGAGGATAACCCCTACGGCGAGCTTCGCTTCGAAGGCGAGTACCTCCCCGCACTCAAGAGCATGGATACCAAGGGCCTTGTCGTATTCCTCGGCACCTTCTCCAAGATTCTCGCTCCCGGCTACCGTCTCGGTTGGGTCTGCGCCGACGGTGAGATCCTCAGCAAGTACAACTTCCTCGCACAGGCTGCCTCCCTTCAGGCTTCCACCGAGGCTCAGCTCGTTGTCTCCAAGTTCATCGACATGTTCGATCTCGACGAGCACGTTGCAACCATCAAGGATTGCTACCGCAAGCGCCGTGACGTTATGATCCAGACCATGGAAAGAGAGTTCCCGCCCGAGGCTAAGTTCACTCACCCCAACGGCGGTCTGTTCACTTGGGTCGAGCTTCCCGAATACATCAACACCAACGAGATGGCAAAGCAGTGCCTTGAGCGCAACGTTGCTTACGTTCCCGGCGACGGCTTCTTCCCCGATGCGGGCCACAACAACTGCATCCGCCTCAACTACTCCGCAATGACCGAGGAGAAGATTGAGAAGGGCATGACCATTCTCGGTCAGGTCATCAAAGAGAACATCAAGAAGTAATTTAAACATAGCAGCAAAAAATCGTCTGCCGATGGCAGACGATTTTTTATTATATCCTACGCAGCGCATTCCCTCGTTTTCGGGAGCTGCTTTTTCACTGCGGCGAGGAAGAAGTACAGCATCTCGGCGATCGCCGTTATGACCCACGAGAAGATAAACAGCAGATACAGCGACTCAAGCGTTTTGAAGTGTGCAAACACGGTGTAGACCCATGCAATGCGGAAAACGCAGGAGCCGAGGAACACCAGCACCATGGGTATCGCACTCTTGCCGAGTCCCCTCGACGCCGCTATGGTGCAGTCCATGAATGCAGAGAAGGCGTAGCAGAATCCCATTATTTTGAGCCTTATCATGCCCGCCTCGATGACCTCACGGTCGGAGCTGAAGACCGACAGAAAGCTCTCACCGAAGAACACCACAAAAAGCCCGAGTATGGCGCCGATCGCAAAGGAGTAGAAAAGGCACACGCCGTAGCTTTTCAGCACTCTGTCACGCTTCCCGGCTCCGTAGTTCTGTCCCATGAAGCTTGAGCAGGCGATGTAAAACGCCGCCATAACGTCGTACACAAGGCTGTCGGCATTTGCAGCGGCGGAGTTGCCCTCAACAATGACCGCATCAAAGCTATTTACGCCGCTCTGAATAAAGAGGTTTGCTATCGCAAATATCGAGTTTTGCAGTCCCGCCGGTACGCCGAGCGACAAAACGGACCTCGATTTGTCACGATAGAGCCGGAGCTTTGAAAATCTCAGGCGGTAGCTCTCATCCGTGCGCAGGAGGGCGGAGATTATGAGTATCGCAGACACATACTGTGACACCGCACTCGCTATCGCAACGCCCGCAACGCCAAGCCCACAGACGATGACGAAAAGCAGATTCAGCAGCACGTTGATAACGCCGGCAACGAGCAGGTACACCAGCGGCTTTTTCGTGTTCCCCGCAGCGCTGAACACGGCGTTGCCGAAGTTGTACAGCGCAAGCGCCGGCATACCGAGGAAATATATTCTGAGGTACAGGCACGCACCGTCGATAAGCTCATCCTTGGTGTTTAAAAGCTCCAGCAGCGGACGGGCGAAAACGACGCCGATAATGAGCAGCAGCACGCCGATAAGTGCCGAAAGTATGCACGAGGTGTGCACCGTCTCCTCCGTGTCACGGTCGCTTCGGGAGCCGAGATACATTGCGGTGCGGGCGTTTATGCCGTTGCCGATACCGATGAGAAAGCCCGTGAACAGGAACACCAGCGTTGCGGTCGAGCCGACGGCGCCCAGCGCCTCCGCTCCCGCAAACTGTCCGACAACCGCAATATCCGACATATTGAAAAGCACCTGAAGCACGTTTGAAAGCATCAGCGGTGCAGAAAAACGAAGTATCTGCTTCGGCAGATTTCCCTGCGTCATATAAGCGGTATCCGTTGCCATAACAGTCACCCCCAAATCGTTCTGCGAAGTGCTATTTTAACACCCAAAGCGCTTTTGTCAAGGCTTAATTTCCGCAAGCTTTGATAAAGATTTTGAAAGGTCTATCGCCTCGTCGGAGATGAATATCGGCTCCTCATCCGGCACGACATAGCTCTTCACCGGAATGTCGAGCTTCATCGTGCGCTCGATCTCATGCTTTATGTAGTGGAGCTGGGTGCAGTGCGGGGAGCGGTCAACGGACGCAAAGCTCAGCGCCGTAACCCTGCCCGTGCCGAGCATTGCGGCGATCTTCGTTATCGCCATGTTGATGTGCGTCTGCTCAAGGCACAGGGCGTAAACCTCGTCCTCCTCGGCTTTGAGCTTTGCAAAGCCCTCCGGGTGCGTGTCCTCAAGGCAGGAGCCGCAGATAAGCACTCTGCCCTGCGGCAGGTAGACGTTCACAGTCATAAGATCCTTCATGCCGTTCCTCCGATTTTCGTAAATATTCTTGCCATTTCGGGCGGTGTATGTTACTTTTTTATTATCACATTTTAAAGGAGAAATCAATATGGAACTCGGAATAAAGGGTCTTGCGGAAACCGTCGTCACCAATGCAAACACCGCAAAGGCAGCCGGCAGCGGCACTCTTGACGTTTTCGCCACCCCCTGCATGGTCGCACTCATGGAGGAAGCGGCGCTTCACTCCGTCGCACCCTATCTTGCCGAGGGCGAAGGCACCGTCGGCACCAAGCTCTGCGTCAGCCACGACGCCGCCACCCCGCTCGGTATGAATGTCAGAGCCGAGAGCGAGCTTGTTGAGATTGACCGCCGCAGACTGGTCTTTAACGTCAGCGCCTACGACGAATGCGGTCTCATCGGCAAGGGTACGCACGAGCGCTTCATCATAAACGGCGAAAAGTTCCTTGCCAAGGTCAACGCAAAGAAGGCGGCCGAATGAAAAAATTCATCGTTTTGATCGGCAACTACGGCTCCGGCAAAACGGAGATCGCAATAAATCTTGCCGTACAGTCGGCGTCCGCCGGCAAAAATACCCTCGTCATCGACCTCGACAAAGTAAACGACTACTTCCGTATGTCCGACAGAGTGGATGTTCTGAGGGAGAACAAGGTAAACCTCGTGTCCCCGACCTTTGCGGGTCAGGGAGTCACGCCGAGCAATATGTCCGCTGCGGTAGCGTCCGCCTTCGCCGGGGACTGGGATCTCTGCGTTTTCGACGTCGGCGGCGACTCCGCCGGGGCGATGTCGCTCGGCCGCTATCATCAGGATTTTGCGGCGCTCGACCCGGCTCAGCTTGAGGTCTACGACATCGTGAACGTCTTTCGTCCCATGTCCGAAAGCCCGGAGAAGATACTGAAGCTCAAAGAGGAGAT
>SAMEA3663186__coassemble_76_pt1 | contig 26557 bp, 21 predicted proteins | sample SAMEA3663186__metabat2_low_PE_012 | metagenome-assembled genome bin SAMEA3663186 (sample SAMEA3663186) | pig gut metagenome | biome: pig gut; feature: pig-associated habitat; material: faeces | place: Denmark | collected 2012
CTTTCCGCTTGCGGGGTTTACAAAGCCGAGCCTGTACGACCAAAGCGCAATGTTGCAGCCGTCGTCCCGACCGCCGTACTTTTTGTCGCCGAGCAGGGGAAGGCGGCGGTGCGTGAATTGCGCACGAATTTGGTGTGTCCGTCCTGTTATGAGCCTTATTTCGACCATGCTCTTGTCGTCTTTTGTGGCGAGCAGCTCGTATTCAAGCACGGCGTCCTGCGAGCCACGGCAGGGCTTGTTCACGACGAAGGTCTTGTGCTTTTCCTTCGAGCGCAGAAGAATGTCCTCCATTCTGCCGCTGCGCTCCTGCGGAACGCCGTGGACTATTGCAAGATAGGTCTTTTTAAACTGATTTTCCCGAATCTGCCGACTCAGCTCGGAGGCGGTTTCGGGGTTGAGCGCATACACCATAAGTCCGGACACGACCTGATCGAGGCGGTGTACCGTCCTGACGTCGGCGTTTTCGTCGCCGAGAGCGTTGCGGATAAGCTCCGGCATGCCGCCCGGCTCGTCGGTGGATATGACCCCGGCGGGCTTTATGCACACTATTAGATCCGAATTGCAGTAAATGATATTCACGGTGGTATCTCCTCATGGAAAAGTCCCGCTGTGCAGGGCTTTAAAGGCAAAATTCGGTGTCGAGAATGCTTTCCTCGGCGCAGGCTTCGGAAAGCTCCTTCATTTCGACGGACGCCTTTTCGTCGCCGTCCGTGTTCTTTTCCTCCTCGTCGGCGCTCTCGGCGATGGCTATGTAAACTATCCATGCAAGTGCGATTATAAGGACCTTTAAGACGGGCTTGAGCGTCTTGCTTCTGAGGATGAGTATCGTAAGCGGAACGGGGAAAATGAATATCCAGCCGAGTACCCACCACACGGTGTTTTCTTTCCGGTAGGCTGCGGAGCGGCAGCGGGCGAGGGGGTGGGAGCGGGAGCGGCGGCTGATGCACCGTCAACGATGAAGGACGAGCCGCAGTATTCGCAGCTTACCTGTGACGCACCGTTTTCGATCTTCAGCGCAGCGCCGCATTTGGGGCAGGTAAAGTCAATCAGAGTCATAAAAAACCTCTCGGCATATTCATTATATAAATAATATCATACGCCGCCGCCGATTTCAAGCGCCGCCCGCCTGACGACTTACTTCAAGTAAATAATATATGTAATCAGAACAGCGATTATCGCAAGGGCATGACAGGCGTATCGTTCGGCCTTGTCCGCATTGGCAGGCTTGGCGCTGAGGAACCTTAATTTAAGTCTAAGCTCATCTAAATCGTCTGCAAACAGAATGAAGATAGCGTTGATAACGCAGATCAGGGTATAGATGGCGCTTCCGAGATTGGACTCGACGCCGTCGATACCGATTTTTCCGAGTGCAGTACGATGACGGTTCTTATCGCAGTCGCAGCGTCGGAGTCGGTTTTCCTGATACCGCATTTTGCGAGGATCGTCGTCAGTCCGGCAAACAGTGCCGAGCCGAACGCAAAGAGAATCCACATGAGAAACACAATGATGACAGTATTCGAAGGTAAGTCATGTTACCGCTCTCCTTTCGTGCGGTCAATGCAAAAAGCCCTCACTCGGTGGTGAGAGCTTTTGTATATGACGGAGCCGCCGATTTTGAGGACAAAAAACCGAATCAAAGCTCAGCCGCAGGCGGGTTTGATTCGGAAAGGAGGAGCAAGGGAGTGCAGACGAAGAATCCGGCAACTCTAAAAGAGCTGCCGGATTATGAGCGGAGCGGACTCCGCTCCGACGTGGCGGAGAGTAAGGGATTCGACCTGCGCTGCGGCGCAGGCCGCCTCGGGTTGCAAAGCGCCCCCGGCGCTTTGCTAAGAGCCCTCGGGTTCGAATCCCAACAGTTTTTATTATATGCAAAAGCCCCCGCCTATGACGGGAGCTTTTGTATATGGCGGAGAGTAAGGGATTCGAACCCCTGTGGCGTTGCCGCCTAACGGTTTTCAAGACCGCCCCGTTATGACCACTTCGGTAACTCTCCATGTATCAAATATTTATAACATATTTGCGTATCGGTGTCAACACGTCGGGACGCAAACAGCTTTACAATGCCGCAAAAATAAATCGGCAAGTCTCAAAAGAGCCTTGCCGATTTGTGGCGCAGAAGGAGGGATTTGAACCCTCGCGCGCTTTTTACACGCCTACTCCCTTAGCAGGGGAGCCCCTTCGGCCTCTTGGGTACTTCTGCATAGCCGCTCAAATATAATAGCATACGGGAGCGCCTGTGTCAAGAATTAGTTTCCGCAAAAAGTCGCAGCGCATCGGCATAGCCCTCAAAGCCCTTTCCGACTATGCTCTCAAAGCAGTAGAGGGCGGGGAAGGAGCGCTTTCTGAAATCCTCCCGTGCGTTTATGTCGGTCAAATGCACCTCGACGGCGGGGATGCCGACCGCTTTGAGCGCATCGAGTATAGCAACCGAGGTGTGAGTGTACGCAGCGGCGTTTATTACGATGCCGTCAAAAGCTCCGTATGCCGCTTGTATCTTATCGACGATCGCTCCCTCGTGGTTGGACTGGAATATCTCAACGCTGAGGCCCAAGTCAGAAGCAGTTGACATAATATAATAGCATAATGCTTTGTAATCCCGTCTGCCGTATATATCCGGCTCACGGATGCCGAGCATATTCAGGTTCGGACCGTTAATAACGAGTATTTTCATTTTAACGCCTCCATTATTTGTGTGGCACATTCGGCGGCGCTGCTGCCGCTGACGGTCAGATCGCACCAGCTTCTGTAGAGCGGCAAGCGCTTCTCCGCCATATCGTAAAGAGAGCCTGCCTGAGACAGGGGACGACCGTCAGTCGGAAGCTCGGATATGCTGCGGTCGAGGAATACAATAACGCCGTTCTGATGCAGAAGCCGATAGTTTTCGGGGCGCAGGATCACACCGCCGCCCGTGGAGATGATGCTGCCGCCTACTTTTGTTATGTCAACCAAAATCTCAGTCTCAAGCTTCCTGAATGCAGTCTCGCCGTAACGTGCAAAGTATTCGGGTATCGTGCAATTGCAGCGTTTTTCAAACTCGGTGTCGCAATCTATATGCCGCATTCCTGTAAGTTTACATAATTCTGAACCCGTGGCCGTTTTGCCGCAGCCGGGCATACCGATAAGCACGATGTTCCGCACACGGCGGAGCAGACTGCCATATGCATCCTGAAGCTCTTTCTCCGAAACCGAAGCTCCCGTAAAGAGCCGTACTGCGGCGGCTGCCTGCGCTGCAAGCATGAAAAGACCGCCCGCTGTGGGGATGCCGAGACTGTCCGCATCACACAAAAGTGCGGTTCTGAGGGGATTGTATATGAGGTCAAAAACCCCGGTGCATTTATGAAAGCGACTGAGATCAATAAGTTTTTCTCCGTTGATACATTCCGACGGGGGTTGCATTTACAATGATCTCGGCGTCATAATGATTGCACAAGTTTACATAATTCACTTCGCCGTTTCTCGTGACGGTGACGATGGAAGCGGCATTCAAATCACGCAGAGCGGCTCTGACAGTTGGGGCGACGCCGCCGTTTCCGAGGACAAGACACTTCTTTCCATCGACCGAAATGCCGCTGCTTTCGATGAGCTTCATAAAGCCCGAATAGTCGGTGTTGTAGCCTATAAGTCTGCCGCCGTCGTTTACAATTGCATTGACGCTGCCGATCTCGGCTGCGGTCGGGCTAAGCTCGTCGCAGTAGGGAATGACGGCCTTTTTGTAGGGGACCGTGACGTTTATAGCTTTAAAACTCCTGTCGCCGAAAAACCCGCAAAGCTCCTCCGGCTCCTTTTCGATCAGAGCGTACTCATAGCCGCCGAGCATCCTGTGCAGTTCGGGAGAGTGGCTGTGCGAAAGCTTTCTGCCAAGCAGTCCAAACTCAGTCATGTCCGATCATCTCCTTTTGCCGTGCTTTAGAAATCTCGAATATCTGCCGATACAGGTCGTGAAACTCCGGCGGTACGCCGTCAAGGACGCTGCGCTCACGCTCAGCGTCAAGTACGGGCAGCCCATGCTCACGCTTGTACTCCGCAATGTCGGAGCAAAGCTCCAGCCGCTCCTTCAGCCGCTCAATGATCTGCGCATCGGCAAGCTCAATTTTTCGCCGCAGCTCCGAAAGCTCCTGCTTGGCACAATCGGTTAACATAATATCATACAGCGCAATAGCTGCCGCACTCTCGACCACGGGCGGAGTGCGAAGCGCAAAGCAGGCATCGTGTCTGCCGGATATGTGCAGATCCACGTTTTGAAGCGTTTTGAGATCGACGCTTTTCTGCGCTTTGGCGATCGACGGCGTGGGTTTAAACGCAACCGAAAATCGGAGCGGCATGCCGTTTGTGATGCCGCCCAAAACACCGCCTGCGTTGTTGGAAAGTATCTCGACTTTGCCGTCTTTCACGGAATATTGGTCGTTGTTTTCGCTGCCGAGAAGTGCAGCGGATGCAAAGCCTGCGCCGAATTCAATGCCTTTAACGCCCGGAATTGCAAAGATTAGCTCGGAAATGTGACCGTCAATGCCGTCAAAAAGCTCTCCTCCGATGCCAGAGGGAAGCCCAAAGACAGTGCATTTCACGATGCCGCCGATGGAGTCGCCGAGGCGTGCGGCAACTTCGGCATCCTTGCGCAGATCGTGACCGGATAAAGGGGAAACGACCTCGGTGCAAAGCGTAATTCCACGGCGATCAAGCTCCTGAATGACGATGCCGCCCGCAATGCACAGTGCTGCGGTCATCCTGCCGGAGAAGGGACCGCCGCCGGACATATCGTAGTCAAGACCGTATTTCTGCCATGCCGCAAGGTCGGCATGACCGGGGCGGGGGGCGGCAGTTAAGTTTACATAATCTTGACGCTTAACGTCCTTGTTTTTTATAACGGCACGGACGGTGCCGTCCGTCACGCCGTCGGTTATACCCTGAGTGAAGATCGGAACGTCGTCCTCACGGCGCTTGCTGCACAGCGGATCGTTTCCGGGACTGCGTCGCCTGAGAAAGCTTTGCAGCGCCGCCTCATTGACGGCAAGCCCCTTCGGAAGCCCGGATATGCACACGCCAAGCTCGCTTGCGTGCGAAGCGCCGAAGATCTCGATCCTGAGATTTTTTCCGCAATAGACACTCACAGAATTTGCCCTCCGAGTGATTTGAAGTCATGGATGAAGTCGGGGTACGATTTTGAGATGCAAGAAATGTCGTCGATACTTGACGGCGACGAAGCGGCGCAGGCGGCAATGATCGCAGCCATTGCAATGCGGTGATCGTTAGATGCCGAAAGCTCAGCGCCGTAAAGCTTGCCGCCGAATACCGTAAATGTATCGTTTGAGCGCTCGGTGCGTATGCCCATAGAGGTTAACATAACATCAACGGCACGCAGCCTGTCGGATTCCTTGAAGCGTAGTCTTGAAGTCCCGGTAAAGTGTGTTTCCGCAGCTGCGGCGGCAGCCAAAACCGCAAGGGGAGGGAACAAGTCGGGTACGTCCGACACGTCTACCGTGACCCAACTCGGACACGGTCCGCAGGGGGACACCGTTCCGAAATCCGAGGCGGAAAAACCCATCGTGCGGAGTATATCGAGTATGCGTCTGTCACCCTGACTTGAGCCGCAAGACAGACCGTCAACTCTGATTTTCCCGAGTCCCATAGCGCCGGCGCAGAGCCAAAATGCCGCTGCCGACCAGTCGCCCTCGACCGTGTGACGGGACGGAAAACGGTAATCGCCGGATACGGAAAACGTGTTGTCAATTTGGTTTACATAAATATTAGACAATCGCAGGTAATCAATTGTAATATCAATGTAATTTGCCGAAACGATTGGTGGTATTATGTTAACTTTACCGCCGCCGACAAGGGGCAATGCCATTAAAAGACCGCTTATAAACTGGGACGATATTGAGCCGTCAAGCTCATAGCGCCCGGACGTGATTTTGCCGCTCATACGAATAGTATTACCGCACTGCTGTATGGAGGCACCGTGCGCACAAAGCACCTTGCACAGCGGTGCGATAGGGCGCTTGGCAAGCTGCGGCGAAAGGCGAAACTCGGCACTGACGCCAAGTGCGCAGACGATCGGCAGCAGGAATCTCAAGGTGCTGCCGCTGTCGCCGCAGTCGAGGATGACGCCTGACCTTGCTCTTGCCCTGTCAATGGGGATGACCGTCTCACCGTCAAACTCGGCACCCAGTGCCTCAAGGCAGCACTTGGTTAACATAACATCGTTACAGCCGCTCAGCGATTTGACGGTACACGGCGAATCCGACAGAGCGGCGCATATGAGAGCCCTGTGTGAACAAGATTTCGAGGGCGGCGCTTTCACGCTGCCGTTTAAGGTCGAAGGAAAAATAGTCGCCATCTCAGTTACCGAAAAGTATGGAGTGAAGCTCGGAGCATTTCACGGTTTTCAGCTCGCACGAACCGAGACCCTTGTACAGTACAAGACTTACATCATCTCCACGACGCTTCTTATCATTCATCATTAGTTTACATAATTCTTGGGTGTCAACGTTCAGCTCCGTGGGCAGACCGTGTGACCTCAGATAGGTGCAGACATCGTCTGCGTACCGTGACATGACGGCAAGCCCGATGGAAAGCGCCTTGCCGTGACTGAGCGTAAAATCGCTTTGTTTTTCAAGGGCATGGGCGATCGTGTGACCGAGGTTCAGATACATTCGCATACCCTCGTCACGCTCGTCGCCTTCAATATAGCTGCGCTTTGCGTCAAGCGATTCGTATACGATCTCCTCCGTTTCGCAGTCGGGAACGGAGAGCAAATTCGGTTTACATAACATTGAATACTTTGCGACCTCGGCATAGCCGTCGCAGAGGTCGTCCGGAGAAAGCGTACTGAGTACATCTGGGTCACACAGAACCGTGAGCGGCTGATAAAATGCCCCCACGAGATTCTTTCCGGCGCTCAGATCAATACCGCACTTGCCGCCGACGGAGGAATCGACCATTGAAAGCAGCGTCGTCGGTATTTGGACAAAACTCACTCCACGCATATAGCTTGCCGCCGCAAAGCCCGCAATATCCCCGGTGACTCCGCCGCCGAGGGCGACAACGCAATCGCTCCTGCACATATGAAAGTCCGCCATCGCATTGAGGAGGGCGATATAGGTGTCGGCGTTTTTGCGTTTCTCGCCGCCGGGATAAACAAAGCACTCGGTCAAAAAGCCTGCATTTTCAAGGCTTTGACGCACAGTGTCTGAGTAAAGCCCTGATACGGTCTCACCGCAGACGACCATTGCACGGGTACCTCTGCTTACGCTGCGCACATACTTGCCGCAGTGCGAAAGCAGACCACGTTCTATGAGAACGTCGTAACCCTTTCCGATGCCGATCCTCAGTTTTCGCATGACATGACCGCCTTTCTGACGGCAAAAAGCTTTTTGCACAGAGCGTCAAAGCGCTGCGGCGTAAGTGCCTGCGGACCGTCGCACCGTGCGTGCGCAGGGTCGTTGTGGACCTCGATCATAACGCCGTCCGCACCTGCGGCGGCAGCCGCAAGCGCCATCGGCTCAACATATGCCGATTTCCCGGTCGCATGGCTTGGATCGACGATGACGGGCAGGTGACTGCGTTCCTTGATGACGGGCACCGCCGAGAGGTCGAGAGTGTTCCTCGTTGCGGCTTCGAATGTGCGTATGCCACGCTCGCACAGGATGACGTCGGCGTTACCGCCGGACATGAGATACTCCGCCGAGGTGAGAAGCTCATCTACGGTGTTCGACCAGCCACGCTTTAAAAGTATCGGCTTGCCGCAGCGGGAGAGCGCCTTCAAAAGCTCCGTATTCTGCATATTTCGTGCGCCGACCTGTATGACGTCAACGTCCACAAAGAGCGGAAGCTGAGACATATCGAGTATCTCGCTCACCACGGGAAGCCCCGTGAGGCGCTTGGCTTCGAGAAGAAGCGGGATGCCGTCACTGCGCAGACCCTGAAAATCGTAGGGCGAGGTGCGGGGCTTGAACGCTCCGCCACGCAGAAGGGTCGCTCCCGACGCCTTGACCGCCGAAGCGATGCCGCACACCTGCTCACGGCTTTCGACGGAGCAGGGCCCTGCGATCACGGCAAAGCCGCCGCCTCCGATGCTGACGCTTCCGACCGATATGACGCTGTCGTCGGGGTGGGAGAGCCTGCCTGCGAGCCTGTACGGAGCGGTGACCGCTTTGACGGACTCCACAAAATCGAGACTTCTTATATAATCTGCGGCGAGCGCCGATGCATCGCCGACGACGCACAGAACGCTTCTGCCGTCGCCGGGAACGGAGACGGCTTTAAGACCGCAGCTTTCGATATATTCGCACAGCGACTGCTCCTGCTTGGACGCCGCATGAGGACGGAGTATGATTATCATGGATATACCCCCGTTAGTTTAATCATTACATTATACAACAGTTTCCGACTCCAGTCAAAACGAAAAACAGCGATCAGAGCTGCTTTGATAAAAAACTCTTGACAATGCGGCGGCTTGTGGTATAATTCGCTACACAAACTCAATACCTTATCAAGAGCGGTGGAGGGAACGGCCCTGTGAAACCCGGCAACCTGTCGAAAGGCAAGGTGCTAAATCCGGCGGTGATGATCGAAAGATGAGGAATGCTATCAGGTATCGGACTCCGCCGAAGGGCGGGGTTTTTTCTTTGCCCTGAGCCTCCCTGCGATGCGCTTTTGAGAGCAAATAATTACACAATTGGAGGATAATTAAATGAGCAAAAGGCTTTTCACTTCCGAGTCTGTGACCGAGGGACATCCCGATAAGATCTGCGACCAGATCTCCGATGCGGTGCTGGACGCAATACTTGAGCAGGACCCCGACGGCAGAGTTGCCTGCGAGACCACGGCTTCCACGGGGCTTATCCACATCATGGGCGAGATCAGCACGAGCTGCTATGTCGATATTCCCAAGATCGCAAGAGACGTCATCCGTGAGATCGGCTACGACAGAGCAAAGTACGGCTTTGACTGCGACACCTGCGGCATAATCACGAACATTGACGAACAGTCTGCCGACATCGCTCTCGGCGTTGACAAATCGCTTGAGGCGAAGGCTCAGGACGACGGCGAGCTTGACAACGGCGCCGGCGACCAGGGCATGATGTTCGGCTATGCCTGCAACGAGACCGAGGAGCTTATGCCCCTTGCGATAAGCCTTTCCCACAAGATCGCAAAGCGCCTTGCCGAGGTCAGAAAGAGCGGCCTTGTCGATTACCTCCGTCCCGACGGCAAGACGCAGGTCACGGTCGAGTACGATGACAGCGGTAAGCCCGTCAGAGTTGACACCGTGGTGCTGTCCACTCAGCACGCAGCCGAGGCTTCCCTCGACACCATCCGTAAGGATATGATAGAGCTAGTCATCCGTCCCTGCATTCCCGCAGCGCTGCTTGACGAGAACACCAAGTATTATGTAAACCCGACCGGACGCTTTGTCATCGGCGGACCTCAGGGCGACTCCGGACTTACGGGACGCAAGATAATCGTCGACACCTACGGCGGCAGCGCACCCCACGGCGGCGGCGCCTTCTCCGGCAAGGACCCGACGAAGGTCGACCGCAGCGCAGCCTATGCAGCACGCTATGCCGCAAAGAACATCGTTGCAGCCGGACTTGCCGACAAGTGTCTTGTTCAGCTTGCATATGCGATCGGCGTTGCACGCCCCGTGTCCGTCATGGTCGATACCTACGGCACCGGAACGGTCTCCGACGAGAAGCTTGCGGAAGCGGTAAACACCGTTTTTGACCTGCGCCCGACGGCGATAATCCGTGACCTCGACCTCAAAAAGCCCATCTACCGCAAGCTCGCAGCCTACGGTCACATGGGACGTACCGACCTTGGTGTGCGTTGGGAGGATACCGACAGGACCGAAGCGCTCATAGCGGCGGTGAAGTGATGCACATTCCGAGCTGTGAGAGCACGGAGCTTGAGCTTTTGGGCTTTGACGAGGCGCTGGACGGTCGTAGCTTTGAGGGCTACGACCCGGAGCGCTGGCTCTATGTGCCGGATCACTACTCCGATTACCGTTACATCCTCGGAACGAGGGGAGTAAATCCTCTCATCTGCATCGGGATAAACCCCTCGACGGCTGCGCCAGATGCGCTCGACAACACGCTCAAGAGCGTGGAGCGTATCGCAAAGGGAAACGGCTACGACAGCTTCATAATGTTTAATGTATACGCACAGCGGGCGACGAACCCCGACGACATGGACAGGATACCGAACGGATTCCTGCACGCAGAGAATATGAAGGCGTTTCGCTACATACTCTCGAATGTGGGCGAGGGGCATACGCCTGCGGTCTGGGCGGCATGGGGTACCGTCATTGAAAAGCGCCCGTATTTGCGTGACTGCCTGTGCGATATGCTGGAGATCGGCAGAAGCTACGGCGCACGTTGGCTGTCGGTCGGCAAAAGGAGCAAGAAGGGGCATCCCCACCATCCGCTCTATCTGAGGAGCGACGCCGTGACCGAGGATTTCGACATTGACGCATATCTTGAGGTAATAAAATGAAAACAAAGCTGCGCCTTGCCGTCTGTCAGATCAGGACGGAGACGGATAAAAATGCGACCATGGAGAAGGCTGCCGCCATGATAAAGGATGCGGCGGACAAGGGAGCCGACATTGCGGTGCTTCCCGAAATGTTCAACTGCCCGTATTCAAGCAGGTACTTCAGAAGCTTTGCCGAGAACGAAAACGGCGAAAGCCTTGTCGAGATGTCACGCTGGGCAAAGAAAAACGGCATCATCCTCGTCGGCGGCTCTGTGCCGGAAAAGGACGGGGATAAAATGTACAACACCTGCTACGTTTTTGACCGTGACGGTGAGCTTATCGCAAAGCACCGCAAGGCACATATGTTCGACGTTCAGATAGAAAACGGGGTCTCTTTCCGTGAATCCAAGCACTTTTCACCCGGAAACGAGATAACGGTGTTTGACACGGAGTTCGGTAAAATGGGCGTTATGGTGTGCTTTGACATACGCTTCCCGGAGCTGTGCAGGAGCATGGCGGAAAGGGGCGCTAAGCTCATATTCTGCCCGGCGCAGTTTAACATGACGACGGGACCTAAGCACTGGGAGCTGAGCCTCCGTGCAAGGGCGATGGATAACGAGCTGTTTTTCGTCGGAGCTTCTGCGGCACGCTATGAGGGCTTTGACTACGAATGCTGGGGTCACTCGGCGGTCGTCAGTCCCTTCGGCGACGTGATCGCCTCCTGCGACGAGACCGAGCAGCTCATGCTGTGCGACATCGACCTTGCGGAGGTGGACTCGGTCAGGCAGCAGCTTCCGACCTTCCTTAGGCTGCGTGAGGATCTGTACACCGTGTCGAAATAGTCAATATCGACAAAGATTCCGGCGGCGAAGCGCAAAGCTTTCGCAAAACGCCGAAACTGAAAAAAGGGCTTGCCAAACAGACGGCAAGCCCTTATTATATAGAAAAAGATTTTTAAGCAGGTCCCGTGAGGCCGGCAAAGTCGCTCATATTGCAGGGTCGTGCATTGGCACGTCTGCGTTTGCGTATCTTGCCGGAGGCGGCAGGATATTTTTTTATGCTAAAATAAGAAATGTATGCCCGGAGGCAAAAATGGAGATAAAATCAAAGCTCATGGACGAGGCGGCGATGAACCGTGCGCTCATGCGTATCTCGCATGAGATCGTCGAAAGAAACAGGGGAGCGGAAAATGTCGTTCTGCTCGGAATAAGGCGCAGGGGAGTGCCGATAGCAAGGCGCATCTGCGAAAACATCGAAAAGATCGAGGGACAAAGCGTACCCTGCGGCGAGGTGGACATCAGCTTTTACCGTGACGACCTCACGAAGCAAAGCGATGTGCCGCAGCTTAAATACACCGACTTCGGCTTTGACGTAAACGACAAGGACCTCGTGCTTGCGGACGACGTGCTGTACACCGGCAGGACCGCAAGAGCGGCGATCGAGGCGGTGTTCTCCGCCGGGAGACCGAGAAGCATCCAGTTTGCGGTGCTTATCGACAGGGGTCACCGTGAGCTGCCCATAAGGGCGGACTACGTCGGAAAGAACGTTCCGACCTCCAGAAGCGAGCTTATCGAGGTGCGGCTGCCGGAGTATGACGGCGAAATCGGCGTATATCTTTGCGAGATCGAAAAATAAATATAAAGAGAGGCAAAACGATGAAAGAAAAGAAAGCGATCAGCGGCCCCGTGTACGATGCCCGTACACTTGGGGCAGGTAAAATGGGCATTTTGGGACTTCAGCATATGTTTGCTATGTTCGGTGCGACGGTGCTTGTGCCGACTCTCACGGGACTGAGCGTTTCGGCGACGCTGCTGTTTGCCGGCCTCGGCACTCTGCTGTTCCACCTCATCACCAAGGGCAAGATCCCTGCGTTCCTCGGCTCGTCCTTTGCGTTCCTTGCGGGATACTTCGCAATAGCCCCCAACGGCGAAAGAGAGCTGCTGCCGTATGCCTGCGTGGGCGTTGCGGTTGCGGGACTTATGTACGTCATCCTGTCCGCTTTCTTTAAGATATTCGGCACGAAGAAGGTCATGCGCTTCTTCCCACCGATAGTCACGGGACCCATCATCATCGCCATCGGTCTGACCCTCTCCGCAAGTGCGATAACGAATTGCTCTAAGAACTGGCTCATCGCCGGCTTTGCGATACTGGTCGTCATCGGCTTTAATATGTGGGGCAAGGGCATGACCAAGATCATCCCCATCCTCCTCGGCGTAATAAGCTCCTACGTTTTTGCGATAATCATTGACCCCGCAGAGAGAACAGCGGTCGCAAGCGCCTTTAATGACGCAAGCTGGGTCGGACTGCCTTTTCAGTGGGAGGACACCGTGTTCGGACTCTTCGGCGGCAAGGTGGATAAGCAGCTTCTCGTGACCTCCGTCATCACCATCGTTCCGCTTTCTCTTGCGACCATGGTCGAGCATATCGGCGACGTCTGCGCAATATCCTCCACCTGCAAGCGCAACTACATGGACGACCCCGGTCTGCACCGCACGCTTTTGGGCGACGGCCTTGCGACCGCAATGGCGGCGCTCTTCGGCGCACCCGCAAACACGACCTACGGCGAGAACACCGGCGTTCTGGCGCTCTCCAAGGTCTATGACCCCAGAGTCATCAGGATCGCAGCGGTGTTTGCGATAGTGTTCTCCTTCTGCCCCAAGTTTGCGGCGCTCATCGCTGCAATGCCGGTCGCAACGATAGGCGGCGTATCCATGGTGCTTTACGGCATGATCTCAGCAGTCGGCGTCCGCAACGTCGTTGAGAACAAGGTGGATTTCTCCAACAACCGCAACGTCATAATCGCAGCGCTCATACTCGTGCTTGCGATCGGTATCAAGTACTACAACGCAAGCGGTGCAATACAGATAGGCAGCTTAAGCCTTTCGGGACTTGCGGTCGCATCCGTCGTCGGCATACTCCTCAATGCGATACTCCCCGGTAAGGATTACGACTTCGAGCAGGAGTCCGAAGGCTCCACCTCCGTAAACTTCAAGGTCTGATAAAAATAATAAAAAACAGGCAAAGCCTTGCTTTGCCTGTTTTTTTGCTATTGCGGAAGTGATTTTATAAAGTTGCTTCGGCTTCGGGGTTTGCCATGAATATCGCCGCAAAGGTGATTCCGAGAAGTATGAAGTATGCGAACAGGACTCTCGGATAGAACCAAAGATACTCAACTATGCAGGAGAAGGCGATTCCGACAAATGCGGCCGTACAGGCGATAAGCAGCGCTCTGACAAGACCGTCAGTACGTCTGCGTGCAATGACCGAGTCTTTTATGCAGCGGAGAATGAGCCACATGAACGAGACAAAACCGAGTATACCGGTCTCAAGTATAAGCTCAAAGTACTGCGACTGCGTATGCACTGCACCGTCAACGGTGTCGTACAGAGGGGACAGCGAAGCAAACGAGGCAGGACCCAGGCCGATGCCGTTCACACCGTAGTCACGGATCATGTACCCGACGCTCTCCCACAGCTGGAATCTGTACTGAGCAGAACTGTCTATGTGACCGCTGCTGCCGAGGAAGCTTGTGACAATTGTGGTAAGACGGGTCACTATGGTGGAGGGCAGGAATGGGATAGCCAGCAATGCCAGTGCAATAAAAAGCGGAATGAGCTTTTTGTTGCGCAGCCAGACGTATATGAGCGCCGCAAGCATAAGGGATATCCAGCCCGAACGAGAGTAGGTCATGATAAGCGCAACTGCGGGGAATACAAGACCTATGAGGAGCGCAACGCAGCTAAGCTGATTCTTTCGGGTGCCGGCGAAAGCCGCACACAGGGGCATAAACAGCACGAGAAACTCCGCATAATTGTTCGGATTGTCAAGCGTTGAGGTGACACGACCCGGTATGCCGGAATTGATTGTCAGATCGGTCAACGAGGCATCGGCGTAAACAAGATTGAACTTGCGCTGAATGATGGCGTAAACAGCCGTCACAATAACTGCGGCATAGATAAAGGCAAGAAGCTTAAACAGCTGCTTTGCGTCTCTCATATCCGCCGCAATGACATAGGTGAAGATGAATGCCGCCGCAAAAAACAGCAGGATTCTCATGCTGTCGGAGCGGTTCTGCGAGAACAGAAGGCTCAAAACGAGCGCTATGGCAAAGAGCATAAAGGGGAAGCCGAGCTTGTCGGGATACATCAGCTTGCGCTTACCGCTGCCGACAAGGATCAGATACAGGGACAAAAATCCAATCGCAGCGACGATCGCATAACCGTTGTTCCAGTAGCTATGAGGCATGATGAACATTGCACAGATAAAGGCACCGAGCAGGAATTCAAAGTTGAGAATAAACGAGCCGCGGCACAGCCTCACTATAAGGCTGCCTTTCCATGCAGGAGCGGCAAAGCCCGCAATTGCGGAGAACAGTCTGCAAATTATGTCGAGGACAAAGCGCAGTATGCGTGACAAAAGCGAAGATTCGTAGACCGTTTGAATACGATTTCCTCTGCGAAGAAGCTTTACTGCCGCAAGGTTGTCATATGCACGTCTGAAGGGCTCCCAGATCTTTTGGAGTATCGAAAAGAACGTGCTGTGTATCCATGCATTATAGAAGTAATTCAGGATGACGCCGTACTGCAAGCGCATCGCCCTCCTTTCGTGAGAGTATCATAATGCGTCACTCCGCCTCGGAAACGCCGTAGACGTAGGCGTAAAGGCTTGTTTTGCCGAAGTGCATGGTAAAGCTGGCGCCGACGCCGTAAAGTCTGCCGTCAACGTAAAGACCCTTGTCCGTGAGCTTGCCTTCAAGCTCTACCGTGACGTAAACTTCATCGGTGTATGCCACTTCGGTCTTGACCTGATTGCCTTCGTCATCGACCATATAAGTGTAAGCTGGAGCACTTTCAACGGAAACGACCTTGCCGAAGGGAACATCCGTAGTGTCTTCAAATGCGGGCGAACCGATCTCTATGGACTCTGCAATGCCGGAGGGCGCTTTGTTGGAGCAAAACACGACTCTGAGAGTCGTTGTCTCGGATTCGGACGCTTCCTGAGCGGGAGTGAAGGCCTTGGTTGCAAAAAACACGGCGGCTGCGATGATAAGAAGGATTATCAGCAGGTCAATGATGTTGATTTTGCCGAAGATTTTTCCGTTTTTGTCGATCATGTTCTTTATTACCTTTCAATTCAAATTATTTATAAGCTTCAAAAACATCCGATGCCAGCTTGCGGAGATCAAACTCCTCGCTGACCTTTTTCAGCGCATTGGCGGAGTATTCCGAGCGGAGGGCATCGTTTTCCATCAGTTCAAGCATCGCATCGGAAAAAGCGTCGCTGTCTCCGAATTTGACGGCTTCGCCGCAGACCGTGTTTTTTACCGCAAGATCGGGGTTGCCGCCGACGTCGGTCACAACGAGAGGGACGCCCGCATTCATGGCTTCAAGTATCGCAAAGCTCATCGCTTCGCTGGAGCTTGTGTTAAGATACAGGTCGGACGATTTCAGCATCCTGTCCGTATCACGACGGAAGCCGAGCTGTATAACGCAGTCGCCCAAGCCCGAATTCGTGATCATCACGGCGATATCGTCAAACTCCTCGCCTTTGTCGCCGGCGATGAAGCAGACGAAGGGCTTTTGAGTCTTGCGTCGGAGCTTTGCAAGCGAGGCGAGCAAAAACGGAAGCCCCTTTTCCGGAGAGTAGCGTGCCATTATCGACATGACGAAGGTCTCGTCCGGCACTCCGAATTCACGGGCAAAGCTGCGGTCATACACTCGCTCTCCGCTCGGCTCGATGCCGTTGTAAATGACACGAATACGGTCCTTTTTGACGCCGTTTGCGGCCAATATATCGGCGCCCTGACGGCAGACGGCAATTACTCTGTGGTCAAACGGAGTGACGATGCGGTTCAGTATCTTCCATTTCATGTTCTGATAAATGGTGAGATGAGCCGTGTACACGACCTTGACGCTGCGATAAAACCGCTTTGAAAGTATTGCAATGACGTTTTCCATCGGATATTGTGCGTGTATCACGTCAACGGCGTTTGCACGGCAGTAGCCGGCAAGCTTCTTCGCTGCCGACAGAGCATTTTTGGCGCTCATGTCAAAGCGAAAGCAGGGAAAGCCCTCTGCGCTTATTGTTTCGGAAAGCTGCCCCGGAACGTTGTAGGCAAGATGACATGTCTCGCCACGTTCGGACAGAATGTGCATCAGATTCAAAACGTACTTTTCGGTTCCCGCTTTTCCAGCAAAGTTGATCAGATACAAAATGTTCATATAAACACCTCGCTTAGGTCCTAAGCTGAATCTTATATACTATACAATGGATGACCGCTTATTTCAAGAACGAATACTTAAATTTTAGAGTGGGCGGTAAGTGCCAGATATGGTATTGCAAATTTTTTAAGTTATGGTATAATGCTCTTAACTATACAACGTGTATACGAAGGTGCCGAATGAACATTAAAAGTATAAACAAAAAACTGAGAAAAGAGTTCGGAGATCGGGTCAATGCATCATTCGAAAACGGCTGCATCGTTTTGCGTGGAAAGCTCCCGACATGGGAGGAGACAGTCAGAGCGGGTCAGCTTGCCGCAACGCCGTATTCGACGACGCACGTCGTAAACGACATCGACTGTGCCGAGGCGCAGGACGAAAAAATGCATTTGCCGCTCCTTAATGATACGGCGCTCGAAGGCCGCAGGGTGCAGGTGCTTATAGTCGGCGGCGGCATCACGGGCGCATCCCTTGCAAGGGAGCTTATGCGCTATAAGCTCGATGTGCTTCTCGTTGACAAGGAGGGCGACCTTGCCCTCGGCGCTTCGGGAAGAAACGACGGCGAGGTGCATCCGGGCATAGACCTCAAAAAGGGCAGCTTAAAGCACAAGTACATACGCCGTGCAAATCATATGTATGAGGACGTTTGCCGTGAGCTGGACGTTCCCTTTATCCGCACGGGGCAGTACGCCTGCTTTACCGATAAGCGGCTTTTGCCATTTGTGCGTCTGTATGTGCAGTACCGCAAGCACATCGACGGGATAGAGGACTCCTGCGTCGTTACGGCAAAGGAGCTCAGAAGAACCGAGGAGAACATTAACCCCGACATCGCCTTTGCGATCTCAAACCCCTCCTCCGGCTGCGTAAGCCCGTATAATCTCACGATCGCATACGGCGAAAATGCGGTGCAGAACGGCGCTGCCGTGTGCCTTAACACCGTGGTTTTGGGCATGACCGTTAAGGACGGACGCATCGTTTCGGTCGAAACGAACCGAGGCACCGTCTATCCGGAGATAGTCGTCAACGCCGCCGGTGTGTATGCAGACAAGCTTGCGCAGATGGCAAACGACCGCTTCTTCTCCATACATCCGAGACGAGGCACCAACTCCATACTTGACCGCAAGGCGGGCAAAAAGTGGCACGGCATCGCTTCCGTCGTGGGCCTGAGTACCGGCAGCAAGAGCCACACCAAGGGCGGCGGTATACTTCACACCGTGCATGACAACCTGCTTGTAGGACCCGATGCCGTTGAGACATGGGAGCGTGAAAACACCGCCACCTCAAGGGAAAGCATAGAGCGGGTGTTCAACAAACAGAAGATAACGATGCCCTCGCTTACGGAAAGGGACATTATCACATACTTCACCGGCATCAGAGCCGCCACCTACGAAGAGGACTTCATAATCGAGCCGGGAAGAAATACGAAGAACATTTACCACATCGCAGGCATCCAGTCTCCGGGACTCACCACCGCTCCGGCGGTGGCGCAGGACGTGGCGCAGGAGATCGTCAAAATGCTCGGCGGTGCGGAGGAAAATCCCGATTTTGACCCCGTGCGGAAGGCGCCTCCCGTGCTGCGTGAGATGAGCGACGAGGAACGTTCGGAGCTTATCCGTAAAAACCCCGACTACGGCGTCATCGTGTGCCGCTGCGAGGAAGTGAGCAAGGGCGAGATACTCGACGCACTGCGCTCTCCCATATGCGTGCCGACGGTGGACGGCGTCAAAAAGCGTGTCAGACCCGGTATGGGGCGCTGCCAGGGCGGCTTCTGCTCACCGCTTGTGACGAAGATAATCGCAGACTATCTCGGCATCCCCGTAAGCGACGTGAGGAAGTCGAACGAAGCCTCCGTCATGGTCTATGAGAGCGACAGGGGGGACGGCAAATGAACTACGACGTAATTGTGATCGGCGGCGGACCCGGCGGTCTTGCCGCTGCGATAAGCGCAACGGAAAACGGGGCGCACTGCCTTATAATCGAGCGTGAGGAGCGCCTGGGCGGAATGCTCAAGCAGTGCATCCACGACGGCTTCGGTCTGAGCCGCTTCGGTGAAAGACTGGCGGGACCCGAATATGTCGAGCGCTTCATGGATAAGGTGCGTGAGGAGAATATCGAGACCTCGCTGAGTACCTTCGTGACGAGGATAGAGCGCAGGGACGGCTCTTTCGAGGTCGTCACCGTCAATTCCGACGGCGTTGCGCATCACACGGCAAAGGCTGTCGTGCTTGCCACGGGCTGCCGTGAAAGGACCGCAAAGCAGGTCTTTATCCACGGCACACGCCCCGCAGGAGTGTATACCGCAGGGACCGCTCAGCATTTTACGAACAGACTCGGCGTTATGCCGACCAAGAGATGTGTTATTCTCGGCTCCGGCGACATAGGTCTTATTATGGCACGGCGTCTGACGCTTGAGGGCGCAGAGGTCATCGGCGTGTATGAGATAAACCCCACGCCGTCGGGACTTACGAGGAATATCCACCAATGCCTGCACGACTTTGACATACCCCTGCACCTCAGCCACACGGTGACGAGGGTGTTCGGAAAGGACCGTCTTGAGGCGGTCGAGGTCTGCCGTGTGGACGAAAGCATGAACCCCATCCCGGAGACTGCGGAGCGGATAGACTGCGATGCGCTCATCGTCTCCGTCGGACTCATACCCGAAAACGAGATCGCCGAAAGCATCGGCGTTACGCTCGATACGAGGACGAAGGGACCCGTGGTGGACGCTCAGCTTATGACGAGCGTTCCGGGCGTGTTCTCGTGCGGCAATGCGCTGCACGTCAATGACCTTGTGGACTTCGTTTCCGCTTCGGGCGAGCTTGCGGGCATGAATGCCGCACGCTTTGCCGCAGCGGAAAGAGACGAAAAACGCTTTGAGGTCGGCAATAATCTTATGTACTTTGTGCCTCAGTGTCTCGACCTCAATGCGGACAACTCGAAGGTCACATACTACTTCCGTTCGGCGAAGATATTCGGAAAGTGCAGACTTTCCCTGTACGCCGACGGCAAGGAGATCTGGAAAAAAGCCTACCCCTTCCTGCGCCCGCCCGAAATGAAGGAGCTTGTGCTTGACATGACGAAGTTCGACATAAGCGGCGATACGGCTCTGCGCTGGGAAATCGAGGTGGAGGAATGAAGGAATTTAACTGCATCGTGTGTCCGAGGGGCTGCCTTCTGCACGCCGAGGAGCAAGACGGCGAGATAGTCGTCACGGGAAATACCTGCATAAGAGGCCACGACTTTGCCGTGAGCGAGCTTACCTGTCCCAAGCGCAGCCTGTGCAGCCTTGTGAAAACCGTGTTCCCGGAAGCACCCGTGCTGCCGGTGAAGCTCAGCTGTGACATTCCCAAGGACAGAATATTTGACGCAATGGGCTGCATCAAAACCGTCGTCGTGTGCGAAAGAATAGGCAGAGGTGAGGTCATAGTACCCGATCTGCTCGGACTCGGCGCCGACCTTATCTCAACGAGCGATATACTTATAAGACAGCAGATAAAAGCTACGCTTTAATAAATATCGGGAGGATAATATGAGTAAGCCTTTGATTCTTACCTACGATGTGGGAACGCAGAGCACCAGAGCGATACTTGTGGACAAACAGGGCAACATCGTCGATAAGGTGCAGGTCAAGTACAAGGAGCCCTACATTCGCAGACACGACGGCTGGGCGGAGCAGAAAACCGATTTCTATTTTGCCCATATGTGCGCCGCAAGCAAGGTGCTGATGGACAGGAACGCCGACAAAGTGCAGGACATACTTGCCTGCGTTGTCACCGTCATCAGAGACACCCTCGTCTTTCTTGATGAGAACAATCAGCCAACAAGGGACATCATCCACTGGCTTGACGCAAGAAAGTGCGATTTTGACAATCCCTATCCCGCATGGAAGAGCTTTCTGTTTAAGCTCATCGGCATGGACAAGGGAACCAAGATCGCATACCGCACCTCCAAGGTCAACTGGGTACGTCAGAATCAGCCCGAGATATGGGAAAAGACGAAGAAGATCGTCTGCCTGCCCGCATATCTCAACTTCCGCATGACGGGGCGTCTTGCAGACACACCGGCAAACACGATCGCACATATCCCCATGGATTACAAGAAAAAGCGCTGGATGGGCGAAAACGATCTCACCCGCTGTATGTACGATGTTCCGCAGGAGAAGCTGTACGATCTCATCCCCTCCGGCGAGGTGCTGGGCTACGTCAGCAAGGAAGCCGCCGAGCTTTCAGGCGCTCCCGTCGGACTGCCGCTCATATCCACCGGCGCCGACAAGGCGTGCGAGACCTTGGGTCTCTCCGTTGCGGATACGAGCAAGGTCTCCATCTCCTTCGGCACCAGCTCCACGGTCGAGATGTTCACCGAGAAATACTTTGAGCCGCAGCCCTTCCTGCCATCGTACCCCTCGGTCATAAACTCTGCGTGGAACCCCGAGATCCAGGTGTTCAGAGGCTTCTGGATGCTTAGCTGGTTTATCAAAGAATTCGGCGAAAAGGATGCGGAGGAGGCGGCAAAGCTCGGCATATCCACCGAGGAGCTGCTCAACAACAAGGCGGCGCAGGTCCCCGCAGGCTGTCAGGGACTCATGCTTCAGCCGTACTGGACGCCCGATGTCCTCAAGCCCGACTCCTACGGCGCCATTATCGGCTTTGCCGATTACCACACGAAGTACCACGTCTACCGTGCCATCATCGAGGGCATATGCCTTGAGCTGTATATGTCTATGAAGGCAATGGAAAAGCGAGGCAAGATGAACATTAAGGAGGTGTTCGTCGGCGGCGGCGGCTCAAAGAGCGACCTTGCCTGCCAGATCCTTGCGGACGTGTTCAATCTCCCCGTAAAGCGCATACATACGCATGAAGCCTGCTCCATCGGCGCTGCAATGGTCGCTTTCATCGCAAAGGGCGAGTTTGACAACTATCAGGAAGCGATAAAGAGCATGGTGCATGAAAAGGACGTATTCATGCCGATAAAGGAGAACAACAAGGTCTACTCCGGAATGTACAATATGGTGTACAAGAAGATATACAGGCACGTTAAGCCCTTGTACGCAACGATGAATAACCTCAAGGAAAGGAATATGCTTTAATGAGTCACAAACCTTATAAGGGCTTTGAGCCCAAGTGGGTGGATACCCCCGCACCGCAGGACAGCTACCGCTCCATATTCCGTTGGGGCGACCCCGAATTTTTCAAGTACCCCAAGGAATCGCTGTACAAGATGATGAAGGAAGTCTTTAAGCTCACCGACGATGACTTTAAAGAGTATTGCGACGACATCGGCTTTGACAAGGTCGAGCTTCCCAACAACCCCGTGCAGCTTGCTCAGGAGCATCTCGATGCGCTTCGCGAGATCGTGGGGGAGGAGGGCTTCTCCGTCTCGGATTACGACCGCCTTTCCGTCGCCTACGGCTTCACCGCATACGACATTCTGCGTCTGCGCCACAAGATCATAGACTCCGTGCCGGACGTCGTGCTTTACCCCGACACCACGGAGCAGGTGGAAAAGATCGTCGCATATGCGACCGAGCATTCCATTCCTCTGTACGTCTACGGCGGCGGCAGCTCCGTCACGAGAGGCGTCGAGCCTGTAAAGGGCGGCATCAGTCTCGATATGCGCCGCCGCTTCAACAAGGTCATATCCTTTAACGAGATCGACCAGACCATCACCGTTCAGGCAGGTATGTCGGGTCCCGACCTCGAAAAGACCCTGCAAAGCGCACCCGAACTCTTCGGCGCAAAGCGTCAGTACACCTGCGGACACTTCCCGCAGAGCTTTGAATACTCCTCCGTCGGCGGCTGGACCGTCACGAGGGGAGCGGGACAGAACAGCACCTACTACGGCTGCATCTCCGACATCGTGCTTTCTCAGAAGTACGCCACCCCCATCGGCACGATCCAGACCAGCCACTATCCGAGAGAGGCGTGCGGACCCGATCTCAATCAGATAATGATGGGTTCCGAAGGCACCTTCGGCGTTCTGACCGAGGTCACGCTGAAGATATTCCGCTGGATGCCCGAAAACCGCAAGCGCTTCAGCTACATCTTCAAGACTTGGGACGACGCCATGAAGGCTGCAAGGGAAATGATGCAGCACGAGTGCGGCTACTCCTCCGTGTTCAGACTCTCCGACCAGGAGGAGACGAGCATGATGCTCCGTCTGTACAACGTGGACGACACTCCGCTGTACCCGCTGCTTGACAAGCTTGGATATAAGGACATGGAGCGCTGCCTGTTCCTCGGCTTCACCGACGGCGAAAAGGGCTACTCCAAGAACGTCGCAAAGAACATCCGCAAGATCGCAAGACAGCACGGCGGTCTGCCCCTCACCGGCTACGTCACCAAGAGCTGGGAGAAGGGACGCTTTAACGACCCCTACCTCAGAGATACGCTCATGGACTTCGGCATCACCACCGATACGCTCGAATGTACCGTCAACTGGTCGAACATGGAGCAGGTGCATCTGGACGTGCGCAAGGTCTGCCACGCTCTGCCGAACACCGTCGTCACCACACACATGAGCCACTGCTATCCGCAGGGTGCGAACCTGTACTTTATCTTCCTCACCAAGATGCAGGACGAGAAGGCGTTCAAGGCGTACCACGCCACGATACTGGACGCCATTCAGCGCTCCGGCGCTTCGATAAGCCACCATCACGGCATCGGCAAGATGTTTGCACCGTGGCTTGAGGGCTACATCGGCGACAAGGAGTACGGCGTATTTAAGGTGCTGAAGAATTACTTCGACCCGGATTACAACATGAACCCCGGCGGCACGATAGGTCTTGACCTCATGCCGGAGGAAAAGAAGTTTGACAGACAGTACACCGATTACTTAAAGCAGGACAAATTCGATAAGTAAGATAAAAGCAATTGTTCATTAAAAATCCTGTCGAGTAATAATCGGGAGTTCAAGTCTCCTTCCTGATAAAAAAATAAAAAAGAAACAGCTCATCCTAACGGATAAGCTGTTTCTTTTTTTGAATTATAACGCAATTTTTGATACGGGTTGCATTGGGTTGCAAAGTTGCATTGAAATGCAACCCAAGAAGTGTATGCAACCGACCGACAAATTGGAATTTATGGGTGCAAAACAAATACTTGATTGGGGTACCCAAATTCTTCTGTCAATTCGCCTTCCTGAAATCCAAATTTTCTGTACAGCGCCCTTGGTGCAATCCCTTTTTCATCATTTTCACGAAACGTTGACACCGTGATTTCCCGGCTTCTATCCAATTCATTCAGTGCTTTTCTCAAAAGGATCGAAGCAATACCCTGCTTTCGATGCTCAGGGTCCACAGCCAAACAACAAATCATGTTCTTTTTGTGCGAAAAAAGAAGAACACCAATGATTGTTCCCCGGCTTTTGACGCATAATGCCTGTTTCTTATTCATGAACTTCAGTACGGTTTGTTCATGCTCATATATACACTCTTCCGTTTCAAGTCCTGGAAAATTCCAACTTACCTTTCTAACAAGCTGCATCCACGAATCGATACAGGAGCTTTCCCCCAACACGGCTTCCATCTCATTACCTCGCAAATTCTTATTTATCGAACAGATTATATCACATAAATATGAATTTTTCCAAAAAAAGCGGGGTTTATTTAACCCTACTCTCGATGTTCCTTATATTCTTGAACAGAGTGTTATTTTGTTTCCTTTGCGCAGCATAGGATTTTTGACAAAAAAGAAACTCAAGTATGGTATCAATACTTGAGTTTCAATATGGTGGGGGAAGGTGGATTCGCTTTTCTGCGGAAAAGCCACGGCGGTTGCAACAGTCCCCCGGACTGTTGCCAAGAGCCGCCTTTAGAATCCACAAAAAAGCAAAAAGACAAGCTTTCGCTTGTCTAATTGCTGCGATGTTAGCACCAAACGGTGCGTAAATGCAGGGTGTTTGCACCAAAAGTTACTGCAAAATAATCTTATACTTTTGACGCAGACCAGCACATCTATTAGAGGCAATAATTCCATCATGTTGAAGACGTCCTGCTACCACGCCGGGGTGAATACCAATACTTCTAGCAAAGGCGACTATTTGAGCATCTGATGTGTATTTATTAGGCGCAAATCTACGGTAATCCTTTAACGGGATCAAATAGTTCTGCGCAAAATCATCTGCCTCTGTCTCCAATCTAGCATCCATAACGCGCATTTCCTGAGAACTTGCACTAACAAAAACCGTCTTTGTTTTTTGTTGCAGTACATGCTTGATCTCATGGAATAACGAGAACCAAAATGTGTCCGCGTAGGCGCGCCGATCGTTCATTGCTAATACAACACGATCCTGTGCAATCCATTTTACAACTCCATTAATTCCAGAATTTTTAAGATGCGGGAGTAGCACGAAAGCTATACCGCACTCTGCAAATATGCTGCGCAGTCTTGGAAGGAACACATCCGGATCTTGTACAGTCATGTTTCTTATCTCTGGCAAATAAGATTTTAGTTTTTCTGCGCTAAACGGCTCAGTTTTAACTTGTTTTGCGAAATTAATAGCTGTTTGCAGCCACGCTTGTGCGTTCACGATATTCTTTTCTTCAATGTTACTAATACCCGTTCTGAAATTTGCCAAAAAGTCAGGTTGCGCTAAAATTCTAAGATCTGAAACAACTAAGTACCGACAAAGGTTTGTTATTTTTTCAGATACAGATCGTGTCGCGGGAAGTTTTGCGACTTTTTCGAAGAAAGAATAGTCAATCATCGAAACGACTACTGCTTGCTCGTCCAGTTCCTTTTGACGTTCAATTTCGATGACTTTTTCCTCGAATGCGGTTTGCAAATTCAACCAAAAATCAACACTGCTTCCAAGCATTGCAGATAGTTTTTTTGCAAGGTCATTTGATAGATTAATTTGACCACTTATCAATTTACTAAGTGTTTTTCCTGTCGTTCCCAACCGTGTTGCAAATTCATCTTGAGTAATCCCCATATCCTCAACGATTTCAGCAACGTAATATCCCGGATGGAACGCCATAATGTCACTATAATTTATAATGTTACTCATAATGGTTCGATACCTCCGTAACCAACACCACTTTTATTTTCTTGCAATGAGCTATAATGTCGCCACTCGTAATGGTATTGCCGTCGTCATCACACGGAATCAATGCAACTCGGTATCCCGTATTCCCTAAGTATATGCTCCACTCGTGTTTGCGGTCGCCTTTCAGGGGATGAAAATGAAAAGGCGGGTAACTCGCAATATCTTGTAGCGATGTTGCTACTTTGAATGCGTTTTCTGCAGCTTGCAGTTTTGTCTTCACCTGTTCAGGATATCTCCATTTGCTTTTGTACTTAGATGAAAACTGCTGCTCTGCAGTTTTGTTTTTATACAGAATTTCCATTCAAAAAAACAGATCACCTCTTTTTATTACCTTTTCGGTAATAAAATTATAGCATCTTTTTTCTGATTTGTAAATAGGTTTTTGAAAATTCCAATGTCATACCAGTATGTTCATCTTTATAATACAGTATGATGTGTACCATAAAACGGACATATCCGTTGTTACCGGCATTTGCGAATTACTTTATTATACCATCGACAATGCGCAATTCTTGCCGGTATTTTTCACTTACAGATATTTCTGCTCCAGTGTGCCGCCGATCCGCAGGTGGATTTCCAGCCGATCATCGTACACCACGATTCTGCCGGTGAGCTGGCGTAGCACCACTGCGTCGGAGATGTCCATCTTTTCTCCGCTGTGGACATGCTCTTTGAAGGTATCCATCCAGTATTTCACTTCTGCGAATCGCCCGGCTGTTGCTTTGAGTTCTCGCTGACGCTCCTGTAGCTCGTCCATTTGCTGGCTGTAGGAGGCGATTTTGATTTCATAGTCCATCTCACTCACCGCACCCTGCTGCTGGGCT
>SAMEA3663186__coassemble_78_pt1 | contig 25876 bp, 25 predicted proteins | sample SAMEA3663186__metabat2_low_PE_012 | metagenome-assembled genome bin SAMEA3663186 (sample SAMEA3663186) | pig gut metagenome | biome: pig gut; feature: pig-associated habitat; material: faeces | place: Denmark | collected 2012
ACAAGCTCCGCCATTAAGACGGCAGCGACGGTGCCGAAGCGTGCGCCCTGCTTCACACGGTCGTGAAGTCCCGCACCGAGGTTCTGGCTGATGAACGTGGAGATCGCCATGTTGAAGCTGACGATGGGCAGGAAGGCAAAGCCCTCTATCTTGCCGTGGGTGCCGTATGCTGCGGTGGCGTATTTGCCGAAGGAGTTTATCTGTGTCTGCACGATGGTGTTTGCGAAGGCTATGACGGAGTTCTGCACACCGGCGGGCAAGCCGTAGCGGAGGATCTCAAGCAGCATAGCTTTGTCTATGCGAAGCTTTTTGAGCTGGACGGAGTAGATCTGATCCTTCATGAGCAGATGACGCAGACACAGCACGACGCTTGCCGCCTGCGAGAGCACGGTTGCGACCGCCGCCGACCACACGCCCCAGCCGAAGCCTGCAACGAAAAGGACGTCGAGCGCAACGTTCAGAAGCGAGGAGAATATCAGATAGTACAGGGGGCGCTTGCTGTCACCGAGGGCGCTCATGATGCCTCGGCAGGCGTTGTACATTATCATGGCGAGGCTGCCGAGGAAGAAGTAGCGGAAGTATTCGATAGCCTCCGGCAGAACATCGGGGTCGGTTTTCATCCACACGAGGAAGGTGGGGGTCAGGAAAACGCCCACGAGGGTCAGCACGACGCCGCACAGGAGCGAAAACACGATGTTCGTATGTATCGCACGGGAAATTTTATCGTTGTCCTTTGCGCCGAAGTACTTCGACACGACGACGCCCGCACCCATTGAGGTGCCGTTAAAGAAGCTTACGAGCAGGAATATCAGCGTTCCCGACGAGCTGACCGCCGCAAGAGCGTTCGTGCCGAGGAACCTGCCGACGATGAGCGTGTCGGCGGTGTTGTAAAGCTGCTGAAAAACCTGACTGAGAAAAATCGGCAGAGCGAAGGCAATGATCTGCGAGTAGGGATTGCCCTGCGTCATGTCCTTGACCGACTCGCTTCGCCGTTTTGCGTGAGAAAATGTCATTACTATGCTGCCTTTCGAGTAATTATCCTTGCTATTCTATTCCCGATTCCCTCCGATGTCAATTATAAGTCTTGTGTTTTTCTGACAAAAGGAGTACAATATGTCCACATCGCTTGAGTGAGGAGACACAACATGAGAGACTGTCCGAAATGCGGGAACAGGATCCCCGACGGAATGAAGATATGCCCGCACTGCGGGAAGCTGCCCATTAGACTCGGCGGAAGATTTCCGCTGTACATCGTGCTGACCGCGGTAGCGGTTTTGAGCGCCGTTTTGTTCAGACCGTTTCTGAACGGACCCTACATCGGTAAAACGACGGACGGGATGCTGTGGGTGGCGTTTGCGGTGTTCTGCCTTTTCGCACTGATCTTTTTGTGCGTCGTCCTCGTCACATGGCACGACTATTCGCACCGCACCGTGCGTGAAAAGCTCAGCAGCGCCGAGGTGCAGCGCTTTGTGAACATGAAAAAGCACATCGAGTCAAACCGCCACTTCTACGAAAAGGGCGAAAGCTTCTGCTCGGTGTGCGGACATAAAAAGGGCAAGTAAGAATCTGATCAACAAAAAACTCCTGCCATCGGCAGGAGTTTTTTCGTGTTAAATTCAGATGCTGTCGAATGCCTGCTGCATATCGGCGATGATGTCGTCGGCGTTTTCAAGACCGACGGAGAGACGGATGAGACCTGCGGAAATGCCTGCCGCCTTGAGATCTTCGGGACCGTAGGTGGAGTGGGTCATGGATGCGGGATGCTCAATAAGCGTCTCGGCGTCGCCGAGGGAGACTGCGATGGTGCAGAGCTTGAGAGCGTTGCAGAACTTCATGCCTGCTTCCTTGCCGCCCTTTATCTCAAAGGAGATCATGCCGCCGAAGTCCTTCATCTGACGCTTTGCGATCTCGTGACCGGGATGCGTGGGCAGACCGGGGTAGTTGACGTGCTCTACCTTGTCGTTGTTGTACAGGTACTCGGCGATCTTCTTTGCGCTTGCGGTGTGACGCTCTACACGGATCTCAAGAGACTTGAGACCTCTGAGGATGAGCCATGACTCAAAAGGCCCGAGCGTTGCGCCGGTCATGTCCTTAAGACCGAACATCTTGACCTTGGCAATAAACTCGGCAGAGCCGACTACAAAGCCCGCTATGACGTCGCCGTGGCCGTTGAGGTACTTGGTCGCAGAGTGTACAACAACGTCCGCACCGAGCTTCAGAGGGTTCTGCAGAGCGGGGGAGGCAAAGGTGTTGTCGCAGACGACGAATATTTCGGGGTTGTATTCGTGTGCGGTCTTGGCAAGAAGCTCAATGTCGGTGATCTTGAGGTTGGGGTTTGCGGGGGTCTCGAGATAAACGGCGACAGTGTTCTCACGAAGGTTTGCCGTGAGATTTTCAAGCTTGCTGAGGTCCGTGAACGTGACCTCGACGCCGTACTGCGTCATGCCGTGGCTGAGCAGGGCGAAGGTACAGCCGTAGAGGGTCTCGTCGGCTATGATGTGCTTTCCTGCGCCCGCAATGCTCCACAGACAGGAGGAGATGGCGCCCATACCGGAGGAGGCTGCTGCGCACGCCTCACCGCCTTCAAGAGCTGCGATCTTGTTTTCCAAAACGGTGGTGGTGGGGTTGCCGAGACGGGTGTAGATGTAACCGCCTTCCTCGCCCGCAAAACGGCGGCCGCCCTGTTCGCAGCTGTCGAAGTAGAAGGTCGAGGTCTGGTAGATAGGCATGGTCAGGGAGCCGTACTGCGTATCCCTCACGTTGCCTGCGTGTACCGCACGGGTACCGAAGCCCATTTTGTCAAGCATTTCTTTTTCCATAGTATACTCTCCTGTGTAAAATTTGGTTGCTACGATAGTGCAATTATACAATGCACACAAAGGGATGTCAACTTTTTTGCGATAAATTGAGCAAAAACGACAACAAAAGACCGCCGGATAACCCGACGGTCCTTTGCTTTGGAGAAATAGAGAGGATGTATAAGGAGAAGAAAAGTATCGAAATATCAATTGAATCTGCCGCCGCTTTGCGGGTGACTTGAAAGCCCCGATTCGTTAACGCCGTTTGATCCGGTGTTGGGCTTGGATTCGTCGAAGGTGACGGAAAGCTCGATGTAATCGTTGGCTCTGTAGACCACGAACTTCACCGTGTCGCCTGCGTGGAACTCACGGATCGCCGAGGAGAGATCGGAGTAGCTGCGAATGTCGTAATCGCCGATCTTCGTGATGATGTCTCCGGAGGAGATGCCCGCCTTTTCGGCACAGGTGCCGGGCTCGACATAGAAGATATATGCGCCTTCGGGCATACCGTAATAGTCGGCATAGACCGAGGTGTAGCGGGTGTCGACCGTGACGCCGAGATAGGCTTTCCCGGTAACGTAGCCCTTGGTGATAAGGTCGTTTGCGATGTTAACCGCATCGTTTATCGGGATGGCAAAGCCGATGCCTTCGACGTTGTTTTCACTGGACTTTGCGGTAACGATACCGATGACCTCACCGGAGGTGTTGTACACGGGACCGCCGGAGTTGCCGGAGTTTACCGCTGCGTCAAACTGGAACATATTTATTGCGGGCTGATCGCTGTCGACCGTGATGCTGCGGTCGAGGGCACTTATGCTGCCCGTCGTCATGGAGAAGTCAAGCTCTCCGAGGGGGTTGCCGACTGCGTATACCGTGTCGCCGACGAGAATATCATCACTGTCGCCGACTGCGACGGGGGTAAGCCCGGTCGCATCTATCTTCAAGACCGCAACGTCGTTTTCGGCTTCGACGCCGACGATGCTTGCGTCGTACTGCGTACCGTCCTTGAAGATGACGGACACGGTGCGGTTTGACTCGTAGGCGTACTCGATGACGTGGTAGTTTGTCATGATGTAGCCGTCGGTGGTGACGACAAAGCCCGTGCCGGATACGGCGGTAGAGCTGGTCTGCCCGAACATATTCGTGTAGGTGACCTCGGTCTTGATGCCGACGGTCTGCGAACAGGCAAGCGTGTAAATGTCGTTTGCGGTGCTTGTCGAGCTGTTTATCGGGGTGCCGGTGGAGCGGATTATCGGAGTGTCGGCGGCAGCGTTGTTGCTGTCGTCCTGACCGTACATAAGACGACCGGCTGCGGCTCCGGCGATCCCGCCGAGCAGCGCACACACAAGGCACAGACAGGCGATCTTCAGTCCGAGCCGACGCTTGGGGGGCTTTGCTCCGTCGTCCTTCTGCTCCTTGGGCTTTTTCTCAGAGGGAACATAGTAGTTGGGAAACTCCGTGCTTTCGGATTGAGGAACGTACTCTGCGTCCTCATAAAGTCTTGCTTCGGGTCTCACGAAACGGTACTCGCCGTCGCTTGAGCCGAAGGTGAATCCCGTCTCGCTCGATACGGGGGATTCGGGAGTTTCGGCAGCGTCGATTTTCTCTTGCTCGCTGCGATTGTTTTCATCCATTATGCTCACCTCTGTCTTATGTGCCTATAATACATGAGCTTTATGTCAAAGTAATGAACAAAGGCAAAAGAAATTATAAACAAACGCTGAATGTTGATGAACGGCAGAGCGAAATTATGAAAAAAGTATATGCGGCAATTGAAACCGCAGATAAAGAGTGATATAATATCATGTCAAATTATAATCGGTAGGTATGATCTATGTGGATTTCTGATAAATGGAAGGATTTTGAGCTTCTCGACTGTTCGGGGGGCGAAAAGCTTGAGCGCTGGGGGAAGGACAATCTCGTGCGCCCCGACCCGCAGGCTATTTGGGAAACGCCGAAGAGCGACAGCCGCTGGAGCTGCCGTGACGCAAGGTATCGCCGCAGCGAGACCGGAGGCGGAAGCTGGGACAAGGGCGGACTGCCCGAAAGCTGGCAGATAAGCTACGGTGAGCTGCGCTTCAACGTAAAGCCCATGAACTTCAAGCATACGGGGCTTTTCCCGGAGCAGGCGTGCAACTGGGACTGGGCTATGGAAAAGATACGCACGGCGGGCAGACCCGTGAGCGTACTGAACCTCTTTGCCTACACCGGCGCTGCGACGGTCGCCTGCGCAAAGGCGGGAGCGACAGTGTGCCATGTCGACGCTGCAAAGGGCATGGTCGCATGGGCAAAGGAAAACGCCGTCTCGTCGGGACTTAAGGACGCTCCCATCCGCTGGATAGTGGACGACTGCGCCAAGTTCGTTGAACGGGAGATACGCCGGGGCAGACGCTACGATGCGATTATCATGGACCCGCCCTCATACGGCAGGGGACCCGGCGGCGAGGTGTGGAAGCTCGAAAAGAATCTCTGGCCCTTCGTGTCGCTGTGTGCGGGCGTGCTTTCGGACGATCCGCTTTTCGTGCTGATAAATTCGTATACGACGGGCTTATCCGCCTCGGTGCTGTCATACGTCACCGAGAGCGTGTTTACAAAGAAGTTCGGCGGCAGCTCCGAGGCACGGGAGCTGGGACTGCCGGTGACCGACAGCGGGCTGGTGCTGCCCTGCGGGGCAAGCTGCCGTTGGGAGAGATAAATGAACGGAATAATTGAAATTAAAGATCTGCATTACATTTACCCCGGAGACGAGACGGAGAGCCTAAAGGGCGTGAGCCTTACGATAGAAAAGGGCAGCTTCGTCGCCGTGCTGGGACATAACGGCTCAGGCAAGAGTACGCTTGCAAAGCACCTAAACGCCATCCTGCTGCCGACGTCGGGCAGCGTGCTTGTCGACGGGATGGACACCTCGGACGAGACGAAGACGCTCGACATACGCCGCAAGGTGGGCATGGTGTTCCAAAACCCCGACAATCAGATAGTCGCAAACGTCGTTGAGGACGACGTCGCCTTTGCACCGGAAAACCTCGGCGTACCGTCCGAGGAGATAAGACGGCGAGTAGACGCAGCGCTTAAACAGGTCGATATGTATGAATTCCGCCTTCACGCACCGCACCTGCTGTCCGGCGGACAGAAGCAGCGTGTGGCTATCGCAGGGGTCATCGCAATGGACCCGGAGGTCGTGGTGCTGGACGAGCCTACCGCAATGCTCGACCCCAAGGGCCGCAGCGAGGTCATAAAGACCGTCACGGAGCTGTGCAGGACGAGGGGCATAACGGTCGTGCTTATAACGCATCATATGTCGGAGTGCATCGGCGCCGACAGGCTCATCGTCATGTCGGACGGCAGCATAGTTGCCGACGGAACGCCGCAGGAGGTGTTCTCACAGGTCGAGCTTATGCGCAGCGAGGGACTCGGCGTTCCGGCTACGACGGAGCTTTTGTACGAGCTGAACAAATCGGGACACAGGCTCCCGCTTACGGCGCTTACGGTCGAGGAGTGCGCCGATGAAATTGCAAAGGAATTCGGAAATGTCAGAAATTAAAGTGAGCGGATTGCGCCATGTCTACAGTGCGGGAACGCCGTTTGAGAAGGTTGCGATCGACGATATAAATATAGAGATACCGAGCGGGCAGCTTGTCGGACTTATCGGACACACGGGGTCGGGCAAGTCCACGTTCATTCAGCATTTAAACGGACTGCTTGCGCCTAGCTCCGGTACCGTGACGGTGGACGGGGAGAATATTTTTGCCTCCAAGGAAGCGACAAGAAAGGTGCGATTTAAAGTCGGACTTGTGTTTCAATATCCTGAGTACCAGCTTTTCGAGGAGACGGTGTTTAACGACATCGCCTTCGGTCCCAAAAACATGGGACTGAGTGAAGCGGAGGTCGCTGAGCGTGTGCGTGAGGCTGCGGGCTTTGTCGGCGTGCCGGAGGACTGCTTTGACAAATCGCCGCTGGAGCTGTCCGGCGGTCAGAAGCGCAGAGTTGCGATAGCGGGCGTTATCGCAATGCGCCCCGGCGTGCTTATCCTCGACGAGCCGACTGCGGGTCTTGACCCGGAGGGCTGCCGCCGCATCCTGAGCAACATCTGCGAGTACCGTGAAAAGACCGGCTCCACGGTCATCATCGTCAGCCACAGCATGGAGGACGTAGCCAAGCTTGCGGACAGGCTCGTGGTCTTTAACGGCGGTCACATCGAGTTTGACGGAACACCGGAGGAGGTCTTTTCGCACCCGGAGGAGCTTAAAGCGATAGGACTTGCGGTCCCCGCTGCGACGGAGCTGAGCATGGCGCTGCGCCGCCGTGGGATAGCACTCTCGCCGTCTATTTACACGATCTCCCGACTGCTTGAGGAGCTGAACGCTTTGACGGGAGGTGGCGCAGAATGCTGAAGGACATCACCCTCGGTCAGTATTTTCCGGGCAACACGATAGCGCACCGCCTTGATCCGAGAACGAAGCTGCTGCTCGTCATAGTCTACATCGTGGGACTTTTCAACACGGCGGATTTCATCGGCTATGCCTTTGTCATCGCAATTACCGGACTGTGTATGTACCTTGCTAAGATAAACCCCAAGACCGCATTCAAGGGACTCAAGCCCCTCGTGATCGTCATCGTTCTGACGGCGCTGCTCAATATCTTCTACACGAAGGGTACGCCGATAATCGAGGGCTGGATAATCACATGGGAGGGTCTTAAAAAGGCGCTTTTCATGTCGGTGAGGATAGTGTTGCTCATCGTCGGCACCTTCATGCTGACCTACACGACAAGCCCCATGGCGCTGACGGACGGACTTGAGCGTCTGTTAAGACCGCTCAAAAAGATCAAGATCCCCGTGCATGAGATGAGCATGATGATGAGCATGGCGCTCAGATTCATACCGACGCTCATTGAGGAGACGGACAAGATAATGTCGGCGCAGAAGGCGAGGGGAGCGGACTTTGAAAGCGGCAGCATCATGCGCCGTGCAAAGGCGCTGCTGCCCATCCTCGTACCGCTGTTTATCTCGGCGTTTCGCCGTGCGGACGAGCTTGCGATCGCAATGGAGAGCCGCTGCTACCACGGCGGCGACGGCAGGACGAGGCTCAAGCAGCTCAAATACGAAAAGGCGGACTTCGAGGCGATGCTTGCGGGTGCAGTCTTTCTTGCCGCAGTATTCGTTATGAAGCATTTCGGATTGTAAGGCATGAGAAACATAGCGTTAAGAATAAGATATGACGGGTCGAAGTATCACGGCTGGCAGGTTCAGAAAAACGACGTGTCCGTGTGTGCGACCGTGCAGGCGGCGCTTGAGCGCATCTGCGAGCATCCCGTGAAGCTCACGGGCTGCGGTAGGACCGACGCCGGGGTCCACGCTCTGCGCTACTGCGCAAACTTCCGCACCGACTGCCGTATACCCATCGACCGCTTTGCGCTCGCCGTGAACACTCGGCTGCCGGACGACATCGCCGTTGTCGACGCAGCGGAGGTGCCGGAGGATTTCAACGCAATATCGTCGTGTATAAAAAAGGAATACATCTATAAAATATATAACTCCAACATCCGGGATCCCTTCCTTCGGGATCGGGTCTGCTTCTATCCGAAGCGGCTCGACATGGAGCGTATGCAGGCGGCGGCGCTTGCATTTGAGGGGACGCACGACTTTGCCGCCGTGCGGAGTCTCGGAACGGAAACAAAGACCACTGTTCGCACCGTCTATCGGTGCAGAGCGGAAAAAGAGGGCGACACTATAACGGTCTCCGTCTGTGCGGACGGGTTCCTGTATAATATGTGTCGGGCGATAGTGGGAACATTGGTATATGCAGCCTGCGGAAAGCTTGAGCCGGAGGATATTCCCCGTCTGCTTGAGATCGGCGACAGACGGCTCACCGGCCCCACTATGCCGCCTCAGGGTCTGTATCTCAACCGAGTTTGGTATGACGGTCCTGCCGGCGAGATGATGCGGAAGGACTGACCACAAAATGCGCAAAAAGACCCTTTTTCTCGTACTTGCAGCCGTAGCCACGCTTGCGCTGCTTTTCCTCACCACACGGCATCGGGAGCCTGACGAGGGCTTCGATTTCGTGCCGGACGAAAACCAAAGCTTTGCCTCGGCCGGAGAGAGCCTTGTGTGGTACACTCCGAACGAGCTGCGGCAGTACGACCTTGAGGGCGATACCCTGAACAGCATGAGCCTTAACATGAGCGAGCCGAGAGCCGTGACAGACGGCGACCGCTGCCTTATCTGGGATAAGGGCGCAAGAAAGCTTCTTTTGCTCGACGAGAGCGGAGAGACGAAAAGCTTCACGTCCCCCGGCAGGCTCATTTATGCCTGCCTTGGCGAAGAAGGAGCCGTGCTTTGCACGGAGAAGGCGGGCTGCGCCGCCTGCGTCACGGTGCTTGACACGGATTTTACGGCAGTGTATAAATGGTACAGCGCAGAAAACGTCGTTTTCATGGCGACGCTCTCGCCCGACAGCGAGACGCTTGCCGTAGTGCGGGACGACGCCGTGCTTTTCATCTCGACGGAAACGGGCGAGACGCTCGCAAAAAACGAGGGCGTCGGGCAGCCGAGCGGGGCGCAGTGGTTCGGAGACGATGCGCTGTGCCTTGTGACCGAGACGGCGGCGTATATCTCGGACACATCAGGCGACACTGATAAGTATGACTACGGCGACAGGGCGCTCGGACTTTTTGCCTTTACGCCCGACGGGGTCGTGCTTGAACTGCGCCGTCACGCAAGCGGCGGCGACGGGCAGCTTCTGAGCCTTGACGCAAGCCTTAAAAAGTGCGGTACGGCGGAAACGAAGATGCTCATTTCGCTTGCCGCCGGAGACGGCGAGGTGCTTGCGCTCGACCGTGACACGGCAAGGCTTTACGGCAAATACCTAAAGCTCAAAGACACGGCGGACTTAAACGCCGGCATAACGGGACTGTACTGCGGAGACAGTGCGGTCATAATTCAGAACACACACGCAGACCTATGGTGATGCGTCTATTTATAAAGAGAGCCGCTCGGCGGCAGATTGGAGTAGATCATGCAGAAAAGACTTTGCTCACGATGCGGAAAGAATATTGCGATCGTGTTTATTACGAAGATCGAAAACGGCGAAACAAAGAACGAAGGACTTTGCTTCAAGTGCGCAAGAGAGCTGCACATAAAGCCCGTTGACGAGTTTATGGACAGAATGGGGATCTCCGACGAGGACCTCGACAACCTGACCGGGGAGATGATGGGTGCGCTCGACGGCATCGAGGAGCTGGCAAGGCTCGACGATACCGACGGTGACGACTCCGACGGTGACGACGGCAAAACGGCTACCTTCCCGTTTTTAAACCGTCTTTTCGGCGGTCAGAATGCGGAAAAGTCGGACGATAACGGCGACGGAGGCGCAGCCTCGGAGCGCAGGGAAAGCCCCCGACCCGTCAAGAAAAGCTACCTTGACAGCTATTGCATAAACCTGACGGAGAGGGCAAGAGAAGGAAAGCTCGACAGTATGATAGGGCGCAAGGAGGAGCTGGAGCGGGTCATTCAGATACTCAACCGCCGCCAGAAGAACAACCCCTGTCTCATCGGTGAGCCGGGCGTCGGCAAGACCGCCGTGGCGGAGGGACTTGCGCAGAGGATCGCCTCGGAGCAGGTGCCGTTAAAGCTTCAAAACAAGGAGGTCTATCTTCTTGACCTTACCGCCCTTGTTGCGGGAACGCAGTTTAGAGGTCAGTTCGAGAGCCGCATGAAGGGACTTATCGAGGAGATACGGCGTCAGGGCAACGTGATACTCGTCATCGACGAGGTACACAACATCGTCGGCGCAGGCGACGCCGAGGGCAGCATGAACGCCGCAAACATCCTAAAGCCTGCACTTTCGAGGGGCGAGATACAGGTCATCGGCGCCACCACCTTCACCGAGTACCGCAAGCACATCGAAAAGGACTCGGCGCTTGAACGCAGGTTCCAGCCCGTGACGATAAACGAGCCGTCAATTCAGGACAGTATCGAGATACTAAAGGGCATCGCCCACTACTACGAGGACTACCACGGCGTTAAGATCAGCGACGAAATGTGCGCCGAGGCGGTGCGCCTGTCGGAGCGCTATATAACCGACCGCTTCCTGCCGGATAAGGCGATAGACCTCATCGACGAGGCCTGCTCCGACGTGAACCTCAAGGACGAGAGCATAAACCGCCGCATCGAGGCGCAGCGTGACCTCGACAATCTGCGCTTTGAGCGTGAGGCGCTGATGAGCGCAGAGCCGCCGAAGGGCGAGGATGCCGACGAGCAGCTCAACAAACGCTACGAGCGCATTACGATACTGCGGGGCAAGGAAATGACCCGTGAAAAGGAGCTCAAAGAGCTTGATGAAAGCGGCAGGCCGGAGCTTACGGTCGATAACCTTGCACGCATAATCGAGATGTGGACGAAGATCCCCGCAAGCAGCATAAAGGTGGACGAATTCCGCCGTCTTGAGGGACTCGGCGACAGGCTCCGTGCGCACATCGTCGGACAGGACGAGGCGATAAAGGCGGTCTGTGCAGCCATCGCAAGGAGCAGAGTGGGGCTTAAAGCAAAGCGCAAGCCCGCAAGCTTCATATTCGTCGGAGGCACCGGCGTCGGAAAGACCGAGCTTGTAAAGCGTCTTGCAGAGGACCTTTTCAATTCGCCGGAGAGCCTAATAAGGCTCGATATGTCCGAGTTCATGGAGAAGTTCTCCGTTTCCAGAATCATCGGCTCGCCTCCCGGCTACGTCGGCTACGACGAGGCGGGACAGCTCACCGAGAAGATACGGCGCAAGCCCTACTCGGTCGTGCTGTTTGACGAGATCGAGAAGGCGCATCCCGACGTTTTGAATATCCTGCTCCAGATACTTGACGACGGCAGAATAACCGACGCACAGGGCAGGACCGTAAACTTTGAAAATGCCGTTATTATAATGACCACGAACGCAGGCTCCAATACCGGCAGCGGCTCACTGGGCTTCGGCGGCAGCGTTAGCGACATGGGGCAGGAGCGAGCCATGAAGGCGCTCAATGACTTCCTGCGCCCGGAGTTTATAAACCGTGTGGATGAGATCGTGTACTTCAACAAGCTCACCGAGGACGACTTCCGCCGCATTGCGGAGCTGATGCTCGGCGAGACGAAGGCGGCGATATCCGAAAGCGGCATTGCGCTTACTTGGGACGACAGCCTCATAGACTACCTCGTCGAAAAGAGCTACTCCGTCAAGTACGGCGCACGCAGTCTTCGCAGAACGATACAGAAGGACCTTGAGGACCCCGTTGCGGCAAAGATAATCGAAAAGCACGGCGAAAACGTCGGACGCATAAGGCTCTCCGCCGCCGACGGCAAAGTGAAAATTGAGATCAGAAAACGGTGAAAAGCATGAACATTGAGATAATCAGAGGAGATATAACCAAGCAGAGCGTCGATGCGATAGTCAACGCCGCAAACTGCTCCCTGCTCGGCGGCGGGGGCGTTGACGGCGCCATACACAGAGCGGCAGGCAAAGAGCTTTTGGAGGAGTGCCGTACCCTCGGCGGCTGCAAGACGGGCGAGGCGAAGATAACAAAGGGCTACAAGCTCCCGGCAAAGTACGTTATCCACACCCCCGGACCCGTGTGGCACGGCGGCGGCAGACACGAGGCGGAGCTTCTGCGCTCGTGCTACCGCAATTGCCTTGTGCTGGCGTCGGAAAACGGCTGCAAGACCGTTGACTTCCCGTCGATATCCACGGGGGTCTACGCCTTTCCGCTGGACAAGGCGGCTCCCATCGCAATAAATGCCATTGCCGAATATCTCAGCGAGCATCCCGAGATCGAGCGTGTCCGCATGGTCTGCTTTGACGACAGAACGGCACAGCACTACAAAAACGCATTGGAGAAGCTGAAATGAAAAAGATGGTCAGATTCCAGTACAACTCCCCCGTGGCGCTGACCTTTGCGCTGCTGTCCTTTGCTGCGCTGATGCTGGAGAAGTACCTCGGCGGGACGAACAGTCTGCTGTTTTCGGTGTACCACTCGTCGCTGTCCGACCTGCTTACATATCCGAGATTCATACTCCATGTACTCGGACACCCCGACTACCGCAGCTTCATATCGAACATTATGATGATACTGCTGCTTTGCCCCACGCTTGAGCAGCGCTACGGCAGCGGAAACATCTTGGGCGGTATTTTGGTGACGGCGCTCGTGTCGGGACTTATCCACTGGCTGTTCTTCCCAGGTGTGCTTATGGGTGCGTCGGCGGTGGTGTTCATGCTGATAATCATGGCGTCGCTTGCGGGTATGCGCAGCGGCTACATCCCCATCACATTCATACTCGTTTTGGTGCTGTACATCAGCGGAGAGATAGTCTCCGGCGTGCCGATCGGCGACAATACGGCGCTGCTCACCCGCATTGCGGGCGGTACCGCCGGTGCGGTCATAGGTATGAGACGATGAGGGACAAGCTTCTTGTATCCGCCTGCCTTTTGGGGCTTTGCTGCAAATACGACGGCGGCAGCAACCGTCTGCCGGACGATAAGCTGCACAAGCTCTGCGAAAGCTACGAGCTTATCCCCGTCTGCCCGGAGGCATACGGCGGTCTTACGACGCCGAGAGCGCCCTCGGAAAGACGTGACGGAGGTGTCTTTTCCTCGGAGGGAAGGGACGTGACTGTGCAGTTTCAAAAGGGCGCCGAGGCGGCGCTGTACCTTGCCGAGACCTTGGGCATACGCAAGGCGCTTCTTAAAGAAAACAGCCCCTCCTGCGGGAGCGGGACGATATACGACGGCAGCTTTTCGGGAAAGCTCATCCCCGGCGACGGCGTTACCGCCGAGCTTCTAAAGGCGCACGGGATCGAGGTTTCGGGCGAAAGCAGCCTGTGAGAAAGGACTATGCTATGAACGTTTTGGATCGCTTTTTGACTTACGTTTCATTTCACACGACGTCGAGCGAGGATTCCGCCACCGTTCCCTCGACGGAGCGGCAGCTCAGGCTCGCAGAGCATCTTGTGAGCGAGCTTAACGCCATCGGGCTTGAGCGGGTGACGCTCGACCGCTACGGCAGAGTGTACGCATTCCTGCCCGGAAACGTCGAGGGCGCAGAGCCTCTGGGCTTTATCGCACACATGGACACGTCCCCGGACGCAAGCGGCGAAAACGTGAAGCCCCGCATAATTAAATACGAAGGCGGCGACGCCGGACACATAAAGCTCTCGGACTTTCCCTCGCTGGGCAAATGCGTCGGCGAGGAGCTTGTGATAACGGACGGAACGACCCTCCTCGGAGCGGACGACAAGGCAGGCATCGCCGAGATCGTAACGGCGGCGGAGCATCTGAAGGCGCATCCGGAGCTTAAACACCGTGGTATGGCGATATGCTTCACCCCCGACGAGGAGATCGGCTGCGGAGCCGATCACTTCGACTTCTCCCGTTTCCCGGCAAAGGCGGCGTACACCGTGGACGGCGGTGAGCTTGGCGAGCTGGAGTACGAAAACTTCAACGCAGCCTCTGCGGTCGTGACCGTACATGGGGTGAACATCCACCCCGGCGAGGCGAAGAACAAGATGAAAAATGCGGTTTTGATGGCGGTCGAGTTCGTCTCCCGTATGCCTGCGGCAGAGACCCCGGCACACACCGAGGGCTACGAGGGCTTTTACCACGTCTCCGACATTGAGGGCAACGAGACGCTTGCCCGTGTCGCAATGATAATCAGAGATCACGACGCCGAAAAGTTTGCGGCGAAAAAGCGCTTTGTCGAGGAGCTGTGCGCTTACCTGAACGGCGTGTACGGTGAGGGAAGCTTTGAGCTGACGCTCAAGGACAGCTACTACAATATGAAGGAGAAGATCCTTCCGCACATGGAGCTTGTGCATAATGCGGAGGCGGCGTTCAAAGCCGCCGGCGTCGAGCCGAAGATCGTCCCCATTAGGGGCGGCACCGACGGCGCACGTCTGTCGTATGAGGGACTGCCGTGTCCGAACCTTTCCACCGGCGGCGTCAACTTTCACGGCGTACATGAGTACATCCCCGTGTCCTCTCTCGAAAAAATGGTGCAGGTGATACTTGCGCTTGTAAAGTGCTGAACGGCATAAAAAGACACCCGATTCTGATGAATCGGGCGAATAACGAAGCTTTATGCAGGAACACGGTGCAGCCTCTGAAAAGGGGCTGCACCGTTTCCTGATTTATGCCGAAAGCTTGAATTGCTGCGGACTTTGGCGGATCTCATCCTTCGCCGCCTGTATTTTCATTTCCGTAGGGAGCGTGAACATCCCCACGGCAGTGAAGTAAATACCCACCTTGACCTTTCTCGGTCTCCTTATCCTTGCCGTGAGCTTCATTACGGCAAATCGGCTTATAGCAACGCACAAATATCTCTCGCACCGACGGTGCGCTTATTTCATTAAAGGTCATAGTGTCCTCCGGTAAAAATGCATTGCTTAGGCTGATATACTACACCAAAAAGCAAAAGCGGGCAATCAATTTTTTATCCCGGCTTTCTGTGCTAAGCTTACAGCCTGTCCAGTTCTTCGGCACTCATGCGGTATTCGGGGGCAACATTGTACACAGCTTCGGCCCTGCGGCGGACGGTCTGCCGGAGGGGAAATGCTCCGGACTTTTTGCACCACTCGTATGTTGTGTAATACGCAATATCTACCCCTATCGGAGCGATCGCTTCGGCAGGATCCGGACTTAGTATGACTCCGGATTTTTGGCAGTTAGCCGTCAGCTGGATCATCCATTCGTCGACCTTGTGAGTGGCATCGAGAACGTCCAGCTCCTGCAAAAGCTCCAGACGAAACAATGCGCCCGTCAGCTCCGGTCCAAATTCTATTGCCACGGTCAGATATCGGTTGCACAATATCCACATCCGCTCAAAATCGTTTGCTGCCGAAATAAAGTCGTCAAAAAAATCCTCCCTGTCCAAACGGACATCCGAAAGGATCTTGCCGATTATATCTTTTTTTCCGGCAAAATTGAGATAAAAGGTCGAGCGGGCAATGTCCGCCTCACGGCAAATATCGTTTACTGTCGTTTTTTCATAGCCGAGCTTGCGAAACAGCGCCACTGCGGCCGCTGTGATGCGATTTTGCAGCTTTGCGGTGTCATTCAGCATACCGATCTCTCCTTCGGACAGGGTGTCCATTTTTTTCGAACATTATATACGAAAATGTGTTTTCTGTCAAACCGTTCTCAAATCGTGTAGGCAAATATAAAGCATGTTTTTTGTGAGTTGTATAGAATGTAAGCTGCGTTAATTGAATGACAATCGGGCTTTTGGTATAATTATTCCAATACTTTCAGATTAAAAAATCGGAGGAGAGGAAATGAAAGACCTAAAGCATCTCAGCTGCTTTGAGGGGCTTTTGCATGACAGCGGAAACGAGCTTACAGGCAATGCACGCCGGCGCTATACGCCGTGTCGGGTGGAGGCATTATGAACACTCAACAACATAATTACATACATTAAGAAGGGAGATAGCATGGGAGTTTGGAAAAAGACTCAATGCAACTTCTGCGCTCTGAGCTGCGGCTTGGAGATGGAGGTTGAAAACAACAAGATCATCAGCGTTCGCCCCGACCCGGACAGTCCCCGCACAAAGGGCTACTGCTGCCGCAAGGGCAGAACGGCAAAGTATTTTGTCGACCACGGTGACAGAATAAAGCACCCCCGCAAAAGAGTGGGCGACCACTACGAGGAGATAAGCTGGGAGCAGGCGTATAAGGAGATCGCCGAAAAGGCGAACAAAATCATCGCCATGCACGGTCCCCGCTCGTTTTCCGTTCTCGGCTGCGCACTCGGCTCTGCGCAGACGCCCTATGCAACGGCAAAGGCGCTGCTCAAGGCCGTCGGCAGCCAGTATATCTTCAATCCCATCGGCATCGAGTTTATGGGCAACTGGTGGAGCCACGGCAAGATCCTCGGCGACCAGATGCATTTTCTCGAGCCGGACGACCACAACAACGAGGTCATAATTTACTGGGGCTCGAACTCCTATGTCTCACATCAGATACCGGATGCAAGAAAGGTGTGCCGTGAGTTTTCCGAAAATCCCGACAAAATGGTCATCGTCGTCGATCCCCGTCTTTCGGAGACGGCTCGTATGGCGGATATGCACATCATGCCCGCACTCGGCTCGGACTCGCTGTTTATGCGTGCGCTCATTGCGATCATTCTTGAAAACGGCTGGGAGCATAAGGATTACATAGACAAATATGTCGCCGATTGGGACAAGGCGAAAAAATGGTTTGAGAATGTAGACATCGACGAGAGCCTGCGTGTCTGTAAGATCCCGAGGCAGCAGGCAGAGGAGTTTGCAAGAATACTCACGACGAAGAAGTGGGGCGTGCATCAGGATCTCGGCCTGTTTTTCGGCAGACACAGCACCATGAACAGCTATCTGTGCATTATCCTCACTGTCATATGCGGAATGGCGCTCGTCAAGGGCGGCAATGTCGTGCCGGAGTGCGTTATTGAGCGAGGCACCTTCTGCGACGAAAACGACCCCAAGACATGGCGCACTCCCGTCACAAACCGCTTCCCGGTTCTGAACGTTTTCCCGGTCGGCATAATCCCCGATGAGATACTCGGCAAAAACCCCGACCGCATACGCATAATGTTCACATCCTTCGGCAACCCGCTGCGCAGCTACCCCGACAGCAACAAGATGAAGGAGGCGTTAAGCTCGCTTGAGCTGCTTGTCGCCATCGACTGTGCCGAGACGGAGGTCACGCAGATCGCCGACTATGTTCTGCCCGGCAGGACCACCTACGAGGGCGGCGGCGACTTTAACGCCTTCACCCTCAACTATCCCGAGATCGTGTTCCAGTCACGAAAGCAGGTACTCAGACCCGAAGGCGAGCCTCGTGAGGATGTTCAGATCTTTGCGGAGCTTACCGAGGCGATGGGGCTTATCCCCAAGCTTCCTCAGTGGCTGTACCGGGCGGCGGAGGACGCCGTTCTTACCGGCGACCGCATGTCGTATTTCGTTAAGCTTCTCGGCTGGACGGCGGCAGGCCACCTCAAGTATTTCGACCAGCTCGCAACGGTCATTGCACTGACGCTCGGCAAGGCGTACGGCTCTGCCGCAAGAGCGATTTCGTGGGCAGGTATGCTCACCAGCCCCATTTGCGGAAAGAGCGTCGTCACCGTCAAGGCTGACGAAAGGAAGCACCCCATTCTGACCAAGCTGCCCATGTTCAAGGACTGGTGTCAGATGGATGCGGCATTTGAGCTTGTCGACAACCACCCCGAGGGTGCGATCATCGGCATGAACGATCCCGATAATATGCTCAAGAACCATATCCGCACCAAGGACGGAAAGTTCCACACATGGTGCAAGGAGATTGACGAATACATGGAGCGCATCACACCCGAGGCCGAGGAGGAGGCGCTCAAGCTTCAGGGCGGCTGCAACATGATCCTTTCGGCAGGCCGCCACTCGGACGACGGTATGAATGCGACCATGCGAAATCCCGCTACCTACAAGCACCGTCAGCCGTATACCCTCGCAATGAACCCTGAGGACGCAAGGGAGCTGGGCTTTGAAAACGGACAGATGGTCAGCGTGACGACGAAAGCGGGAAGGCTTGAGATCCCTGTTGAATACACTTGGCAGACCAGCCGCGGCTACTGTATGATACCTCATCATTTCGGCTACACCTTTGAGGGGAAAAAGGTCGGCGAGCACTGCAATGTTCTGACCAGCCACGAGGATCTTGAGGAGCTGACCGGCAACCCCGTGTGGCGTTATACGCCGTGCAGGGTAGAAGCAATTTAAGGAGGTGCGGTCATGGCAAATGTGAAGATAAAAATTAACGGCAAAAGCGTCACCGTTCCCGAGGGAACGACCATACTTGAAGCCGCAAGAAAAAAAGGCATTTATATCCCGACGCTGTGCGCATACGAGAGCTTAAAGCCCAAGGCCGCATGTAAGCTGTGCATGGTCAATGTCAAGGGCGAGGACAAGGAAAAGCTCGCCTGCGCCGTCAGAGCCACGGACGGCATGGTCATAACGACAGACTCCGACGAGCTTTTTGCAAAGCGCAAGGCATTGGTAGAGGAAATGTTCCGCCAGCACACCGTCGACTGCCACCACTGCATGCGCATCGGTTCGACGCTGGCAAAGGACTTTGACCCCAAGTTCTGCAAGGACTGCTATTTCTGCGACTGCGTGAAGGACGGCTTCTGCGAGCTTCAGCAAAAGGCGCTGGAGTTCGGCGTGGATGTACTGCCCTTTGAGCCTCACGAGCATGATTTCGGCATTGACACTTCCACCGGCAGCGTTATCCGCAACATGGACAAGTGCATCAAATGCCGCCGCTGCATGGATATCTGTAAGGCGCAGGGTGTCGGCATACTCGGCTTGATAAAAACCGAAAACGGCCAGACCGTAGGTGCGAAAAACGGCTTGAAGGCCGACGGCTGCATCCGCTGCGGCCGATGTGTTGAGGTCTGTCCGACGGGAGCCTTGTATATGCTCGAGCACAAGGACGAGGTCGTGTATTTTGCGCATCAGTACGACACGGAGACCGCCGCAATGGTGTGCTCGTGCGTGATAGACGAGCTTGAAAAGCTCTATGGCGAAAAGTTTGAATACGGTCAGCTTTTGACCGCCGTCAAAAAGCTCGGCGTTGATCATGTGTACTCTCCGGCATATGCCCGTGCGCAGTCGCTGGCTCAGGCTGCACGGCTGCTGGATGAAAATCTCGGCAAAAAGCCCATACTCCTGACTGATAACTATGCGGCAAAGAACTTCCTGCGCTCGCACTTCCCCGAGCTGGAGGAAAACTTTGCGTTCTACGACTCAAAGGAAAAGTGCTTCGGCGACTATATGCACGAGCATCATCCCGGAGCAAAGCTCATTTCCGTGAGCAACAACAATTCCTCCGGCGCCGAGGCCGCCGAGACCGGCTGCGTTGACTACTTCGTCAACGCCCGTGAGCTTTACCGCATCATCATGCGCACCGGCGGCAGACCGGCGGTCAAGCGCCCGATAGATGCCGAAGAGATAACCGAATTTGAGAAGTGCGACCGCTATGCCGAGCTCTTTGAAGCCGGCGGCTGGTATGTCGACAAGCCGGCGGAGGAGCTTGAATTTACCGAAAACGGCAAACGTTATAAAGCGCTCATCTGCCACAATCTCGGTCAGGTCAAGACCGCCGTTTCCGAGCTTGACAAATACGATGTCATCAAAATAACGGCATAAATCAAAGAAAAAAGCTCCGAGTCATACGGCCTAAAGCGAAAGCCACGGCCGTGTGACCGGGGTGCAGCCGGAAACGGCTGCGCCTTCCGTTTTTGAAAAGGAGTACAATATGAACAAAGATAAACTCAGGCGCCTTATAATAATGGCGCTGTGCTGCGACATTGGGCTGTTTTCAAAGCGGCTCATTGCGCCTGCGGCAAATGTCATAACCGACGCTCTGCACATACCCGGAGGGATAGGCACGGCCTTTTCCCTCATGTTCCTTGTCGTGGCGGCAGGCCTCATGCCGAGATTCTGGTGCGGCACGGTCATGGGTGCCGTGCAGAGCGTGATCGCTCTTTCTTTGGGAATGATGGGCAGCATGGGGGCGCTCTCCCCGATAGGCTACATTGTTCCGGGCTTTGTCATCGACTGCATAATGTGGGCGGCAAGAAGGCTCAACGCAAAACCGCAATACACGGTTATAGTGGCCAATATGCTTTCTGCGGCAGCAGCGAGCATCACCGCAAACCTTATCGTGTTTCGCTTGAGCGGAGTAGCTTTATTGCTGTATGTATCGGTCGCATTGACAAGCGGTGCAATATGCGGCGTTTTGGGAGGAGAGCTTCTGAAACGGTTGTCGGATATTAAACCAAGTGAAAAAAGAAAGGACGATCATCATGAAAAAGAGTACAAAAATTATTATGGCAGCTATTGCGGCGCTGATCGCACTGACGGCGGTTTTTGCAATCATACACTCGGCCGCTCGAACCGAAGTGCCTGACGGAGCGCTGCTGGTAAGCTGCGGCGGTGAGAAGAAATATGTCGATCTCGCTTCGCTCGATACCGTTTCCGTTCGGGGCAGCGTGGTCAACGGCAAGGGCGAAAAAAGCGACGTCAACACGCAGGGCGTCCCGCTTGCCGATGTGATAGAAAATGCGGGCTTTGACCCGAACGGCGCTGTGACGGTCAAGGTGACGGCAGACGACGAATTCTCCGCCGAGCTTAGCGGCGACGAGCTGAACGAGGACGGCAAGGCATATCTCGTAAGCGAGGACGACGGCAGTATGCGACTCGTCGTTTTCGGAGACAGCAATGCCGGGCGCAATGTGCGCAATGTTGTAAGTGTTGAGGTAACTCTAAAATGAACATTCTGCGAAAATTCACAAGCAAGCGCAACGATGTGTTTCTTGCAGAGGACGAAAACGGTCGCTTTGTTATAAAGCGGTATGCAAGGGCAGAAGATGCGGTGGCGGAAAAAGCGGTATATGACCTCTTGTCCGTCGGCAAGGTGCGTATTCCGAAGCTCTTGACCTCCGATGAGCACGAGCTGAAGCTCGAATATATTGACGGCGTTACCTTCACGGAGCTTCTCGAGAGTCAGGAGCGTGCGGAAAGCGTTGATTTTGCGCCGTGGGAAAAGCTTGTCAAATGGCTCTGCATGTTTGATAAGGAAGCCGGACTTGCTCCGGGCGACTGCAATCTGCGCAATTTCATCTTGGATACACGGGGGCAGGTCTGCGGAATAGACTTTGAGAAGTGCGGAGAGAGCGGCATTTTAGAGGCAGTCGCTGCGGTCTGCGCTTTCGTCGAGCTGTACGACCCGCAGGAGACGCCGCTTAAAATGTCCGTTTCGCACTTTTTACAAGAGAAATTTTCCGAAATTGCGGGTATATCCGCTCAGGAGCTTGCCGAGCAAACAGCTTGTCAGAAGGCTGCGATAATTTCAAGGCGTGAGCGCAAAAAATATGGCGCTGTGTTTTCCGCGGTAATTCTTTCGGGAGGCAAAAGCTCCCGCATGGGCTCGTGCAAGGCAGAGCTGCCGTGGGGCGAAAAAACGCTCGTTGAGCATCAAGCGGATAAAATTATGTCTCTCGGCATCGGCGACATCATGGTCTCGGGCTATTCAAAACCCGTTGCCGGCACAAGATATGTACCGGACATCTATCCGGCAAAGGGACCGCTCGGCGGAATCCATGCCTGCCTGTGCACCGCAAAAAGATCTGCGTGCTTTGTGATAAGCGTGGATGCTCCGCTGTTTTCGCCGGATGAAATGAAGCTGCTGATAAATGCGCACCTTGAAGGAAGCCGCCCGATAACCGTCGCCGAGCATTGCGGAACGCTTGAGCCGCTTATCGGCGTGTATGACAGCAGCCTGTCCGACGCAGCTGAAAGCGTTCTGCAGAGCGCCAATACATCAGTCAAGCACCTGCTTGATCAAATCGGCTTTGCAGTATGCGAATTTCCCGATGCAAACTCGGTTCGCAACTGCAATACCCCTGATGAGTACAACAAGCTGTGTGCAGATACAATCGACTGCACAGAGGCAAAATAGAACAATATAAAAATCACCGAGAAAAGTCTGCAATAGACCGATCTCGGTGATTTTCTGTTTGTCTTTGCTGCATCGGATAACTCTGCTTGAATATTACTTCGTTATCAGTCCGAAGCTTTTGGAATCGGGACTCTTTTTGTGCTTTTGGCTCAGTCTGCGCAATGCTCACAGTCGTGGACCTGAGCGAACTTTTCCTTGTCGTACTCGATGCCGTTCTTGTCGTAGTAATTCTTGACGGCGGCCTTGACCGCTTCCTCGGCAAGCACGGAGCAGTGGATCTTGTGGGTGGGCAGACCGTCAAGCGCCTCGACGACTGCCTTGTTGCTCAGCTCAAGCGCTTCCTCAAGGGGCTTGCCCTTGATAAGCTCGGTAGCCATGGAGCTGGTCGCAATGGCGCTGCCGCAGCCGAAGGTGTTGAACTTGCAGTCGACGATGATGCCGTCCTCGACCTTGATGTACATCTTCATGATGTCGCCGCACTTTGCATTGCCGACTTCGCCGATGCCGACGTTCGGTGCGTCGTCTATCTTGCCCACGTTGCGGGGATTCTGAAAATGATCCATTACCTTATCGCTATAGAGTGCCATAATAATTTCCTCCTGTTTTTAATCGTAAATTATCAGATGAGATGTTTGCGGGTGCCGTTTTCAAGCTCCTCCCACACGGGACTGATGCTGCGAAGGTATTCGACGACCGGCGGCACGGACTCGATTATGTGGTCGATCTCCTCCATGGTGTTGTACTCGCCGATGGACAGACGCAGGGAGCCGTGTGCGACCTCGTGCGGCAGACCGATGGACAGCAGCACATGGCTGGGGTCGAGGGATCCGGAGGTACAGGCGGAGCCGGAGGATGCGCAGATGCCCTTTGAATCAAGGAGAAGGAGAAGGCTCTCGCCCTCGATGCCCTCAAAGCACATATTAACGGTGCCGGGAACGTGATGCTCAAGCGAGCCGTTTATCTTGGAATGGGGGATCTTGCTCAGCTCGGCAAAGAGCTTGTCTCTCATGGGGATGATCTTTGCGGTGTTTTCCTCCATGTGTTCGACGCTCTCCTTGAGTGCGGCCGCAAGTGCGACGATGCCGGGGATGTTCTCGGTGCCGGCACGCTTGCCGCGCTCCTGAGCGCCGCCCTCGATGATGTTGAACAGAGGCAGTCCGCGCTTTGCGTACAGTACGCCGACACCCTTGGGCGCATGGAACTTGTGACCCGACATACTGAGCAGGTCGATGTTCATTTCCTTCACGTTCACGGGAATGTGACCCATTGCCTGAACCGCATCGGTATGGAAGGGGATGCCCTTGCTGCGGCACAGCTCACCGATCTCCTTGATGGGCTGGATGGTGCCGATCTCGTTGTTTGCGAACATGATGGTCACGAGTGCGGTATCCTCACGGATCGCAGCCTCAAGGTCCTCAAGGCGGACGATGCCGTCCTCGTGAACGTCAAGCAGCGTCACCTCAAAGCCCTGCTTTTCGAGAGCCTTGAGCGTGTGCAGCACGGCGTGGTGCTCAAACTTGGTGGAAATGAGATGCTTCTTGCCCTTGAGCGCACCGAACTTCGCCATGGAGACGATAGCCTGATTGTCGGCCTCGGAACCGCCGGAGGTGAAGTAGATCTCTCTCGGCTCTGCGCCGATGATGGAGGCGACGGTCGCTCTGGCTTCCTCAAGAGCCTCCTTTGCCTTCTGAGCAAAGGCATACAGGCTGGAGGGGTTGCCGTAGTAATCGGTGAGGTAGGGCATCATTGCATCGAGTGCGGTTTTGCTGACTGCGGTCGTTGCGGCGTTATCTGCATAAACGAACATTTTCATCTTCCTTTCGATCATATCCTATTAAATTCATGGGGGATTATAGCACCCCAAGTCGAGTTAGTCAACAGATTTCCATTTTGCACCTGTGAGAAGATCTTCAAGGCTCACGGTGTCGAGATATGCGTTTGTAATATCGTCAAGCTCCTTCCACATCGGGATGGTCAGGCAGGCGCCGGAGCGGTCGCAGTTGACCGAACCCTCCTTGATGCAGGCGACGGGAGCGAGGTTGTCCTCAATGCAGCGGAGGATCTCACCGATGGAGTAGTCGGCAGGCGCACGGTTGAGCATATAGCCGCCCTCCTTGCCCCTTGTCGAATCGACAAGCTCGGCCTTTTTGAGGTTGCCGACGATCATTTCAAGGTACTTCATCGAAAGCCCCAGACGGTCGGACACGGTTTTAAGGGAAATATAACCGTCCTCGGAGTGCTGGGCGAGGTCGATCATAATGCGCAGCGCATAGCGCCCCTTGCTCGTTACGTTCAAAGTATCACCCCCAAATTCCTACTGTTTTTATGGTACTTTTAATATACCACGATTTTAATGGGAATTAAAGCGCCTGTGCAACATTCGCTGTGCATTTTTTGCACAACGGAAAATAAAAAAAAGCTTTACTTTAGCGAACTACCGTGATATTATGGCAGCGTGATAATTCAATGAACAAAGAGAGGACACAAGAATGAAAAAGCTTATTGCACTGCTGCTTGCGGTGATATCTGTTTTTGCGCTCTGCGCCTGCGGCTCCGTCGAGCAGGATAACGGCAAGGCGGCGGGAGTCGTTACCGAGGACGATCTCAACAAGGATTTTGTACTCAAGGTCGGCTTCGATGCGGAATTTCCCCCTTACGGCTACCTTGCCGACAACGGTGAGTACGACGGCTACGACCTTGCGGTCGCAAAGGAACTGTGCAACCGTCTCGGCTGGGGCTTTGAGGCGGTTCCCATCAAGTGGTCGGCAAAGGACAAGGAGCTTGAAGCGGGCAACATAAACTGCATCTGGAACGGCTTTACCTACACCGGCAAGGAGGACGACTACACATGGTCCCTGCCTTACGCCGACAACGACATAGTGGTCGTCGTGAAGGCAGACTCCGGCATCACCTCGCTTTCCGACCTTGCAGGCAAGAGCCTTATGGTGCAGGCAAGCTCTTCGGCGGCTCAGGCTGTCGAGGACAACAAGGAATTCAAGGCATCGCTCAAGGAAGTGGTCGAGCTTTCCGACTACAGCCTCGGCTTCCTCGATCTTGACAACGGCACCGTTGCGGCAGTCGCCGCCGACTACGGCGTTGCGGCTTCGAGGATAAACGAGAAGTCCGACGAGTATGTGATACTCTCCGAGACGATTTCGCACGAGCAGTATGCGGTCGGCTTCCTCAAGGGCAACACCGCACTGAGGGACGCCGTGAATGCGGAGCTTCTCAAGATGGCTGAGGACGGTACTCTGCTTGAGATAGCGCAGTCCTCCGACTATGTGGAGCGGGGACTTGTCATCGACAAGCTGATACTTATAAACAAATAAGCAATAAGCCGCCCTTGGGCGGTGCAACATAGGGATAAGCCGCCCCTCTGGGCGGCTTAACTTTTGGGGTGAGGTGTACGATGGAATTTCAAACCGTACTGTCGGAGCTTGTCAAATGCTTCGGAACGACACTTGCAATATTTCTGCTGACGCTTATCGGCTCGCTGCCGCTGGGACTTCTGGTCTGCTTCGGACGGCGCTCGAAAAACTGCGTTTTGCGCAACGTGACCAAGGCGTACATATCCATAATGAGGGGAACGCCGCTCAT
>SAMEA3663186__coassemble_82_pt1 | contig 23962 bp, 25 predicted proteins | sample SAMEA3663186__metabat2_low_PE_012 | metagenome-assembled genome bin SAMEA3663186 (sample SAMEA3663186) | pig gut metagenome | biome: pig gut; feature: pig-associated habitat; material: faeces | place: Denmark | collected 2012
TTTGCCTTTAAGCCGTAGCGCATGAAGTAACCGAAGCGGCAGGAAGCAAAGAGGTCTATCCTCGAAGCGGAAAGGCGGAGCTTCTCGCCGTACAGCGCACGCACGGCGTCGGGCGAAAGGCTGCCCCGTTTAAGCTCCGCAGCGGCGACGAGCTTCTCCGTTTCGCTCGGATAGCGCTCACGGCAGACGGCGTATGCCGCCGCCGTATCGCCGCTGCCGCTTAATGCCGCAGCCGCAGCATCGAGCAGGGGCGCAGGGGAGAGGAGCCTCAGCTCCGAGACGTTTACCGTCTGCGGCGTAAGCCCGAAAAGCGCCGCCGCTCTGTTTACGATGATCGAGGGACGCTGCGCCTCACCGCTGCGGTCGAAGGCGGAGTACACGAGCGTGAGCGTGGCCGAGGGCAGGCTCACGGTGTTGTATATGAGTGAAAATTCACGCCAAAGCTCGCTGTCGCCCATGCCGCCAAGCTCAAGGCTCAGCTCCTTTAGGCGCTGCTTTTCGTCGTCGCTGAAAAGTCCCGGCTCTGCGTTCTGCGAGGGCAGACGCTCGTCGTCTGCACCGAGGATGAAAAGGTGCTTTATCCTTCTGCGGCGCATACGGTCAAAGTCGCCGACCGAGCATACGTCAAGCCCTGCGGGGATGCTGCCGACATCGTACTTTGACAGGACGCTTATAAACAGCCTGCCGAAGTAGGCGGCGTCCGAGGCACTGTCGCCGAGTATCGAGGCGCACTGCTCCAGGGCGCCTGCGCAAATGTCCCAAAGCTGAGCGTATTCCTGCGCAGCGGCTCTCTCGCCGGATGCCTTCAAAAGCTCCGTTTTCTCGTCAAGCAGCCTGTCAAGCTCAAGCTCCGTGAGAAGCTGCGCCAGCGCCTCCGCCTGTTCCACGGCGGTGGCGGCGGAGAGACTGCGTTCCTCAAAGTGAAGGAGTGGAGCCGTCACACGGCGGCGCAGAGCGTTTATCCTGTCAAGGCGGAGGAGCGCCGATTCGTCGTATTCGCCGCCGAAGCCGTCCGGGTGCAGCCGCCAGTCGGCGTCCTTGCGCCATGCGTTTCCGCGGAGCTGCCACATGATGACGTAGTTTTCAAGCTCGTCCGTCTCGTCGGGGGAAAGCCCCGCAAGCCCGGTGCGGAGGTAGTCAAATATGTCGTCGGCCTCCCAGCCGCCGCCGATTATCTCGTATGCCGCCGAAATGAGAGCGGGCAGGGGTCGGGTGAATATGTCCGTTTTGCGGCTCGAATAGAAGGGAACGCCGTAGTGCGAGAGCATACACTCAAGCTCCGGGCGGTAGTCCTCAAAGCCCCTGACGGCAATGGCGATGTCACGCCAACGGCAGCCGTCCATGACGAGACGCTTTGCCGTCGCCGCCGCAAATTCGCACTCTGCCGCAATGCCGTTTGCGACACGCAGCGATATGCAGTCGGAGCTTGTCTCGCTGCGCTTCGAGGAGTATTCAAACAGACTCTCGCCAAGCTCGCAAAGTGCGGGAGCCTTTGCGCCCGTTGAGTCAAAAACGCTGACAAGGTGCGGGATGCCGTTATCCTCGGCAAAGGCGATAAAGTGCCGTGCCGTCAGTCTGCCCGGCTCGAACACCTCGCTTCCGCCGGAAAGCTCGTCGCAGCCGAGGCAGATGCAGACCTCGGCGTTGTTTAGCAGCAGCGCTTCGATGATGCGGCGCTCCTGTGCGGTGAAGTCGGTAAAGCCGTCGATATAGACCTTTATGCCGACGCCGAAGCCGGTGTCGGCAATTTTGTCTGCGAGGATTCCGAGGCGGTCGGAAGGGTCGATGCCGCAGCTTGCGGTCACGGCGTCGTAAGCCTCAAGCACGAGGGCAAGGTCGTAAAGCTTGTCAGACAAAAGCCCCTCGCACTCGGCGGACGCCTCAAAAAGCCGCTCCGAGCTTATGCATGACGCCTTGAGAGCGTCAAGCTCACGCAGCAGCGCACTCTGAAGCTCCGCACGCTTCCGTGCGGCAGAGTAGACCCTGAGTCTCGACGACAGCCCCTCGACCGCAAGCGCCATGCACAGAAGCCGACCGCCCTTGTCGATGACGGGCGCAGCGCCGCCGCCGAACTCGGCGTTCAGCTTTCGGGCAAGACCCGTAAAGCTCAGCACCTCACCGTACAGCGACAGGGTATCCCCGCAGACGGAGCAAAGCTCACGCTCCGCCTCGTGACTGTACTGCTCAGGCACGATGAGGATGCTCCTGCCGGAGCAAGCCTGCACCGATTGTTTTATTTCGTTCATTATTGCGGCGGTTTTGCCTGTTCCGGCTCTGCCGCTGAAAATTCGTAGCATTTAAAGCACCGTCCTATTGCCTACATTGTACCAAATTCGCAGCCGCACCGCAATACGCAGGGCGGCATTGCCGGGGAGTGTGACGGAAAATAGACAATCTTTTTTGTGATTAAGCTGTTGCCAAGACTTAGTCATAATGATAAAATATACAGGCTAAAGAAAGCGAAAATATATTTGTTTTCCACAAAAACCGCAATTGCCGACCTGCAAATCGCACCGATTTCGATGCAAAAGCCACTCAAATCGGACTTTGTGATTTTGCAAAGGCGCAAAACATTATTAAGAGAAAGGAATCTTATCCAATGAAATTTTCCGGAAAGATCGAAAAATGCGGGCTTTCTCCCATGAGAAAGTTTGCTCCATACGCAAACGAGGCAGCAAAGCAGGGCAAAAAGCTCTATCATCTTAACATCGGTCAGCCCGATATTGCCACTCCCAAGGCTTATTTCGAGGCGGTAAAGGACTTTTCTCAGCCCGTTCTCGCGTACGCTCCGTCCGACGGCGTCCCCGTGATGATCGACGCCATCGTCGATTACTACGGCAAGATCGGCGCTCCCATAACCAACAAGCAGGTCCTCATCTCCACCGGCGGCTCCGAGGCGCTGCAGATGGTGCTCAGCTCCATACTTGACGAGGGCGACGAGATCATCATTCCCGAACCCTTCTACCCCAACTACAGCACCTTCGTGACCCTCACCGGAGCAACGGTGCGTCCCATCACCACCAAGCCCGAGGAAGGCTACAAGTTCGCCATCCGTGAGAGAGTCGAGGCGTGCATCAACGAGCATACCCGTGCGATAATGTTTACGAACCCCGGCAACCCCACCGGCACCGTCCTCACCGCCGAGGAGCTGAAGCTCATGGCGGACATCGCAAAGGAGCATGACCTCTTTATCATCGGCGACGAGGTCTACCGTGAGTTCGTGTACGGCGGCGAGCCGCTTATGAGCCTTCTGCAGCTTGAGGGATACGAGGACAATGTGGTCGTCATCGACTCCGTTTCCAAGCGCTTCTCCGCCTGCGGCGCCCGCATCGGCTGCATGATAACCCGCAACAAGGAGCTGTACAATCACGCAATGAAGTGGTGCCAGGGCAGACTGTGCGCTTCCACGATAGATCAAATCGCCTCCGCTGCGCTGTACAGCGTAGGTCCCGAATACTTCGACGCAGTCCGCAAGGAGTACAAGGAGCGCAAGGACACCCTCGTCGAGGGCTTAAAGCAGATCCCCGGCGTCGTGTATTCCGAGCCGAAGGGCGCATTCTACGTCATGGCGGCACTGCCCGTTGACGACGCCGAAAAGCTCCAGCTCTTCATGCTTCAGGAGTGGGACGACAACGGCGACACCCTGATGTTCACCCCCGCCGAGAGCTTCTACAAGACCCCGCACACCGGCGTTAACGAGATCCGCATGGCGTATGTCATCAACAAGGACGACATAAAGCGCTCCATGGAGCTTCTCAAGAAGGGCATCGAGGCATATAACGCAAAGAATAAGTAAAGCAATAAAGCAAAAGACCGAAGGCTTAAGCCTTCGGTCTTTTGCTATATTATCAGCCGAACATGAAGCCGCAGTCCTGCGCTCTGTACAGCGCATCGCAGCGGAACAGGCACCAGTTGCCGTTGACCTTCAGAATGTAGAAGTTCATGGGCTTTTCAATGCGCTGATCGCCGTCGGCGGAGATGAAGCTCACCCACAGGCGCAGCTTCACGCCCTCGGTAAGCTCACCGTGGAAGCCGATGAGATCAAAGCGATCCTGCCAGTCGGAAAGCTCGGACTTGCGAAGCTGACGCACGCTGATGCTGTCGTCGTCGATCTCGTAGTCAAGCTCCGAGTATTTGCTGTCGAGGCTTTCGGCGATGTTAATTTTGTCGGGCTTCGTGTCAAGCTCAAAGTTGTCACGGCGCTTTTTCTGAAGCTCCTTGTAAAACTCGTCGAAGCTGTCCCAGTCGCTGTCCGCCTTCTGCTTTTCGCAGTCCTGGAGATAGGCGTTGTAGTTGTATTCGTAGTAGCGGCGGAGGTAGTCCTCGTCGTAGAGGTCAAAGTAATCGTCGGCGTCGTTATCCATGTAGGCGTCGAGCGCATCCTCCGCAATGTCCTCCGGGGTCACGGTCGAGCAGGCGGAGATGACGATTATAAGCACCGCAACGAGCAGGAGCAGCAGCGCCGCAATGATGACGTATTTTTTGTGTTCGGGCTTGAGCCTCGGAAAGGACTTTTTCGGTTTTTCCGCACTGACGAGCTCTCCGCCCCTTGCACGCTCACCGCAGAAGGGACAGATCTCCTCGCCGTCGGGAACGCTTGCACCGCATTTTCCGCAGAACATCACGCAATACCTCCCGTTTCGGTATAGTTTCCCTTATTATACCTTCCGTCGGCGTTTATTGCAATAAAAAAGCAGCAGGTTTTCCTGCTGCTTTTTTATTAAGTTTAAAATCAGAACATGCTGCTCGGATCCATGATCCACTCGCCGTCGACCTTGTAGAAATAAATGGTTTGCTTCTGGAAGTCGTCGTCCTCGTCGCCGGTGACGGTGACCTTAACGGTGACGGCAACGCCTTCGGTTACTTCGAGGTCGGAGTCATCACCGTTGATGCTGTTTTCAAAGCTGCGAAGGTCGGAGTTCTTGAGATCCTTGACCTTGGTGACCTCGACTTCATAGTCCCAGTCCTTGCCGTACTGCTCCTCACAGCTATCCTGAAGCCACTCGCACATGCTGTCTAAATAGTCAATAGCCTCGTCCTTCTGGTCGTCCGCCTCGTCCTCGTCGAGCTCACCGGACTCAACGGCAAGGTCGAGGTATGCGTCCATGTTGACAGCATCCCACACGTCTTCGCCGCTGCCGCCATAGAGTGCGTCAACGAAGTCCTCAGCCATGGATTCGGGGCTGCCGCCGCCGCAGGAGCTGATGAGGACGATCACAAGAGCGATGACCACAACAACGCCGACGATACCGGCAATGAGATTCTTGTTCGGCTTCTTTGCGCCGGGGGCGGGAGCGGCTCCTGTGGGAGCGCCGCAGGCGGGGCAGACTACTGCGCCGTCGGGTACGTTATTTCCGCATTTTCCACAAAACATTTTTCTTCTCCTTTTTAAATTTATATTGAATATTTTGCTTACAGTTTATTCGCCGAGATTTGCGCCGCAGTTAAAGCAAAACGCAGCGTCGGACTCAAGCTCGGTGCCGCAATTGGGGCAGGAGCGCTTTAACTCCTCGACCGCCGGCTCTGCCGGAGCGGGTGCGGGTGCGGGGGCCGGTGTGGGAGCGAGCTTCGTTCCGCAGTTAAAGCAAAACGCAGCGTTGGACTCAAGCTCGGTGCCGCAGGTGGGGCAGGTAAGACCCGTCTTGGGAGCGGTCTTCATGGAAGCGGGGGGGATTCTCGTTCCGCAATTGTTGCAGAACAGGTTGCCTTCGGTGAGCGCAGCGCCGCAGGTGGGGCAGGTGAGACCCGCCTTGGGAGCGGTCTTCATGGAAGCGGGGGGCATTCTCGTTCCGCAATTGTTGCAGAACTGGGAACCGTTCTGCACGTCGGCTCCGCAGTTGGGGCATTTCTCGACGCCCTTGAGGGTCTTTATCTGATTGCGGCAAACGGCGATCTTCTCGTTGGTGTCGGTGATCTCGGCGATGCGCTCAAGCTCTTCAGCTTCGGGATCGTCCTTATGGCGCTCGTAGTAGCTCTGTCCGATCTCAAAATACAGCCTTGAAATGCGCTTTTCGTGGTCGCTTACAACGCCGCCGAGCCTGGTTACCTCGGCAAAGTTTCTTGCCTTTTCCGCCGCTGCCTGACCTGCGGCGCTTGCCTTGCTGCCGATATTATCAAAAAACGACATATCTTTACCTCCGATTTATTTGCTGAAGTTTCAGATTTTATGTAATCATATTACCATAAGACACGTTCACTTTTCAATACCAATAAGAGCGCAGGGAAAAATTTATTTGCCCTTTACGCAATTGAAATGCAAAAAAAGCTGTGATATACTAAATTCAAATGTACTAAATTATACGGGAGGCGGATCATGGACTTTTTGAGAATGCTTGAGGGCATCAGAACGCCCGTGCTCGACGGCTTTATGTCCGTCGTTACCTACCTTGGCAGCGAGATCCTGTTCATGGCGCTGGCGGTGCTCGTCTTCTGGTGCGTCAGCAAGAAGCAGGGCTACTACCTTTTTGCTGTGGGACTTGCGGGCGTCGTCATAAATCAGTTTTTGAAGCTCTGGTTCCGCATCCCCCGTCCGTGGGTGCTTGACCCGAATTTCAGCATCGTCGAGTCGGCGAGAGCCGAAGCGACGGGGTACTCCTTCCCGTCGGGACATACGCAGAACATCGTCGGCACGCTCGGCGTTATCGCCGTGTCGAACAGGCAAAAGTGGGTGCGGGTGCTGTGCATCGTGTTTATCCTGCTGGTGCCGTTTTCGAGGATGTACCTCGGCGTGCATACGCCGCTTGACGTGTGCGTGTCCTTCGGCGTGGCGCTGCTGCTGATCGCATTGTTTTACCCCACCTTCAAAAACGACGAGACCTTTGCAAAGCGTATGCCGCTCATTCTTGCGCTGCTTGTAGGCATGGCTGTGGCATACACCCTGTTCGTTCTGAGCTACAGCTTCCCGGCGGACGTTGACGAGGCGAACCTGCAAAGCGGTATCCACAACGCATTCACCATGACGGGCGCAATGCTCGGTCTGGTCGTGTCCTACATTTTCGACCGTAAGGTGCTGAACTTTAAGACCAAAGCGCCCTTTGTCGGTCAAGCGCTGAAGCTCGTTTTGGGGCTGGGACTTGTCGTTGCGCTGAGGGCGGTTCTGAAAGCGCCGCTCCTTGCGCTGTTTAACGGAAGTGAGGTCGCAAGCCTTGTGCGCTACTTCATAATGGTCGTGTTCGCAGGCTGTGTGTGGCCGGCGACCTTCCCCTTCTTTGCCCGCATCGGAAGCAAAAAGGAGGCGTGCTGATATGGCGGACAAAAAGTGCAGGGACCTGTTTAACTTCTTCAAAGACGGCGGCGAAAAGACCGTCGGGACCACTCTGCGTGGCGATATGTACAGGCAAAACGTCTGGACATTCGGCAGAAACCCCGACTGCGACTTTGTGTACAGCGCACCGAAAATTTCGAGGGAGCATTGCAGGGTGGAGCTTATTGACGGGCATTTCTACATATCCGACATGGGTTCGACAAACGGCACCTACTTAAACGGAAAGCTCGTGCGCCGCAAGGAGCGCATCTTCTCCGGCGACGTCATCGGCATCGGCGACGAGGACATCGTGTTCACGAAAAGTATGCTGACGTGAAAATAAGAATAAGAAAAGCACCGCTCTTGCGGTGCTTTTCTTATTCTTCGGGTTTTCCGTTTATTATGTTCTTTTTGGCATAGTATAATCCGGTGAGGACGGTGAGGGCGTCAAGCCCCAAGAAGAACCACAGCAGCGGGTCATGCACGTCGAAGGCGCCGCCGAGGACGATAAACCACATCATACTCGGAAACAGTGCGATCATGGAACCCAAAAGGTAGGCGGGGTACGAGGTGCGCAGCAGTCCGAACAGTACGCCCTGCGCCTCCATTGACAGGTGCAGCGTATGCACGGCAAAGCAGAACACAAAGTCGTTGCCGTTTGCGTTTTTGAAATATTTTAAAAGCTTCGGGTGATTTTCAAGGTGCTTTTCGACGGTAAGCTCCTTTGAAAACCTGCCGATGGCATACGAAACGCTGATGCACAGCGCCGTTCCGACAAGGCTTATCACCGTCGCCGCCGGAAGCTCAAACACGAGCGAGCAGCCGATAAGCACCGCACCGTAGGGAATCGTGAAAGCGCAGCCCTTTAGCGCAAACAGCCCCAAAATTATGAGCAGGGCAAGGGGCTTGTTGCTTTTTACCGCAGTTATCGCCTCCTGCGGGTCGAGCTTTCCGAGATATATAAGCAGTGCGACCACGGCGGCGATGAGGAGCATTATAATGACCGGTATGTAGTTTAAAAGCTTTTTCATCAGAACGAGATTACTCCCAAATGCTCAAGTAAAATTTTCAGACCCATAAGTATAAGTATGATGCCGCCGACAAGCTCCGCCTTGTCCTTGTACTTTGCGCCGAACATATTGCCGACCTTGATGCCGACGATCGAGAGTATGAAGGTCGTCGTGCCGATGGTCGCAATGGCGGCGATTATGTTGACGCCGAGGAACGCAAAGCTCACGCCGACGGCGAGAGCGTCTATACTCGTTGCGACGGAAAGCAGGAGCATGGTCTTAAAGCCGAAGCTTGCGTCGGTCTTTTCCTCGTCGTCGTCACCGAGCGCCTCACGCACCATGTTGCCGCCGATAAGCGCCAGCAGAGCAAAGGCGATCCAGTGGTCGATGCTCGCAATGGCGCTTTCAAAGCTGTGACCGAGAAGGTAGCCGATAAGCGGCATGAGCGCCTGAAATCCGCCGAAGTACAGTCCGACGGTCAGAGCGTGACGGGGCAGGAGCTTCGGCACGGAAAGCCCCTTGCAGACGGACACGGCAAATGCGTCCATCGACAGGGCTATTGCAATTAAAAGTATCTCGACAAAGCTCATAAGGCGCCTCCAGACACAGGGTGAGTTAAAAGATATACCCAAACGGATGCCGTGTCAAGCAAAGGATTCTTGACATCTCCGCCCGATGTGGTAAGATATGACTTGATATCGGTATTTTAAAATTTTTAAATATAATGCGAGGTAAAGACCATGAGCAATAAAAGAGACGGCTTCTTCGGCCGCAGAGACGGGCATCTTATAAGAAATGCGGACAGTATGCACGTCATTATGCCGCTTATGTACCCCAACCGCTGCGACAACGAGGCGTATGTCTCCGAGATCATCGACCTTACGAGAGTGGACGAGTATTTAAAGCAGCGCAACGCCGGAGATCCCAAGTTTAAGTACACGCTGTTTCATGTGATCGTCGCCGCCATGCTGAAGGTCATCATCCTTCGCCCCAAGCTCAACCGCTTCATATGCAACAAGAACCTTTACATGAGAGAGCATTACAGCGCTTCGTTTACGATTAAGCGTGAGTTCAGCGACGATGCGGGCGAGGGCCTTGCCTTCCTGTACGCCGACCCGGACGACACCTTCGAGACGCTGCACCGTGAGCTTTATAAGCAGATCTCCAACAGCAAGGAGGGCGGAAGCGACACCTCGTCGGATGCTCTCGATATGTTCAACAAAATGCCCCGTCTCATACTCAAGACCGTTATGGCGTTCATGCGCTTCCTTGACAGGCACGGCTGGATACCGGAATCCATCATCGGCACCGACCCCTACTACGCCTCCGTCATTCTCTCTAACCTCGGATCCATCAAGCTCAAGAGCGGCTACCACCACCTCAACAACTGGGGGACCACCTCGCTGTTCGTCGTCGTCGGCGAGAAGAAAAAGCGTCCGTTCTATAACGACGACGGCAGCTACACCATGAGAAACAGCGTAGAGCTGGGTCTCACCATCGACGAGCGCCTTGCCGACGGCTACTACTATTCCAAGAGCATCCGCCTGCTCAAGTACATTCTTACGCACCCCGAATGCCTCGACGAGCCTCTCGGCACCCCGGTAGACTACAAATAATATAAAAAATGCTTGCAATGCGGCGCACGGTGTGTTACAATTCACTTTGCGTCTTGTAACTGTGCCGCTTGCGGTATAATCAAGACAGCCTATGATGAGGAGATAAGAACAATGAAGGCAGGAATCCATCCCAACTATCAGCCCACAGTTATAAAGTGTGCCTGCGGCGCAACCATCGAGACCGGCTCCACCCGTCCCGGCATCAGCGTTGAGATCTGCTCCAAGTGCCACCCCTTCTACACCGGCAAGCAGAAGCTCGTTGACACCAGCGGTCGTGTTGATAAGTTCAACAAGAAGTACGGCATCAAATAATCAATATTTATTTGCTCTCGAACGCCATGTCGCAAGACGTGGCGTTTTGCCGTATTTTGCAGTGAGGATGAATTATGGATAAAAACGATATTACAATAGAACGTGCGGTGCTTGCGGGACTTAACGCCGCCAGTCTGCCGCAGTCCGAGCGCAGCACCGACATCACGATGGACGAGCTTGCCGCCCTTGTCGAGACGGCGGGGGGCGAGGTCATCGGGATGTTCATTCAGAACCGCCCCACGCCCGACCCCGGCACATTTATAGGCGACGGCAAGGTGCTTGAGCTTAAAGACTTCATTGCCGCAAACGAGTGCGACCTTGCCGTGTTCGATAACGAGCTTTCGCCCTCGCAGATGCGTGTGCTTTCCGAGGCGCTGGGTATAAAGGTGCTTGACCGCAGCGGACTTATTCTCGACATTTTTGCCCAGCGTGCGCAGAGCCGTGAGGGTCAGCTCCAGGTCGAGCTTGCGCAGTACAAGTACCTGCTGCCGAGGCTCACTGGTATGTGGACGCACCTTGTCAGGCAGACCGCCTCCGGCGGCTCGTCGCCTATCGGCACGAGAGGTCCCGGCGAAACGCAGCTTGAGACCGACCGCCGCCATATCCGCCGCAAGATACAGAAGCTTGAGGAGGAGCTTAGCGCCGTGCGCAAGGTCAGATGCACCCAGCGCCGCCGCCGTGAGAAAAACGCCGTCCCGGTCGTCGCCCTCGTCGGCTACACAAACGCCGGAAAATCGACGCTTCTAAACTGTCTTACAGGCTCCGACATTCCCGCAAACGACCGCCTTTTCGACACGCTCGACACCACCACGAGAAAGCTCAGACTCAGCGACCTTACGGAGGTCTTGGTGTCCGACACCGTCGGCTTTATCCGCAAGCTGCCGCACCACCTCGTCGAGGCGTTCAAGGCGACGCTTGAGGAGCTGAGCTATGCCGACGTGCTGCTGCACGTCATCGACATCTCAAACCCCGACTGGGAGGAGCAGGCGAAGGTCGTTGACGGGCTGATACAGCAGCTCGGCGCATCGGAAACGCCGTGTATCAGAGTATTCAATAAGTGCGACGCCTATGTCGGCATCCTGCCGCACGGCGAGGATATAGTGTGCCTGTCCGCAAGAAGCGGCGAGGGCGTGAGCGAGCTTGTGCAGAAGCTTCTTGCACTGCTTGAGCAGGGCAATCACAGGGTGCATCTTGAGATCCCGTACTCGGACGCAGGCGTTGCGGACGCATTAAACCGTGAGGCGTCGATACTGAGCCTTGAGTACACCGACACCGGCATCACGGCGGAGGTCGTCGTGCCGCCGGAGCTTTTCGGGAAGGTGAAGAAGTACATCCCAGGCTATGTCGAGCCGAAAGAGGATTGGGAGGACTGAAGCCGAGTGGACGAATACTTTGTCCCCGCAGGAGCGGGTGAAGCGGAATTTACGGAGAAGCGCTCCGAGTTTCTCGGTCACGTCAGAGTGATAGAGAGCGAGGAGGAAGCCCGAAGCTTCATTGCCGAAACCAAGAAGAAATACCACGACGCACGGCACAACTGCTGGTGCTACGCCGTGAAAGACGGCGCCGTGCGCTATTCCGATGACGGTGAGCCGCAGGGCAGCGCAGGACTGCCGATGCTGGAGGTGTTCCGGCGTGAGAAGGTCACGAACTTCGTGTGCGTGGTGACACGCTACTTCGGCGGCATACTGCTCGGCACGGGCGGACTTCTGCGTGCATACACACGCTCCGCCGCCGATGCGCTTTCGGCTGCGGGCATCGCCGCCGTGCGGCGCAGAGCCTGCGTCGAGGTCGAGTGCAGCTATTCGCTGCTTGAGCGCATGAAGGACAGCGTCGCCCGCTTTGACGGCGAGGTGGACTCCGTTGAATACACGGCTCAGGTGACCCTGCGGGCGCACATCCCCGAAGAAAACACGGAGGACTTTTGCCGCAGCGTGACCGACATAAGCTCCGGTACGGCGGCGGTGAAAACCGTCGGAACGCAGCTCGTCCCCGTGAAAATACGATAATGAAAGCGTCAAAGGGGGAGACTTCATGGTGAAGTCTCCCCCTTTTGACGCTTTTGGATTCATCTTGTATCACAGATGCGGTGCACGCACTTGACAATCTGTTTGCCACGCTTGCAAAAAACTGCGCTAAAAGCGGAATAATCGAGACGGAGGAGCACCGGAGCTCCTGTCGCATATTGCGACCGATCTTATTATTCACGAGCTTTATGTCCGGTGCAGCCAAAACGGAATTTTCTCGCTGCGTGAGAGAGCACGTCAGTATGCCGAGGTCAAGAAGCCGCTTTTCATCAGTATTGCAGAATGGGAGCGGAGCCGTCGTCCTCGCTCTTTTCGACGGAGCGGATCTCGACCTCGTATGAGCAGTGATCGTTCACCTGAACAAGCACCCGATCGCCGGTCCTTTTGCCGAGTACGGCCCTCCCGAAGGGCGACTCACGGCTGATAAGCCCCTTTAGGGGGTCGGTGCGCACGGTGGTCACGACCTGTATCACCTGCGTTTCGTCGTCGTCCGGCATATAGACCGTCACCTTGTCGTACAGTCCGACGACGTTCTCCTCACGGGAGCCGGAGTCGATTATATGTGCGGAGCGGATCATGTTTTCAAGGTAGCGGATCCTGCTGCCGTTGCGATTTTTCTGACGCTTGGCTTCCTTGTACTCGAAGTTCTCGCTCAGGTCGCCGAAGGCACGGGTGCGCTTTACCTCCTCGATAAGCTCGGGCATAAGCTTGTCACGGCGGTAAGTTAGCTCCTCCTTCATCTTGTCAATGTCCTTGCGTGTAAGCTCGTCGTTCATTTCAAAACCTTCTTTCCGACGGACATTGTACAACCTCTAAGCGCCATATTCAAGCACCCAAATTAAATGTTGAGTTTTTTGTGCCGAGAGAGTAAAATGTATGCGGAAATCTTATTATGGGAGAATCGCCATGAATTATGAAGTAATTGATTTTAAAACCGTGAGTGTAAACTATAAGCTCGACACCGGCATCGGCTCGGAGCTGGGGCTGCGTGCGGAGAGCCGTGTCTCCGTCAAAACGCCCGACGAGTGGTGCGGCTACGTTTACCTGTACCTCAACACCAAGATACACGACGAGAACGACACCTATTTTGTTTTCGACATCACCACCGAGACGGTCATCAAGATACCCGACGAGATAAGCGAGATGAGCGAGGAGCTTATGCAGGAGCTTATTCCCCTTGCACAGCAGCGCTCGTATGCCGCCATTCGTGATATGTCCCTTGCGATGGGCATAAACGAACTGGACCTCAGCAAGTGATATGAGAGAGCCGGTACTTGTTATAATGGCTGCCGGCATGGGCAGCCGCTTCGGAGGACCAAAGCAGATAAAGGCGGTCGACGATATGGGGCACGCCATCATCGACTACTCGCTGTACGATGCAAAGCGTGCAGGCTTTAAGAAGGTCGCATTCATCATAAAGCGTGAGCTGGAGGAGGACTTTAAGCTCCGTGTCGGCAAGCGTGCCGAGGCGCATTTTGACGTGGAGTACGTCTATCAGGAGCTTGACCGCCTGCCGGAGGGCTTCTCCGTCCCGGAGGGCAGGGTAAAGCCCTGGGGTACGGGTCACGCCGTGCTGTGCTGCGAAGGTCAGGTGGACGCACCCTTTGCCGTCATTAACGCCGACGACTTCTACGGTCCCGGCGCTTACTCCGCAATATACGATTTTCTGAGCGCCGAGCGCCCGGAGAGCGAGTATGCGATGGTCGGCTACCGTCTGAGAAACACCGTGACCGACAACGGCTACGTCGCACGGGGCATCTGCGAGTCGGAAAACGGCTACCTGCGCAGCATCACCGAGCGCACGCACATCGAAAAGGACGGTGACGACGCCGTTTACGTCGAGGACGGAAAGCGCTGCCCCGTTTCGGGCGACACGCTCGTGTCAATGAATTTCTGGGGCTTTTCGCCGATGATGCTCAGAGAGCTTCGCAAGCGCTTCCCGGCGTTTCTCGAAAAGGCGATGGTCGAGAACCCCCTCAAGGGCGAGTATTTCCTTCCTGCCGTCGCCGATGCGCAGCTTAAAGAGGGCATCGCCACCGTGCGCACCCTGCCGTGCAGCGAGACCTGGTACGGCATGACCTACCTCAGCGACCTCGACTGTGTAAAGTCGGCGCTCTCCGATATGCGCAGCCGTGGCATCTACCCCGACCGTCTGCTCGACTGAATAAAAAAGACTTGAAAAAGCAAAGCTTTTTCAAGTCTTTTTTCATCTGCAAACGAAGCAGTGCCATTCTTCCTCATGGAGGTGGCGCAGGACCGTGAAGCCTGAGCTTTGAAGCGCAGCCAAAACCTCGTCCTCTCTGCCGTCGATTATGCCGGAGGCTATGAACACGGCGTTATCCGACATGAAGCTGCGCACATGGGGAGAGAGCGGAATGATGACGTCGGAAACGATGTTCGCAAGCACGATGTCATAGCCCTCTCCGAGACTGCGGCGCAGCCCCGCATCCGAGCAAACGTCGCCGCAATACACCCGCAGGCGGTCGGGACCGATGCCGTTGAGCGCAGCGTTCGACATCACGACGTCGGGCGCTTTGGGGTCAATGTCGCAGCCGACGCAGGACTCTGCGCCCAAAACGAGAGCGCCGATGCCGAGTATGCCGCTGCCGCAGCCGAGATCAAGCACCGTCCTTGCGCCTGGGACATAGACCTGAAGCGCCGCAAGGCACATCTTCGTCGTGGGGTGACTTCCGCTGCCGAACATGAGACCGGGGTCGAGACGCAAAACGCAGCGCCCGTCTTCCTCGGCGCTTTCCCACTCCGGCACGACGAGCAGACGCTCGCCGACGGGGATGGGCTTGTAGTAGGCACGCCAGTTGTTCTCCCAGTCGCTGTCGGCGACGGGACGGGTCGTGACCGCATAGCGCTGCCGGATGAGGGCGAGAAGCGCCGCACCCTCGTCGTCGTCGGTTATGTAGCACTTTATGCGGGACACGCCCGTGTAGCTGCGGCGCAGCTCGTCGTCAACGTAGTCCCAATACTGGCGGTTGTTTTCGAGGAAGTCCTTAAAGTCGTTCTCGTTTTCGATTATGACGCCGCTGCAGCCGAGTGCACACAGCTCGTCACAGCGGGCGTCAAGCTCCGACTCCGGGGTCTCGATGCTTATCTCGATATAGTTCATATTCCACCTCTAAAAATCCCCCGCCTGAGGCGGGGGATGCGGTTATTTTTCCTGTTTTGCCTGCGCTTTCTCAGTTCGCAGGCTCGTCACATATAAGTCCGTAGCCGCCGTTCTTGCGGCGGTAAACAACTGAAATTGCGCCGTCCTCCTCGTCGTTCCTGAACACGAAGAACTCGTGCTCCAAGAGGTTCATCTGGAGAATGGCCTCCTCCGGCGACATGGGCTTGATGGAGAAACGCTTGCTGCGGACGATGTTGAATTCCTCTGCTTCATCCTCCTCAGCAGGCACATAGGAGGGTTTGACCTCACGCTCCAGAGCTCCCTCCCTCAGCCGCTTTTCAAGGCGGGTCTTATTCTTGCGTATCTGCCGCTCGATGGCAGCGACGCTCGAATCGACGGAGGCGTACATGTCGTTGGTAAGTTCGCTTGCCCTGTAGAACAGTCCGTTGTTGCTGATGGTGATCTCCGCAAGGAATCTGCCTCGCTCCATGCTGAAGGTGACGTAAGCCGTGCTTTCGGTCTTAAAGAACCTGTCCAGCTTGCCGACCTTTTTCTCGGTATAGGCCCTCAGCTCATCGGAACTGTCCATCCTTTTTTCGGTAAAAGTGAACTTCATTTGTGTCAGCTCCTTTCTGCGTTCGCAGGATGTCTCCCGCTATGGGTTTATTATAGCACACTATGTGCAAAAAGAAAAGAACATTTTATGAAATATGCAGCAAGGATTTAGGAGAACAGGGTCACATTTTGTTAATAATCACATGACGTACACGGTGCAGTCGGGCAGCTTCGCCTCAAGCTCCGCAATTTGGTCGGGGGTGAGCGAGGTGCCGGAGATGTAAAGCTCACGCAGGGAACTAAGACCGTAAAGCGGGCTTGCGTCGGTAATGGGGTTGTCGCTCAGGTCGAGCTTTTTAAGCGAGGTGCAGCGAGACAGCACGCTGATGTCGCTTATCCCGCAGCCGACGAGACTAAGCTCGGTCACGTCGTTTTTAAAGCTCTTGCCGCCAAGCTCAAGCGTTACCGTGACGGGGGTGAAGCTCACGGCGCAGCCGGGCAGCTTCTTTTTGAGCTCGTCGACGGCGGACTGCGTAAGCTCCTCGTTGCCGTCCAGAAGCAGCGTTCTGAGGGCGTCGAGCTTATACAGCTTCTGAAGCGATGCATCCTTGATGCCGGTGAAGTCCAAGCACAGCGTCTTGAGCGAGCTGAGGTCGGACAGCGCCGAAATGCCCTTGAGCGGATTGCGGGAAAGATGCAGCTCGTTGAGCTTCTTGAGGTCGGACAGCGCCGTCACGGAATCTATCTTGTTTCCGGCAAGATTCAGATACTCAAGCTTTTTAAGACCCATGAGCGGGCGCACGTCGTCTATCTTGTTGTTCTCGAGGTCAAGGGATTTAAGCCCGGTGATGTCCATGAGCGGGGTGAGGTCCTTTATGCTGTTGTCGCCGAGGTCGAGCTTTTCAAGCGAGGTACACAGCGAAAGCAGGGAAATGTCCGATATGCCGCAGCCGGAGAGGTCGAGGCTTGTAACGTCGCTCTTAAAGGTCCTGCCGCCGAGGGTGATCTCCACAACGTCGGGCGATGCGTCGTCGCTGTAGATTATGCAGGAGGGGAGTGCGGTTTTAAGCTCCGCAAGCTGGGTCTCGCTTATATCCATCCCGGTGATGTAGAGAATGCCGAGATTGTGCAGCGAATACAGGGGAGAGAAGTCCTCTATCCTGTTGTCGTCAAGGTACAGGGTGCGCAGCTCGGTAAGCCCGGAGAGCACCGAAATGTCCTTTATCTTATTGCTGCGAAGGTCGAGCGTCGTAAGCTCGTTGAGACCCTTAAGGAAGCTCAGCCCGATGATCTCGTTGTCGCTCAGATTGAGCGTTTTGAGCTTTTCGAGCCGTGAAAGCTCAGACAGGCGGCTGCTCTTTATGCCCTTGCCGGAGAGGTCGAGTATCTCGGTGTCGGCGTCAAAAGGCTCGCCGCAGATGATGACGGTCTTGCCCTCGTCGTAGGCTTCCTTCGCCTTGCGGAGCTGCTCCAAGCGCTTGCTTATGACGCTGCTGCCGGAGTTCGAGCTTTCGAGTATGGCGATGGCGTTTACATAGTCGCTCTTTGCCTCGTAGCATTCCGACATGAGGAGCAGGCACTCGTCGGTTTTCTTGACGGAAAGTGCCTGACGCAGCTCGGAAAGAGCCTCATCGTACTTGCCGTCGTAGTAATAGCTCTGCGCAAGCTCAAAGGAGTCGTTATACGCCTTGTTCTGCGCCGTGCTTCTTATTATAAGAGTACCGACGACAAGCAGCGCAACGATCGCCGCCGCAATGCAGACGATGGTGACGGTGCGCTTTTTGCGGCGCTTCTCCTCGGCACGGCGGGCAATGATGCGCTTTGCGGCGGGCGACGCCTCGGACGCTTCCTCCTCGTCATAATCGTCGTCCCCGTCCTCCTGCGGCTCGCTTTCAAAGCCCTCCTCGTCACGAAGCAGAGCGTCAAAATCAAGCTCGCCGTCAGGCGAAAGAACGTAGTCCCGCTTTATGCCGGCCTCGTTTAACGCCTCCTGCCTTGCACGTCTGAGCTTTTCCTCAAGCTCCGCCGTGTTCATTATAACGGTGGCGTCCTTTCTGACGGCAGTCACCGTAGGCTCGTTATCGTCCCGGTTAAAGGCGCTCACGGTAAGGTCGTTGTCATCATGTATTTTGCTCATTGTCGTTCTCCTGAGTTTGAGTATTGTCGCCGCTTGGAAACTCCTTCATTGCAAAGCATATGAAAAACAGCGAAAGCATTATACACAGCACCGAAAGCTCCGGCAGCCACTCCTCAAGCGTCATTGCGCCGCTTGAGCCGAGTATGGTGCTGAGATCGTCCACAAAGACGTGGTACAGAAACGGCAGACCGAACAGCGGCAGAAGCAGCCACTTCGTGCCGATGATGCCGAACACGGTCGAAAAGTATATTCCCGCAACGAGCATATACAGGATGATGCACAGCACCGTGTGCAAAACGCTGTCAAAGCCCGTCGCCTTGATGATGAAAAACACCACGCCGAGCAGCACGGGGATGAAGGTGAGCGAAAAGTGCTTTTCCCCCATGCGCAGGATCATATACGCAAACAGCAGATTGCAGGCGATGGGGAGCGAGATCTGAGCGATTATAAAGCCCTGACTTTTCGTCTCCCAAAAGCCCCAGTAGCCGAGAAAGCGAAGGAGTGCGGACAGCAGCATGAGCGCCGCCGAGATGCGGACAAAAACGTTGCTGCCGCTTACATAGTAGCGAGTTCCGTTTCCCTTCATGGCATTTTAGAACGCCCAGCCGCCGTTGCGGAAGATGGGGACCTCCCTGCCGTCGGCGGTGATGCCGGTGATGTCGGTGTCGTGACTGCCTATCATGAAGTCCTCGTGGATCATTGAGTCGTTTATGCCCATGCTGCGGCACTCCTCGATGCTGTACTTGTCGTAGTCCCTGATGCAGCTCGTGAAGCCTGCGCCGAGAGCGAGGTGACAGGCGGCGTTCTCGTCAAACAGCGTGTTGTAGAACATGATGCCGCTGTTGCGGATGGGGCTGTCGTAGGGTACGAGCGCACACTCGCCGAGCATCGCTGCGCCCTCGTCCATGGAGACCATGGTGCGCAGAGCGTCCTCATTCTTCTCGGCGTGTACCTCGACCACCTTGCCGCCTTCAAAGCGGATGGAGAAGTTTTCGATCATAACGCCACGGTAGGAGAGCGGACGGGTGGAGTAGACGATACCCTCTGCGTCGCCTCTCATTGGGCTTGTGAAGACCTCCTCGCTGGGGATGTTCGGGTTGTAGGTTATGCCGCTGCCCAAGGTATCCTCCGCACCGGCAAGGAAGAGCGCCTCCGGGATGAGACCGACGGAGAAGTCCGTGCCGTTTGAGGAGCGGTACTTGAGTCTGCGCAGACCGAGGGAGTTGAGGTAATCGCAGCGGCGCTTTAAGTCGGCGTTATGCTCACGCCATGCGCTCATACCGTCGCCGTCGGCACGGGAGGTGTAGAGTATTGCCTCCCAAAGCTTTTCAACCGCCTCGTCGACGGGCAGCTCGGGGAACACCTTGCTTGCCCACTTCTTTCCGGGAACGGCGGCAATGCACCACTGGTACTTGTTCTCCATCTCGTCACGGATTGGCTTTATGACGGACCAGCGCTTCTGTATCGCCTGACCCCACTTTTCCTGATCCATGCCGTCAAGCCCGTTGGGGTCGGACGATTCGAGATATATCATCGCAGGCAGGGTCTTTGCCCTGTAAAGAAGCCTCTCACGCTCCCAATCCTTGACCTCACCGAGACCGTCGGCAGTGCGGTACTTGACGTTTAAAAGCTGGAGGGGCTGATGCGACCACTCCACACGGACGTCGCTTGCACCCGCCTTGTAGCATTCCTCGACCACGAGCTCGACAAAATCGGGCTGGTCAAGCTCGGCGTTTATGACGACCTCCTGCCCCTCACGGACGTTTACGCCGATCCTGACAATAAGCTCGGCAAAGGACCTTTTCTTGTTTATATCCATGGTTTGCACCTCTCTGATATTTTTCGTGCGAATATTATAACACAGCCCGTCCCGAATTACCACTATAATAAAAATAAGTATGTAAACTTTTTGTATCGTCGCTTGAGAAGCCGGACAGATTGTATTATACTACAGCACATGAAAATTGCTTATTCGGGGTGATACCATGGCAGGAACGAGCTATGCGAAAATTATATCCGTGTTTCTGGCGATCGCCTGCATATTTGCGGCGATCTCCGGCGCAGCGGAGCTTGTGAGCGGACTGAGTACGCTCGGTGTCGAGAAGGAGGAGTACGATACGTTTGCCTCCGAGCTTAGCGAGCTTTTTGACGCCGAGGAAAAGATCAAGTCGCAGCGCAGCGAGTACGAAAGCCTGAAAGCGGACTACGACAAGCAGGCGGCGGAGTACGAGCTGAGTTTAAGCAAACACGCAGACGACGTGAAGGCTTACGAGAAAAGCGCCGCCGACTACAATCAGAAGCTGCTCCAATACAGCATCGGGCAGAACGCCCTTGCGACCGGACTGAGCGGGATAGACAGCGGAAAGCTGCAGCTTGAGTACGGCTTCGGCGCATACGAGCAGGGAAAGAGCGAGTTTGACAAAAGCCTGAGCGATTTTGAAAAGCAGAAGGCGGAGTTTGAGCAGAGCAAGACGATTTACGACACCGGACTTTCGATCTACAACGACACCGAAAAGAGCTACAACGAGCTGGTCGGCAGGATAGACGAACTTCAAAAGGGCGGCATGAGCCGCAAGGAAGCGCTCACTGCCGTGTCGGCGGAGCTTGGAACCGAGGTCACGGAGGAGAGCCTTGCGCAGACGGCTTCCGCACTTGAGACGGCTAAGACCTCGCTTTCGATGCTGGGGTCGGTCATTGAGATGGCGGAGGGCGTGATACCCGCAGCCGAGGCTCAGTTGGCGGAGGGACAGGCGCAGCTCAATGTACTTTACGCTCAGCTCGTGCAGGCGAGGACCTCGCTTTCGGAGGCGGAGGCGACGCTTGCGGCGGGAAAGAGCCAGTTAAATGCCATAAACAGTGAGCTTTACGGCAGCCGTGAGGGGCTTATAGAAGCTGCGTCGCTCATAGCCGAGAACGAGGCAAAGCTCGAAGAGCGCAAGGCGGAGCTCTCAAGCAGCCACGAGGCGCTTGCCGATTATGAGGATATGCAGGAGAAGCTGCGCCGCAGTCACGCCCGCTTCGTCGGCATGGGACTCGGCAGCGAGGAGGACGACGACGAGACGCTGCTTGCGGCGGCGCAGGAGAAGGCGGACACGATGTACGCCGAATACTCCGGCAAGCTGTGGGGACTTATAGCGGGCGTTGCGCTGCTGCTCATTGCGGCGGCGGGCTACATCGTCTTTGCGGCGATGCTCAAAAAGCGCATAGACCGCAGGTGCTTTATAGGAGCGGCGGCGATCTGTGTCTTGGCACTTAGCTCGGCGATAGTGGGTCTTGCGACGGGGGCCGTCGGCAGCTCGGCCGTCATATCCGCATTTGCTGTCGCAGTCTTTGCGGCGCTGGAGCTTCCCGCAATGAAAAAAGACCTCGAAGCAAGGGCTTAAAGGCAAAAAATGCTTGACATTCGGGCAAAAAACGGTATAATTATAAAGCCTGTCCTCAGATGGGCAATCCTTGCTCCCGTATTGAGCGGGGGCCAACAGACCAGAAGGAGGTGCAAACCATGGCAAAAGCAATTGATAAGTACGAGGTAATGTACATCATCAACCCGAACTTCAGCGAGGAGCAGATCGCTGCTATCGTCGAGAAGTTCAAAGCTCTCATCGAGGCCAATGGTACCCTGGACGAACTGGAGGAGATCGGCAAGCGCAAGCTCGCATACGAGATCAACTACATTTCCGAAGGCTACTATGTTCTGATGAAGTTCACCGGCGAACCCGGCCTGCCGGCAGAGCTTGACCGTATCCTCGGTATTACCGACGGCATCCTGCGTCGCCTGATCACCCTGCGTGCAGAGTAAGGAGACGTAAAATGCTTAATCACATCACCATTATGGGACGTCTGACCCGTGATCCGGAGCTCAGATACACCCAGTCCCAGACGCCCGTGGCATCCTTCACCCTCGCCGTTGACCGTGATTTCGGCGGCAGAGACGGCGGAGAGAAGCAGACCGATTTTATCGACTGCGTCGCATGGCGTCAGACGGCCGAATTCGTCAGCAAGTATTTCCAGAAGGGCAGCATGGCGGTAGTTTCCGGCAGACTGCAGATCCGTGACTGGACCGACCGTGAGGGCGGCAAGCGCCGCAGCGCAGAGGTCGTTGTTGACAATATCTATTTCGGCGAAAGCAAGCGCCGTGAAGGCGGCGAGAGAAGCAGTGATTTCCGTCCCGCACAGAACAGCTTTGAGAGTGTCAGCCCCTCGATGGGTGCATCCGCATTCTCCGAGCTCAGTGACGACGACGGCGAGCTTCCGTTCTAAATTCTAACAGGAGGATACAGCTATGGCTTTTGATAAGAACAATCCCAAGAATCGCAAGCGCAGAAAAGTTTGCCAGTTTTGCGTTGACAAGGCCACCGGCATCGACTATAAGGATACCGCAAAGCTGCGCCGTTATATGTCCGAGCGCAGCAAGATCCTGCCCCGCCGTACCACCGGAACCTGCGCAATGCATCAGCGTCAGCTCACCGAGGCAATAAAGAGAGCCCGTGTTATCGCTCTTCTGCCCTACGTTACCGACTGAGCAGCAAATTTAAAACCAAAAGCACCGTGCAATGCACGGTGCTTTTTGCATGGGTGTTCACATTCGGGACGGCGGGGAGGAAGCTTCACTTGAAAATGCAATCCCTCCTATCACGGCTGATGGGATACGCAGGGGAAGATCGTGCCTTTGCATATGTCAGAACCGGACGTTTGCTGCGAAACACTGAAATATCAAGCTTGCGGAGGCGCAAAGAGAGCAAAAATTTTCTTGACTCTTCCGCACAAAGAGGTATAATTGGCTCAGAAAGTGTTAAAATTCTAACTATCATTAAAAGGAGGAATCATTATGGATCGCAAGGTTAGAGTCGTACAGTACGGAGCAGGTAAAATGAGCCGCTATCTCATGCGCTACGTCATAGAGCACGACGGCGAGCTGGTCGGCGCATTCTGCCGCAACAAGAGTCACATCGGCAAGGACGTCTCCGAAATTATCGGCAACGGCTTTCCGCACGTTGGAGTGACCGTCGAAAACTCGGCGGACGCCGACAGACGCATAGGTGAGCTGAAGCCCGACGTCTGCATCATCGCAACTCGAAGCACCGTCGCCGAGCTGGAGGACATTTTCACCATATGCGCAAAGCACGGCGTTAATGCCATAACCACCTGTGAGGAAGCGCTGTATCCGTGGAATTCCTCTCCGGCGCTCACCGAAAAGCTTGACAGGCTCGCAAAGGAGGGCGGCTGCACGCTCACCGGTGTCGGCTACTGCGATCTGTACTGGGGCACGCTGGTCACGAATCTTGCCGGCTCCTCGCACAAGATCACAAAGATCGAGGGCAGCAGCTGGTACAACGTCGAGGACTACGGTGTGGCTCTTGCCGAAGGTCACGGCGCAGGTCTTTCGATAGACGAGTTTAACAGGACCATCGGCTGCTACAACGAAACTCCCTCGGACGAGATGAAGGAGCTTGTCGAAAGCGGCAGATACGTTCCGTCGTATATGTGGAATCAGAACGGCTGGCTGTGCAGTAAAATGGGACTGCACATCACGTCGCAGACGCAAAAGTGCATCCCTTGCGTCGATAAGGAGGATCTCAGGTCCGAGACCCTCGGCATGGTCGTAAAGGCGGGGGACGCAACGGGCATGAGAGCCGTCGTCACGACCGAGACGGAGGAGGGCATAACGCTCGTCACCGAGTGCGTCGGTAAGATATACAATCCGCAGGAGACCGACAAGAACGTGTGGACGCTGCACGGCGAACCCGAAACGACCTGCATCGTCAACGAGCCGGCGACGGTCGAGCTGACCTGCGCAACACTTGTAAACCGCATTCCGCAGCTTATCGATGCCCCCGCAGGATATGTGACCACAGACCGTTTCCCGTACAACGAGTATATGGTTCATCCCATGAATTGCTACGTTAAGAGCAAGTAAGAGCTTACGGGACATAGCAAAATAACG
>SAMEA3663186__coassemble_83_pt1 | contig 22658 bp, 18 predicted proteins | sample SAMEA3663186__metabat2_low_PE_012 | metagenome-assembled genome bin SAMEA3663186 (sample SAMEA3663186) | pig gut metagenome | biome: pig gut; feature: pig-associated habitat; material: faeces | place: Denmark | collected 2012
GGCGTCTGCCGCTCCCCGCTCACGCCTGTCATCGCAAGAGCCGCTCCCCACTTCGGCGAGGAGCCGTGCATCAGCGGCGAGCGAGGCTCCGGCACCGTGTTCTTCTCCGGCTGCAACCTGCGCTGCGTGTTCTGTCAGAACCGTGACATAAGCCGCAGCAGCGCCGGAAAACCCGTCACGGTCGAGCGTCTGCGGGACATTTTTCTTGAGCTTCAGGACGAGGGCGTTCACAACATAAACCTCGTCACGGCGGCACATTTTATCCGTCCCGTGACAGAGGCGCTTGAGGGCGCAAAGCTAAGCATCCCCGTCGTGTGGAACTCCTCCGGCTACGAAAGCGTCGAGTCGCTGCGCAGACTGGATGGGCTTGTGCAGGTGTATATGCCCGACCTCAAGTATCTTGACCCGAAGCTGTCCCTGCGCTACTCGGCGGCGAAGGATTATCCGGAGGTCGCAGTCTCGGCGATCGCCGAAATGTACCGTCAGCGTGGGCGCTTTGTCCTCGACGACGAGGATATGCTCGTCTCCGGCGTTTTGGTGCGGCACCTCATTTTGCCCGGCGCAAGGGAAAATTCCGAGAAGGTCATCCGCTTCATTGCGGAAAACTATCCCGGAGACAGGGTCTTATTCTCGCTCATGTGCCAGTACACTCCCATGCCGGGGCTGGAGAAGTACCCGGAGCTGCAAAGAACGGTCACCGCAAGCGAAAACGATGCGCTGTGCCGATACATGGAGGACTTCGGCATAGAGTACGGATTCTTTCAGGAGCCGGAATCCGCAACCGACGAAATGATCCCCGACTTTGACCTCACCGGGGTGTGATAAAAGCTAAAAGCCCCGCCTCTCGGCAGGGCTTTTAGCTTTTATTTCTTATAGCGGCTTATGCGGGCAAGACGTATGAAAAGCGGTATGAGCAGCAGCGGGCACAGCACAAGCACAATGGGCATTTTCGTAACTATCCCCTCCACCGTGATGACGCTGATGCAACCGTAGATGACGAGCAACAAAAGCTTACACTCGGAGAGCAGCGACAGCGTCTCCCTTTGTACCGCAAGCTTCCCGGTGTCTTTCACTTCCCACGGGAGATTGGGTTCGCCGCTCAGCTTCGGCATGAGCATGACGACGGTCAAGACCGCATAAATGAGTACCTCTACCCCCAAAATCGGCCACACCGTGCTTTTGCTCTCATAGTCCCTCACGCTGCCGTCGGCATTGTAGTGCATGGGTATCTCTGCCGGCAGCGCCGAATATTCGCATATTATGTAAACCACATTGGCGATCAAAAGCAGCAGCGAAATGATCTCCAATACGGTCTGATATTTTGTGAGCTTGGGAAATTTCATCAGGGTTCCTCCTCGATCGAATACAGGCAGGAGCCGAAGTCGCCGAACATATGGATGTCGGGGGTGTAGCCCGTACCCATGAACTGATCGTTCATGCGCATACCCACGCCGAGGGCGGCTCCCGTTGCGACGTACTCCTCCGCACCGTCGGGCATCGCAATGAACTTGTTTGCGGTGCGAAGCACGAAGCCGTCAGGATGCAGCTCCACGGGCATGATATGCTTTACAAGTCCGCCCACACGCTTTACGAATATGCGCTGCGGCTTGCAGCTTATCTTATAGTGCCTGCCGTAAACGAGACCCATGACCCGAAGCTCGTCGCCGCCGGGAGAGGCGGTGCAGAGCTTTTGGAAATGCCCCGCAATATGCTCTCTGCCGTCCGGGGACGAGACCTGCAAATGCACCGTGTTGTCACGAAGCTCGTCAAAGCGCCGGAGCCGTCCGAACTGGAAGCAGGCACGGTGCTTTTTATAATACCGTATCTGCTCCTTTATCTCACGAAGCTCGATCGGAGTGAGGTATTTAAGGTCAAGCTCGTAGCCCAAAACGCCGAATGCGGCGACGTTGAAGCGGGTCGAAAGCGGGGTGTTGCGCAGCGTCTGCTGATGCGGCGCCGCCGAAACGTGCGCCCCCATGCACGACTGCGGGTACAGGTAGCTCAGTCCGGTTTGTATGTCGAGGCGCTCTATGGGGTCGGTGTCGTCGGACGTCCATATCTGCGGCGAGTAGCACAGCATTCCGAGGTCAAAGCGGTTGCCGCCGGAGGAGCAGCTTTCAAACAGGATGTCGGGTCTGGGCGCAAAGATGCGCTCAAGGCAGTCGTACAGTCCCATGATGTAGCGGTGGTAAAACTCGCCCTGCTCGGAAAGCAGCGGCGAATATGCGTCCGCCATGTGGCGGTTCATGTCCCACTTGACGTAGCTTATCGGCGCCGAGTCGAGCGTTGCGCCGACGTTCTCGACGATGTAGTCACGCACCTCGCTCCTCGTGAGGTCCAAAAGGAGCTGATTTCTTCCAAGTACCGCCTCGCCCGACGGCGGCAGTATCGCCCAGTCGGGGTGCGTTCTGTACAGCTCGGAATCCTCGTTCACGCTCTCCGGCTCGAACCACAGACCGAAGCTCAGTCCCATTTTGTTTATCTGCTTTGCCAGCTCGGAAAGTCCTCCCGGCAGCTTCTGCGTATTAACGTTGTAGTCGCCGAGACCTGCGGTGTCCGTGTTTCTGTCACCGAACCAGCCGTCGTCCAGCACAAAAAGCTCGACGCCGAGCTTCTTGGCGCTGCGGGCAAGCCTTATAAGCCCGTCACGGTCAAATTTAAAGAAGTTTGCCTCCCAGTTATTTAGCAGTACCGGACGCTCCCTGTTCTTCCACTTGCCTCTCACGATGCAGGAATTCACAAAGCGGTGGAAGTTAAAGCTCAGACCGTTCAGTCCCTCGCCGGAGTAACTCATCACCGCCTCGGGCGTTTCAAAGCTCTCTCCGTCGTGCAGCGTCCAGTCGAAGCAGTGCGGGTTTATGCCAAGCTGCACACGCACAAGGTCGTGATTCGACTTCTCCGCAAGCCCGAAGTGGTTGCCGCTGTACACAAGATTAAAGCCGTAGCAGCGACCGTGTTCCTCCGTTGCATACCTCTCCGAAAGCAGGAAGCCCGGATTGTGACGGTTGGAGGAGGAGCCGGTGGTGGAGGAGTTAATATACATTCCGTAATCAAGCTCATGCACATGGCGGTGCGCTTCCTTGATCCAGCCCCCGTCGAAGGTGTGCATTTTAAAGCCCCTGTCCGGCAGATCGAGGCTCATGCTCATAATGCGTCTGAGCGAGATCTCGCCCACGCCCCGATTCTCGATAACGCAGCGGCGGCTGATGACGTCACAGGACGGGAACACGGTGTAGTACAGGTAAAGCTCCGCTGTGCCGCTCTTTTCACTCAGATGCACCCTGAGCGTTTCGGCATCACCAAAGCCGTCGTAGGCGCTCGGCAGCGTTTCCGGCGCAAGGCAGCCCTCGTGCTTTTCCCAGTCGCAGAACACAAAGTCGTTGGAATAGCAGCCGTTTTGCAGCTTCATCTCAAGGGGGCTTTGACGATAGTCTCCCCTGCCGGTACCCGACCATTCAAGACACATGGTGTCAAGGCAGTATTCGCTGCGGCTGCGGCTGTACATTATGCTGCTGCCCCGCTGAATGTTGTTCTTAACACAAAGCAGCGGTGCATCCTCGCTCTCCACCCGCTCGCCGTAGTGTATATGCTCAAGATGCCCAAACTCGCTTATGCGGAAAAGGTAGCTCGTGTTTTCCGTGGACAGATTGAATACTCCGTCGTTAAATTCTATACTCACTGTCATCACTCCCGCTCTGATATGGTTTTATTATACCACGTTCCGTGTTTTGCGGCAACATATTGCCAAGGGCTTTGAGAATGTGATATAATCGGTAAGATATTAAGATACGAGGTAAACGCCATGCTTACAGTCAACGATCTGTCCATAAATTTTGCGGGCAACATCCTTTTTTCAAACGTCGACCTGCAATTCACCCCCGGCAACTGCTACGGCATCATCGGCGCAAACGGCGCCGGAAAATCCACCTTTGTGAAGATACTCTCCGGCGAACTTGAGCCGTCCACCGGCTCCGTGCATATCGCCCCCAAAAAGCGCATGAGCGTTTTGAAGCAGAACCAGAATATGTACGACGCCTACACCGTCATGGACACCGTTATCATGGGCAACGAGCGCCTGTATAACTGCGGCAAGGAGAAGGACGCCATCTACGACAAGCCCGACTTCAGCGACGAGGACGGCATCAGGGCCGCCGAGCTTGAGGAGGAGTTTGCAGAGCTTGGCGGCTGGGAAGCGGAGTCCGACGCAAGCAGGATCCTTCAGGGGCTCGGCGTTTCCCCGGACTTCCACGCAACGCTCATGAGCGAGATGGACCCCCGCTTAAAGGTCAAGGTGCTGCTTGCGCAGGCGCTGTTCGGCAATCCCGACATCATTCTGCTCGACGAGCCGACGAACAACCTCGACCTCAGCAGCGTCGTGTGGCTTGAGGACTTTCTCATGGACTACGAGGGAACCGTCCTCGTCGTCAGCCACGACCGCTATTTCCTCAACAACATCTGCACCCACATAGTCGATATAGACTACGGAAAGATAAAAATGTACGTCGGCAACTACGACTTTTGGTACGAGTCCAGCCAGCTCATGCAGCGGCTCATCAAGGACCAGAACAAGAAGGCGGAGCAGAAGATCGCAGAGCTGCAAAGCTTCATCTCCCGCTTTGCGGCGAACAAGTCGAAGTCACGTCAGGCGACGAGCCGCAGAAAGCTGCTTGACAAGCTCACCGTCGAGGAGCTTCCCGCATCGGGCAGACGCTATCCGTGGGTGGGCTTCAAGGCCGACCGCGAGCCGGGCAAGGACAGGCTCTTTGTCACCGAGATCTCCAAAACGGTCGACGGCGTGACGCTTTTAAACAACATAAGCTTCATCGTCGGCAAGGAGGACAAAATAGCGATCGTCGGCAAGAACGAGCTTGCGGTCACGATGCTGTACAAGATCCTCATGGGCGAGGAGGAGCCGGACTCCGGCAGCGTCAAGTGGGGCGCTTCCATCACTACGGCGTACTTCCCCAAGGATCACAACTCCTTCTTTGAAAACTGTGACCTCGATCTCATGGACTGGATGCGCCAGTTCTCCGACGACAAGCGTGAGAGCTACCTGCGCACCTTCCTCGGACGTATGCTGTTCAGCGGCGACGACGTGTACAAGAGCGTCAAGGTGCTGTCCGGCGGCGAAAAGGTTCGCTGCATGATAAGCAAAATGATGCTGTCCGGTGCGAACTTCCTCGTTTTCGATCAGCCGACGAACCACCTAGACCTTGAGAGCATAGCAGCGCTCAACAACGGCATGGAGGCGTTTAAGTATAACATCATCTTCTCCAGCCACGACCACCAGCTCACGCAGACCGTCGCAAACAGGATAATCGAAATAACCGACGATGGCATCATAGACAGAAAGTGCAGCTTCGACGAGTACATGAACCTCACCGGCAGCAGCATCGAAACAAGATAAGACATAAACGAAAAACGGCAAGGCGTTCCGCCTTGCCGTTTTCGTTTATGTAAGGAAGCTCATTATTACCGGGATCGTTATCATGCTCAGTGCGGTACTTATGAATATCTCCTCGGAGGACTCGATGCCGTCTCTGCCGTTTTCCAGACCGAGTATCGTACACACTATTGCGGTCGGGGTCGCCATGAGCGCAACGATTATGCCGAGCGACACGGGGTCGGATATAAAAAAGTGCAGCACAAACCACACCGCTAAGGGGCAGACGATGAGCCTCACGAGGCTCAGAGCGTACAGCCTCGGATGTGAAAGTGCGTCCTTGACCGACACGGGACCGAGCGATATGCCGACGCACATCATGCTCAGCGGCACCGTCGCTGCGGCAAGGGTGCCGCACACATCGTCGATGATCGTCGGCACCGGGATACGCAGCGTGAATATCAGCGCCGCCAAAAGGGTTGCGATTATCGGCGTATTTATTGCCTTTTTGATATTAAAGCCGCCCTTTTCGCCGCTTTTCAGCATCATCACGCCGACGGTGTACAGCAGCAGGTTAAAGGGGATATTCAGCAGCGACGCAAAAAACAGCGACTCCTCGCCGTACAGCGCCGTGACGACCGGGAAGCCGACAAAGGCGTTGTTCATAAACGCCACAAGCAGCCTGTACATCCCTCGGTCGCCGGTTTTTATGCCGAGCAGCGTCGGCGTGACATAGGCGATGCCGAGGGTTATGAGCATGGCAAGGCACATCATCAGTATGCCGAAGCCCAGCTCCTTCCCGCTCAGGGTAAGCTCCTTGTTTATGACCGAGTCGAGTATAGTGGCGGCAAGGAACACGTTCATCACGAGCTTGCTCAGCCCTTTGTTGAATTCTGCGCCGACTATTTTCAGCCTGGCGCAGAGATAGCCTGTCACAAGCAGCACGAAAAGCACTGCCATTTTTCCTATAAGTCCGCTCATACGTGTATCAAAAGCCTCGCAATTTCAAGATAAATAAGCAGGGACACGGCATCGGATATGGTCGTTATGAGCGGGGTGGCGACCACCGCCGGGTCAACTCCGATCTTCTCTGCAAGTATGGGGAGCGAGCTTCCGACGACCTTTGCAAACATTACGGTCAGGACTATCGCAAGGCTGACCGTGAGCGCCACGGTAACGGTGACGTCGGGGTTGTTCATAAGAAGTCTGTCCACAAGCAGCATCTTGACGAAATTCACCGCCGCAAGGCTCACGCCGCAGAGGATCGAGACCCTCCACTCCTTCCACACGACACGCAGCACGTCCGCAGGCTCGGTGTCGCCGAGGGATATGCTTCGTATTATCGCAGTCGACGACTGTGCGCCCGAATTGCCGCCCGTACCCATGATGACGGGGACAAAGCCTATAAGCACGGTCTGCACCGCAAGCGCCTCCTCGAAGGAGTTGAGTATCATCGTGGTAAAGGTCGCAGACAGCATGAGAAACAGCAGCCACGGCACACGGTTTTTCCAAATGTCGAAGGCTCCCGTCCTTGAGTAGGGCTTGTCCGAAGGCGTCATTGCCGCCATGATTTCGAAGTCCTCGGTTGCTTCCTTTTCCATAACGTCGATGACGTCGTCAACGGTGACTATGCCGACGAGCCTGCCCTCTCTGTCCGTGACGGGCAGAGCCATGAGGTCGTAGTCCGAGATCTTCTCGGCGGCCTCCTCCTGGTCGTCCTGCGTCATGCAGAAAACGACGTTGGTGTCCATTATATCGCCCACGACGGTCTCGTCGTCGTTTAAAAGCAGATCCTTTACGCTGACTACGCCCTCAAGCTTCCTGTCCGCCGAGGTGACAAAGCAAGTATAGATCGTCTCCTTATCCTCACCGATGCGGCGTATCCTTGCAATGGCTTCCCTGACGTTCATGTACTTTTTCAGGTCCACGAACTCAGCGGTCATAATGCTGCCGGCTGAGTTTTCGGGGTACTTGAGGTACTGATTTATCAGGTTTCTCGTCTCTCTCGTCGCCGTGCGCATGACACGCTTTACGACGTTTGCCGGAAGCTCCTCCATCATGTCAACGGCGTCGTCAACGTACAGATCCTCGATGATCGCTCCAAGCTCGGAGTCGGTGATCGAGTTGATTATAAGCTCCTGCTCCGGGGCTTCGAGATTTGCAAAGACCTCCGCCGCTTTGCCCTTTGACAGGAGACGGAAAACCATAGGCATACGCTGCGTATCGACCTCGGTCAGGAACTCCGCAACGTCAAATTCGTTCATTTCCTCAAGGCGGTTTTGCAGCGCCTTCATGCGCTGTGCGTCAAGCAGTCCGGAAAGCTCTTCAAACTGTCTGTCGTGCATGGTCTCAAAGTCCATGCCTTCGTTTTCGCCCATATGCTTTCCTCCTTTCAGGGTCTTTTATCTCGCTTATACGCCGAGATACTCCGCCTGCTCACGGCTGAGCGTGTCTATCGAAACACCCATTGCGGCAAGCTTCTTGACCGCAACGGCCTTATCTATATCCTCCGGCACCGGCAGGACGCCGCACTTGAGCTTGCCTGCGTTCTCGGCAATGTAGCGTGCACTGAGCGCCTGTATCGCAAAGCTCATGTCCATGATCTCCGCCGGGTGACCGTCCGCTGCGGCAAGGTTCACGAGTCTGCCCTCGGCGATCGTGAACAGCGTTTTGCCGTCGGGCATGACGTAGCCCTGAATGTTGTGCCGTGCCTCGTACTTTCTGACCGCCATGCGCTCAAGCCCTTCCATATCGACCTCGACATTGAAGTGACCTGCGTTGCTGAGTATGGCGCCGTCCTTCATCAGCGGAAAATGCTCCGCCGTTATGATGTCTCTGCCGCCGGTCACGGTGCAGAAAATGTCGCCTATCTTTGCCGCCTGCGCCATGGGCATGACCTCGTAACCGTCCATGACCGCCTCAAGCGCACGCACGGGGTCGGTCTCGGTGACGATGACCTTTGCGCCCAAGCCCTTTGCCCTGAGGCTGACGCCCTTGCCGCACCAGCCGTAGCCGGATATGACGACATATTTGCCGGCGATTATCAGATTCGTGGTGCGGCAGATGCCGTCCCACACGCTCTGACCCGTGCCGTAGCGGTTGTCAAACATATGCTTGCAGTCGGCGTCGTTCACACGCACCATCGGGAAGCGCAGAGCGCCCTCCCTGTCCATTATCTTCAGACGGTTAATGCCCGTCGTCGTCTCCTCACAGCCGCCGAGGACATTGGGGATAAGCTCCGTAAACTCGGTGTGCATGAGGTGCACAAGGTCGCCGCCGTCGTCGATGATGATGTTCGGTCCGACCTTGAGGACTTCTCTGAGGCAGGCTTCGTATTCCTCGCTGTCACAGCCGTAGCGGGCGAACACGTTCATGCCGCCGGAGACGAGCGCCGCTGCAACGTCGTCCTGCGTTGAAAGGGGGTTAGAGCCGGTGACGAACATCTCCGCACCGCCCATTTCCATGACACGGCACAGGTACGCCGTCTTTGCCTCAAGATGCACCGAAAGTGCGACCTTCAGCCCCGCAAAGGGCTTTGTTTTCTTAAAATCCTCGCCGATGCTCCTGAGAACGGGCATATTGCGCTCCACCCAGCTTATCTTAGTTTCGCCGGACGTGGCAAGCTTGATGTCTTTTATAATGCTCATATCCATACCCCCTTGTAGTTTTAAACACTTTATTTTAACACTAATTTTACCCTCCCGCAAGGGCGAAAAGACGGATTCCAAACAGGAATCCGTCTTTTCCGCTATTTAGTGCGTTTATTTGTCGCTCAGGCTCTCTTTGTTTTTGCCCGCCTTTTTTGCGCTTGCCGCCACGAGTCCCGACAGCGCAAGCAGCGCTATGACGTTGGGCAGCACCATAATGTTGTTGAACATATCGGTAAGCTCCCAAACGAGGTCGTTTTTAAACAGCGCACCCAGCACGACGAATATGACCGCCAGCACGGAATATGCCGTGACCGCCTTTTTGCCGAACAGGTACTGCACGTTTATGCGTCCGAAGAAGTTCCAGCCCAAGATGGTCGAGAATGCGAAGAACAGCAGGCAGACCGCAACGAAGATGCTGCCGAGGTTCTTGCCGAACACGCTGCCGAAGGCAAGCTGTGCAAGGTTGTTGTTGCTTATGCCGAGTGCGGTAAGGCTCTCCGTATCCGTGACCTTTCCCGCAAGCGCACCGTCGCCGACGTACATGGTCGAGATGACGACGAGCGCCGTGATCGTAAGCACGATGAAGGTATCTATGAACACGCCCATCATTGCGACGACGCCCTGATCATGCGGCGTTTTCACATTCGCCTGAGCGTGTGCGTGCGGGGTGGAACCCATGCCCGCTTCGTTGGAGAAGAGTCCCCTCTTTGCGCCCTGAGAAATTGCGGCATATATCGCAGCGCCGAGGCTTCCGCCGATTATCGCAGTCGGGTCAAACGCAGCTTTTACGATGAGCGCAAAGGTCGCAGGTATATACTCGATGCGGCAGGCGAGGATAACAAGGCTGCCGAGGATGTACAGCACCGCCATCACCGGGACGAGCTTTTCCGTCACGGCGGCAAGGCGCTTGGTCCCGCCGAGGAATACCGCTGCGGCAAGAACTGCGATGACCAGTCCGACGATCCACGTCGGGATGTTGAAGGCCTCCTTGCAGGCTCCGGCTATGGAATTGGACTGCACCATGGTTCCCATGAAGCCGAGTGCCAGTATCAGCGCAACGGCAAAGAAACCGGCGAGGAAGCTCCCGAACTTGCCCTTAAACGCACGCTTTATGTAGTACACGGGTCCGCCGGAGATGCTGCCGTCCGGGTTTTTGACTCTCGTCTCCTGCGCAAGCACCGCTTCTGCGTATATCGTCGCCATGCCGAAGAATGCGATTATCCACATCCAAAAGATCGCACCGGGTCCGCCGATGAGTATCGCACCGCAGGCGCCGACGATGTTGCCGGTGCCGACCTGTGCCGCAATTGCGGTCGTGAGCGCCTGGAACGAGCTCATGCCGCTGTCGTGCTTTTTGCCCTTGAGCGAGATGTTGCCGAACACGCTCCGCCACGCCTCGCCGAAGCAGCGCACCTGAACGAACTTCGTTCTGATCGAAAAATACAGGCCGCAGCCCACCAGCAGTATGACGAGCATATAGTTTGACAGATAGTTGTTGACGAAGCTTGCCATCGTCATCAGTGCGTCCTGCACCTTAACCAATAAGCCTTCCATTTTGATTCCTCCAAAAAAACAAAAATGCTGCTGATAATATCAGCAGCTCCGGAGTAAAAAGAAAACATATCGAATTTCATGCTTTCCTCTGTCCTTTTGCCTGAGAGATTCGGCTTTCGCCTTACACCTTCGGCACCCTTTCGGGATTCTCCAGAGCTTCCTCCGCCTCCAGTTTCTTTCGATCCTTGAGGCTTCATCGGAACAATTGAGCAAAGTTTACCACAGTAAATCGCCAGTGTCAACACTTTTTATTGTCAACTTTTTGGCAGCTCAAAGCGGCTGCTTTTTTATCTGCGCCCACTTGCGGGGGTACCTTTTCGCCGTGGGGAAAAGCTTCTTCACCAGCACGACGCCGTGACGGATGTCCGTACCCGGCACCGTATAGCGCTCGACACCGATAAGCTTGCCGCCGAGCTTTTTTATCGCTTCCTCGGAGGCTTTGACCTCCTCGTCGCAGTCGGGGCCCTTCATTGCGGCAAAGACTCCGCCCACCTTGACGAGCGGCAGACACAGCTCGCAAAGCTGCGGCAGGTACGACACCGCTCTTGAGACCGCAAGGTCAAATCCCTCACGAAACTCCGGCGGCGCTTCCTCCGCCCTTGCGTGGATGCACAAGACCCCCGAAAGCTCCAGAAGCTCGCAGGTCTCCGAAAGAAAAGCGATGCGTTTATTCAGCGAGTCGAGCAGCGTAAGCTCCATGTCGGGCTGTGCGATCTTCATCGCAAGTCCGGGAAAGCCCGCTCCCGTGCCGACGTCGATGACCTTCCTGCCCTCGGTCTTCACATACTTCAGCAGAGCGGCGCTGTCGAGGAAATGCAGCCGTGCGACCTCGGTCTCTCCCGTGATAGCCGTAAGGTTCATCACCTTATTCTTTTCCTCAAGGTATTCGCAATATTTTTCGTAGCGCTCAAACGCTCTTTCGTCGGGCGTAAGCCCAAGCTCCGCAAAGCCCTCGGCAAGAATCTCTTTCATGGCGGCTCCTTAAAAAAGTAAAATGAGCTGTAAACACAGCTCATTTTACCATAAAGCTCAGATTAAATCAATCATCTGTAAAAAGCGTGATCCTCTATCGTGACCACATGGTTCGACTCGTTGCAGAGCCAATTCGTTCCGCAGCTCGTGAGTTGGAAGAACAAGGCGTCGTCCACCGTGTTGTAGCCCTCAAGACAAAGCTTCGCCGCAGCGACGCTTATGTCGTAGGGCTTACCGTAAATTGCCCCGGTGTCCACCACCATAAACTGCCCCGGCTCAAACACGACCTTCTTAACACTGTCGTTGAATCGGGGATTTTCCACTCGGTTGAGTACGACGTTGCCGACGCCGATCTGTCCGTCAAGAGGCTGGTTGCCCGCCTCCCATGTGATGACTCTGCTCAGCCAGTACAGATCGTCGGCGTCATAGTATTCGTCGCCGCTCATAAGTATCTCTTCGTTTGCCGTGTCGAAATTGTAGGCTCCGTTCTCGTTTTGGCTCAGCTCAAGAGTGAATATCTTGGCTACCGCCTCAAGCGGGAAAACGGGTGTGCCTCCGATCTCTTTATAACCGTCGGGAAGGTACAGGCATCTGCCGTTTGCCGTAAAATAATCGTCGTCGGCGCAGGCGGTGATCTTGATGCCGTTCACATTGACGGTCAGGGTATTTGTCTCTATATTGAAGTAACTCGCCTCATCATAGCCGAGGACGCCGCAAACGGCGTCGAGGGAAACGTAAGTGTCCCCGTCGATGGTGTAGCCCCGGCAGGAGAGGATACCGTCAACATAGACGGGAACCTCACTGTAATCGGCGGTGTCGTCAGTTCCGTCCGCAAGAGCAGTCGTGCAGCACAGAACACACAGCAAACAGATAACGAATACGAGTGAGATATTGAATTTGCCGATTTTGCTCATATAACGCTCCTGTTCATAGATTTTTCCTTTCGGTGTTTCGCCGAAGGAACAAGCCTATTACAAATAGGCAAGTCAATTATATCTAACTGAGCAGGTGCACTTCAATAGCTATTTTGTACAATCGAAGGTAGTCGAATTTGTGCAATTCTCACATACTACGAACATTACGCACAAGATTTAGGGCTGTTTTTTATGTAAAAGCACTTGATTTTGTGCCTTGTACAAGTTGCACAAAAATTCAAAATCGACATCATTTTGCAAAAAATCTGTAAAAATTATTACAATTCCTAATCACTTGTATAACTTTATGTTAACCGTTACCGTTATGCAAATTTATTATGTAAACCAAATCGGCAATTTTATATGCAATTTTTCAGCGCTTTTGCAAGCTGATCGGGGCAGGAAGTGTCCTTAAAACCGCACCTTATGCCCTCCATTCTGGCGATCGCGTCCTCCGCCTTCATGCCCACAAGCAGGCTCGAAATCCCTTGAAGATTGCCGCTGCAGCCACCTTTTACAACAACTTTTTCGATGATACCGTCCTCAACGTCTATCTCCATAAGCTGCGAGCAGACGCCTTTCGGTCTGTATGTAATATGCATTATTATACCCCCGTTTTATTCATAATTCGATTTACATAATTCGAGTTGCTCCGTCGCATTTCGACCTTCTTCGGCACGCCCGAACCGTAAGCTCCTTTTACTATTAAAATAATTTAGCATATTTTTACCGCCGTGTACAGAGATATATTTCGGACCGTCGGCGAATAGGATTTCTGACAGGAGGTGATCGCATGAAGCGTATACGGCTGCTGCTGGTTTTGGGACTTGCAGTCCTTGCTCTGTACCTTGGCTTTGCTCATGGCTCCCTTTCCGAGATCCTGAACGCCTCCGACGACGGCGGCAGGCGGCTCGTCTTTACTTCCGAGCTTCAGCGGCTCATAGGCGGGGCATCGCACGAGGTCTCGGCGCCCGATCCCACTCAGACGCCGACGGAGGACACCCCTCCCCCCGTGCAGCCGAGCGTCGTTCCCACGACGATCAGCGGCGGCTTTCTTATTAAAAACTCCACGGACTACGACATAGACTTTCAGCAGATACTGAGCGAGGGTTGCTCACTCAGACTCCCCGCCGGAGAGCCGCAGATACTCATCATCCACACGCACTCAAGCGAGGCATACACCCCGGCGGGGCTTGACCGCTACGAGGCAAGCGGCGACAGCCGCACCCTCGATCAGAATTTCAGCGTCATAAGGGTCGGCAACGAGCTTACCGAGATCTTTCGGAGCTACGGTCTGAACGTCATACACGACACCGGGGTGTACGACTACCCCAGCTACACGGGTTCGTACAACCGCAGCGGCGCAAAGGTGGAGGAGTATCTGGCGCAGTACCCTACTATTAAAATAGTAATAGACCTGCACCGTGACGCACTCGGCAGCAGCGACGTGCTGTATAAGGTCGTTGCGGACGAGGAGGGCGTCTGCGCATCGCAGGTGATGCTGTTTGTCGGCACCGACGCATCCGGGCTTGAGCATCCCAACTGGCGGCAGAACCTCAGCCTTGCGGTGTACATTCAAAATGCGGTGTCCTCAAAGTATCCCAGTCTCATGCGTCCGGTGCAGCTCGTGAAGTACAGGTACAATCAGCACCTCACTCCCGGCTCGATGATAATCGAGGTCGGCAGCAACGGCAACACGCTTCAGGAGGCGCTCGCCGCAATACGGCTGTTCGGTCACAGCGCAGGTCCCGCTCTGGCGGAGCTTGTTGAATAAAGCTTTGCACTTCCGTCAAGAATAAATCCGACGGGAGGGATTATATGAAAGTTTACGATCTTATGAGCGAGCAGGTAATCAGCGTCGGCGTGTCCGAGCCGGTGAGCGCTGCCGCAAGGCTTATGAAGCAGTACAACATAGGCGCAGTACCCGTGTGCGACTCCGCCGGCAAGCTGCGGGGCATGATAACCGACCGGGACATCACGGTGCGCTGCACCGCCCTCGGCGCCGCCCCCGACGCCATGAAGGTCGGTGAGGTGATGACAAGGGGCGCCGTGACCATCGACGAGAGAGCGCACGTCGGAGAAGCCGCAAGGCTCATGGCGGACGCAAGGATACGCCGCTTGCCGGTGTGCCGCAGCGGGGTGATGGTCGGTATGCTCAGCCTCGGCGATCTTGCCCGAAGCACCGACTGCGACACCGAAGCGGCGGCGGCTTTAAGTGAAATTTCTCAAAACATTCGAAGACTTTGAGTTTCCTGTAGCATGCGCTACAGGAAACTCATTTTTTATCCGTTATAATGATGTAGTAAATCACAAAAATCAAAAGAAAACTACCATAGGAGGGAATATATTATGAAAAAATGGGTTTGCCCCGTATGCGGTTATGTTCACGAGGGAGATACTCCTCCCGAATTCTGCCCCCAGTGCAAGGTCCCCGGCAGCAAGTTCACCGAGATGAAGGCTGAGCAGAGCTGGGCAGCAGAGCACGTTGTCGGCGTCGGCAAGCAGTTCGGCGCAGACGTTCCCGAAGAAGTAAGACAGCAGATCATCTGCGGACTCCGTGCGAATTTTGAAGGCGAATGCTCCGAGGTCGGTATGTACCTCGCAATGGGCAGAGTCGCAGCCCGTGAGGGTTATCCCGAGATCGCTCTCTACTGGGAGAAGGCAGCGCTTGAGGAAGCTGAGCACGCAGCAAAGTTTGCGGAGCTTCTCGGCGAGGTCATCACCGACTCCACCAAGAAGAATCTTGAAATGCGTGTAGAGGCCGAGAACGGCGCAACCGCAGGCAAGTTCGAGCTTGCAAAGCTCGCAAAGCAGTACAATCTCGATGCGATCCACGACACCGTCCACGAGATGGCTCGTGACGAGGCCCGTCACGGCAAGGCCTTCGAGGGGCTTTTGAAGAGATATTTCAACAAGTAAGAAACCCTTGTAAATACTGAGTTTTTACGAAAATGAAGAGAGGTTCGGCAAAAACCGAACCTCTCTTCTTTCGGTGGGATAGCAAGGATAAAGGTAAAACTCTTCTTTTAAAATAATAATTAAAAATTGGTGGTGTGGATTTCTGTGCATTCTCTCATCATAAGCGGCGTAAAGCAGCATTTTAATTATGCTAAACGCAAACTATTATAAATTGTTTTCTTGAAAATTCAGCTTTTATAGGTTAAAATAGTATATATTTACACACAGAGGTAACTTCTTATGAAAAAAACTCTTATGAGTATTTTGCTACTATTTTGTTTTTTGATGACTGGATGTGGCAAAAATGTGACAAGCAGCTCCACACCATCATCTTCACCTACCACGGTTGAGCTTCCAAACGCACCTGCAACAACGAAATCTCAGACAGTAGAAGATGAGATACTTTACTTCGTTAATGAGTTCAATTCAAATAGTAAAGAAAAGCTCGAATTTGTTGAAGACTTCGTTCCATCAGACAACTCCAATTCGCATTATCGCACAGAATTTAGACTTGGCGCATATTCAGATGCTGTTGGCAAATCCTATTCATTTAACAAAGTTACCGTTGACATAGTTGGCAAGCAAAGCATTTTGGGTGATATATCATTGCGTGTATATATGTATAATGCATCAATTGATCAATGCATTAAAATGGTCAGATATGCATCGCCAATTATGGACTCTGCGATTCACACCGATGAATTACAGAAAACAATTGATTATATTACTGAGCATAAAACTGCCAATGGTTATTATTTTGCAAACCTCGCTTTACTAATGTTAGGCAATGATACTGACGGCTATGAGTTTATGCTCAAAATGGGAAACGACTAAAAAGTTTGAGAAATACTTTTCAATGGTATGTTGGAGAGATATTTTAAGTAAGCATAAGTCAAACCGGGTGGGGCTTGTCCCCACCCGGTTTTTGCGCTATAATGGCGGCGTAAACAGCCGCCCGGAGGTCGCACGATGAAAATGCCGCCATTGCCAGAAGAAAAGCCCGCAGTCAAGCGTTCACGCTGGCTGCCGCCGGAAAACGCCCGCTCTTTCTTCAGCCCCGCTGCGGACTTTGAATTTAAGCAGGCTCATCCCGTCGGCTACTTTTTCCTTGTACTTTTGGGCGTTGACGCCTTTGGACGCAGAGGAGATCGCTCCTGCTCTCCGGCGGCAGCTTCAAAACGGAGTGGCCGGACGAGGGTACCGACTACCTGCTTTGGAAGGGCAGGATAAGCTGTCAGGGCATAAAAAACTTTCCGACGGTGGAGGTTCTCGCGATGAGCTGACGATGATCGACCCATGGACGAAGGGTGATATAAAGCACATAAAAAACAGACGGTTCAATGAACCGTCTGTTTTACATATAATATAGGTTTACATAACTAATTAAGCGTATCGGCGTTTATCTCGAAAAGCCGTTTCACCGCAAGCTTTAGTCTTGCATTCTCAGGTTTACATAAGTCTGGGTCGCTTGCCGTCAGCTCATTTGCCGCAGTCTGCGCCGTTTGAAGGACGTTCATGTCGGCACAACAAAGGTCGGCAATGTGCATCTCCGGCAGACCGTGCTGCCTTGAGCCGAAGAAATCGCTGGGACCTCTAAGCTTCAGATCCTCCTCCGACACCTTAAAGCCATCGCTAGTTTTCGTCATTACTCTGAGCCTTGACACCGACGCTTCGTTGTCGCTGTCCGACACAAGCACACAGTAGCTTTTATGCTTGCCTCTGCCTACTCTGCCACGAAGCTGGTGAAGCTGACTCAGTCCGAACCTCTCGGCATTTTCGATTATCATAAGCGCCGCATTCGGAACGTCAACGCCGACCTCGATGACCGTCGTGGACACGAGTATGTCCGTCCTTCCGGCGACGAAATCCTCCATGAGTGCGTTTTTGTCCTTTGCCTTCATGCGTCCGTGGATGCAGGCGACCTTCATGTCCGGGAAGTACCTTTGCAGCTCCCGCGCGTGTTCCTCCGCAGAGCGCAGCTTTTCCTGCTGCTCGGCGTCGCTCTCCTCAATCATCGGACACACGACGAACACCTGCCTACCCTCACCCACGAGCTTGCGGATAAAGGCGTTGAGCCGCAGTCTGAGCGACTCCGTCACAAGCACCGTTTCGACCGCCTGTCTGCCGGGCGGCAGCTCGTCGATGACCGAAACGTCAAGATCGCCGTATATGATGAGCGCAAGCGTCCTCGGTATCGGGGTCGCAGACATTACCAGCACATGGGGTCTTGCGCCCTTCTCGATGAGCGACGCACGCTGATTTACGCCGAAGCGGTGCTGCTCGTCCGTTATAACAAGGCCGAGGTTTTCGTACTCCACGTCCTTTGAAAACAGAGCGTGCGTTCCCACGGCAAGGACCGGTCCCCCCGCCTTCAGCTCCGCCTTTGCCTCACGCTTTTCCTTGGCGGTCATTGCGCCCGTGAGCTTCACTATGCGTATGCCGAAGCCGTCGAGAAGCCCGGTTAAGGTCTGATAATGCTGCTGCGCAAGTATCTCCGTCGGCGCCATGAACGCCGAGCCGAGCCCGTTTTTCGCAGCCGCCCATATGAGCGCCGCCGCAACGAGCGTTTTGCCGCTGCCGACGTCACCCTGCACGAGTCTGTTCATAACGCCGCCCGACGCCATGTCGCACAGTGCGTCGTTTATCGCACGGCGCTGTGCGCCCGTCGGCTCAAAGGGCAAAGTTTCGAAAAACTCCTCCGGGTCGGGAGGAATGATCTTCTTACCTTCGGCTTTTTTACTGCCGTTTTTGAGCTTCTTCATTGCGCAGGCAAGCACGAACAGCTCCTCAAAAACGAGCCTTCGCCTTGCAAGCTCCAAAGCCTCGAAATCCGACGGGAAGTGTATATTCTCATACGCAAAGCCGCTCTGCGCAAGCCGGTACTCCTCACGCACCTTCTCCGGCAAAGCGTCCGGCAGCTCGTCGGCGCAGGCGTCGAGCGCCTGACGCACCGCCGACGACACGAGCTTTTGATTAAGCCCCGACGTCAAGGGGTACACGGGTACGATGCCGCCTATGCTGCCGACGCTCCCCTCCGCCTCGTACACGGGGTTCGTCATCGTGCGCATACCGCCCACGACGACTATCCTTCCGTATATACGGCAGAGGTCGCCCTTGTGAATACGCTGTCGGATGTATGGTTGGTTAAAATATGTTATGTCGACCGCAGCACTGTCGTCCACCACACGGAACTTGACAAGCTCCAGCCCACGTCTGACCCTTGAGAGCCTCGGCTCGGTCGCAACGAGCGCTTTGATGCAGACACTCTCACCGTCAAGCGCCGCAGCGATGGGGGTAAAATGGCTGCGATCCTCGTATTTCCTCGGAAAAAGCGACAAAAGATCACGGAGAGTGTACACGCCGAGGCGATTAAACGCCTCGGCTTTCTTCTCTCCGATGCCCTTCAAGTATCTGATCTCGGTGTCGGAATACCCCATTTTTACCTCTGAAAATTAAGTCAATTTAAACCTTAACAATGCGTTCCTGTCGGCGTCTTCGGCGTAGTCTATGCCGACTCGCTTGTCTGGTGTTATGTTAACCTTCATGCCGTCGTCCTCAAGCCAAAGCTCGGAGCAGGACAGCATATCCTCGCCGTTGAGACTGCGGGTGATCCGAAGCGCTTTTGTCAGTCTGCCCGGTCCGGGGTAGCCCTCACAGCAGCGGATAAGCACCGCCTGTGCGTCGCCCTCGCTGCCGGAAACTATGTTCATCATATTGTGCATTCCGTAGCACAGGTACACATAAATCGTGCCGCCGTCCCGCCACAGGACCTCGGTGCGCTGCGTTTTGCCCTTGTGGGCATGGCAGGCGGTGTCGTCAACGCCCGTGTACGCCTCGGTCTCCGTTATCCGCAGGCGAAGCTCCGTGCCGTCGGGCAGTCTGCGCACGAGCATCTTTCCGACAAGCGCCCTCGCAAGGCTCACCGAATCCTGCCTGTAAAACTCTCTGTCTATCATCAGCCGACAATGCTAATCGTGTAGTCGTCGCTATTCGTGAGCGCAAAGGACTCCATAAGCCCGCTCGTGCAAAGCACACGGTTGTCCTTCGTTACCATTATCATCTCAAAGCCGCCGTACTGCTGCCAGTATTTGAGCGCCGCATTCTCGCCAAGCACGAACATTGCGGTCGAAAGTGCGTCCGCCATCGTGCCGTCGGTGCAGACGATCGTCACCGAGCTGAGCGTGTTCTCCGTTGGCTTACCGGTACTCGGATCAATGAGGTGATGGTACACGGTGCCGTCGGGCGCCTTGAAGTAGCGCTGATAGTCTCCGCTCGTGACCACCGCCGTCTCACCGACGCTGAGGGTACCGAGGTAGGAGCCCGTGTCGGCGGGATCCTCGACCGCAATGGTCCAGTTGCTGCCGTCGGGCTTGAGTCCCAGCGTCTGCACGTTGCCGCCGAGGGAAACGATACCGCTTTCCACTCCCGCATCACGCATTGCACCGATCGCATAGTTTGCGGCACAGCCCTTCGCGACGGCGCCGAAGCTGATCTGCGTCCCGTCCGGCAGACGGACGGAGTAGTTCTCCTCGCCGGGGAAGCTCATAAGCTCCATCTTGCCGAAGCCGAGCTTCTGCTGCAGCTCCGTCAGCTCGTCACTCGACGGCACGCGCCCGGTCTCCTCCTTAAACTCGCCCCAGGCGAGGTATATCGGGTAGACCGAAAGGTCGAGAGCGCCGCCGCTGCGCTCGTACACGGTGTACGCCGTGCTGAGCATTTCGGCGATCTGCGGAGTGACGACGACATTGCCGCCTCCGGCGTTGTTGATGGCCCATGTGTAGCTGTCCTCGGATTTGGGGTCGAGCATGGAGTCCATCGCCTTGATGACGCCTGCGGCAGCGTCAACTCCCGCTTCGGCGTTTGAGCCGTAGGCGGTCACGGTCATCACCGTGTCCATTGCAAAGACCTGCTTGCTGAGCGGCTCCTCCTCCGAGCAGGCAGACAGCGACAGCATGACCGCAAGTGAAAGTGCAAGCGCCGTAAGTTTTATAAAAAGCTTATTTCTCATTGTTTTATCCCTTCGGGCAAAATCTTTGTCTTTTAGTATAACATACATTTATTAAAATGAAAACAAAAATAGTTTAACTACATATTACCGTCTGTTGTTGAAAAATAATCGGAGTGTCCGCAAAAAAAATCGCCTGAATTCATGGAAAGTTAACAGCATATTGCGCCCATGCCCCCTGAGCTTGATTGACATAATTCGACTCTTGTGTTACAATTTGATTACGATTTGATAAATTTCATCTGATAGGAGTACGCATATATGAAAAAAAGACTGATAAGCTTATGCCTTGCGGTGCTGTGCTGCGTTTCGCTGCTGGCAATTCCCGCAATGGCTCAGTCGGAGGGCGGCGCCGTGACCACGACTGCACTCAACCTCAGGTCGCAGGCAAACACCTCCTCCGACATTATAGTTACCATGCCCAAGGGCGCACAGCTCATCGTTATCTCAAGCGCTAACGGTTGGAGCAAGGTAAACTACAACGGCACCGTGGCATACGCCTGCTCCGACTATTTGAGCAGCCGCAGCAGCGTCAGCGGCAGCTTCGGCACCGCCGTCGTCACGGGTAACGACGTCCGCATGAGAAGCGGTCCGAGTACGAGCTACTCCATAATCTGCGACTTTGACAAAGGTACTCAGGTGAGCGTGATAGGTGCCTCCGGCGGCTGGTACGCCATCTCCGTAAACGGCAAATCCGGCTACATGAGTTCGGATTATCTGAGCTTTGCTCAGGCATCGCAGCCCACTCCTTCCCCCGCACCGACAACTCCCGTGACCCCTGCTGCCGACGGCTATGCGGCGCAGGTCATCGGCACGAGCGTGCGTCTCAGACAGGGTCCCGGCACGAGCTACGGCATCGTCACCTACTGCTCCAAGGGTGCGGCGGTCACGGTGTATTCCTCCGAAAACGGTTGGTACAAGCTCAGCTATAACGGCAATGTCGGCTATATGTCCGGCGATTACGTCCGCATAAGTCCCAAGGAAAGCTACAGCCCCGCAAAGAGCGCTTCCATGAACGCAAACGGCGTGAACCTCAGAATGGGTCCCTCCACCGATCTGTTCTCCTCCGTTAAGAAGATCGGCAAAGCCGACAAGCTCAGCGTCACCGGCGTGTACGGCGACTGGTATCAGGTCAGCGTAAACGGCAGCTACGGCTATGTGTATTCAGAGTTCGTGACCCTCGGCTCCGCATCCGGCAGCACCCCGACGGTCGATAAGATTGACGGCAAGATCGGCACCGTCACCGGAAACGGCGTCAGGATGCGCAGCGGTCCGGGAACGAGCTACTCCGTCGTCGGCTACTACAACAGGGGAGTGCAGCTCACCGTCACCGGCAAAAGCGGCGACTGGTATCAGGTCAGTTCCGGCAGCGTCACGGGTTACATGAGCGCAAGCTACATAAGTCTCAGCGCCACAAGCTCCCAGGGCGAGCAGATCGCCAAGACCGCACTTCAGTACCTCGGCGTTCCATATGTCTACGGCGGCGCTTCGCCCAGAGGCTTTGACTGCTCCGGTCTGTGCTACTACGTCTATCAGCAGTACGGCTACTCGCTGTACAGGGGCGCAACGAGTATGTGGAACAACAACGGCGTTTTGGTCGCAAAGTCCGATCTTCAGCCCGGCGACCTCGTGTTCTTTAAGGACAGCACCAGCCCTATCGGCCACGTCGGAATGTACATCGGCGACGGTAAGTTCGTCCATGCTGCCTCCGGCAAGGGCAAGGTTATCATAACCGAGCTTGAGGACTCCGGCTACTACGCCCGCAACTACGTCGGCGCAAAGAGAATAATCGGAAGCTGAAAAGCTTTGCATATTATAAAAGCCTATCGCAGAGATAGGCTTTTATAACTTTTTATCGTGAATATTTTATTAACTTTTATTTATTTTACTTGACTTTTTAAATTTATTATCGTAGTATTCCCACCATAGGTCGCCGACGGCACGACGATCTATGATCCCCCTCATATACATTTTTCCATCCCCATTTTCAAATTATTGCGATAATACAAAGCGGTCTGCATTTGCAGACCGTTTTGTATTATTCAAGTCTTTTCCCGATGAGGAGATAGACAAGCGCCAGCACCGCCGCAGCGACTATCACCGTTGCCGTGATGAGGTCGGAAAGTCTGAGGGGTAGAAGATACCAAGGCTCCTTTTTGATGAGCTGAATGATGGGAGAGAACACGGTCCAAATCGCAAGCAGCACGATGACGCCCGCCAAA
>SAMEA3663186__coassemble_84_pt1 | contig 22377 bp, 39 predicted proteins | sample SAMEA3663186__metabat2_low_PE_012 | metagenome-assembled genome bin SAMEA3663186 (sample SAMEA3663186) | pig gut metagenome | biome: pig gut; feature: pig-associated habitat; material: faeces | place: Denmark | collected 2012
TATGCAGGCTGCCTTGTTCCTCTTTCTGTTCAGTTTTCAGGGTGTAAGCCCTATAAGTTGGTGTTTTTAACGGTGAGGGTCCACCTGTTCCCATTCCGAACACAGAAGTTAAGCTCACCAGTGCCGACAATACTTGTCTGGAGACGGACCGGGAAGATAGGTCAATGCCAACACAAAAGACCGAAGCTTAGGCTGCGGTCTTTTTGCATATATGCAGTTTAATTAAAAAGCAGATAGGTGTTGCCTATCTGCTTTTCAGTTTTCGCCCGGGTCTGGCTCGGCTGCGTCGAGGTACATTTCCTCGCACTCTTGCTGAGCCTTGATGAGCGTTCTGATCGCATCCTCGGATGCACGCACCATCTTCAGGTACATTTCTTTGTAGTCCATAATTATAACCTCATTTTAAGCACACTTTAAAGTTTAATTGTGCTCTCTTTGAACATAATATCACACTTTGAGTTTAAAATAAACATAAATTTATTCCAGATTGGAGCGATATTATGGCTATTAAGAGCATGTCATTAAGAATCGACGACAAGATGCTCAATAAACTGCACTATGTTGCTGACTACGAGGGGCGCTCCGCAAACAGTCAGATCCTCATTCTGATTCGGGACTGCATCGAGCAGTTCGAGGAAAAGCACGGCAAGATACAGCAGGGCGAGTGAAATGATGAAAACTCCGGTAATGCATTGCATTACCGGAGTTTTTTGCGTCAAAACTTCTTCTTTTTGCAGATTATGATGCTCACGACGACGGTCACGACGCTGACCAGCACGATGACCGGGTAGCCGTATTTCCAGTGCAGCTCCGGCATCCCGACAAAGTTCATACCGTACCAGCCGGCGATGAGCGTCAGCGGCAGGAAGATCGTCGTCACGATGGTGAGGATACGCATGGTGCGGTTTTGGCGGATGTCCACCTCCGCCTGGAACATACTTTGTATCTGTACGCAATACTCACGCAGTAGCTGCGACTCCTCCCGCAGGTGGATGAGCCGCCCCTCGAACATTTTGAATAGCAGCTCCTCGTCGGCGGTAAAGAAGCCGTTTTCGTTCTCACGCAGCAGGCAGGCGACGTCATCGAGCTGCGAATAGTAGCGGAAGCGGCTCATCGCCGCCTTGCGCAGAGACTTCATCTCGGCGCTGAAATTGTCGAAATTGCCGGAGAGGATACGGTCCTCAAGCCGCTCCGCCTTGTACTCCATCTCCTCAAGGCGGTGGAGGTCCTTTGCGATCAGCTCCTCAAAGAGGTCGAACAGAAAGCGCCCGACGCTGGCGGAGGTGCTGCGCCGTTCCTTGATGAGGCGCTGGAGGATCGAGAGCAGCTCGCCGTCGTCGCTCACGAGGACGACCCGCTTCGGGCAGATGAGGTAGCCGCAGTGCAGACTGCCGCCGCCGGATGTGCCGTGCGGCACGACGAGCGTTCCGCTGATGCAGTCGGGGCGCAGCTCCGCCTTGCAGACCCGTGCGTCTCTGGCGGGCGGCGTGTGGTAAATGACCTTTTCGAGTCCGGTGATCTTGCCTGCGTGCGACAGCTCCTCGGAGCTTAAAAGCAGCACCGCCGATGCGTCGGCACCCGGCTCTGCGTCCGACGGTCTGAGCGTTTTATCAATGACGTACCAATTCAAAACGATCCCTCCGTTAGCCTTGGTATAGGTAATGTGTGAATTTGATTTTTGTGTCCCCGTGCTTTTGCACCGACGGGAAGGGTTTTAGGCGTGGGCAAATGCTTGCCGCTTTTTCTGAAATTGAACGGCAGCTCGTTCTTTTTGCCATTGCAAAATTGCTCCTTCTCATGGCTCCCTCTGACGAGGGAGCCATGAGAATGGCGGTCGTTTTACATCGGCAAAAGGCATTGGGTGCGGAGGTCACTTTGCATCACTCAGCGACTTTTTGCACCGTACCCAATCGTGCTTCGCATTATCGCTCCGCACGAGGGCGCTTCCTTAAAACCCTACCGTCTCGATTGTACCACATTCTCCGTCGCAGCTCAAAGAAAAAGTAAATCGAGTCCAAAACGGACTCGATGGTGCGCCTCGATTCAGCTTCTGAAATCAAACAGCCGATCGGGGCTTACACCCAAGGCGTCGGCAATGTCAAAAACGACGTCGAGCGAGACTGCGCAGTCGGCGGTTTCGATGCGGCTCATGTGCGTTCGGCTGATGTTCACAAGCTCCGCAAGCTCGCTTTGCGACAAGCCCCTGCTCTTACGGTAAAACGATATATTTAAGCCGAGCAGCCTGTATTTTTCAAATTGATTCTTCCGCATAGTATCTCACCCGTTACAGTTTACCCGACTTGCACACGACAATCCACAACACTCTAAATTGCAAATATGACTTGACACGTTACAAATGTTGTGGTATATATAATTTGCCAGCCAAATAAATACAGAGGAGAAAAGATATGCTTAAAAAGAAACTTGTCGCTCTTGTACTTGCGGCGCTGACGATGCTGTTTGTGGTCGGCTGCGGCGGAGAAGAAGAGGAGCTTGGCATGGACCCCGAAAGCATGGCGGTCGCCTACATGAAGGCGTACGCCGAATCTGACCCGACGGCGATCATCAAAGCCGTAAATTTGGATGCCGTTCGTGATGTTCTCGAAGACTGGTACGCCGACCGCAACGACGGCAAGAAGTACCCCGAGTATATGTGGGAGGAATACTACGACATGGTGGTCCAAGACATCGAGGATGACTGCGACGAGCAGCGTGACCAACTGCAGGAGATGTACGGCGACGACTGCAGCGTCGAGTGCAAGGCTATCGACGTTCGCAGAATGAGCAGCGACGAGATCAAGGAGTACAAGCGCTATTTCGTGAAAAGCGGCAGCTTTGATTTGGACAACGGCAAAATGGTTACCGTAGAGATGACGATAAGCGGCAGTGAGGATTCGTTTTCGGGTACCGTAGAGGTTCCTGTGATAAAGTACAACGATCAGTGGATAATCGCCATACCCGAACTGAAATAATAAGCTGAAGGAAGCGCAACCCCCATGCAGAAAATTTCTGCATGGGGGTTTTTACTTACTTGCTGAATTCGTAGACGTACACACGTTCGGGGGAGGCGTGTGCGCATATCTCCGTGAAGGGGATGTCCTCGTCAGCACGGGCTGCGGCAGAGCCTTGGAGCAGCGCTGCGACGCCGTCTGCGTCGGAGCTGCGAACGTTGATGCTGCAATAGAATTCTCCCATAATACAGCTCTCAATTTATAAATCCCGCATTCGTGCGGACGGGGTGGGTAAAGATCGTGGAGACGGCGGACAGATAGTCCGACACGGTCTGCGATTTTTTGATAGCCTTCAGGGGCTTTGACGACTCCTCGAATGAGCAGCCGAGGTAGGTCCACAGCTCCTTCATGTGGAGAAGCAGCGGCTTTTCGCAGCCGATGCGCTCCTTGCAGAGCGCAAAAAGCTCGTCATGGAAGCAGCGCAGACGCTCGGCAAGGAGTGCAGCGCCTCCGCTTATCTCGCCGATGAGCGCCGGATTTGCCGCAAGACCCCGACCGAGCATTATTGCCTGCGTTTCGGGGTAGGCGGAAAGAAGCCTTTCGGCGCTCGGCGCATCGAAAATGTCGCCGTTATAGCACAGCGGCGCACGGCAGACCCGCAGCGCCGTCTCCCACGCCGAGAGGTCGGGCGCACCCTTATACTGCTGCGTGCGGACACGGCAGTGGATGCAAAGCTCCTTTATCGGGTAGTCGTTAAATATCTCCGCAAGTCGGGAAAATTCATCGGCGCTGCTTGAGCCGATGCGGGTCTTTATCGAGATCCGCACCGCCGAGCCTTCAAAAATGCCGTCTAAAAATTTGCGCAGCAGCTCCGTATCCTCAAGCATTCCGCTGCCCTTTTTCTTTGCGGTCACGGTGCCGGACGGACAGCCGAGGTTCAGATTCACCTCACCGTAGCCCATGGCGGCAAGCTCCCCCGCCGCCCAGACGAAGTCGGGCGCACTTGCACACAGAAGCTGCGGCACGAGCGTTATCCCGACGTTGTTCTCCGGCAGCACCTCACGCAGCTCCTTGGGCGTAAGCCGATGCGTCGCCGTGGGTGAGAGAAAGGGGGTGTAGTATGCGTCCGCCGGGGTGAAAAATTTGCTGTGTACCTGCCGGAAGTCACGGTCGGTGACGCCCTGCATCGGAGCGGATGTAAGCCTCATTTGTATATCTCCCGTCTAAAAAAGCCGTCGCAGGACGGCTTTTTGATGTTTAATAGAAGGTCGCAACGGGGTTTTCCGGCACATCGCAGGGTTCGTCCGAGATGAAGGTCAGGACGGGACCCTTTCTGCCGTACGCCATGTTGAACTTGTAATTTATGCGTGCGGTGAGGATGTGCCACGAGTCGCCCACGATACCGTCGGCGCCGTCCCACTTGCAGATAAGCCCCGCAAACTGGATGTCCTCGGCGCAGCACGCCATGACGTGTCGTCCGACGATGAAGCTGCCCGCCGGGATCTTTTTGCGCTTTAAGTAGCGGCATTTGAAGCGAAGCACCTTGTTTTCGTACTTTTTCGGCTCCTCGGACATATCACGGTACCACACGGCGTAGTCGTCGTCGCCGATCTCGACGACGTCGGCATTGAGGTCGAAGGGGAGCGGGTCCTCGATGTCGTCGTAGCTGACCTTGCCGCCGACGTACTCGTAGGCGATGTCGCAGCGGCGGGATGCGCCCCTGACTATCTTGTGCAGCCTCATCTTGTCGATGCCGTCGTTGTAGCGATTGAACACCGCAAGCTCTGCGCTTTTCAGCTTGTCGTAAACGAGCTGGCGCATATTGTCGTTGTAGCTTATGAAGCTGCGGGCGTCGGCAAACATGAACTCCTGATACACGACCCAGCCCTCCGGTAGGGCGTTGTACAGCTCGTCAAGCAGCCACATTCCGTTGTACTCGATGACCACTCGCTCGCAGCTGTTTTCGGAAAGCCAAGTTCGGAGGTTCTCACGGGTGAGGTCCTCAAGCCCGTCGAGCACACGGATGAACACCGAAGGGGAGGCGAACTGGTCGGGTTCGTACTCCTCCTCGCCCTCCTCGCATACGAGCAGAAGGGTGCGTTCGCCGTTATTGAAGCGCTTGTCCTCAAGCGTTTCCTGTATGAATTTCGTTTTTCCCGATTCGAGGAAGCCCGTAAACAGGTATACGGGAACGTCGTTTCTTTTCTCAGCCAATACCGAACAGCTCCCTTATCGCCTGCTCCTTGATGCCGGAGCCGATGACGCAGATTCTTCCCGTGACGGCGGCGCCGCCGGAGCGGATGTCCGCCTCGCCGGGGACGTAGTCGAAGTACACCCAATCGCCTTCGCCGGAATCGACGAAGCCCTTTGCACGCAGAACGGTGCCGTACTTTTCGGTGTCGTCGAGCTGGGTGAGGATGTCCTTTATCTTGGCTGCGCTGAACTTTGCGGGGGTCTCGCAGCCCCAGGAGGTAAACACCTCGTCGGCGTGGTGGTGATGCTCGTGGTCGTGATCGTGGTCACAACCGCAGCCGCAATGCTCGCTGTGTTCGTGGTCGTGATCGTGATGATGTTCATGGTCATGGTCATGGTGGTGCTCGTGTTCATGCTCATGCTCGTGGTCATGGTCGTGACCGCAGCCGCAATGACCGTGATTGGTCTCACGCACCTGACGGCTCATCTCCTGGATTGCGGTGGAGAGGGTGTCGGTGCGGCGGACGGCGTCCATAAGCTGCTCGCCGCTGAGCTGATCCCAAGGCGTGCTGATGACGGCTGCGTTGGGGTTGAGCTGCGTTAAGAGAGCGCTTGCGGCGACGACCTTGCCGTCGGAGGTGGAGTCCGTGCGGCTGAGGACGATGATGTCCGCATTGCAGACCTGGTCGTTGAAGAATTCGCCGAAGTTGCGAACGTACATACGGCACTTGCCGGCATCGACGACGGTAATCTTGCTGCCGATGACGGCGCCGGGAACACCGGACACCGCCTTCGCAACGTCGGAAAGCTTGCCGACGCCGGACGGCTCGATGAGGATGCGGTCGGGAGCATAGTCCTCGATGACCTGATTGAGCGCCTTGGTGAAGTCGCCGACGAGGGTGCAGCAGATGCAGCCGGAATTCATTTCGGTTATCTCGACGCCTGCGTCCTTGAGGAAGCCGCCGTCAACGGCGATCTCGCCGAATTCGTTTTCGATAAGCACGAGCTTTTCGCCCTTGTAGCCCTCTTTGATGAGCTTGCGGATAAGCGTCGTCTTGCCTGCTCCGAGAAAGCCGGAGAAAATATCAATTTTTGTCAAGGTAAATTACCTCCAGTTCAATTTTATTAACACATTATTATAACACAAATTATGACTTTTTCAACAGGGGCAAAGAATCTTGTTCCGTGCGTTTGCACCGGCTTGTGGCGCATGAGGGGAGGTAAACACAAGATGTAGGGGCGTGGGGGCATCTTGCCGAAATGCACAAAAAGAGCGCAAAAAATTCTGCAAAAAGGACGAATTTTTCCTTGACATGTATAAATTTATTTGTTATTCTATGAGGGCGCCTGTGAGTTGCTAATGGGCGTATTATGCGATGAAGCGGGAGATTGCTCGAAATCGAGGTAACTTCCGTGGAGTATGTCCGGTGCCGCAAGGCACATGATCGGGCGGCTGAAGCATTTCGTACACGGCGTATATCGTCTGTACCGCTGAGCGACCGGCAAAAAAGCCGGTTTGTTTTTCGGACAGAGTCTGATACGCACGGTAGAGTGTACGTCAAAAAGCTTCATCCGTACGGGACGAAGGCGGGACCCAATGCCGCCGAAAATTCAGTACGAAAAAGGAGAAAAACAAATGGCAAGCAACAAAAACATGATCCGCATCCGCCTCAAGGCGTACGATCACCAGCTCATCGACAAGGCGGCAGAGACCATCGTTGAGACCGCAAAGCGCACCGACGCAAAGGTCTCCGGCCCCATCCCCCTGCCCACCAAGACCGAGATCGTCACCATCCTGCGTGCAGTCCACAAGTACAAGGACAGCCGCGAACAGTTTGAGCGCCGCACCCACAAGCGCCTCATCGACATCGTAAGCCCCACTCAGAAGACCGTTGAGGCTCTTATGTCCCTTGAGCTGCCTGCAGGCGTCGAGATCGAAATCAAGCTGTAATCCCCGCAGAAAAGGTAAGGCGTATACCTTATTAAATAAAACGCAGCGACCCAAATCAATTTATGAACGACCCATTGTCCGTAGCTTGCGAATACGGACGGGTTAAGTTGCCAGCCTCTGACCGCTTGGCGAGTCAAGCGAGGTAACCAATAACCGAAGGAGGAAAAAATAATGAAGAAAGCCATTATCGGCAAGAAGGTCGGCATGACGCAGATCTTCGACGAGATGGGCAAGGTCATTCCCGTAACGGTCATCGAGGCCGGTCCCTGCACCGTAACCCAGAAGAAGACCGTCGAGAAGGAAGGCTACAACGCTGTCCAGCTCGGTTACGAAGAGGTAGCCGAAAAGAAGCTCTCCAAGCCCGAAGCAGGTCACCTGAAGAAGGCGGGAGTAGGCATGATGAAGCACCTCAAGGAGTTCAAGCTTGAGAACGCAGCCGAGATGAACGTCGGCGACGTACTCAAGGCGGACGTTTTCGCAGAAGGCGAGAAGGTCGACGTCACCGGCATCAGCAAGGGCCACGGCTACGCAGGCGTTATCAAGCGCCACGGCGCACAGCGCACCCCGATGAGCCACGGCGGCGGTCCTGTCCACCGTCATGCAGGCTCCATGGGCTCCAGCACCGACCCCAGCCGCATCTTCAAGGGCAAGATCGGCGCAGGTCACATGGGCGTTGAGCAGGTCACCGTCGAGAATCTTGATGTTGTCAAGGTCGATCCCGAACTGAACATGCTCGTTATAAGAGGCGCAGTCCCCGGTCCCAAGGGCGGTCTTGTTTACATCAAGAGCACCGCAAAGAAGGCACCCGTCAAGAAGGGCGAGGGCGCCGGCATCAGCCTCAACCCGCAGAAGGCATCTGCACGTGTCAATCCGCAGAAGGCTTCCGCAAGGAACAAGTAAGGAAAGGAGAGTATCTTAAATGCCTAAAGCTAATGTTTACAATATGGCAGGCGAAAAGGTCGGCGAGATCGAGCTCTCCGCAGCCGTTTTCGGTATCGAGCCGAACAAGTCTGTCCTTCACGATTCCGTCAAGAATCATCTGGCAAACTGCCGTCAGGGCACCCAGAGCGCACTCACCAAGGGCGAGGTTTCCTACACCACCGCAAAGCCGTGGCGTCAGAAGGGCACCGGCCGTGCCCGTGCAGGCTACAAGGGTTCTCCCGTGTGGACTCACGGCGGCGTAGCCTTTGCTCCCAAGCCCCGTGATTACAGCTACACCCTCAACAAGAAGGTGAAGCGCCTTGCAATGAAGAGCGCTCTCTCCGCAAAGGCAGCCGAGGACGAGATCATCGTCATCGACGGTCTGAAGGTCGAAGAGATCAAGACCAAGGCTTTCAAGGGCTTCCTTGACAAGCTGGGCGTAACCGGCAAGGCACTCGTCGTCACCGAGAACGTTGACGAGAAGGTAGTGAAGTCCGCCCGCAACATCGCAGGCATCAGCACCACCATCGCAACGATCCTCAGCCCCTATATGATTCTCAACAACCGCAAGATTGTTGTCGATAAGGCAGCGCTTGCAAAGATCGAGGAGGTGTACGCCTGATGAGAACCGCTTATGATATAGTCATTCGCCCCATCATCACCGAGCAGTCCATGGAAGACCTGGACATCAAGAAGTACGCTTTTGAGGTTGCGAAGGACGCAAACAAGATAGAAATCAAGAAGGCCGTTGAGGAGATCTTTGACGTAACCGTCATCAAGGTCACCACCAGCCATGTCCGCGGCAAGGCAAAGCGCCAGGGCGCATACCCCGCAGGCAAGACCGCCTCTTGGAAGAAAGCCGTCGTAAAGCTCAGTGAGGATTCCAAGAACATCGAGCTTTTTGAAGGCATGGCATAAGGGGAGGTAAAAGAGAATGTCTATTAAAACTTACAGACCTACCACTCCTGCCCGCAGGCAGATGACCGTTTCCGGCTTTGACGGTGTTGATAAGCACGCAAGGCCCGAGAAGAAGCTGGTCGAGGTCCTCAAAAAGAATTCCGGCCGCAACAGCTACGGCCGCATCACCGTTCGCCATAAGGGCGGCGGCAACCGTCAGAAGTACCGTGTCATCGACTTCAAGCGCAATAAGCTGGACGTCGAGGGCGAGGTCCTCCGCCTTGAGTACGACCCCAACCGCAGCGCATTCATCGCACTTGTCGAGTACGCTGACGGCGAGCGTCGTTACATCCTGGCTCCCGTCGGACTCAAGACCGGCGACAAGGTAGTCGCAGGCGCAGCTTCCGACATCAAGCCCGGCAATGCTCTGCCTCTGGCAAACATTCCCGTAGGTACCGTTATCCACAACATCGAGCTTTACCCCGGCAAAGGCGCACAGCTCGTTCGTTCCGCAGGCGTCGCAGCACAGCTGATGGCGAAGGAGAACGGCATGGCTACCGTCCGTCTGCCCTCCGGCGAGTACCGCAAGATCCGCATGGACTGCATGGCGACCATCGGTCAGGTCGGCAATGTCGATCACTCCAACATCTCCATCGGTAAGGCAGGCCGCAAACGTCACATGGGCATCCGTCCCACCGTCCGCGGCTCCGTCATGAACCCCTGTGACCACCCCCACGGCGGCGGCGAAGGCAAGTCCCCCGTCGGACGTCCCGGCCCTGTAACTCCCTGGGGCAAGCCCGCACTTGGATACAAGACCCGCAAGACTAAGAACCGCACCGATAAGTTCATAGTCAAGCGCCGCAACGCTAAGTAAGGAGGGAAAGAAGTAAATGAGCAGAAGCATTAAAAAAGGACCCTTCGCAGCTCCCGAGCTCCTGAAGAGAATCGACGAAATGAATAAGAAGGGCGAGAAGAAGGTTCTCAAGACCTGGAGCCGTGCCACTACTATCTTCCCGTCCTTTGTAGGACACACCATCGCAGTCCACGACGGCCGCCGTCACGTTCCCGTGTACGTCACCGAGGACATGGTCGGACACAAGCTCGGCGAGTTTGCTCCCACCAGAACCTTCCGTGGTCATGCAGGCAGCAAGACCGGCAAGTAAGGAGGAGATAAAACATGGACGAAAAGAAAATGGCAAGAGCGGAAGTCAAGTACGCTCGTATATCTCCCCGCAAGGTTCAGATCATCTGCGATATGATCAGAGGCAAGGATACCAACGTCGCAATGGCACTTATGGAGCATACTCCCAAGGCCGGCTGCGAATATATGGTAAAGCTTCTCAAGAGCGCCTGCGCAAATGCGGAGAACAACTTTGAGATGGATCCCGAAAAGCTCTACGTCGCTCAGGTTTACGCAACCGGCGGCCCCATCCTCAAGAGGGGCAGACCCAGAGCTCAGGGCCGTATGTACCGCATCAACAAGCGCACCAGCCACATCACTCTTTGTGTGGCTGAGAAAGAATAAGGGAGGAGGCAGAATAAATGGGACAGAAAGTTAATCCTCATGGAATGCGTGTCGGCGTAATTAAGGACTGGGATTCCCGCTGGTACGCCCGTGCAGATAAGGTCGGCGATCTTATCGTCGAAGACTACAAAATCCGCAATTACCTCAAGAAGGCCCTCTATTCCGCCGGTGTTCCCACCATCGAGATAGAGCGTGACTCCGCAAAGGTTCGGATCTATATCCACTGCTCCAGACCCGGCGTGGTCATCGGCAAGGGCGGCGCAGAGATCGAGCGTCTCCGTCAGGAAGTCGAGAAGCTCATCGGCAAGCCCGTTGCAATTTCCATCGTTGAGGTCCGCACCCCCGACGTCAATGCACAGCTCGTGGCGGAAAACATCGCACAGCAGCTTGAGAAGCGTATTTCTCACCGCCGTGCAATGAAGAACGCAATGGGACGTGCAATGCGCATGGGCGCAAAGGGCATCAAGATCATGTGCTCCGGCCGCCTCGGCGGACGTGAGATCGCAGGCAGCGAATGCTACCACGACGGAACCATCCCCCTCCAGACCATCCGTGCCGACATCGAGTACGGCTTCGCCGAGGCAGCGACCACCTACGGCCGCATCGGCGTCAAGGTTTGGATCTACAAGGGCGAGGTTCTTTCCCAGACTCTCCGTACCACTCCCCGTGTGATGGATATGAACAAGCCGCAGGGCGAGCGCCGTCGTCGTGACGACCGCAGAGGCGACCGCCGTCAGGGTGGCGACCGTCGTCAGGGCGATCGTCGTCAGGGCGGATACGGCCAGCGTCCCGCAGGTCAGGGCGGATACAACAGGGGACCCCGTCCCTCCGCTCCCGCAAAGGAAGGAGGCAACAACTAATGTTAATGCCTAAGAGAGTAAAGTACCGCAGAGTGCACCGTGGCCGCATGAAGGGCAAAGCACAGCGCGGCAACTTTGTAGCATACGGCGATTTCGGTCTTATGGCGACCGAGCCGAGCTGGATCACCAGCAATCAGATCGAGGCAGCCCGTATAGCGATGACCCGCTATACCAAGAGAGGTGGCCAGGTCTGGATCAAGATATTCCCCGACAAGCCCGTAACGGCAAAGCCCGCCGAGACCCGTATGGGTTCCGGTAAAGGCTCTCCCGAGTACTGGGTCGCAGTCGTTAAGCCCGGCAGAGTGTTGTTTGAGATCGCAGGCGTTCCCGAAGAGACCGCCCGTGAAGCTCTCCGCCTTGCCAGCCACAAGCTGCCCTGCAAGACTAAGATAGTCAAGAAGGGCGACGAGTCCGAGAACGGTGGTGAATAAGATGAAGGCAAAAGAATTGAAAGTTATGTCCGTAGCAGAGCTTGAGACCAAGCTTGCGGAGCTCAAAAAGGATCTGTTCATGCTTCGTATGCAGCATGCCACCAATCATCTTGACAACCCCGTGAAGATTTCCGCTGTCCGTCGTGACATTGCCCGAGTCAAGACAGTCATCCGTGAAAAAGAACTCGAGCAGTGAGGAGGTAAGGTAGAATGAATGAAAGAGTAACTTCCCGTAAGACCCGTGTTGGCAAGGTCGTATCCGACAAGATGGACAAGACCGTTGTTGTCATTGTCGAGGATCGTGTCGCACACAAGACTTATAAGAAGATCATCGGCCGGACCTACCGCCTGAAGGCACATGACGAGAACAACGAGTGTGGCATCGGCGATATCGTTCGTGTGATGGAGACCCGCCCCCTGTCCAAGGACAAGAGATGGCGTGTTGTCGAGATCGTAGAAAAGGCTAAGTAAGGAGGCAGCATAATGATACAGCAGGAAAGTTATCTGAAGGTTGCCGACAATACCGGCGCCAAGGAAATCAAGTGCATCCGTGTTCTGGGCGGTTCCAAGCGCAGATATGCGAGCATCGGTGACGTAGTCGTGGCATCCGTCCGCAAGGCGGCTCCCGGCGGTTCCGTCAAGAAGGGTGACGTCGTCAAGGCGGTCATCGTTCGTACCGTAAAGCCCGTTCGCCGTGCAGACGGCACCTACGTCCGCTTCGACGAGAACGCAGCGGTTCTCATAAACGGTACCGACAAGAACCCCCGCGGCACCCGTATCTTTGGACCCGTCGCCCGTGAGCTTCGTGACAAGGATTACATGAAGATCCTGTCTTTGGCTCCCGAAGTGATTTAATGGAGGGTACGAAGAATGAAAATCAAAAAAGACGATAAAGTTATAGTCCTGTCCGGCAAGGACAAGGGCAAGATCGGAAAGGTCATTTCCGCAGACCCCAAGAACGGTAAGGTCATCGTTGAGGGCGTCAACGTTGCAACCAAGCACCAGAAGGCAAAGAAGCAGGGTCAGGACGGCGGCATCATCAAGGTCGAGACCCCGATCTATGTCAGCAAGGTCCAGCTTGTTTGCCCCAAGTGCGGCGCAGGCCGTCGTGTGGGCTACAAGTACGTTGCAGACAAGAAGCTCCGCATTTGCCGTAAGTGCGGCGAAGAAATCTGAGAAAGGAGATAACTTACTATGACAAGAATGAAGAAAAAGTACGTTGAGGAAGTTGCTCCTGCTCTGATGGAGAAGTTCCAGTACAAGTCCGTTATGCAGATCCCCAAGATCGACAAGATCGTCGTATCCGTCGGCTGCGGCGACTGCAAGGACAACGCAAAGGCACTTGATAACGTCATCAAGGAGATCTCTGCGATCACCGGTCAGCACGCAGTTGCAACCGTGGCAAGAAAGTCCGTTGCAAACTTCAAGCTCCGTGAAGGCATGCACGTCGGCGTCAAGGTCACCCTTCGCCAGGACCGCATGTGGGAGTTCCTCGACCGTCTGTTCAACATCGCACTTCCCCGTGTCCGTGACTTCAGAGGCATCTCCGCCGACGCATTCGACGGCAGAGGCAACTACAGTATGGGACTCAAGGAACAGATCATCTTCCCCGAAATCGACTACGATAAGATCGAGAAGCTGCGCGGTATGAACATAGCGATCACCACCACCGCACAGACCGACGAGGAAGCACGTGAGCTGCTCAAGCTCATGGGCGCTCCCTTCATGAACTAAGGAGGAACCGAAAAATGGCTAAGAAATCAATGATCCTCAAGCAGCAGGCTCCTGCTAAGTTCTCCACCCGCAAGTACAATCGCTGCAAGATCTGCGGCCGTCCCCACGCTTACCTGCGTGACTACGGCATCTGCCGTATCTGCTTCCGTGAGCTGGCTTACAAGGGCCAGATCCCCGGCGTCCGCAAGGCATCCTGGTAAGGAAAGCGGCGAAAGCGCATCATAGCGCAAAAAACACTTGATTTTCAAGGGGATTTGCGGTAAAATTGTATGATGCGAATTTTGCGAAAAACGAAGTTGAGATACGCCGAAACCCGGCGTATCTCTTCGGCGGTTTTTGAATATGCCTCAAAACTTCGGTTTTGAAGCGAGGCTCGCTGCCGGGACTCCGTGCGTCCGATCAACGTGCGAAAGCCGGTACCGGGTCGGGCAGCGTAAAAGCTGTCCACGGACGGCGAAAGGCCGCAGCTAATCATGTATTAGTGCGGAACCTCGCCGCCAAAACCGAGGGCAAAGCCCCGGTAACTTCTAAAAAAGGAGAAAGAATTATGCAGATCACAGACCCCATTGCAGATATGCTTACCCGCATCCGCAACGCCGGCAGCGCTAAGCATGAAACCGTGGATGTCCCCGCTTCCAAGATGAAGAAGGCAATTGCAGAGATCCTTCTTGAGGAAGGCTACATCAAGAGCTTCCAGATCATCGACGACGGCACTCAGGGCATCATCCGCATCAGCCTCAAGTATCTCCCCGGCAAAGAGAAGGCCATTCAGGGTCTTCGCAGAGTCAGCAAGCCCGGCCTGCGTGTATACGCCGGCTCCGACGAGCTGCCCAAGGTCCTCAAGGGCCTCGGTATCGCTATCGTATCCACTTCCAAGGGCGTCATGACCGACAAGAAGGCACGTTCTCTCCATGTCGGCGGCGAAGTCCTGGCATTCGTATGGTAAGGAGGGCGCACGAATATGTCTAGAATTGGTAGAGCACCCATTGTCCTTCCCGCAGGAGTGGAAGTGAAGGTCGACGGACAGCACGTCACGGTCAAGGGACCCAAGGGCGAGCTTTCCATGAACGCAGCACCCAGCATCAAGGTCGAGGTCAGCGAAGGCGTGGTACACGTCTCCCGCCCCGATGACACAAAGGAGAACCGTTCTCTCCACGGACTTACCCGCAGCCTTGTGCACAACATGGTCATCGGCGTATCCGAAGGCTTCAAGAAGACTCTTGAGGTCAACGGCGTAGGCTACCGTGCGGCCAAGGAAGGTAAGAACCTGGTCCTGAACATCGGCTACTCTCATCAGGTCATCATCCCCGAAACCGAGGACATCCAGATCGAGGTACCCGGTCCCAATCAGATCGTCATCAAGGGTATTGACAAGCAGAAGGTCGGTCAGTTTGCAGCGGAAGTACGCGGTAAGCGTCCTCCGGAGCCCTACAAGGGCAAGGGCATCAAGTATGATTACGAAGTTGTCCGCCGCAAAGAAGGCAAGACCGGTGCTAAATAATAGGAGGTGTGCCTGAATGATTAAGAGACCTGATACAAGAGCACAGCGCATCAAGCGCCATGCAAGAGTAAGAGGCAAGATCTCCGGCACCGCCGAAAGACCCCGCCTCAGCGTATTCCGCAGCGAAAATCACATCTATGCCCAGATCATCGACGACGTAGCAGGCAACACTCTCGTTTCCGCATCCACCGTCGAGAAGGCATTTGAAGGCAACGGCAGCAACATCGCAGCCGCAAAGAAGATCGGCAGCACCATTGCAGAGCGTGCGCTCGCAAAGGGCATCGAGGAAGTCGTGTTCGACAGAGGCGGATACATCTTCCACGGTCGTGTTGCAGCACTTGCAGAAGGCGCCCGTGAGGGCGGTCTGAAGTTCTAAGGGAGGAGGAAAACTATTATGGCTTACAATAACGACAGAAGAGATCGCCGCAACAGCGAGGAAGCTTCCGAGTTCGTCGAGAAGGTAGTTTCCCTCAACCGTGTTTCCAAGACCGTCAAGGGCGGCCGCATTATGAAGTTCTCCGCACTGTGCGTAGTGGGCGACGGCAAGGGTCGTGTCGGCTACGGACTGGGCAAGGCAAACGAAGTTTCCGAAGCCATCCGCAAGGGTCTTGAGGATGCGAAGAAGAACATCGTGACCATCACCCTCAGCGGTACCACCATTCCTCACGAGATCATCGGCGAGTTCGGTGCAGGCAGAGTTCTGCTCAAGCCCGCAGCACCCGGTACCGGCGTTATCGCCGGCGGCGCAGTCCGTGCGGTCGTTGAGGCAGCCGGCATCAGAGACATCCGTACCAAGTGCCTGCGCACCAACAATCCCGCAAACGTGGTTGCAGCCACCATGCAGGGTCTCAAGTCTCTCCGTGATGCGGCTCAGGTTGCAGCGGTCAGAGGCAAGACCCCCGAAGAGATCCAGGGTTAAGGAGGGCGCATCATGGCAAATCTGAGAATCAAGCTCGTAAAGAGCCTCAACGGTCGTCTTGACAAGCACATTGCGACCGCAAATTCCATGGGTCTGCACAAGATCGGCAACGAGACCGTACAGCCCGACAACCCCCAGACCAGGGGCAAGATCGCCAAGATCGGCTATCTCCTCCAGGTAACGGAAGAATAAGGAGGAAAAGCAATGTATATCAATGAACTTTCTCCCGTAGCAGGCTCCACCCACGTCAATAAGCGCAAGGGCAGAGGCCATGCAACCGGCAACGGCAAGACTGCCGGCCGCGGTCACAAGGGTCAGAAGGCGCGCTCCGGCGGCGGCGTCCGTGTCGGCTTCGAAGGCGGCCAGATGCCTCTGGCACGCCGTATCCCCAAGAGGGGCTTCAACAACATCTTTGCAAAGCCCTTCGAGAGCATCAACGTTTCCGCACTTGACAAGTTCTCCGACGGCGACGTTGTTGACGCAAAGGCGCTTCTGGATGCAGGCATCCTCTCCTCCTGCCGTTACGGTGTCAAGATCCTCGGCAACGGCGAGATCAGCAAGAAACTCACGGTAAAGGCTTCCGCTTTCTCTGAAACCGCAAAAGAAAAAATTGAGGCGGCAGGCGGAAAGGCCGAGGTGATCTAAGTGTTTCAGACTATGCGCAACGCATGGAAGGTAGCAGATCTCCGTAAAAAGATCCTTTTTACTCTGCTCATCGTCCTGCTTTACAGACTCGGTAACGCAGTCCCCGTCCCCTATGTGGACCTTGACCTGCTCAACAGCTACTTCAGCGGCCATCTTCAGAATACCGTTTTGGACCTGCTGAACGTCATGAGCGGCGGCGCTCTGTCTAACGCTACGATCTTTGCACTGTCCATCCAGCCCTACATCAACGCATCCATCATCATTCAGCTCCTGTGCATTGCGATCCCCGCACTTGAGCGTATGAGCAAGGAGGAGGGCGAGGAAGGCAAAAAGAAGATCGCCTCCATCACCCGTTATACCACCGTCGTTATCGGCCTTATTCAGGGCTTTGCATACTATATGCTCATCAAGAGCTATAACGTGCTTACCGACGACGGCATCTGGGCGGCGATAGTCATTATCCTGACCTTCACGTCCGGCTCCGCACTCATCATGTGGCTCGGCGAGCAGATCACCGAGTTCGGTGTGGGCAACGGTATCTCGATCATACTGTTTGCAAGCATCATTTCCCGCTTCCCGACCGACCTCATCAACATGATCTCCGGCGTTATCGCCAAGCCGAACACCTGGTGGATCACCCTGCTCATGCTCCTCGGCGCACTGGCAATGATCGTTCTCATCGTCTTTATAAACGATTCGGAACGCAGGATCCCGGTGCAGTACGCAAAGCGTGTAGTGGGCCGTAAGATGTACGGCGGCCAGAGCACTCACCTTCCCATGAAGGTGAATATGTCCGGCGTTCTGCCCATCATCTTCGCACAGTCCATCGCTTCGCTCCCCGCAACGATAGCTGCATTCACGGGACATTCCGACAGCGTATGGGCAAGCACCACCAACGTTGTGTATGCGATAATCTACTTCCTGCTTATCATCTTCTTCGCATACTTCTACTCAACGATCCAGTTCAATCCTATTGAGGTCGCAAACAACCTCAAGAAGAACGGCGGATATATCCCCGGCTTCCGTCCGGGCAAGCCCACCAGCGAGTTTATAAAGAGAGTGCTTAACAAGATCACCCTGTTCGGCGCAATTTATCTCGGTATCATCGCTGTTGTGCCTATCCTGGTAGCCTGCTTCAGCGAAACTGCGGCGAACTCCGGCGTCTCCCTCGGAGGCACCTCGATCATAATCGTCGTCGGCGTCGCAATTGAGACCGTAAGAGCACTTGAGGCACAGCTCCTCATGCGCAATTACAAGGGCTTCCTTGAATAAGAGGTGGAATTATGAAGCTTATACTTTTGGGCGCCCCCGGCGCAGGCAAGGGCACTCAGGCAGAGATCCTGAGCAAAATGCTTAATATCCCCACCATTTCCACCGGCAATATCCTCCGTGCTGCCATGAAAAACGGCACGCCCGTGGGACTCAAAGCCAAGGCATATGTGGAAAGCGGCAAGCTCGTTCCCGATGAGGTCATCATCGGAATAATCAACGAGCGTCTCGCCGAGGCGGACTGCGCCGGCGGCTACATCCTCGACGGTGTACCCCGCACGATCCCCCAGGCGGAGGCTCTTGAAAATGCGGGCATCGACATCGACTGCGCCCTGTCCATCGAGATAGCGGACGAGGTCATAGTCGAGCGTATGTCCGGCCGCAGGACCTGCAAGGACTGCAGCCAGACCTTCCATATAGTTTCCAATCCCCCCAAAGTTGAGGGCAAGTGTGACTTCTGCGGCGGCGAGCTTACCATCCGTAAGGACGACGCTCCCGAAACCGTCAAGGCACGTCTCGAGGTCTATCACAGAGAGACCGAGCCGCTCAAGGCGTTCTACGCCGAGAGAGGCAAGCTCAAGACCGTGGACAATCAGCCCACGATCGAGGCGACCACCGAAGTTATCAAAGCCACTCTGGGTATCTGATAGTGAGCATTATCATTAAAAATCCTAAAGAAGTTGAATGTATGCGCAAGGCGGGCAAGATAACCGCCGCCGCACGAAGCATCGCACGTCAGGCAATAGCCGACGGGATAAGCACAAAAGAGATAGACCGAGAGGTAAATCACTTTATCAGAAAATCGGGAGCCATCCCGACCTTTCTGGGCTACGGCGGGTTCCCCGCAAGCGCCTGCATTTCAGTGAACGAGGAAGTCATCCACGGCATCCCCGGCAAGCGCATCGTCCGCAGCGGAGACATCGTCTCCGTCGACGTGGGCGCCACCTTCGCCGGCTTCGTGGGAGACTGTGCGGGAACCTACCCCTGCGGGGAGGTCTCCGAAGAGGCGAAGAAGCTCATGGCGGTCACACGGCAGAGCTTTTTCGAGGGCATCAAATTTGCACGCCCCGGCTACCGTGTAAACGATATAGGCAGCGCAGTTCAGGAATACGTTGAAAGCAACGGCTATTCCGTCGTGCGTGACTATGTGGGACACGGCGTCGGCAGGAATATGCACGAGGCCCCGGAGGTCCCCAACTTCAGCAGAAAGCCGAGTCCCCGTCTCGTTCCCGGTATGACCATCGCAGTCGAGCCTATGGTCAACGTAGGCGGCTGGGAGGTCAAGGTGCTGTCAAACGACTGGACGGTCGTGACCGTGGACGGAAGTCTGTCCGCCCACTACGAGAACACGATCCTCATCACCGACGGCGAGCCTGAGATACTGACTATGGCAGAGGATATTTAACCCAACCACAGGAGGAATTGACTTTGGCAAAAGACGATGTAATCGAACTTGAGGGTACGGTCGTCGAATCCCTTCCCAACACGATGTTCATGGTAGACATCGGACAGGGACACACGATACTTGCCCACATATCCGGCAAACTCAGAATGAACTTTATAAGGATCCTCCCCGGCGATAAGGTCACGGTTCAGATGTCACCGTACGATCTGACCAGAGGCCGCATCACCTGGAGAAGCAAGTAGGAGGTAAAACAAATGAAAGTAAGACCTTCCGTGAAGCCCATGTGCGAGAAGTGCAAGATCATAAAGCGCAAGGGCAAAGTCATGGTAATTTGCGAAAACCCCAAGCATAAGCAGAGACAGGGCTGATGCCCCGAAAATGCGGGGGCAACAGCCCCCGCAGACAAAAGTAAGCTCCCGCATGGACCGCAAGGCTCCCTCCGGCGGGAATAAGTCATGCGATCCGCAAATGCGGTAAAAAATCGAAAGGAATGATCGAATAATATGGCACGTATAGCCGGCGTTGACCTGCCCAAGGACAAGAGGATCGAGATCGGCCTCACCTATGTCTACGGTATCGGCAGAACCAGCGCAAACAAGATACTGGCGATGACCGGTATCAATCCCGACACCCGTGTAAAAGACCTGACCGAAGAACAGGAAGCAAAGCTCCGTGAGTGCATCGACCACAACTTCGTCGTTGAGGGCGACCTGCGCCGCAGCGTAGCGCTTGACATCAAGCGTCTCACCGAGATCGGCTGCTACCGCGGTCTTCGTCACCGCAGAGGACTCCCCGTGCGCGGTCAGAGGAGCAAGACCAACGCCCGCACCCGCAAGGGTCCGAAACGCACCATCGCAAATAAGAAGAAGTAAGGAGGGATATGAATTATGGCAGCTAACACCAAGAAGAAAGTCAGAACACGCCGCAGAGAGCGTAAGAACATCGAAAAGGGTCAGGTTCATATCAGCTCTTCCTTCAACAACACCATGGTAACCGTCACCGACACTCAGGGCAATGCAATCTCCTGGGCATCCGCCGGTGGTCAGGGCTTCCGTGGCAGCAGAAAGTCCACCCCCTTCGCAGCACAGACCGCAGCAGAGGTTGCGGCAAAGGCCGCAATGGAGCACGGTCTCAAGACCGTCGAAGTGTTCGTAAAGGGTCCCGGCTCAGGCCGTGAGGCTGCTATCAGAGCGCTTCAGACCGCAGGCCTTGAAGTAACGATGATCAAGGACGTAACTCCCATCCCCCACAATGGCTGCCGTCCTCCGAAACGTCGTCGTGTCTAATTGAAGGAGGGAAATACAAATGGCAAGATATACTGATGCAGTTTGCCGCCAGTGCCGCAGGGAAGGTCAGAAGCTTTTCCTCAAGGGCGACCGCTGCTATACCGACAAATGCGCACTTGCAAGCCGTGCCTACGCACCCGGACAGCACGGACAGGGACGCAGCAAGAGCTCCGAGTACGGCCAGCAGCTTCGTGAGAAGCAGAAGGCAAAGCGTTTCTACGGCGTTCTTGAGAATCAGTTCCGCAGCTACTACGACATGGCGGAGCGTCGTCCCGGCAAGACCGGCGAAAACCTCCTGAGCATCCTCGAATGCAGACTGGACAACGTCGTTTACCGTCTCGGCTTTGCAATGAGCCGTGCGGAGGCACGTCAGATGGTCAGCCACGGTCACTTCACCGTGAACGGCCGCAAGGTCAACATTCCCAGCTATCAGGTAAAACCCGGCATGGTTATAACCCTTAAAGAGAGCAGCCGCGGCATTGAGAAGATCAAGGCCAACATTGAGGCAAATGCTTTCCGTCCCGCACCCAAGTGGCTTGAGTACGACGCAGCCAACATGATCGCAAAGGTTGCGGCGGTACCCGCTCGTGACGACATCGACCTTCCCATCGAGGAGCACCTCATCGTCGAGTTGTACTCCAAGTAATACAGATACCCTCGAATTGGTAAGCTGAACAAATGCAGGGCGCAGATCTTGCGCCGAACTTAATAAGGAGGGTTATATTTAATATGATCGAAATAGAAAAGCCGCGTATAGAGTGCATAGAAACTCCGACTGACAGCTCCTATGGCAAGTACATTATCGAGCCTCTGGAGCGCGGCTACGGTACGACACTTGGTAACTCTCTGCGCAGGGTTTTATTGTCCTCGCTCCCCGGAACCGCTGTCACCGCGATCAAGATCGCCGGTGTTCAGCACGAGTTTTCGACCATCCCCGGCGTTAAGGAAGACGTGACGGAGATCGTTCTCAATGTCAAGAGCATCATCGCCCGTCTCCACAGCGATGAGGCGAAGACCGTCAGCATCGAAGCCGTCGGCGAAGGCGTTGTCACCGCCGGCGACATAAAGGCGGACGCCGAGGTCGAGATACTCAATCCTGAGCAGCCCATAGCCACCCTCGGGCCCGACGGCGCGCTCTCCATGGAGCTCACCTTCGATCACGGCAGAGGCTATGTATCCGCGGACAAGAACAAGAACCCCCAGACTGCGATCGGGACCATCCCCGTTGATTCTATCTACACACCCGTTGTTAAGGTCAACTACTCTGTCGAGAATACCCGCGTGGGCAACCAGACAGACTTTGACAAGCTGACCATCGAGGTGTGGACGGACAAGACGATCACCGCGCGTGACGCAGTGTCCCTCGGCGCAAAGATTCTCTGCGACCACTTCACGCTGTTCACCGATCTTTCCGACACTGTCGGCAACCACCCCACCGTGGTTGAGAAGACCGAGACCCAGCGCGATAAGGTCCTTGAAATGACGATCGAGGAGCTCGACCTGTCCGTAAGAAGCTTCAACTGCCTCAAGCGTGCAAATATCAACACCGTTGAAGACCTGATCTCCAAAACTCAGGATGAGATGATCAAGGTCCGCAACCTTGGCCGCAAGTCTCTGGAGGAGGTCGAGCACAAGCTCGCCGCCATGGGACTGTCTCTCGCGGACGAGGACAACGCCTAACTCTAACAAGGAGGAAATACCGAAATGCCCGGAACAAGAAAACTCGGCAAGACGACCGATCAGCGCATGGCCATGCTCCGTCAGCAGGTCACCGATCTGCTCGATAAGGGCCGCATGGAGACCACCGTCACCCGTGCAAAGGAGATCGCACCCCTCGCCGAGAAAATGATAAGCCTTGGCAAGAAGAAGGATCTGGCAGCCTACCGTCA
>SAMEA3663186__coassemble_88_pt1 | contig 20216 bp, 15 predicted proteins | sample SAMEA3663186__metabat2_low_PE_012 | metagenome-assembled genome bin SAMEA3663186 (sample SAMEA3663186) | pig gut metagenome | biome: pig gut; feature: pig-associated habitat; material: faeces | place: Denmark | collected 2012
GACGAGCTTCCTGACACTACCAAGATTATTATAGCTCAGAGAATTTCCTCGGTGCAGGATTCGGACATGATAATCGTCATGGACAACGGCAAGGTTTCCGACGTCGGAACGCACGAGGAGCTTATGCAAAGAAGCCCGATATACCGTGAGGTATACGAGCAGCAGAACAAGGGAGGTGCGGAAAATGAATAAAAGACCCCGCTCAAAGCCCGGCACCTTAAAGCGTGTGTTCAAGATGCTCAAGGGCTACTACCCCCGCCTGCTCCCACTCGTCGTGGGCTGTATCCTGTTTTCCGCACTCGTTGCGGCGATACCCGACGTGCTTATTCAGAAGGTCGTCGCAATAATCGAAAAGTGGCAGTCAAGCGGCGACTGGAGCGCTGCCTCAAAAGAGGTCTGGCCCATAATCGTCTTCCTCGCCGTGATGTATATTCTCAGTCTGATAGCCGTCACCGTGTACACTCAGCTAATGGCGGTGATGACGCAGGGCTTTCTGTATAAGCTGCGCAAGACAATGTTCGACGGGATGCAGGAGCTGCCCATCAGCTACTTTGACACCCACCGTCACGGCGACATTATGAGTTACTACACGAACGACATCGACACCCTGCGCCAGCTCGTGTCCCAGACCATCCCCGCAGTTTTGCGTGCGGGAGCCGTGGTCATCGGCGTTCTGTGCGTCATGCTGTACTACAGCGTGTGGCTCACGCTCATTCTGCTGCTCGGCGTCGTTTTGATGTTCCTCGTCTCGAAGAAGGTCGGCGGCGGCAGCGCAAAATACTTCATTCGTCAGCAGCAGTCCATGGGCAAGACCGAGGGCTTCATTCAGGAGATGATGAGCGGTCAGAAGGTCGTCAAGGTGTTCTGTCACGAGGACGAGAGCAAGGAGGACTTCCGCCGCATAAACTCGGAGCTTTTCGGTGACAGCTTCCGTGCCAACGCTTACGCAAACTGCCTAGGTCCGATACTGAACAACATCGGCAACGTCCTGTACGTCGTCATTGCCGTGGCGGGCGGACTGTTCATCCTCGGCAATGTTCCGAACCTCAGCGTCTCCGGACTTGCGTTTTCGGTCAGCGTCGTGGTGCCGTTTCTCAACATGGCAAGGCAGTTTTCCGGCAACGTCAACCAGCTTTCGCAGCAGATAAACTCCATCGTCATGGCAATGGCGGGCGCAGAGCGTATATTTGCGCTCATGGATGAGCTGCCGGAGAGCGACGACGGCAAGGTGACGCTCGTCAACGCCGAAATTTCCCCCGACGGCAGCATCCGTGAAACGGATAAGCACAGCGGTCACTGGGCGTGGAAGCGCCCGATGCCCGACGGCAGCTTTGAGTACACCGAGCTGCGGGGCGACGTGCGGCTTTACGACGTTGATTTTGCCTATGAGGAGGGTAAGGAGGTCCTGCACGATATAAGCGTCTACGCCGAGCCGGGACAGAAGGTCGCCTTCGTCGGCGCAACCGGTGCGGGCAAGACGACCATCACGAACCTCATAAACCGCTTTTACGATATCGCCGACGGCAAGATACGCTACGACGGCATCAACGTCAACAAGATACGCAAGGCGGACCTGCGGCGCTCGCTCGGTCTGGTGCTTCAGGACACGAACCTCTTTACCGGCAGCGTCATGGAAAACATCCGCTACGGAAACCTCGACGCAACGGACGACGACTGCCGCCGTGCAGCCGAGATCGCCGGAGCCGACGACTTCATAAGCCGTCTGCCGGAGGGCTACGACACGCTTCTGAGCAACAACGGTGCAAACCTCTCGCAGGGTCAGCGGCAGCTCATTGCGATAGCACGAGCGGCGGTCGCCGATCCTCCGGTGATGATACTCGACGAGGCGACAAGCTCCATCGACACCCGCACCGAGGCGATAGTGCAGCGCGGCATGGATGCGCTCATGGAGGGCAGAACGGTGTTTGTTATCGCACACAGGCTCAGCACCGTAATGAATTCCGACGTCATCATGGTCATGGATCACGGTCGCATAATCGAGCGAGGCAGCCACGAAAAGCTGCTTGCGGAAAAGGGCACCTATTACAGACTCTACACCGGTGCCTTTGAGCTTGAATGACAACAAAAAAGCCTCTGCAAGGAACACCTTGCAGAGGCTTTTTTGATCTTATTTATTTCTTTTCGCTTCTTCTGCGGAACAGCTCAAACAGGTAACCTATGAACATGACGACCGCAAAGAATCCGAGGAAGCCCAAGCACTGCTTCCAGCCGTAGCCCGCCCAGATCGCATAGCAGAAGAACAGGCAGCACAGCACGCCGAGTGCGGGAAGCACGAAGCGCTTTACGGGGTGCAGCTCCTTTGCCTTGACCATCAGACCTATCATCATGGGTATATACATAACGTACAGGCAGATTATGCATATCTCGTCAGGCTCCCATGCAAACCACTCGCAGGAGTGTACCGCACCGAAGAGTCCGGGTCCGCCCATCCACATCATAACGGTCCATGCGTACCAGAAGCCGGCAAGCATCATGCCCACGATGGAGGACTTTATCGCAAAGTTGTTCTGCTCGTCCACGTCGCCGAAGAATTCGGGCTTGGGACCCATGCCTCTTGCGGTGACGGAGTACAGGCTGCGGCAGGACGACATGATAAGACCGTTCATCGTGCCGAGGCAGGAGATGGTGATGAACACATAAACTATCGTGCCGACGGCGCCGCCGAACACCTTGTCGAAGGCGATCTGCGGCAGCTTCTCGCCGAAGGGCCACGTTGCGATTATCGTATTTACGTCGCCGACCGCACTCATCGACCAAATGTACAGCGCATACAGGATTATCGTGACCAAAGCGCCGATAACGAGCGCACGGGGCAGGTTCTTTTTGGAGTCTTTCAGCTCTGCGTTTATGGAGGTTGCAAGTATCCAGCCCTCGTATGCGAAGGCAAAGCCGACTATCGCCTTGAAGAAGCCCTCGCCGCCGACGGCGGTGTATTCGGGGGAATTTACATAGTCAAGCACCTGAAGTGTCGTTCCGTTTTTGAGACCGGCTATCGTGCCGACGATGCCCATAAGTATGAGCGGAATGAGCTTTATAACGGTCATGCCGACCTGAAGCTTGCCTGCGATCTTGGGGCTTAAAGCATTGATGCCGTAGCCTATCATAAGGAAGCCTGCGCCCACGCCGATGGCGACGGCGTTGACGGAGCCGGTCGCAAAGTCAATGGCGCTTATGCCGAAAAGCTGCAAAAACATCATCGCCGAGAAGAAGGCGAGCATTGCCGAAAGCGCCGGCGTGTAAATCGTGGTCATAAACCAGCCGACGTAGTAGGCGTACTTGGGTCCGAGCGCAAGCTCGGCATAGTCGACGACGCCGTTTATTTTCTCGTACTTGCTGCCGAGGGTCGCAAAAACAAGGGAGCAGATAATGCAGATAAGACCCACGATACCGACGACGGCGATACCCTGAATGAGGTTGCCGCCCGTGAGTGACAGCACCTTGCCACCCTTGATGAAAACGCCCGAACCGATGACTATACCGATGACCATGGAAATGGCGGTAGGCAGTCCGTAGCGCTTCTCCATTTTGTTTTTCATACTCTATCTCCTTAACTTTGCGCAAAAAACGATAAATAATTTAATAATTTAATGCGCTTTAGTAGCAGAATACTATCTTTGCGCCCTTTTGTCAACAAAAGGCACAAATTTCGTCGCAAAATCAGATGTCGAGATACATGAGCGCCGAGCGCAATGCGGAAAGCTCCTCCTCCATATCGACGTCGAACGCCTCCTGAAAATCGGCGTAGGCGGCGATAAGCTCGTCGAGCTTGTCCTTATCTATCTCGGCGCCGCCGAAAACGTACGGCTCAAGCTCAAGCGTGATGCCGTTTAGTATTTCTGCGGGGTTCTCGCCTGCGACCTCGGCGTACTTGTCCTTCGTATAGCCGAGGCTGCCGTTTATTAAGCCTACCACCTTCGTGCTTGCGCTGCGGTAAATCTGAAAAAGTATCATGCCGTTCTCCTTAATTTATAATGTTGTATTTTCTTCGTTCAGCGATGCGTCGTAAAGTTCCTTCGAGCCGAAGCCCGTCTCGGCGGCGGCCTTCTTCGCCGCTGCCTTTCTCGACAGCCCCTCGCTGCGGTAGCTCTCCGCAATGCGGAGGGCTTCTTCTATGCTTATCTCCTTTTTCTCCTCCGACGCTCCCTCGATGACGAGAACGAACTCGCCCTTCGGCGGCGTTTCGGAGAAGTGACGCACGGCGCCGTCAAGATCGGTGCGCAGCGTCTCCTCATGCACCTTCGTAAGCTCACGGCAGAGGCTTATCCTTCTCGTGCCGCCGAAGGTGCTTCTCATATCCTCCAGCGTGCGCAGCAGCTTGTGCGGCGCTTCGTAGAACACCATCGTCCGGCGCTCGTTTACAAGCGACTCAAGATGCTCCCTGCGGCTCTTGTTCGAGGTCGAAAGAAAGCCCTCGAAGCAGAATCTCCCGGTCGGCAGCGCCGACAGCGCAAGTGCGGTACACAGCGCCACGGGTCCCGGCACCGACAGCACCTCGATCCCGTTTTCAGCGCACAGGCGCACCATGTCCTCTCCGGGGTCGGATATTGCTGGCATCCCCGCATCCGTCACCAAAGCGCAGCTTTCGCCGCCGAGCAGCCGTTCGAGAATTTTGGGTCCCGACGCATACTTGTTATGCTCAAAGTAGCTTATGAGCGGTTTGTGAATGTCAAAGCGGTTTAAAAGCTTCAAGGTCACTCTTGTGTCCTCGGCGGCGATGAAATCGACCTCCTCAAGGACGCTCCTCGCCCTCGGTGAAAAGTCGCCGAGATTGCCTATCGGCGTACCGACAAGGTACAGTTTTCCGCTCATTTTGCTCCCTCCCTGTGATATATCCTAAGCGTCTCCTCGGTCTCGGAGCCGTCGTCGTTTCTGAGGTACAGCGTCGGCAGCACTTTAAGTCCGGAGGCGGCTCCCCGCCTTGCCTCGACAAGGACGAGCGACGGCGAATGCCTTGCGCTGTGGGCTATAAAGCGCAGCCTCTTAGGCTCAAGCGAATACTCCCGCAGCAGACACAAAAGGTCCGTCAGCCGCTCCGTGCGCTGGACGAGGCAGAAGCTCCCGCCCGTCGGACAGAGGTAGGACGCCGCCGACACCACGTCACGCAAGGTGCAGTCAAGCTCCGCCCTCGCCGACGCCTTGTCTGCGTCCGGCGACACCTTTCCGCTGCCGGGGACGAAGTATGGCGGGTTTGCGACCGCAAGCTCAAAGCTGCCGGAGGGGAAAAGACTTCTGCACTCCCGAATGTCCCCGACCGTGATGTGTCCTCTGCCAAATAGTCCGTTTATGCGCAGGTTCTCCCGTGCGACTTCGGCGGCGGCGGGGTTGATTTCAAGCCCCGTCATCGAAAGTGCGGGCGAACGCAGCATCAGCAGCAGCGGCAGTATTCCCGACCCGCAGCCGAGGTCGATGCCCCTTTTGCGGGACGCCGTATTCACAAAATCGGCGAGCAGGACCGAATCCGTGCCGAGCTTAAAATGCTCCGACTGGATAAACTGCGGTCCGCCCTCCCATAAAGCTTCAATATTTGCCATGCCTTTTCTCCTTCTTGCGAATCAAATTGTACCATATCCCGACGAAAATTCAAACTAAAACTTGCGCCCGCATTTAGTAATCCGATTTTTTGTCCATAATGAGCTTTGTGAATGCCCGGTTTCGGCAGGATAATAATTCGCAATATTATAAAATTACCGGTACAAGGGGGAATGGTTCCTTGAAGAATAACGAAAAATTCACCGAAAAGGCGGAGGCCGCCATAGAGCAGGCACGGCTCGCCGCCTTCAGTCTCGGTCACAGCTACGTCGGCACGGAGCATCTCCTGCTCGGAATAGTGCGTGAGGGAGCCGGTCTCGGAGCAAGGATACTCAGAGACAAGGGTCTCAGCGAGCGGAAGCTCAAGGATGCCGTATGCTCGGCGGCGGGAGCCGGTGCGCCCGGCGCTCCCGCTCAGGGGCTTACGAAGCACGCATGGAGCGCCATCGAAAAGGCGGCGGCGGACGCCGCTTCCCTCGGTCACCGCTATGTCGGCACGGAGCATCTCCTGCTCGGCATCCTGCGTCAGCCCGACTGCGGCGGTGCGGCGGCGCTCTCGTGCTGCGGCTGCGACTTAAACGAGATATACACCGAGGTGCTTGCGGTGTTCGGAAGCTCCTCTCCGAAGGCAAAGCCCACGCCTCCGACGCCGCCCAAGACCGCCGTCAGGCACGGCGAGACCCGCATACTCGACCAGTACAGCCGTGACCTCACGCAGCTTGCCGCCTCCGGCGGCATCGAGCCGATAATCGGCAGGAGCGAGGAGATACGCCGCAGCGTGCAGATACTCTCACGCCGAACGAAGAACAATCCCGTGCTTATAGGCGAGCCGGGAGTCGGCAAGACGGCGATCGCCGAGGGCATAGCGCTGTACATTGCCGGCGGCGAAGCGCCCGACAACATTGCCGGAAAGCGGCTCGTTTCGCTGGATATGTCGGCGCTGCTTGCGGGGACGAAGTACCGGGGCGACTTTGAGGAGCGTGTAAAGGCGGTCCTAAAGGACGTCAAAAAGGCGGGCGACGTCATCCTGTTCATCGACGAGCTTCACACCATAATCGGCGCAGGCTCGGCGGAGGGTGCGATCGACGCCGCAAACATCCTAAAGCCCGCACTCGGCAGGGGCGAGGTGCAGATAATCGGCGCAACGACCCCGGAGGAGTACCGGCGCCACATCGAAAAGGATGCGGCGCTTGAACGGCGCTTTCAGCCCGTCAAGGTAGCGGAGCCGACCCCTGAGCAGACGATGCAGATGCTCCTCGGCGTGCGTGAGGGGCTTGAGGCGCACCACCGTCTCAAGATAAGCCGCTCGGCGCTCGATGCGGCGCTTGAGCTGTCGCAGCGCTACATCGCCGACCGCTTTCTGCCGGACAAGGCGATAGACCTCGTGGACGAGGCGGCGGCACGCATACACGTCTCCGGCGGCAAGCTCGTCACCGGGGAGGACGTCGCCGAGATCGTGTCCCAGTGGACGGGCATACCGCTATCGAGCCTCGGCACCGACGAGCGGGAGCGGCTGCGGGGCATGGAGGAGATACTGCACCGCCGTGTCGTTGGGCAGGACAGCGCCGTGAGCGCCGTCGCAAGGGCGATTCGCCGAGGGCGCACGGGGCTTTCCGACCCCTCACGTCCCATCGGCAGCTTTCTGTTTCTCGGACCCACGGGCGTTGGAAAGACCGAGCTTTGCCGTGCGCTCGCCGAGGCGGTCTACGGCGACGAGCGCTCCATGATACGTCTCGATATGTCGGAGTACATGGAAAAGCACGCCGTGAGCAAGCTCATAGGCTCGCCTCCCGGCTACGTCGGCTACGAGGACGGCGGTCAGCTCACCGAAAAGGTGCGGCGGCACCCGTGGTCGGTCGTGCTGTTTGACGAGATCGAAAAGGCGCACGAGGACGTTTGGGGCATCCTGCTTCAGATAATGGACGACGGACACCTCACCGACTCGACGGGCAGGTGCGTTGACTTCCGCAACACCGTCATCGTCATGACCTCGAACATCGGCGCAAAGACCGTGACCGAGGGCAGGCACAGACTCGGCTTTTCGGGCGACAGCGGCGCAAGGGCGTTCGAGGCCGAGCAGGACGAGCGCATAAACGAGGAGCTGCGTTCGGTATTCCGTCCGGAGTTTTTAAACAGGATCGACGAAAAGATCATCTTCCGCCGCCTGTCACGGGAGGAGATACGCAGGATAACCCGACGTATGCTCGGCTGTGTCGCCTCACGCTTTACGGAGCTTGGCATGGAGCTTGAGCTGCCGGAGGAGGTCGTCGACGTCATCGCAAACAGCGGCTACGACGAGAAGTACGGCGCTCGCCCGCTGCGTCGGGTCATACGCTCACTCATCGAGGACAAAGCCGCCGAAATGCTGCTTGACGGTGAGCTTGAGCGTGGCGACAAGGTGCTTGCGGCGGTGAGCAGCGGCAGCGTCACCCTGACTAAAATGGAGTGATGTTGACGCAAAGCGCCGAGTGTAGTATTATTGAAAATGCAATAGGGTCGGCCGAGCTGCGGAAGGCTTTGCCGACCTTTACTCTTACTCTCGGAGCCTTAAAAATGGACAAAAAAGCATTTATCGAAACGGTTAACGGGCGCTGCGCCTACAATATGCACAACGGGCTCACCGTCACCGATATCGGCGTCGATTTCTGCGTCGTCACGGCAGAACTTAATCCCACCGCTATGAACCCTTGGGACATGGCGCACGGCGGCTTTGTGTACTCAATGTGCGACGTCGCCTCCGGGGTGCTGGCAAGCGGGATCGAGCGCCGAGGCGTCACCCTGTCTGCGAATATGCAGTATCTCCGTCCCTCAAGGGGCAAGAGCCTCCGTGCCGAGGCGAAGATCATAAAAAACGGCAGAAAAGTGCTGTTTATCGAAACGAACGTGTATAACGACGAGGGCGTTCACACCGCCAGAGGCGAGTTCCAAATATTCATATTGGAGGAGAATGCAAAATGAGCGCACCGACACTTTTCATCGTCATTCCCTGCTACAACGAGGAGGAAGTGCTGCCGATAACGGCACCCATGTTTCTTAATAAGCTTCTCTCGCTCGTGCATGAGGGCAAGATAGCGGACGCAAGCCGCATCATGTTCGTAAACGACGGCAGCCGTGACCGCACATGGGAGATCATAATCGAGCTTTCAAGGAGCGATGAGCACTACATCGGCATCAGTCAGAGCCGCAACCGAGGACATCAGAACGCCGTCCTTGCCGGGCTGATGGAGGCACGGGGAAAGTGCGACATCACCATATCCGTAGACTGTGACGGGCAGGACGACATAAACGCAATGGACAAAATGGTCGACGCCTATGCCGACGGCTGCGACGTGGTGTACGGCGTGCGCTCCAGCCGTGAGACGGACACCTTCTTTAAGCGCAGCACGGCGCAGGGCTTTTACAAGTTCCTGTCGCTGATGGGAGCCGAGGTCGTGTATAATCACGCCGACTACCGTCTCATCTCCGCCAGAGCGCTCGATGCGCTCTCGGAGTTTCACGAGGTCAATCTGTTCCTGCGGGGCATGGTGCCGCTCGTGGGCTTTAAAAGCACGAGCGTCGAGTACAGCCGCAGCGAACGCATTGCGGGCGAGAGCAAATACCCATTAAAGAAAATGATAGCGCTGGCGGTTGACGGTATTACTAGCCTGTCGGTAAAGCCCCTGCGCATGATAATGAGCTTCGGCCTTACCGTTGCGCTCATCAGCTTCATCGGCGTCATTTGGGCGATCGTCGCCGCCATATGCGGCGATACCGTCGCAGGCTGGGCAAGCACCACCTGCATCGTCTGCTTCGTCGGCGGTGTGCAGCTTATATGCATGGGCATCATCGGCGAATACGTCGGCAAGATCTACATGGAGACGAAGGCCCGTCCGAGGTACATTATCTCCGCAAAAACGTGGGAGGATGGCAGCAAATGAACGCCGAAAATGCTCTTCTTATCGCCGTTTCCGCCGCTCTGCGGGGCGAAAAGGCGGAGCTTTCGCTCTCAAACGATGCGTGGCGGCAGCTCATACGAACGGCCGAGGAGCAGAAGCTTCTGCCCCTCGTGTTTGACGCAGCGGGCGGCAGTATGCCGGAGGAGCTTTTCCCCTCCGTGCGCACACGGGTGCGGCACACCGTCGCAAACCAACTTCGCTCGGAAGCGGAGTTTAAAAAGCTCCTGCGTGAGCTTGACGGCTTGGGGATACGTCCCCTGCTCGTCAAAGGGCTTCTCTGCCGCAGGACCTACCCCAAGCCCGACCTTCGGGTCTCGTCCGACGAGGACCTTTACATCCGCAGCGACTACCCCGACTTTCACGCAGCGATGCTCTCCCTCGGCTTTGAGGCGTCCGACCCCGACTATGAGAACGCCCACGAGGAGCGCTGCACGAGAAACGGACTTCTCGTTGAGGGTCACTGGGAGCTGTTTCCTCAGGAAAACTCCGCCCTCAACGCTCTGAATTCGCTCTCCGCCGGCTTTTGGAGCCGTGCCGAGGAGCGGGACATTGACGGCATCCCCGTGCTTTGCCTTGAGCCGACGGATCACATGAGCTTTCTGCTGCTGCACGCCTACAAGCACTTCGTGTCCTCCGGCGTCGGCATCCGTCAGATATGCGACATCGCTCAGTGGGCAAAGGCTTACGATATCGGCTGGCAGCGGGTGTATGAGCTTATGCTGTCGGTACACGTTCAGGGCTTCTGCGCCGGAGTGTTCGACGCCGCCGAAAAGCATTTCGGCATGACCTTCCCCGAAGTCTTCCCCCGCCTTGACGGGGACGACCTCGTGCGTGATGCGCTCCTCGGCGGCATCTACGGCTCCGCCGACATGAATCGCAAGCACAGCGGCAGCATGACTCTCGGTGCGCTCGAGGCCACAAACGGCGGCGCCGCCGCACCGCTGAAAAGTGCGGTCTTTCCCTCAAGAGCCGTGATGGAGATGAGCTTTCCGTGGGTGAAAAAAAGTGCTCTGCTGCTGCCTGCGGCGTGGGGCGTGCGCATCGTGCGCTACCTGCGTCGGGGGTCTCTTTCCGCCGCCGAGAGCATCAGGATAGGAAACGAACGCATCGAGCTTCTCAAAAAGTATGGTATACTCCGAAACGATCGGGAAAAAGCCGAAAGTTAAAATATAAACGCCGCCTAAGGGCGGCGTTTTTGTTGTAAAATAAGGCTTTGCATGGTATAATATCGCTTTAGCGGCAATGCCGTAATATCTCCGTGGCAAGCCAGCCACGGGAAAGGAAGATTATATGAAACAGACAGACAAATCAATGGACAAGATCGTTGCCCTGTGCAAGAACAGAGGCTTCGTCTACCCCGGCAGCGAGATCTACGGAGGTCTTGCAAACTCTTGGGACTACGGTCCCCTCGGCGTCGAATTCAAGAACAACGTCAAAAAGGCGTGGCTCAAGAAGTTCGTTCAGGAAAGCCCCTACAACGTGGGACTTGACGCCGCCATCATCATGAATCCGCAGACATGGATCACCACGGGACACGTTTCCAGCTTCTCCGATCCTCTGCTGGACTGCCGCTCCTGCAAGGCACGTCACCGTGCCGACAAGCTCATCGGCGAGGAGCATCACGAGGTCAACGTCGACGCAATGAGCTTTGACGAGATGGATGAGTTTATCGCCTCTCACGAGGACATCGTCTGCCCCGTCTGCGGCAAGCACGACTTTACCCCGATCAGAAAGTTCAACCTCATGTTCAAAACCGCCATCGGCGTCACCGAGGACTCCAGCTCCACCTGCTACCTGCGTCCCGAAACCGCCCAGGGCATTTTCGTTAACTTTGCAAACATCGCCCGCACCACGAGGAAAAAGCTTCCCTTCGGCGTCTGCCAGGTCGGCAAGGCGTTCAGAAACGAGATCACTCCGGGCAACTTTATCTTCCGCATCAGAGAGTTCGAGCAGATGGAGTGCGAGTTCTTCTGCAAGCCCGGCACCGATCTTGAGTGGTTCGCATTCTGGAAGGACTACTGCAAAAACTGGCTCATCTCCCTCGGCATCAGCGAGGAGAACCTGCGCCTGAGAGATCACGAGCCTGCGGAGCTTGCTTTCTACTCCCGTGCCACCACCGACATCGAGTATGCCTTCCCGTTTACGGACTGGGGCGAGCTGTGGGGCATCGCCGACCGCACCGACTATGATCTCAAGCGTCATCAGGAGGCGTCCGGCAAGGACCTCACCTACTTCGATCAGGAGACCGGCGAACACTATATCCCCTACGTCATCGAGCCTTCTCTGGGCTGCGACCGTGTTGCGCTTGCCTTCCTGTGCGAGGCATACGACGAGGAGGTCGTCGGTCAGGACAAGAAAGGCAACGACGACGTTCGCACCGTGCTGCGTCTGCACCCGGCGCTTGCTCCCTTCAAGTGCGCCATCCTGCCGCTGAGCAAGAAGGAGATACTCACCGGCCCCGCCATGGAGCTGTACCGTGAGCTGTCCAAGCACTTCATGGTCGATTACGACGAGACCGGCTCCATCGGCAAGCGCTACCGCCGTGAGGACGAGATCGGCACCCCGTTCTGCATAACCTTTGACTTTAACACCGTCGGCACCGAAACGGACGAAGCCGACCATTGTGTCACCATCCGTGAAAGGGACAGTATGCAGCAGGTCCGCATCCCCATTTCCGAGGTCAGAGCATATATTGAAGAGCGTATAAATTTCTGACGGCGGAGGCGGGACTATGCATACAAAGCTAAGGCGCCGGCATCTCACCCCCTTCGGTGAGCCGACCGCCGAAAGAGCCGGAAAGCACAAGCGGCTCTACTGCGCACTCAACATTCTTCTCCCGCTTTTATCCGCATTTGCCGTCTGCGTCATGAGTCTCAGGCTTGCATACGGCAGCTATGACGAACGCATTTTCGGGGATTACTTCGGTTTTCCCCTCATCGTCATTTTGAATTTGCTCCCCATCCTTCTGCTTTGGGGCATATTCTACTGCATAACGAGGCGAAACTGGGCGGCGTTTCTGCTTACCGCCGTCCCGGTGCTGCTCGCCTCGGCAGGCAATTACTTTAAGCTCAAGTTCCGCAACGACCCCTTCATGTTCGGCGACGTATCGGCAATCGGAACGGCTCTCGGCGTTGCCGACGGCTATGACATAAGCTTCACCGCCGATCTTGTGATAATCACCGTCGCCGTGGTCCTTATCGCAGTCCTGCTGTCTCTCTTTGCCGGGTACCGTGCAAAAACCAAGCCCTGCGTCATCGCTCTCGTGCTGATCGCCCTGTCGGTGTACCCGCTCTGGTCGTTTGTCTATTCAAATGACGAGATTTACGACGGTATCGAAAACTATGAGCACCTTAACCGCTGGAGCTACTGCGGACAGTACGTTTCAAAGGGATTTGTGTATCCCTTCATCCACAGTATAACCGACGCCGTGCATATAAGGCCGGACGGCTACGACGAAGCGGCGGTGGAGAGCATTCTTGCCGAGCATCCGAGTGCCGACATTCCCGACGACAAAAAGGTCAACATCATCGCCGTTCAGCTTGAGGCTTTTTCGGATTTTACGGAGTTTGATATCGACGGTATATCCGAGGAGACCTATGACTTCTATCACAGGCTTGAGGCGGAAAGCTACACCGGGCATCTTATCGACAACGTCTTTGCCGGAGGCACCATCGACACCGAGCGCTGCTTCCTTACAGGCAGTACGAAGCTTGTCGAATATGTCAGGGATTCCGCATCATATGTGCGATATCTGAATTCGCAGGGCTACGTCTCCATGGGCTGTCACCCCTGCTCAAGCGAGTTTTACAACCGCCGCAACGTGAATGAATACCTCGGCTTTGAGGACTACCGCTTCCTCGACGGTTATTTTGACCGTTTCACCGATCAGGGCGCCGCATCGGACGATATATTCTTCCCGCAGCTCCTTGAGCTGTATCGGGAAGCGCAGAAGTCCGGCAAGCCGGTGTTTTCGTTCAACGTCAGCTATCAGGGTCACGGTCCTTATGCCCACGACAGTTGCTATTACCCCTCTCAAAACTGGGACGGTAACGGTTATTCGGACTACGCCAGATGCATTATGAACAACTACCTCGGCTCACTTCAAAGCACCGGAGTGTCCCTTGCGTGGTTCATCGAGGAGCTTCGGAGCGACCCCGAACCCGTCGTCGTGCTGCTCTACGGCGACCACAAGCCGTGGCTCGGCGACAACTCCGTCGTTTACGAGGAGCTTGGCATCACCCTCAACAACTCCACCGAGGAGAGCTTCCGCAATATGTACGCCACGAAGTATCTCATTTGGGCAAACGACGCAGCCAAAGAGGTCCTCGGTCACGAGATCATCGGCACGGGTCCCGACATAAGCCCCTGCTATCTGATGAACGTTCTCTTTGACCGCCTCGGATGGGAGGGCGACTCGTATATGCAGTACATGAGTGATATGATGGAGGTGCTGCCCGTCATTCACTCAAGCGGCATCTTCTTTGAGTACGGCAAATACACCACCCACCTTGAGGTCGAGACGAAGGCGCTGTACGACGAGCTTTTATGCGTCGAATATTACAGGTTTGAAAATTTCTCGGAGGACAAATGACATGACTGCCGGAGAGGACTTTGTAAAGAAAATAAAGCCGTTCGGCTGCGTCCTGTTTTTGGCGCTGTTTGTGGGCTTCCTCGTGTTCTGTTTTACCGGAGGCGGCGCTCCCGTCAAGGGCTATTCCGCCCCGCGCGACGCCGACTACTATGCCGAACACTTAGACGAGCTTCAGACCGAGCTTGAGCAAAACCTTTTCCCGAAGCTGCAGGGCGTTTGCTGCTGCGAGATAAAGGGCGACAAGCTCAGCGTCGCCATCACCGACGAGTATTTCGACGAGACCAAGAGCGATATTCTGTTTTACTACGACAAAAATTTATTTGTATTTCAAAAGGAAGATTGAGAAAATGAAAGACGGATTTATTAAGGTTGCCGCCGCTTCCCCGATGATCCGGGTAGCGGACACCGACTACAACGCAGACCGCATCATTGAGTGTATCGGCTCTGCAAGCGCAAAGGGCGTAAAGCTCATTTCCTTCCCCGAACTGGTCATAACGGGCTGCTCCTGCTACGATCTTTTCACGCACGGCGTCCTCCTCAGAGGCGCCGAGACCGCTCTTGAGAAGATAGTCAATGCGACGAAGAAGCTTGACATTCTCTCCGTCGTGGGACTTCCCTTCTCTCCCAAAGGCGGCGCTCTGTACAGCGTTGCCGCCGTTATCTACAAGGGCGAGGTCCTCGCCCTCATCCCCCGCACCGAGGTCTCCGGTACGGTGTTTGCCGCTCCCGAAAGCGACGAGGAGACTATCGTCTCCTTCGGCAGCAAGGGTCAGTTTGAGTGCGTTTTCGGCACCGAGGTCATCGTGACCGCAAACTTCCCCCGTGCGCTCGCACTCGGCGTTGAGCTTGGCGGCGACGCCACCGCTCCGCTCTCCCCCGCAGTCCGCCATGCGCTGGCTGGCGCAAGCCTCATCGTGAGCCTTGCATCCTTCCCTGCGACCGTAAGCTCCACCGACGAGGCAAAGGCAAGGATAAAGTACCGCTCCGAAAATCTCAAGTGCGCAATGCTTCTTGCCGCTCCCGGCAAGGGCGAAAGCAGCACCGACAACGTGTTCTCCGGTCTGTGCATGGTCGCCGAAAACGGTGAGATACTCGCCTCCGACGAGTGCGAGGACTGCATGGTCGTCACCGAGGTCGACATCGACTACATCGAGAACCTGCGCCGCAAGGCGGGCGTGTTCGGCACCATGCGCTACCCCCATTCCGAGGTGTACTGGGATAACGAGCTCGTCGAAACAACGCTTACCCGCAGCTACCGCAAGCTGCCGCATCTGCCCGAATTTGAAAAGGATATGGCAAACTACTGCCGCCGCATGATCGACATTCAGGTGTCGGGTCTTATTAAGCGCATGAAGTACGCAGGGCTTGACCACTGTGTCGTCGGCATCTCCGGCGGCGTCGATTCCACCCTCTGCGTCATGGTCTGCGCCGAGGCTGTAAAGCGCATGGGTCTGCCCAGCGAAAACGTCATCGCCTGCACGCTGCCCTGCTTCGGCACCTCCTCCCGCACGAAGTCCAACGCCATCATCGTCGCCGAGCAGCTCGGCTGCGAGGTGCGTGTCATCGACATCGGCGAGAGCGTGTACAAGCACTTTGACGACATCGGCCACGCTCACGACGACTACTCCGTCGCCTTTGAGAACGCTCAGGCCCGTGAGCGCACGCAGGTGCTTATGGACATCGCAAACAAGGTCAACGGTCTCGACGTCGGCACCGAGGACCTCAGCGAGTTCGTTGACGGCTGGTGTACCTACAACGGCGACCACACGAGTATGTACGACGTGAACATGGGTCTCACCAAGACTCAGGTCCGTGCGGGCGTCCGCTTCATTGCGCAGCGCACCGAGGACAAGGTGCTTGCCGACGCTCTGTGGGACGTTCTTGACTGCCCCGTCACTCCTGAGCTGCTGCCCATAAGCTCCGACGAGATCGAGCAGAAGAGTGAGGAAGCCGTCGGCTCCTACTCGCTTCAGGACTTCTTCACCCACAAGATGATGATCTGCGGCTTCTCCCCGGCAAAGACCCTGCGCATCGCAAAGACCGTGTGGCACGACGAGTTCTCCGACGAGGAGCTTGTAAAGTGGCTCACCAGCTACTGCAAGCGCTACTTCTCGCAGCAGTTCAAGCGCAGCTGCCTCATGGACGGTCCGGCGGTCGAGGCCTTCTCCGTCTCACCGAGAAACGGCTTCCTCATCCCCTCCGATGCGGAAAACACCCTGTTCTTAAAGAGCCTCGACGAGCTTAAATAAAAGCAAAAGCACACGGTGCATCTTCGATGCACCGTGTATTTTTTGCGGCAATAGCGACATTAAAAATTCCGGCAGCACACGGGGTGCTGCCGGAACTCGTTTATATTATGCGCTTTCGGCACTCATTGAGCGTCGTTTGAGATCAGTTGACAGCGTCAAAGATCCTTGCAAAGACGGTTGCAGCCTGGCCGCGGGTTACGGTCTCATCCGGTCTGAAGCTGCCGTCTTCGAAGCCCTTGATGAATTCCATGTTAGCCATGAAGTTGACTGCCTCGACATACGGAGCTGCAATGTCGTCCTTGTCGGTGAAGTTGTAGGTTGCCTTCAGCTCGTCGGATGCTGCGCCCCATACGTCTTCAAGCGTGAGGTAGCGGTACAGCATGGTTACCATCTGAGCACGGCTTATTGCCTGGTTGGGACGGAAGGTGTCGTCCTCGTAGCCCTTGATGATGCCGTTCTGAACGCCCCATGCAACAGCCGTCTTGTATTCGTCGCTGATGGTGTCGGCGTCGGTGAAGCCAAGCTCTATCTCGGTCTTGCCTTCGGGGATCTCAACTTCGGGAGAGCCTGCCACACGGTACAGCATGGTGATGAACTGTGCACGGGTGACCTGTGCATCGGGCTTAAAGGTGCCGTCTGCATAGCCGTTGATGATGCCCTTTGCTGCTGCCAGCTCGATGCCCTCGCGGTAACCGGAGTTGTCGATGTCGCTGAAGTTCTTGATGGTGATGCGGCCGTCGGGCTCTGCATACTTCTCACCGATAACGCCGTTCAGCTCTTCCTTTATGTAGTCCATAAGGATGGTGTCGAGGGTGTAGCCGGTGTCGATGCTGCCTTCGGATCTTGCTAATGCATAGTAGGTGTCGCCGCCTGCTGCGGTGAAGTTGTTGGTCGCAACGGCATAGGTTGCGTTGGGATCGAAGGGCTTGCCGTTAACCTCGTCGATGGTGACACGGTTGATGGACTTGGGGCCGTGGTAGGTGGAGTCGGGGTAGGTCTCTTCGTTTGCGTCATACTGTGCCTTGGTGACAACGGTGATCTTCATGCCTGCGATCTGGGGGAAGCCGCCGACTGCAGCGGGAGTGCAGTAGGTGGAAGCCTCAAGAGCCTCAAGAAGGTCAGCGCCCTTGACGTAAACGACGGTCAAGGTGTTGCCGAAGGGCAGAACGGTGAATACGTCGTTCTTGGTGATTTCGCCCTTGTGGATCCATGCACGGATGCCGCCGCCGTTGGTTACCGCAACAATGTTCTCTGCGGGAACCGCAAGGCTGTCTGCGTCCTTGAGGATCTGCCACATCATGGAGTCGGTGATGAGGTCGCCGAGGTTGGTCTCCATGTTGCGGTTGCCGGGTGCCTTGTCGCCGTTGAGCTCGACTTCGCTCTTTGCGAAGACTGCGCCGTACTCGGCGGTGATGCGCTCAATGATGTCCGCTGCCGCTACTTCGACGGCCTTGTCCTTTGCGGACTCTTCGGTCACTGCAACGAGCTTGTTGCTTTCGATGGTCTTGGTTGCGTTGTCGATAACGATAACGCCGATGTTCTTAAACTGGGTGCCGGTGGACTGGATGGGTTCATCGGAAGGACCCTTCTCCATGACGGAGTGAGAGTGACCGTCGATGATGAAGTCGATGCCCTCGACCTTTGCGAAGAGGTCGACGGAACGGTTGGGTTCGGATTCGCCGTCAACGCCGAGGTGTGCGAGGCAAACGATGATGTCTGCGCCGGCATCCTTGAGAGCTGCGACCTGAGCCTGAGCACACTTATACATCTTCTCACCGCCGAGGAACTGGAGTCCCTTGATGAGAGCGGGGTTTGCCTTGGTCTGGGTCTCGGGAGTCTCAAGGCCGAAGAAGCCGATCTTCACGCCGTTGACTTCCTTGATAGCGGTTGCATCAAAAATGCTGTTGCCTTCTGCGTCGAGAACGTTTGCGCAGAGGACCTTGAAGTGAGCCTCGCTCATGTTGCTCTTGAGCTGCTCATAGCCGTAGTCAAATTCGTGGTTGCCGAGGGTTGCAAAGTCGTAGCCTGCGACGTTCATCATCTTGACTGCGTCAAGACCCTTGGTGCTGCTGACATAGGTGGTACCCTGGCTGTAGTCGCCGGCATCAACGAGGATGACGGTTGCGCCCTCTGCTTCGTACTCAGCCTTGAGAGCTGCGATGTTGGCATAGCCTGTGATTGCGCCGTGAACGTCATTGCTGTGGAGAATGACGGTCTTTCCAGCAAGGGGCTTGTGCTGCTCCTGTGCCTTAACGGTACCTGCGATGCCCATCTCATAGATGTAGAGTGCGCCTGCGTTGGTGCCCTTGCCTTTATCGTTAGGCTTTGCGGCCTCGGTCTGAATGAGACGGAGGTAGAGGTTCTCCTGATCTGCTGCAGCTGCGGGGAGTGCGACGGTGGTGGTTGCAGCACCGTCAATGGTGTTCTGTGCGGTTGCGTTTACGGTAGTGTCAACAGTGACCCAAGTCTCATTGTCGAGGGAGTATGCCCACTTGTAGGTGAGAGGCACACGGGCATTGCCGCCGAGAACGGTCTTGAGTTCAAGGTTCTCGTATCCCTTGGTGCTGAGAGAGAAGGTCACATACGCAAACTGGGTGCCTTCGGCATAGTAATCGGTTCCGTACCACGGAGTAGCGGAAAGATGACCGTATTTTGCCTCCAGCTTGAGCTGGTGATTTGACAGCGTGCTGTCGCTCTTTACTGCACCGACTGACAGCTCGATACCGCTAAGCACGTCACCTTCACCGTTATTGGTGACGGACGTAGCGCCGGTCCAAGTTGCAAGAGATGCCGCAGTGGTTTCGCCCTCTGCCAGTACGGGAATAGCAAGGGAGAATATCATTGCTATCACGAGCAGCAGAGAGAGAAGTTTCTTCGTACTCTTCATTTTGTTCCTCCTGATATAATTTTTAAGGAATGCTGACTGTATTATAACATAAGGCTCGTCCTTTTTGAAGATTTTTAATTCTGAAAGTTTTGATAGATTTTGCTTTATATATTTGTGTGAAATGCCGATTAGTGCTTTACATTGCTAAACCGTGCGTCGGGCTTTGCCTTGACAATTCTTTTTTAAATGGTATATTACTCTCAGAGAGCCATCGGGGGGCGGTCTCTCAAACAGGGAGTGAATCGAGGAAAAATGCGTACAATATTTAAAAACAAGCTTTTTAAAATACTGCTCATCGTTATCCTCATTGCAGCCGTGCTGACCGTTTTGGGAATGTCGCTTTACGGCAGCTTTGAGATCATCCAGTTCAATTCCAACTCCATAACCGACTGGCGGCTCGACGGCTCCGTCGAGGGCATCTCCTCTCCCGAAGAGGGCGAGCGTGCCGACATCCCCGGCTTCTTCTGGTTTGAGGACGAAGACGGCTCCATGGGACTTCAGGCTTCCGACGGCACCCGCTACTACATGGGCTACTACCCGAACGACAGTCTCGGCCGCTTTCACGTTGTCGGCTTCGGATCCTCCGAGAAGGTCTACTCCGTTCTCGACATCCGTGTCGGCGACAGCATCACCGACGCAACGACGCAGCTCATGGACTGCGGCTACTCAATGGACGGCGGCGGTCTGAACATCTGCAAGGCGACCAAGGGTCACATCAGCGTTATCATAAGCTTTGAACACGGCTATGTTACACATATCGAGGCTTCTCTCGACCGATAATTTTTTCAAAGGAGAATCAGCATGAACACTTATCTTGACGTTTCACCCGAAGTAAGTCAGGCTCTCGCCGAGGGCAAGCCCGTCGTTGCTCTCGAAAGCACGATAATTTCCCACGGTATGCCCTACCCCAAAAACGTGGAAACGGCTCTGCTCGTTGAAAAGACCATCCGTGAAAACGGCGCTGTCCCCGCAACCATCGCCATAATCGGCGGCCGCCTCAAGGC
>SAMEA3663186__coassemble_94_pt1 | contig 18247 bp, 10 predicted proteins | sample SAMEA3663186__metabat2_low_PE_012 | metagenome-assembled genome bin SAMEA3663186 (sample SAMEA3663186) | pig gut metagenome | biome: pig gut; feature: pig-associated habitat; material: faeces | place: Denmark | collected 2012
CTGATTTCATATCGAAACCAGCGGCTTGATTTGCGGTGTGTTCAGCTGAAAATGAGCAAAAAACTTCATGCCTGAGCACCCCGCCACGGAAATGTGCAAATGCCGGCGCATGAAGTTTTTGTGCATCATTTACGGTTGCCCCACAGGGGCGAGTAAATGGCACATTTCTTATTTTTGCCATGCTTTTACATGGCAAAAAAATAACGGTCACACAATCCAAACGGACTGTGTGACCGTATTTATATCAGTTGTTTTGCCTACGCTACAAGCGTCAACTTTTTATTGGCGCTGTTCCTTGATGGCAGCCTGCGCTGCGGCAAGGCGGGCGATGGGAACACGGAAGGGGCTGCAGGAGACGTAGTCGAGACCGACTCTGTGGCAGAACTCCACGGAGCTGGGGTCGCCGCCGTGTTCGCCGCAGATGCCGAGGTGCAGGTCGGGACGGGTCTGTCTGCCGAGCTTGCACGCCATATCGACGAGCTTGCCCACGCCGACCTGGTCGAGCTTTGCAAACGGGTCGTTCTCGTAGATCTTCTTCTCGTAGTAGGCGTTGAGGAACTTGCCCGCATCGTCACGGCTGAAGCCGAAGGTCATCTGGGTAAGGTCGTTGGTGCCGAAGGAGAAGAACTCTGCTTCCTTTGCGATCTCGTCTGCGGTGAGCGCAGCTCTGGGGATCTCGATCATGGTGCCGACAAGGTACTTCATCTTGATACCCGCTTCGGCAATGAGCTTGTCGGCGTTCTCGGTGACGATGTCCTTGACGTACTTGAGCTCCTTGACCTCGCCGACCAGCGGGATCATGATCTCAGGCTCGATGTTCCAATCGGGGTGAGCCTTGGAAACGGCGATGGCAGCCTTGATGACCGCTCTGGTCTGCATTGCGGCGATCTCGGGATAGGTGACCGCAAGGCGGCAGCCTCTGTGACCCATCATGGGGTTAAACTCATGCAGCGATGCGATGAGTGCCTTTATAGTCTCAACGCTCTTGCCCTGCGCCTGTGCCAGCGCACGGATGTCTGCCTCCTCGGTGGGTACGAACTCGTGGAGAGGAGGATCGAGGAAGCGGATGGTTACGGGGTTGCCTTCCATCGCCTCGTAGATGCCCTCGAAGTCGGACTGCTGCATCGGCTCAAGCTTTGCAAGAGCAGCAACACGCTCCTCAAGGGTGTCGGCGCAGATCATTTCACGGAATACTGCGATCCTGTCGGAGTCGAAGAACATATGCTCGGTACGGGTAAGACCGATGCCCTCTGCGCCAAGCTCTCTTGCCTTGCGTGCGTCGTAGGGGGTGTCGGCGTTGGTGCGGACTCTCAGGCGACGGTATTTGTCGGCCCATGCCATGATCCTGCCGAACTCGCCTGCAATGGTTGCGGGAACGGTGGGGATGATGCCTTCGTAGATCTTACCGGTGGAGCCGTCGAGGGAGATGAAGTCGCCCTCTCTGATCGTCTTGCCGCCGAGGGTGAACACCTTGTTCTCCTCGTCCATGACGATGTCGCCGCAGCCGGATACGCAGCACTTGCCCATGCCTCTTGCAACGACGGCTGCGTGACTGGTCCTGCCGCCTCTGACGGTGAGGATGCCCTGAGCCGCCTTCATGCCCTCGATGTCCTCCGGGGAGGTCTCAAGACGGACGAGGACGACCTTTTCGCCTCTGTCGTTCCATTCCTTTGCGTCGTCTGCGGTGAATACGACCTTACCGCAGGCAGCGCCGGGAGATGCGCCGAGTGCTCCGCCGAGGGGCTTTGCCGCCTTGAGTGCGGCAGCGTCGAACTGCGGGTGAAGCAGGGTGTCGAGGTTTCTGGGGTCGATCATCGCAACGGCTTCCTTCTCGCTTATCATGCCCTCGTCAACGAGGTCGCAGGCGATCTTCAGCGCAGCCTGTGCGGTGCGCTTGCCGTTACGGGTCTGGAGCATATAGAGCTTACCGTTCTCAACGGTGAACTCCATGTCCTGCATATCACGGTAGTGATCCTCAAGCAGCTTGCAGACCTTCTTGAAGTCGGCAAACGCCTGGGGGAACTTGGTCTCCATCTCGGCAATGGGCATGGGGGTGCGAACACCTGCAACGACGTCCTCGCCCTGTGCGTTGGTAAGGAACTCGCCCATCAGGTGCTTTTCGCCGGTTGCGGGGTCACGGGTGAATGCAACGCCGGTGCCGCAGTCGTCGCCCATGTTGCCGAACGCCATCATCTGAACGTTGACGGCGGTACCCCAAGAGTAGGGGATGTCGTTGTCGCGGCGGTAGACGTTTGCACGGGGGTTATCCCAAGAGCGGAAGACCGCCTTGACTGCGCCCATGAGCTGCTCGGTGGGATCCTGCGGGAAGTCCTCGCCGATCTTTTCCTTGTACTCGGCCTTAAACTGAGCTGCCAGCTCCTTGAGGTCGTCTGCGTTCAGCTCGACGTCCTGAGTGACCTTGCGCTGCTTCTTCATCTCGTCAATGAGCTGCTCGAAGTACTTCTTGCCGACCTCCATAACGACGTCGGAATACATCTGGATAAAGCGGCGGTAGCAGTCCCACGCCCAACGGGGGTTGCCGGACTTTGCCGCCATGACCTCGACGACTTCCTCGTTAAGACCGAGGTTCAGGATGGTATCCATCATACCGGGCATGGATGCACGGGCGCCGGAACGAACGGAAACAAGCAGAGGATTCTCAAGATCGCCGAACTTCTTGCCGGTGATCTGCTCCAGCTTTTTGATGTTCTCCATGATCTCCGCCACGATCTCGTCGCTTATGACCTTGCCGTCGTCGTAATAACGGGTGCAGGCCTCGGTGGTGATAGTGAAGCCCTGCGGTACGGGGAGACCGATATTGGTCATCTCCGCCAGGTTTGCGCCCTTGCCGCCAAGCAGCTCACGCATCTTTGCATTGCCTTCGGAAAACAGATAAACATACTTCTTGCTCATTGAAATCCTTCCTTTCTATAATAATCGGCCGAAGCATATTCTGCTCCGGCCGACACAGTATATAAGCTTACTTCAGCTTATTCTCCAGGATCTCAAGCTCCTCGGCAAGCTTCTTCGGAAGCCTGTCGCCGAACTGGGAGTAGTATTCACGGATGCCCTTGCATTCTTCACGCCACAGCTCACGGTCAACGCCGAGGATGTTTTTAAGATCATCAAGGCTGAGATCTGTGCCGTCGAGGTTGATGTCCTCCGGCTTAGGCTCATAGCCTATCTCGGTCTCAACGGCGTCCGCTTCGCCGAAGCAGCGTGCAAGGATCCATTCAACAACACGGAGATTGTCGCCGAAGCCGGGCCACAGGAAGTGACCCTCGTCATCGGTACGGAACCAGTTTACGTTGAATATTTTCGGGGGATCGCTCAGCTTTTTGCCCATGTCGAGCCAATGCTGCCAGTAATCTCCCATATTGTAGCCGCAGAAGGGACGCATCGCCATGGGGTCGCGTCTCACGACGCCGACGGCGCCGGTCGCCGCTGCGGTGGTTTCGCTCGCCATGACGGAGCCGACAAACACGCCATGCTCCCAGTCTCTGGACTGGTACACCAGCGGTGCGGTCTTCGCACGGCGGCCGCCGAAGATGATCGCAGAAATGGGTACGCCGGTCTTGCTCTCAAACTCCGGGCTGATGCAGGGGCAGTTCACGGCGGGAGCCGTGAAGCGGGAGTTGGGGTGTGCGCCCTTGCTTCCGTCGGTGCAGTCCCACTTCTCGCCCTTCCAGTTTTCCGCATTGCGGGGGGGATTTTTGTCCATGCCCTCCCACCACACGGTATTGTCGTCGAGATTGCGCACGACGTTGGTGAATATCGTGTTCTTTCTCGTTGCGGCAAGTGCGTTGGGGTTTGATTTCTCGCTCGTTCCGGGAGCCACGCCGAAGAAGCCGTTTTCGGGGTTTACCGCCCACAGCCTTCCGTCGGGTCCGATGCGGAGCCATGCGATGTCGTCACCGACCGTCCAGCATTTCCAGCCCTTTTTGCGATACTCCTCCGGGGGGATGAGCATTGCAAGGTTGGTCTTGCCGCAGGCGGAGGGGAATGCGCCGCAGACGTAACGTATCTCGCCTTCGGGATTCTGAACGCCGAGGATGAGCATATGCTCCGCCATCCAGTCCTCACGGCGGCCGAGGGTGGAGGCGATGCGCAGGGCAAAGCACTTTTTGCCGAGCAGCACGTTTCCGCCGTAGCCGGAGTTTACGGACATGATGGTATTGTCCTCCGGGAAGTGAGCGATGTAGCGCTTTTCGGGGTCAAGCTCCGCCTTGGAGTGAAGTCCCTTGATGAAGTCGGCGCTGTCGCCGATCGCATCCAAAACCTTCTTTCCCATGCGGGTCATTATCTGCATCGACACGACGACGTAGATGCTGTCGGTGATCTCGATGCCGTACTTGGCAAAGTCCGAGCCGATGACGCCCATGGAGTACGGGATAACGTACATCGTTCTGCCCTTCATGCAGCCGTCATAGATGGCGTAGAGCTTCTCGTACATTTCCTTGGGATCCATCCAGTTGTTGGTGGGACCTGCATCCTCCTGCTTTTTAGAGCAGATAAAGGTGCGTCCCTCGACTCGTGCGACGTCGTTTACGTCGGAGCGGTGCAGATAGCAGCCGGGGAGCTTTTCCTCGTTGAGCTTAATAAGCTCGCCTGTTGATACAGCTTCTCTCCTGAGCTCTTCAAGCTGCTCCTCGGAGCCGTCGATCCACATGATCTTATCCGGCTTTACGAGTGCCGCCATTTCGTCGACCCAGTTGAGAATGTGGACATTATCGGTCATTTTCATGGTTTTTCCTCCATTAAATTATAAAAATTATTCCCAATAATGCCTTAATTAAGACTACCATTTTTGCGGTTTCTTAATCAATGCATTTAGCCTACAAATTTTTGTTAAAATAATGCCATATTCCGTCCGAGATTTTTGCAAAATCACCAATTCCGAGGGTTTCACCCCTGATTTTCTCATCAAACCCGCAGGAAATGATAATATTTCGCAGCTCATCTTTGTTCAATTCACCGAAAGCGGAGCTAAGGGCGTTGAGCAGAGTTTTGCGTCTCACGGCGAATGCGCCCCGCACGGTGCGGAAGAAAATGCGCTCGCTTTTGACGCTCACGGGAGGCTCCTTCCGGCAATCGAGACGCAGCACGGTGCTTGTGACCTTCGGCTGCGGGATGAAGCATTCGGGACCCACGTCGAACAGCATCTTCGGCTCTGCGTACCACTGAACGAGGACGGAAAACGAGCTGTAATCCGCAGTGCCGGGTCTTGCGCATATGCGCCTTGCGACCTCACGCTGTATCATTACCGTCACACTGTCGAAGCACCTTGCTTCAAGCAGCGTCGTAATTATGGGGCTTGTGATGTTGTACGGCAGGTTTGCGCAGGCGCACCTGCGCATCTCGCCGAAGCGGTCAAGGCACAGCGCCGGAATGTCCGTTTTCATTGCGTCGGCAAATACGATCTCCACATTGTCCCTGCCGGATAGCGTGCGCTTTAAAACGGGCTTTAGGCTCCTGTCAAGCTCAAGCGCCAAGACCTTGCCCGCCCGCATCGAGAGCTGCTCGGTAAGGCAGCCGATGCCGGGACCTATCTCAAGCACGCCCGTGCCTTCGTCAAGATTCGCTTCCTCGGCTATGCGCTCCGGCACCCATGCTGCGGTGAGGAAGTTCTGCCCCATCGACTTTGAGAAGCGGAAGCCCTCCTCCGAGAGCAGTTTTTTAATGTCGTTTATATCCGTAAGCTTCATTTTACCGTTTCCTTGCCGTCAATATACAGCTCAAACGCCTGACGTCTGGGGTCATGCCCCTCCTCGGCGCTCACAAGGACATTGCCACGATAGCGGAAGCCGGAGTCCCGGAGCAGCTTCTGCATCGCCTTGTTTTTCCTGTGCGTGTCGGTGCGGATGCAGGTCCTGTCAAAGTCGAGGCAGCAGCGCTTTACGAGCTTCATCATTTCCGAGGCAATACCGCTGCCCCGAAATTCGGCAGCGACCGCCGCACGGTGCAGGACGCAATACGGCTCGCTCCCGCTCCACTTGCCGTCGGTGATCTCGGCATAGCCCGCTTCCTCCCTCACGGAGAGCGTAAAGAAGCCGGCAATGCGCTCACCGTACAGCAGAACAAAGCACTCGCCCCTCGACATATCCGCAAGGAACACGCCCTCGTCGGGATAGCCGCCCTGCCACTGATCCGTTCTGTGCTTTTTAAGACTGTTTCTCGCCTGACGGACGATGAGCATAATAGCGTCCAAGTCGTCGGGCGTCGCCCTTCGCACGCTCACGGGTTCGGTGAGCTTCATGCGCTTTGCGTCCTTCTCTATCTCGGCGATGAGCTTTTCGTCGAGTGCGTCGGGCGTCAGACGCTCGAACATATCGGGGCGCTTTTCCATCGTCCGTTTAAGGCTCATTTTCCGCCTCCAGCGCTCGACCTCGGCATGGTTGCCGCACAGCAGGACATCCGGCACGCTCCTGCCCTCCCACGTCTCCGGGCGGGTGTACTGCGGGTACTCCAAGACCCCGCTCCAGTGGCTTTCGCCGGTGAAGCACTCCTCGTCGGACAGCACGCCCGGCACGAGGCGGCACACGGAGTCCGCCACCGCCATTGCTGCGATCTCGCCCCCGGTCAGCACAAAGTCGCCGATGGAGATCTCCTCATCGACGCAGGCTTCGATAAAGCGCTCGTCAACGCCCTCGTAGTGACCGCACACCAAAACAAGGTGATCGTAATCACGTTTAAGACGCTTCGCCGTCTCCTGAGTATATGGCGCACCCTGCGGCGTCATGTAAATAACACGGCTTTTTCTTTCTCCGGCACGGCTTTTTATGTCCTCAAGGCAGCTTTTGAGGGGCTGCGCCATCATAACGCAGCCCCTGCCGCCGCCATAGGGGTAATCGTCCACCTGACATTGCTTATTGTCGGTGAAATCCCTTATCTGTATGCAGTTTATTTCGATGATACCCTTTTTTGCCGCTCTGCCGAGTATGCTCTCGTGCAGCATGGCGTTCATTCGGTCGGGAAAAAGGGTCATTATATCTATACGCATGGCTCACATTCCTTCGATAAGGCGCACGGTGATAACGCCGTTTTCCGCATCCGTTTCAAGCACAAACTCCGGCACTGCGGGTATCATATGCTCGCTCTCGCCGGAAACGACGTATATGAGCGAGGCGGGCGTCTCCAAAATGTCCTTCAAAACTCCGACGTCGGCGCCGTCCTCGGTCACGACCTTCGCCCCCATGATATCCTGCAAAAAGTAGCCGCCCTTGGGAAGACGAGCATCGCTGCGGCTTATGCACACGGTCTTGTTTTTAAGGCACATTGCGGCGTTTATATCGTCCGTGCCGTCGAGCTTCACTATGGCAAAGCCCTTGTGCGGACGGGCGGACACGGGCTTTACCGCCTCGCCGTCGATATACAGGGTCTTAAAGGTGCAGAAATACTCCGGACTGTCGAGCCAAACGTCTATCTTCACCTCGCCCCGCACCCCGTGGGTGTTGACGATCTTTCCCGCTTCGATGTACTGCCGCTGTTCCATAAGCAAACCTCCGTAACATATCGGAGTATATTTTACCATGTTTCCGTCCGATTAACAAGCAATAAAAACAAAAACGGATGCATTTAATCACTTGCATCCGTTAATCTCCGTCGGGTGTGAATTTCATTACATCCCTTATGTCTCGGTAAATATGAGGAGGATAAACTATGAGTAAATGCGGACTATGCGGGAAAGAATTAGGCGGAAAAGAGGATATGTTCGGAAGCTTCGGGCTTATCCCGCCTTCGGTCACCTCGTCTGCGACGTAAAGTACATAAAAGACGAGCTTTCAAAGAAAAAGTAAACCTCATAACGAAAAAATCCCGAACGCAATGCGTTCGGGATTTTTAGGTTCAGTCCATTATATCGACCGAGACCTTTTTGCCCTTTCTCTGAGCAACAGCCCGCATGAGTATACGAATCTCTTTTACGATTCTGCCCTGCCGGCCAATGACCTTGCCCATGTCACCGTCGGCGACACGCACTTCAAATACGGTCTCGCCGCCGGAGAGGCGCTCGGTCACAGAGACCTGGTCGGGATGATCGACAAGGCTCTGCACAATATAGGTCAATAGTTCTTTCATGCCGGTAGTATCTCCTTATTAGGCCTCTGCCTTCTTGAGCAGTCCGCGCACGGTATCGGTGGGCTGTGCGCCGTTTGCTACCCAGTACTTTGCACGGTCCATGTCAACCTTGATCTTTGCTGCACCCTCTGCCATGGGATCGTAAGTGCCTATCTCCTCGATAAAGCGACCGTCACGGGGAGCACGGGAATCAGCAACGACAATGCGGTAATAGGGAGCCTTCTTTGCGCCCATTCTGCGAAGTCTGATCTTAACCATTTATGTTTCACCTCCATTTTTTATCTTAGAAAACGCATCGGTCTCCCGACACGGTTACAAGCGCTCTGAGCCGATCGGCTGCGGCGCAGGTAAGCATAGTTTAAAACAGTCCGCCCAGACCGCCGAAGCCCTTGCCGCCGCCTGTGCCGAGCTTGCGCTGAAGCTTCTTGAGATTCTTTCCGCTCATCTGCTTCATCATCTGCTGCATTGCGTCAAACTGCTTTAAGAGCCTGTTTATGTCTACGACGCTCGTACCCGATCCTGCGGCTATGCGCTTTTTGCGGCTTGAGTTGAGCATCTGCGGATTGTCCCTTTCGGACGGGGTCATGGAAAGGATGATGGCTTCGGTGCGGGCAAGGCTCTTTTCGTCCACCTTTGCACCCTTGAGCGCCTTTGCGTCCATGCCGGGGATCATCCCCGCAAGATCGTTTAGGTCGCCCATCCCGCGCAGGGAACGCATCTGCTCCATGTAATCCTGAAGCGTGAAGCGGTTCGCCTTCATCTTTTCGGCAAGCTCAAGCGCCTTCTTCTCGTCAAAGCTCTGCTCCGCCTTTTCGATAAGCGTCAGCATATCGCCCATGCCGAGTATTCTCGACGCCATACGGTCGGGGTAAAACGGCTCTATCTGATCGAGCTTTTCGCCCACGCCGATGAACTTTATCGGCTTGCCCGTGCTTGCTTTTATGGACAGCGCCGCACCGCCTCGTGCGTCGCCGTCAAGCTTTGTGAGCATGACGCCGGTGACGCCGAGTGCGTCGTTAAACGCATTTGCGGCGTTGACCGCATCCTGTCCGGTCATCGCATCGACGACCAGCATGATCTCCGACGGCTCGACCTCATCACGGATGTTCCTCAGCTCCTGCATAAGCTCCTCATCGATGTGGAGTCTGCCGGCGGTGTCGAGGAAAACGAGGTCGTTGCCGTGCTTCTTGGCGTATTCTATCGCAGCCTTGGCAATATCGACGGGGTTCTGCGTTCCCATCTGGAACACGGGTATGTCGAGCTGCTTGCCTACGGTTTCGAGCTGCTTTATGGCGGCGGGACGGTAAATGTCACAGGCGACGAGCAGAGGACGCTTGCCCTGCTTGCGCATCAGCGCCGCAAGCTTTGCGCCGTTTGTGGTCTTACCTGCGCCCTGAAGTCCCACGAGCATAACTACGCTCGGCGACTTGCTGCCTATCGTAAGGCGCTGATTTTCGCTGCCCATGAGCCGCACAAGCTCTTCGTTTACGATCTTGATGACCTGCTGTGCCGGAGACAGCGCCTCAAGCACGTCTGCGCCGCTGGCACGCTCGGTAACGCTCTTTGTGAAGTCCTTTACGACCTTGAAGCTGACGTCTGCCTCCAAAAGCGCCATGCGCACTTCCTTCATGGCTTCCTTGACGTCCGACTGGGTAAGTCTGCCCTTGCCTCTGAGTTTCTTAAAGGCAGCGGACAGCTTGTCTGACAGTGATTCAAATGCCATATCGTTGCCTCCTAAAATCTGAGTTTGCGGAGCTTGTCGCTCACCGAGGCGTCAAGTGCGCCCTTGTCGGAAAGCTCCCGCTCCAGCTCGTCTATCAAAGCGTTGCGCTCGTTAAAGCGCTTTATGAGTCCCGTTTTGTCCTCAACGGACTGCATCGCAGCCTCGGCACGGCGGATGATGTCCCACACGCCCTGTCTTGAGATACCGCTCTGCTCCGCTATCTCGCCGAGGGAAAGGTCCTCATTATAATGAAGGTCGTAATACTCCTTCTGCTTTTCCGTAAGCAGCTCCCCGTAGAAATCGAACAGCATTGTGTTATTGACAAGACCGTCCTCCACGGCGCAGACCTCCTGTAAAGCTTTTTGACTTTACAGAGTATACTCCCTCATTCTCACGCTGTCAAGTATTTTCGGTTGTCATCCGTATTTTTATTTTCGCTCGCATTTTCTGTCTGCATAAGCGCCGTTTTTTGCGGCAAAACTGTTAATTACTGCGGTGCTTTACCGCTTTTTACATTAACGGAGGTCAAAACGCATGATCCCAAACGAACAGTACACCGAAACCGAAAGGCTTTATGAGCTGGGAGCGCAGACGGCAAGGCTTTTCCGTCCGAGCGGTGAGCTAAGCTCAAAGCGCATACGCTCGGAGCTTGACGAGGCGATGAAAGGCGTCGCCACGGCTCACGACACCGTGCGGCGGCGCTTCGGCAGAGCTGCCTCGGTGCCTGCCGCCTGCGAGTGGCTGCTTGACAACCGCTACGTCGCAGTGCGTGAGGAAAAGTGCGTAAAACGGGCGTTTTCCGGCAAGGAAAAGCTCCGAAGCTGCGACGACGGCGCAATGCTGCTTCTGCTGTGCCGCAGACTCGTCTCGGCAGGTGCGGGCAAGGTGACGCCGGAGCGATGCGCCGAGTTTCTCCGTGGCTTCCAGAGCGTGACGGTACTCACCGGGCAGGAGCTTCGGCTCTTCCCCGATGCGCTTCGTCATGCGCTTTTGCTGCGGCTCTCGGCAGTCTGCACCGCACTTCTCGGCAGCAGCGAACCCGATGAGTTTTCAAGCGAGATCGCAGCGGTATTCGGCTCGCTGAACACCGTCTCCGGCTCCGATATGCGGGCGCTGTGCGAGAGCGTCGATCTCACGGAGCAGACCCTTTCAAAGGACCCCGCCGGGGTGTATCGCCGCATGGACGAGAAAAGCCGGAGCTATTACAGGGAGCGTCTGCACAGGCTTGCAAAGTCCTCAGGCGTCGGTGAATACGAGCTTGCGCAGCGGCTCATTTCCGAGGCAAAGGAGCGAAATGAACACATCGGCGTTTTGCTTTTTGCGGACAAAAGACCTCGCAGCGGCGCACTGTACATCACCGCAAACGTCGTGGCAACGCTGTTTCTCGCCGTGCTTTGCGGCTTTTTGGCGCACAGTGCGGCGGCGGCATTTCTGCTTCTGCTGCCCATATCCGAGCTTACGAAATCGCTTCTCGACCACATCATACTGCTCTGCGTCGAGCCTGCGTTTCTGCCGAGGCTCGATCTTTCCGATGGCGTTCCCGACGAGGGGCGCAGCGTGTGCGTCATCTCCTCGCTGCTGACAAGTCCCGAAAGCGCCGAGGCGCTCGTGCGCAGGCTCGAGGAGATAAGTCTTTCAAACCGAAGCTGCGGCAAAAACCTCAGCTTCGGCATCCTTGCCGACCTGCGTGAAGCCGGAAGCGCCGTCACCGATGCCGACGCCGCCATCCTCTCTGCGGCGGCGGAGCGCATAAGCGCCCTCAATGAAAAATACTGCGGCGGCTTTTTCCTGTTTACCCGTCCCCGCAGGGAGACGCCGGACGGCGGCTTTTCCGGCTTTGAGCGCAAGCGTGGTGCGATCCTTGCGCTGGCACGGCTTCTGTGCGGCGAAAAGACCGATCTCCGTGCGGCGGTCGGCGACCCGGAACGCCTTGCTGACACACATTATATAATCAGTCTCGACGCCGACACCGTCCCCGCTCCAGACTCCCTCTCCGAGCTTATCGGCGCAATGCTGCACCCCCTAAACGCACCCTTACTCGACACCGAGCTTTGCCGCATAAGCTCCGGCTTCGGCATCATTCACCCCCGCATCGGCACGGAGCTTAAAAGCGTCTACACAAACGATTTTGCCCGCATCTTCGCAGGCGTGGGCGGTTCGGAGCCGTACTCTGCGCTCTGCGGTGAGGTGTACATGGACCTGTTTTCAAACGGCGGCTTCTGCGGCAAGGGCATAATGGACGCACGGGCGCTGCTGTGCTGCTCGGAGGCGCACATCCCCGACGGCGAGGTGCTTTCGCACGACGCACTCGAGGGCGCTTACCTGCACGGCGCTTACATGAGCGACGTCGAGTTCTGCGACTCGTTCCCGCCGACACCGCTGTCATACTTCCGCCGCAGCCACCGCTGGATACGAGGCGACTGGCAGAACGCACCGTGGATATTCTCACGCACCGCCGGCCTTTCCGACGTCGATCGCTTCCGACTGTTCGACAGCCTGCGGCGCTCGCTCGTTGCGCCGATGATATTCGCTGCGCTCTTCCTCGGTCTGTGCCTCGGCGCACCGGGCATGAGCCTTGCGGCATGGGCGGCGCTCCTTGCACTCGCCTGCGGACTGCTTATCAGCCTCACCGACGCCATCGGCGACCGCCGACGCAGGACACGCTATCACAGCTCGCTGCTCTACGGCGTCGGGCTTGCGCTGCTGCGCACCTTTATACGGCTTTGGCTTCTGCCGTATGAAGCCTTTGTGTCGCTGAGCGCAATTCTGACCTCGCTCTGGCGTATGCTCATTTCCGGCAAAAAGCTTCTGCAATGGGAGACCGCCGCACAGAGCGCAGGAAAGAAAAGCTCTCCCCTGTCCTGCTTTGCAAGTATGTGGTTTTCAGTCGCTGCGGGGCTTGCGCTGATACTCATATCGGACGGCATTTTCGCCAAGGCCGCAGGGCTTATGTGGATGCTCTCGCCCCTTTGCGTTTACGCTCTGTCGCTGCCCGCAAGAAGCGCCGCCCGCATTTCGGACAAGGATAAAAAGTACCTCCTCGGTCTTTCCAAGGAAATTTGGTCATACTTCAAAACCTTCTGCACGGCGGAGGACAACTTCCTGCCGCCGGACAATTACCAGGAGCAGCCGCCCGTCGGCCTTGCGCACCGCACCTCGCCGACGAACATTGGGCTTGCGCTATGCTCCGCTCTGTGCGCATCCGACCTCGGCATCGACGGCGGTCGGGGCATCGAGCTTATCGTGAATATGCTTGGAACGCTTGAGCGTATGCCGAAGTACGGCAGTCATTTTTACAACTGGTACGACACCCGCACCCTGCGTCCGCTGTCCCCGAAGTACGTCTCCGCCGTCGATTGCGGAAACCTTTTCGCCTGCCTGCTTGCGGTGAAAAACGGACTGTGCGAGCATCGCTTTTTCGACGCCGCAAAGCGTGTCGAGGCGCTCATGCGTCCCATGGATTTCTCCGTTTTCTACGACCCCGTACGCAGGCTCATGCGCATCGGCATCGACGCCGCAAGCGATCTGCCGTCGCCGGGGCATTACGACCTCATGGCAAGCGAAGCACGCCTGACCTCGTATATCGCCGTCGCAAAGGGCGACGTACCCAAAAAGCACTGGGAGAGTCTGAGCCGTGCCATGCAGAGCTACCGTGGCTACACAGGCATGGCGAGCTGGACGGGTACGATGTTTGAGTATCTCATGCCGGAGCTGTTTCTGCCCCTGTTTGAGAACAGTCTCCTGTACGAGACCGCAAAATACTGCGTTTTCGTGCAGAAGCACCGCCGCAGTCCGAACGGGCTTTGGGGCATATCCGAAAGCGCCTTCTTCTCGCTCGACCCCGCTCTGAACTACCGCTACAAGGCGCACGGATGCAAGCACCTTGCGCTCAAACGCGGGCAGGAGCGTGAGCTTGTCATCTCCCCCTACTCCGCATTTTTGGCTCTCGGCGTAGAACCGACGGCGGCGGTGCGGGACCTTCGGCTCATGCAGCGGCGCAATCTTAAAGGTCGCTTCGGCTTTATCGAGGCGCTCGACTTCACGCCCTCACGCTGCCGCAGCGAATCGGGCGAGCGTGTCGCCTGCTATATGGCGCACCACCTCGGCATGAGCCTTATAGCTGCCGCAAACCTCATTTCGGACGACATCGTCGTTCGACGCACCATGCAGGAGCCGTATATGGCGGCATACAGCTCGCTTTTAAAGGAGAAGCTGCCCATTGAGCCGCAGGTGCTGGAGCTTAACACTCGTGAGTCGGAGGAGCCTCACGCCGAAAAGCCCCGTCGCTACAAGCTCAGAGGCGAGGAAACGGACTTCTATTCTCCGCACTGCTGTCTGCTTACAAACGGGGCTTATAATATTATGTTAACCGAAAGCGGCATCTCCTCCGCCGCATGCCGCAGCATACAAATATATACCACGCCCGCAAAGCCGCTCGGCGAGGGTCACGGGCTTGAGATCATGCTGCGCTACAAAAACAAAGAGCTGTCGCTTCTGCCGGAGCCGAACCGTGAATACGGCGCAATGCTTTGGGAACTCGGCGAAAGCTCGTGCAGCTACGGCATAGTCACCGACGCCCTTCGCTGCCGCTGCTCCGCTGCGCTCTCTGGCACGAGAAACGGCGAGATGCGCTTTGTGGAGCTTCAGGCGAAGGAGGATCTCGGCAAGCTCGAGCTTGAGCTTTCCTTTGAGCCGGTGCTTGCAATGTATCAGGATTATGTTAACCACCCCGCCTATTGGCGGCTTGGCATTCTTGCCGAGGAGGAGGGCGGCTGTCTAATGCTCAGACGGCTTCCGAGGGGCGCCGTCGGCGAGCTTTGGCTGTGCATAAGCTGCAACCGGACGGTGCGCTTTTCCGCCGATCGGCACAGCGGCACGGGTGCGCTCTCCTCCCCGCTCGTTCGGGTGCGGCACAGCGGCGTGCTGCGTTCGGGTCAGCGGCTGTCAATGCGCTTTTGCATCTGCCTTGCCGACACGAAGGAGAGCGCCTTCGAGGGCGCACAGCATATGCTTGCGACGGGTCCCTCCGAGTACGGCAGCATGGTCTCCGCCTACGCCTCGGTGCTGAAGCTCGGCGAGCGTCAGGTCGCAAAGGCAATGGACGACGTCTTTGCGCTGCATTTCAGACTGCGTGCCGATGCCCCCTTTGACGCAAAGGAGCGCCTGTGGCAGTACGGTATTTCCGGCGATCTGCCCATCATCCTCTGCCCCATGGGAAAGGAGCGGCACGAGGTGAGCGAGCTTGTGCGGCGCTTCTGCCTGCTGCTGAGCTGCGGTATGCAGGCGGAGCTGGTGTTTATAAGCGACGAGGGCGGCGACTACTACCGTCCCGTTTACAGTGCGGTCAGGGACACCCTCGGCGTAAACGGTCTCGATGCGCTTTTGGGTTCTCCGGGCGGCATACGCATACTGCCTCCCGCCGCCGAGGACGACATCCGCTCTTGTGCCTGCATCGTCGTGGGCGAAGAACGGCAACTGCGGGAAAGCGGCAGAGAGTATCTGCTCGCACCGAAGTGCAGCCGAAGCTCAAGCGCCGTTCCCGAATACGGCTACGCCGAGGACGGGGCTTTCACGTTTTATGTAAACCAAGCTCTCCCGCCGAGAGCATGGACGCATATGCTCACAAACGGTCACTTCGGCTATATCGCCGCCGACAACGGCTGCGGCAATATGTGGTATGAAAACGCAAGAGAAATGCGCATAAGTCCGTGGCTGTGCGACCCCTTGGGCAGGCATCCCGTCGAAACGCTCGAATACCTTTGCGACGGTAAGCGCATCAGCTTTTTTGCCGCCGAGGACGGCATCCCCTGCCGCATAAGCTACGGCGCAGGCTTTGCACGCTGGGAAAAGGCGGCATCGGACTTCGGGCTGCGCTGTACGGCATTCGTGCCGCCGGAGCTTGACGCAAGGGTCATCATCGCCGAGCTTTGCGGCAGAGACTACGGCAGCATCGCATGGACCTGTGAGCTTCAGCTCGGCTCCGATTACGGCGACAAAAGCGCCGTGTCAACAAGTTATGTAAACTCAGTGTTCCGTGCCGAAAGTCCCCGTTCGCCCTACCCCGTGCGCTTTATCGCAAGCGCATCGAGAGGCTCCGAGCGGCACAGGCTCGACCTCGGCTCCCTGCAATGCAGCACCGAGGACGGGAGCGTGCACTCCCTCGCTCCGGTGTTCTCGGCGGTCTACCCTGCAGCAGGTGCGCTCGTCATCGTCTGCGGCTGCTGCTCCGAGGAGGAACTGCTTGCGTTATGTAAACCCGACGCCGCTTTCAAGGCACTTGAGGATTGCCGCAGACACTGGAGCGAGCTGCTGTCCGTGTTCCGCATGGAAAGCGGAAATAATCCGCTCGACCGCTATATGAACGGCTGGGGACTTTATCAGACCTACGCCTGCCGAATGCTCGGACGCTGCTCCATCTATCAGAGCGGCGGTGCAATCGGCTTTAGAGATCAGCTTCAGGATGCTGTAAATCTCATATTTTTTGACCCGGAGATCGCCAAAAAGCAGATACTCCTCTCCTGCTCGCATCAGTACCTTGAGGGCGACGTCATGCACTGGTGGCACTCTCTGCCCGACGGCGACAAGGGCGTCCGCACACGCTGCTCCGACGATCTTCTGTGGCTCGTTTGGGCGCTGTGCGAGTACGTCGAAAAGACGGGCGACGTTTCGATCTGCGACAGCGTTGTAAGTTATGTAAACTCGTCTCCGCTCGACGCCGCCGAGTCCGACCGCTACGAGCATCCCTCCGAAAGCGGGGTCTCGGAGAGCGTTCTCCTGCACGCCGAGCGTGCCGTAAAGTGCGTTTTGAGCCGTGGCAGAGGTCTGCACGGACTGCTGCTTTTCGGCAGCGGCGACTGGAACGACGGTATGAATTCTGTGGACGGCGAAAGCGTTTGGCTGAGCTGGTTTTTTGCTCACACCGTGCGCCGATTCTCCGATCTGCTTATGATGTTATGTAAACTCGAACCCGACCGCTACCGTGCGCTCGCCTCGGAGCTTGGCTCCGCTGCGGAGGAGGCGTGGGACGGCGGCTGGTACCTCCGTGGCTACTGGCCGGACGGCAGCCCGCTCGGCGGCAAAAGCGCCGACTGCTGCCGCATCGACTCCGTGTGTCAGAGCTGGGCTGCATTCTGTGCCGATGCCTCGAACAGCCGCACCGACCTTGCGCTCGATAACGCCGTCGAAGCGCTCTACGACCGCAAGGCGCGCATCGTGAAGCTCTTCACCCCGCCCTTCCTCGACTGCGAAAAGGACCCCGGCTATATCGCCTCCTACGGTCCCGGCTTCCGTGAAAACGGCGGTCAGTACACCCATGCGGCGATCTGGCTTGCCTCCGCCTGCCTTAAACGTGGGCGCATAGACGACGGCGTGTCGATTCTTCTCGACCTGCTGCCGGAAAACCACGACCTCTCGGTCTACGAGGCGGAACCCTTTGTCATCGCCGCCGACGTCTACTCCTGCCCCGGTCACGAGGGCGAGGCGGGCTGGACATGGTACACCGGCTCTGCGGGCTGGTATCTGCGGGTGGTGCTTGAGGACCTCCTCGGTTTGCAGCTTTGGGCGGGCAAGCTCTATGTGCGTCCGAGGCTGCCGGACACCTTCCGTCCCGTGCGGATACGCTGGCACGGCAGAGAGATAGTCATAGATCAGGAAGAAATTCTGCTTGACGGCGAAAAATATGACGGAAAGGGTATACCATATTAAAAAGTGTTGTGGTATAATGTATTATTAAAATTCCAAGGAGGCTTTTGCCATGGAGAGCGTCAGAAAAGAGATACTTCCCGGCGTGTGGCTCACGGCTCTGAGATCCGACAAGTTTAAGACCGCCTGTCTGAGCGTCAGTCTGCTCACTCAGCACAACAGGGAGAACGCCGCTTTGAATGCGCTCATCCCCTTTGTGCTGTCTCGAGGCACGAGCCGCCACCCCGATATGCAGGCTATCGCCAACGAGCTTGACGGGCTTTACGGCAGCTGCATCGAACCCGTCGTGCGGCGCATAGGCGAGATCCAGTGCATCGGCTTTTACGCAAGCTTTCCCGACGGGCGCTACCTGCCCGGTGGCGCCGACGTGCTGCAAAGCGTTGCAGCCTTAATGGGCGAGCTTCTTTTGTACCCGAACACGAAGGGCGGACTTCTGCTTCCCGACTACGTCGAGAGCGAAAAGGACAAGCTCCTTGAGATAATCCGCAGCAGAGTCAACGAAAAACGCAGCTACGCCATGATGCGGCTTTTGGAGGAGATGTGCTGCTACGAGGACTTTGCCGTTCCCCGCTTCGGACTTGAAGCGAGCGCCGAGGGGATATATTACCGCCGCCTCACAAAGCATTACCGCAATCTGCTCCTGACCTCCCCCGTCGAGCTGTTTTACTGCGGCAGCGCAGACTTTGACAGTCTTGAAACTGCGCTGACCGACGCTCTGTGTACCATGCCGAGGGGCGAGATAGACTA
>SAMEA3663186__coassemble_117_pt1 | contig 14849 bp, 18 predicted proteins | sample SAMEA3663186__metabat2_low_PE_012 | metagenome-assembled genome bin SAMEA3663186 (sample SAMEA3663186) | pig gut metagenome | biome: pig gut; feature: pig-associated habitat; material: faeces | place: Denmark | collected 2012
GTCTGACCGCCGATGAGATGTATGAAAAGATCGGTATGCCCGGCAAGGGCTACACCATCGAGACCGGCAAGAGAATAGCAAAGCGTCTCGAGGAGCTGGGCGTTGACGCAATAAATGTCACCTCCGCCTGCTACGACGTGTATAACTACTGGCTTGAGCCGACCTCGTTCGAGCCGGGCTGGAGAAAATACCTGTGCCGTGAGATAAAGAGCGTCGTTAGCATCCCCGTCGGCGGCGCAAACGTCATCCGCACCCCGCAGCAGGCGGAGCGTCAGCTCGCAGACGGCGATCAGGACTTCATCGGCTCTGCGAGGACCTTCATCTGCGACCCGCACTGGGTCAGAAAAGCCGAGGAGGGCAGGGAAAACGAGATACGCCGCTGCATAGGCTGCCTTAATTGCATCCGTTCGTTTATGACGAACGCCTGCATCGGCGAACCCGGCGAGTGCGCCCTCAACGTCGGCATGGGCAAAGAAGCCGAGTATTTTAATATGCCGCAGATCGGAGAAGGAAGGAAGATAGTCGTCGTCGGAGCGGGTCCTGCGGGGCTTACCGCAGCACAGACCCTTGCGATGCGGGGCTTTGACGTCACGGTGCTTGAGAAGGGCGAAAAGCCCGGCGGACAGGTGATAACCGCCGCCGCCTGCCACCTCAAGGATAAGCTCTACTGGTCTATTGAGGACCTCTGCGTCAACGCAAAAAAGGCGGGGGCGGAGATACTTCTCGGCGTCGAGGCGACCGCCGAGACGGTCAAGGCGTATAAGCCTTACGCCGTCGTTGTGGCGACGGGCGGCGTTCCGCTGCGTCCGGCATCCATCCCCGGCATCGACGGCGAAAACGTCGTGCTTGCGACCGAGATCATTATGGGCGAGAAGAGCTTCAAGAACAAAGACGTCGTTGTCGTCGGATCCGGCATCACGGGGCTTGAGGTCACGGAGTTTTTAAACGACGCCGGCTGCCGTGTGACCGTCATCGAGATGGCGCAGGAGGTCGCACCGGGCGCATGGTTCCAGCTCGTTGACGACGAGATGGAGCGCATAAAGCCCTTCGGCACCGAGTTTAGAACCGGCACGAAGCTCGTTGCGATAGAAAACGGCGGCGTGACCGTCGAGAACGTCGCCACGGGCGAGCGCAGCAGCATTCCGGCGGAGGGCGTTGTGCTGTCCCTCGGCGTCCGCCCGCTGGACGGTCTGGTGAAGGAGCTTGCCGCAGCCGGGGTCGAGCGCATCGTCAAGGTCGGCGACGCAAAGCGCAGCGGCACGATAGCCGACGCCGCCCACAGCGCATACGACACCGTGCTTAAAATAAAGTAAGGAGAGGGAAACGCAATGATCGAAAATAAAAATATCGTACTTACGGGAGCGTCCAGCGGCATAGGACTTGAGGTGCTCAAGCTCCTGCAAAAGGGCTGCGGCAACAGGATACTTGCCGTGTCCCGCACCGCAAGCGAAAAGCTTTTCGACTTCGGCGAAAACGTCATCACCTTCGACGCAGACCTCTCGACCAAGGAGGGCATCGACTCCGTTTTTGCCAAGGCGGAGGAGCTGTTTGACAAGATAGACATTTACTACAACAATGCGGGCTTCCCCTACTACGAGCTTTACGACTACGAGGATTGGGACCGCCTAAAGGCGATATTCGACACGAACACACTCTCTCCGGCGTACACATATGTGAAGTATATGCACCACCTGAAGGGTCGTCCCGGTCACCTCTGCTACACCGTCTCGGCGATCGGCACCATGGCGATGCCGGGCTATGCTCTGTACTCGGCGTCGAAGTTCGGACTTCAGGGCTTCCAGGAGGGCATACGGCTTGAGATGCCGTCGAATATGAAGCTCACCTGCCTGTACCCGGTTGCGACCGACACCAACTTTTTCAAGGTCGCAGCGGACGGAGTGCAGTTTGAAAAGCCCTTCCCCGTGCAGCGCCCCACGGTCGTTGCGATGAAGATGGTGAAGGGCATGGAAAAGGGCAAAAAGAAGGTCTCGCCCTGCCCGCTGTTTGCGGTCGGCAAGGTGCTTATGACGATATGCCCGCCCGTGCGCACGGTGTATTGGAAGCTTGAGCAGGCAAAGCTCCGCCGCTTCGTCGCAAAGCTCAACCGCCTCCAGACGGAGAATTCGGCAAAGGAAGAAGCTGCCGTGTAAGGCGGCAAACGCAAAGAAGTCACGACATTCGTCGTGACTTCTTTGCGCTTAAAGTCGGCACCGATCCGCCTCCCGGCGGAGTAAAGCGACCGCCGCACTCATGCCTCCCTCAGTCAGAGGGGGCCATGAGGTTGTGAATACCTTGCTGCGATGCGAGGGTGACGGGGTTTCGTTGACCGCAGGGATCTGAGAGCAAAGCAAAAAGCCCCGCCGAGAGGCGAAGCTTTTTGCCGGAAAATAAAGATAAAGAAAAACAGAAAGAAAGAAATCTACACAACTATGGTTAGTTAATTAACTAACGGAATTTATAATAGCACCGGTTTCCGGTTTTGTAAAGGGCTTTTTAAAAATTTCTTCGCCGAACAAAAGCGCCTTACGCCAAAACCGCCGCAGCGTCCGACGACGGAGACGCAACGGTGGCGACAAAAAACACGGACGGTCACGGCACGGAAATTTGTACGGACCATACAGTCCGCCGATTGACTTTTGGCGGCGCTGTGTTATAATCCGACTGAAATATGTTTCCCAAGGAGGAAGCCTATGAACATTTTGATCGTCGGCGCAGGCGGAGTAGGTTTTACGCTTGCGGAGCGCCTTACGGCGGACGGGCATCAGGTGACGCTCGTGGACACTGACCAAAGACGCATAGACCATTGCCTTGACAGGCTTGACGTTCAGGCGCTGCTCGGCAACGGAGTCAGCCACAAAATGCTTGAGGAGGCGGGCGCCCGGACCGCAGACCTTGTCCTTGCGGTCACGTCCGAGGACGAGCTGAATATGCTCTGCTGTCTCGTCGCCAAGCGCGGCTTCGGCTGCCGCACGATAGCGAGAGTGCGCAATCCGCTTTACTTTGCGGAGCTTGCCACGATAAAGGACGACCTCGGACTGTCGCTTGCGATAAACCCGAGCTTGCCACCGCAAACGAGATATTCGACCTCATCCGCATACCTGCGGCGGTCACGGCGGAGAGCTTTGCAAAGGGGCGTGTGAACCTCATACAGCTCCGCATCCCGGACGGCTCGCTGCTTGACGGAATGAGCCTTGTCGACTTCTCCGAAAAGCTCAGCCGCAGCACTCTTGTCTGCATCGTGGAGCCGAGAGACAAGGGCGAGCCGTTTATACCGAACGGCGCAACGGTGCTTCACTCCGGCGACTCCATCCACATCATGACGCCGCCGGAGGAGCTGAATGTGCTTCTGCGGCGCATCGGCTACCCGGTAAGGCACACCGGCAAGGTGATGATCGCCGGTGGCGGGCGCATAGGGTTCTACCTTGCGGACAGGCTGCAAAAAAACCGCAGCAAGGTCAAGATAATCGAAAAGGACCCGAAGCTCTGCGCAGAGCTGAGCGAGCAGCTCCCGAATGCGGAGATCATCTGCGGCGACGCCATCGACCGCCGCCTGCTCAGCGAGGAGGGGCTTTGCTCGGAGGACGTGTTCGTGTCGCTGACCGACATGGACGAGGAGAACATCCTGCTTTCGCTTTACGCAAACAAGGTGTCGAGAGCGAGGGAGATCACCATGGTCAGCACCCTCGGCTTTACCGAGCTTACGGAGGAGCTGCCCCTCGGCAGCATCGTAAACCCCAAGGAGATCACCGCAAACTACATTCTCAGCTACGTTCGAGAGCTTAACAACACCTGCAACGGTACGAACATTGAGTCGCTGTACTATCTGTGCGACAGGCGCATCGAGGCGCTGGAGTTTTACATCAAAGCGGAGTCGGAACTGACTGCGGCGCCGCTTTCCCGTCTTGAGCTGCGGAAGGGCATTCTGATCTGCTGCATATACCGTGACGGCAAAGTAATCATTCCCTCCGGCTCCGACCGCATATGTCCGGGCGACAGCATCGTGGTCGTAAGCCCGGCGTCGAGCCTTCGCTCCGCACGGGATCTGCTGAGGTAACGGAAATGAACTACAGCATTGTGAGATATTTCGTGGGCTGGGTGCTGCTGGCGGTCGGTGCATTTATGCTCATACCGACGGCGCTGGCGTTGATTTCGGGCGACGGCGTCGGCACGGCGTTTGCTCTGTCGGCGAGCTTGGCGCTTGCGGCGGGGCTTGTGTCCTGCTGCGTAAAGCCGCACGACAGGTCGATGTACTCGAAAGAGGGCTTTGCCGCCGTCTCCCTCGGCTGGATCGCAATGAGCCTTGTCGGAGCGCTTCCGCTTTGGATATCGGGCTTTACGCCGAGCTTCACCGACGCTCTGTTTGAGGTCATATCCGGCTTTACCACGACCGGCGCAAGCATACTGACCGACGTTGAGGCGCTGCCGCCGAGCCTGCTCTTGTGGCGCAGCCTTACACATTGGATAGGCGGCATGGGCGTGCTGATGTTTCTGCTTGCGATCCTCCCGGCGGCGGGAGGCGACAACCTGATGCTGATGAAGGCGGAAAGCCCCGGACCGTCGGTCGGAAAGCTTGTTCCGAGGCTCAGGAAGACCGCCGTGTATCTGTACGGGATCTACCTCGTTCTGACCGTTTTGGAGATAATCCTGCTGCTGCTCGGCAACATGAGCCTGCTCGATGCGCTGTGCATCGGTCTGGCTACGGCCGGAACCGGCGGCTTCGGCGTGCAAAGCGACAGCCTTGCAAGCAGCTCGACCTACATTCAGGTCGTCGTGACCGCGTTCATGTTCATATTCGGCGTGAACTTCAACTTCTACTTTTACCTGATCATACGCCGTGCCAAGGCCGCTTTCGGAATGGAGGAGGTGCGCTGGTACCTCGTGATATTTGCCGCCGCAGTGCTGCTTGTGACGGGCTGCCTGTACGCCGACGGCGTTTACGGCAGCGTTCTGCTGTGCTTAAAGTACGCCGCCTTCCAGTGTGCCTCGGTGATGACCACGACCGGCTTTGCGAGTGCGGATTTCAACCTGTGGCCGATGTTTTCAAAGGCGGTACTGCTGCTGCTCATGTTCGTCGGCGGCTGCGCCGGCTCGACTGCGGGCGGCGTCAAGGTCTCCCGCATAATCATGTATGTGAAGTCGTTCGGAAGGGAGCTTTCGCAGATGCTGCACCCCCGCCGGGTGAAGCTCGTGACGATGGACGGCAAGGCGATGGAGCCTGCCGTTATGAATACGGCGTTTTCGTTTCTCGTCGCCTACTGCCTCGTGTTCGGACTGTCGCTGCTTGCCGTCGCCGTAGACGGGCGGGGCTTCACCACGAGCTTTACCGCCGTTTTGGCCTGTCTGAACAACGTGGGTCCGGGCCTTGGCGAGGTGGGTCCGATGGGCAGCTTTGCAATGCTTTCGCCCTTTACAAAATATGTGCTTATGTTTGATATGCTTGCCGGAAGGCTTGAGCTTTTCCCGATGCTCCTGCTCTTTGCCCCCGGCACATGGAAGCGATAGGCAGGCTCTGTGCACCAAAAAAGCACCGTTCTATAACGGTGCTTTTTTGCGTCGCCGATTGACTTTGTGCGGCGATTGTTTTATATTAAAATCGTAATAATATCAACTCGGAGGATAATTAACATGGCCTTGACTGCCGAACGCATTGCCGAACTCAACGAGCTTTGCCGCCGCTTCAGGATAGACGTGCTGACCGCCATTCACGGCGCTCAGTCCGGTCACCCCGGCGGCTCCCTTTCTGTCTGCGAGATACTGACCTATCTCTATCAGGAGCATATGAATCTGAGCGCCGAGAACCCCACCGACCCCGACCGTGACCGCCTCGTGCTTTCAAAGGGTCACGCCGCCCCGATGCTGTACCGCAACCTTGCGGAGAAGGGCTTTTTCCCCGTCGAGAGGATGAGCACCCTGCGCCGCATGGGCGGTCTTGCGGGACACCCCAACCTCCACTGCCCCGGCGTAGAAATGCCCGGAGGTCCGCTCGGACAGGGCTTCCCCGCCGCACAGGGCATGGCAATGGCGCTGAAGCTGAACGCCTCCCCCGCAAAGGTCTACGCCATCCTCGGCGACGGTGAGCTGAACGAGGGCGTCATCTGGGAGACCGCAATGAGCGCAGCAAAGTTCAAGCTCGATAACCTCATCGCCGTCGTGGACTACAACAAGGTCCAGCTCGACGGCACGACCGACGAGATAATGCCGCTGGGCGACCTTGCCGCAAAGTGGGAGAGCTTCGGCTGGACGGTGCTTGAGTGCGACGGCCACGACATCGAAGCGCTGGACTTCTGCATAAGCGTCGCAGACGGCGCCGTGGGCGCACCTACGGTCGTCATCGCAAACACCGTAAAGGGCAAGGGCGTCTCCTTCATGGAGGGCAAAAACACCTGGCACGGCAAGGCGATAGACGATGAGAGCTTTAAAATTGCAATGGAAGAGCTGGGAGGTAGTGTAAATGGCTAAGGCGATAAGAGAGGTTTACGGCACCGTGCTTGCGGAGCTTGGAAACGACAACGAGAACATCGTCGTACTCGACGCAGACCTTTCCGGCTCCACGAAAAGCGCCATCTTCGGAAAGGCGCACCCCGACAGATTCTTCAACATGGGCATCGCCGAGCAGAACATGGTCGCCACGGCTGCGGGTATGTCCACCGTCGGCAAAATACCCTTCGTGAACACCTTCACGGTGTTCCTGACCTCGCTCGGTCTCATCTCCGCAAGAGATCAGATCTGCTACGCAAACCTGAACGTCAAGTTCGGCGGAGCCTACTGCGGCATGAGCGACGCTCTCGACGGTGCAAGCCACCATGCGACCGAGGACATCGCCATTATGCGTGCGCTGCCGAATATGCGTGTCATCGTTCCGTCCGACGCAAACTCCACCCGCTGGGCGACGAAGTTTGCCGCCGAGACCTACGGTCCCTTCTACCTGCGTCTGAGCCGTGACGTGTACCCCGACCTCTACGCCGAGGATGCCGGCTTTGAGCTTGGCAAGGGTGCGGTCGTCCGTGAGGGCAGCGATCTTACGGTCATCGCCTGCGGCATCATGGTACACAAGGCGATCGAGGCAGCACGGCTTCTTGAAAAGAAGGGCGTTTCCGTCCGTGTCGTCGATATGTATTCGATAAAGCCCATCGACGCCGAGCTTATCGTGCGCTGCGCCCGTGAGACGGGAGCCATAGTCTGCGCCGAGGAGCATAACATCTTCGGCGGTCTCGGCTCCGCCGTCGCCGAGGTGCTGGCGCACAACGCCTGCGGCGTTCCCACGGAGTTTGTCGGAATACAGGATGTGTTTACGGAGTCCGCTCCCTACGGCGAGCTGCTGCACAAGTACGGACTCGATGCCGAGGCGGTCTGCGCCGCCGCAGAAAAGGTGCTGGCGAGAAAGTGATCCGCCAAGCGGAAACGGAGAGTTTTATGAAAAAATTCTTTTCGCCCGGCAGGACCGAGCTTGCGGGCAATCACACCGACCATCAGAAGGGGCGCATCCTCGCCTCGGCGGTGGACAAGGGACTGCACGCTGCGGTGACGCCGAATTACGAAAATATCGTCAGGATAAAATCCGAGGGCTTCCCCGACATCGAGGTGAAGCTCACGGATCTTGACGTGCATCCGGAGGAGTTCGGCTCCTCCAAGGCGCTGGTTCGGGGCGTCGCCTGTGCGATGTTCGACCTGAGCGCAAGCTTCGGCGGCTTTGACGCCGTCATAAGCAGCACGCTTTCCTCCGGATCGGGACTCAGCTCCTCGGCTGCGTACTCGGTGCTTATCGCAAGGATATTTAACGAGCTGTTCAATAACGGCGAGCTGGAGCCGGTCGCCATCGCAAGAGTGGCGCAGCAGGCGGAGAACCTGCACTTCGGCAAGCCGTGCGGTCTTATGGACCAGCTTGCCTGCGCACTCGGCAGGGCGGTCTACGTCGATTTTCTTACGAACGAGATCGTCCCCGTGAATGCGGACTTCTCCCGCATGGGGCTGACGCTGTGTCTCACCGACACCGGCGGCAGTCACGCCGGGCTTGACACCTCGTATGCACGCATCCCCGCAGATATGCGGCTTGTGGCGAGCTTCTTCGGCAAGGAGCTGCTCGGCGAGGTCGATCCCGAAGAATTCCGCTCCCGCCGTTGGGATACGGCGGACCGTCCCGTGCGACGTGCAAAGCACTTTTTCGACGAGAACGACCGTGTTCCCGCCATGCGTGACGCTCTCATTGCCGGAAACGGCGAGGAGTACATGCGGCTGATGAACGAGTCGGGCAGATCGTCGGAGCGCTACCTCAACAATATCGTCACCAGTGCGACCAACGACCGCAAGCTCGAACGAGGACTTGAGCTGTCCGAAAAGCTGCTGCAGGGCAAGGGGGCATGGCGTGTACATGGCGGCGGCTTTGCCGGCTGCGTGCAGTCGCTCATGCCGACGGATTACTTCCCCGTCTACAAGGCGGAGATGGAAAAGGAATTCGGCGCGGGCAAATGCACCGAGCTGAAGCTGGGTGATAGGCATGACTGAATTTTTCGATAAGCTGTCGAGCATAAAGCTCGGCGACCTCTCCCTCGGAACGCTGCTGTCGGCGCTGATCATATTCATTGTATGCTACATAGCGATACGCTTTTTGAACAAGGCGGCGGGGAAACTCATCGGCAAAAGCCGTATGGAGGCGAGCCTTAAAAGCTTTTTGACCTCCGCAGTCAAGGCGGTGCTGTGGATAATTGCGGCGCTCATCATCGCCGACTCCCTCGGCATCCCGGTGACGAGTCTCGTGGCGCTCATAAGCGTCGTCGGACTTGCGCTGTCGCTGTCCATTCAGGGACTGCTCGGCAACCTGTTTTCCGGCATAACCCTGCTCGTGACGAAGCCCTTCGTCGTCGGCGATTACGTCGAGCTGGGAAGCTGCGCCGGAACGGTGCGCTCCATCGGTCTGTTTTACACCGTGCTGCTCACGCCCGACAACAAGGTCATCAGTGTTCCCAACGGTGACATTACCTCGGCAAAGATAGAAAATTACAGCTCCGAGGAGCTGCGGCGTGTGGATATGAGCTTCGGCGCAGACTACGGCTGCACGACCGAAAGCGTCTTTGCCGCTCTCATCGAGGCGGCACAGTCGGACGATAGGGTCCTGAAAGACCCTGCGCCTTTCGTCGGGATCAGCGCCTACAACGCAAGCGACGTGCAGTATGCCCTGCGTGTGTGGTGCAAGAGCGCCGACTACTGGGGCGTGCATTTTGCGCTCAACGAGCTTGTGCGTCAAAGCTTTGAAAGGCACGGCGTTACCATGAGCTACGAGCATCTTGAGGTGCATATCTCCGAAAAGTGAATAAGATAAACGAAAAAAGCTCCGTCGTTTGACGGAGCTTTTCAGCGCACAAAAAGCCCATGACTTTTTGTGCGCTTCAAAACACGCCACATTTTTTGTGAAAACTCTTTTTCACAAAAAATCTCACTATGCTCGTCAAAAAGCCTGATATCTCAGGCGTTTTTGATGGCTATTTATCCAATTTGAGAGGGACCTTGTCCCCTCAAGCTCCCCTGCTGCGTATTGTGTTTTGGTCTGTTGCCGCTGCTTCTTCTTGGCTCTTTGACAGTTAAAAAAGCTCCGTCGTTTGACGGAGCTTTTTTAACTTATTTGTGTTTTTTGGCTTGCGGTGCAATTACCGGCTTACGCTTTTTCTGCGGCAGGACGACGGGAACGTCATCCCCGATGCCGAAGCAGGTAAAGCCGTCGTTAACGACGGTCGCCGTTCCCTTTGAGGAAACGATCGTCGTCACTTCATCCGAGATGGGAACCGTGAAAAACGACATGGTCTGCCTCCTTTCGCAAAACGGACCTTACACCGAATGGCTTATCAAAGCTGCTTCTGAGCGTTGATCTTGACGCCGGGGCCCATGGTGGAAGCGGTGACGCAGGACTTGATGTACTGGCCCTTTGCCGCTGCGGGCTTTGCCTTGATGATGGCGCCGATGAGAGCCGCATAGTTCTCAAAGAGCTTGTCTGCACCGAAGGAGACCTTGCCGATGGGGCAGTGGATGATGTTGGTCTTGTCCAGACGGTACTCTACCTTACCTGCCTTGGACTCCTTGATCGCCTGAGCGATGTTGGGAGTGACGGTGCCTGCCTTGGGGGAGGGCATGAGTCCCTTAGGACCGAGGACCTTACCGAGACGGCCGACGGTACCCATCATGTCGGGGCTGGCGATAACGGTATCGAACTCGAACCAGTTCTCCTTCTGGATCTTCTCGACGAGATCCATGCCGCCTGCGTAGTCTGCGCCGGCTGCGAGTGCTTCTTCAACACGCTCGGGCTTGCAGAAAACGAGGACACGGACGGTCTTGCCGGTGCCGTTGGGAAGAACGATAGCGCCGCGGACCTGCTGGTCTGCGTGACGTCCGTCAACACCGAGCTTAACGTGCAGCTCGACGGTCTCGTCGAACTTTGCCTTGCTTGCCTTTATAACGAGGCCGAATGCCTCCATGGGATCATAGAGTGCCTGCTTGTCAATGAGCTTTGCGCTCTCTTTATAATTTTTACCTCTAAACAATTTCGTTTCCTCCTAATAATGTGGTTGAGTCGGAATAAATCCTCCCACTTGACGGGATCAGTCGCCTACGACTACGCCCATGGAACGGCAGGTGCCGGCGATCATGCTCATTGCGGACTCGATGTCGGTGCAATTGAGGTCGGGCATCTTCTGCTCTGCGATCTTGCGAAGATCTTCCTTGCTGATGGTTGCGACCTTGTCCCTCTGGGGAACGCCGGATGCGGTGTCGATGCCGCAAGCCTTCTTGATAAGCAGGGCTGCGGGAGGCGTCTTGGTGATGAAGGAGAAGGTACGGTCGGAGTAAACGGTGATGACGACGGGGATCATCATGCCCATGTCGCCCTTGGTACGCTCGTTAAAGTCCTTGGTGAACTGGCCGATGTTAACACCGTACTGACCAAGTGCGGGACCTACGGGGGGTGCCGGGGTTGCCTTGCCGGCGGGAACCTGGAATCTTACATATCCAACTATTTTCTGTGCCATTTCTTAGCACCTCTTTCTTATTATTCTTTGATTTCTTCGACCTGATCCAGCTCGAGATCGACGGGGGTCTCCCTGCCGAACATCGACACGACGACACGGACTCTGTCCTTATCCGGCTCAAGCTCCTCGACAACGCCGAGGAAGCCGGCAAGCGGACCGTCCGTAACCTTGACGGTGTCGCCCACGCCGAAGCCCACGACTATCTCGTGACGCTCGACTCCCAGATCAAGTATTTCCTGCTCCGTGAGAGGAACGGCCTTTCCGCCCGCTCCGACGAAGCCGGTTGCACCGCGGACGTTGTGGATCAAATGCCAGCTGTCGTCGGTCAGCACCATTTTGCAGAGGACGTAGCCGGGGAACACCTTGCGCTCGACGGTCTTTTCGCCGGCGTCGGTTATCTCGGTCACGGTCTCCATGGGAATGTTGACCTCACGGATCAGATCCTGCATCCTGCGGTTTTCGGCGGCCTTCATTATGGCAGCCGCCACTGCGTTTTCATAGCCTGAGTATGTGTGTATCACATACCACTTTGCATCTTCCGCCATAGCCGTTACCCTGCGAGAGTGGTGATGGCCTTGATAAGCGCCGTAGCGGCCTTATCGAAGCCCCAAAGGACAACGGCCGAGAACGCCATAACGACGAGAGCGACGAGGGTGTTGTTAACGACCGTCTTCTTGGTGGGCCACATGACCTTTGTAAGCTCGCTCTTCATTTCACGGAACCATTTTCCTATGCGCTTAAAGAAACCAAGCTTTTTCGTTTCTTTCTTTACGGCGTTGACGTTCTTGGAAGGAGCAACGTTCTTCTTTTCTTCTGCCATTTTGATCGTCCTTTCAGAAACTTACTTGGTTTCGACGTGCTTGGTGTGCTTTCTGCAGAAGGGACAATACTTGCTGCGCTCAAGCTTATCGGAAGTATTCTTCTTATTCTTGACGGTATTGTAGTTTCTCTGCTTGCACTCGTTGCATCTCAACGTGATCTTGACTCTGTTGTCAGCCATACTTTTTCGGCACCTCCTATTTTATTTACCCACGTTACGGCGTGGGCATCTGCCTCCCTGTGTGAGATCGGGGGAACGATTTTCGGCGCAAAAGTGCGCACGAAAAAAGACCTCTCCTCCGACAGGTAATGATAAATATACCATACCGTCGGGCAGAGGTCAAGTGTTTTTCGTTATTTTTTCCGTGTTTTCAATGCTTTGCAGCGTCGCAAAGCGTGTCGATCAGACTGCGAAGGGCTTCCTCGGCGCTTTGCACCATATCCTGCACACGCTGCACGGTGTCGGCGTTCGCCGCCTTAAAAAGCTCGTCTATGCGCTGGATATCGCCGCCCGTTATCATACCGACGCCGACGCTCACGGCGCCGAGCAGCAGCATAATGCCGAACATGATCCCGATGACCTTCCAAACCTTACTCATCGACGGCCACCTCCTTAACGCAAAGCTTCCTTCCGAGCGCCTTGAGACCGACTATAACGCCGGAAACGCCGGATGCGATGCCCCACACTCCGAACCAGAGCAGCAGCAGAGCCACCGCACAGCACACGAGTGCCGCACCTGCGGTGATGAAAATGTCGGCAAAGACCGTCAGCCCCGAAAACGCAAAGACAAAGAGCTTCACGCCGCAGAATGCGGCGGCGGCTGCGGCGGCAATGACGACGGCGCCGATTGCAATGACGAGCGCCACACCGACGATGCCGAGCGGAATTGCGATTATAAGATACAGTATCAGCAGCGGAACGTTTGTCTTGCGCTGCGTTCTGCGCTCCTCGGCGGCTTCCTCCGCATCGCTCAGACCGTACTCCTCAAAGGTCCCATCGACCGGCTCCTCAGCGGGAGCGGGTTCCTCAGTGGGAGCAGGTTCCTCGGTGGGAACGGGTTCCTCGACGGGAGCAGACTCCTCAACGGGCTCAAGCTCCTCGGTGGGTACGGATTCCTCAGCGAGAGCCGGTTTCTCCACGGGAGCAGACTCCTCAACGGGCTCAAGCTCCTCGGTGGGTGCGGATTCCTCAGCGGGAGCCGGTTCCTCCACGGGAGTGGGTTCTTCGAGCGGAGCAGGCTCCTCCACGGGAGTGGGTTCGGATTCGTCGAAGAAAATGGGCTTGTACTCCACGCCCTCCTCCAGCGCTCTCTGACGGCGGAACTCCTCGACGATGTCGGCGTATGTGCCGGTGTAGACCTCAGGCTCTGAGGGCTTCTGCGGGGCCTTGGGCGCTTCGGGAGCTTGCGGCTTTTCGGGCGCCTTGGCTTCGGCAGCGGGCTTTTCGGGCGCATCCTCCTTTGAGTCTGCGGTGACCGCAAGCTTGCGCTCGTCCCTGTTATACGATCTCGATATGCTGACGGCAAGCTTCGTCGGAGAGCCGAACTCCTCCAAAAGGGCGGACTCATCCTCGGCATTGTCAAGCAGCTCGTTATAGTGCTGGATGATCTCGGCTCTGTCCTCCTTGAACATGAAGGTCAGGAGCTTGCTAAGCTCAGCCATATACTTTTGCCGATCCGTATGCGTCACCTCCGAAATTGTGAATTTTTATACATCTTAAACATTATATTTGAAATTGACGCAGCGGTCAAGTTTTTTTGAAAACAAGCACCGGAGTTTCGACGTTTTTCGTATTTTCTTGACGCAGTATATCCGGCATGATATACTCAAATCAGAGCCAACGGCAATAGTTTAGAGAAAAGGAGAAATAATCATGTTCTGTCCACATTGCGGAAATCAGATCAGCGATAGCACCAAGTTCTGTCCGAGCTGCGGCGCAGCGGTCGCACAGAATTCGGGAGCGGCAAACGCTCAGCAGCAGACTTACCAACAGCAGAATACCTACCAGCAGCAGAACGGCTATCAGACCTACCAGCAGAGCTATCAGCAGGCTCCTGCCGGGGCCTACCGTGCGCCTATCAAAAAGCGCAACATTGCACTGTGCATAATCTTTTCGATCATCACCTTAGGCATCTACGGCATTTACTGGCAGATCTGCATCGTGAACGACCTCAACACAGCATCCGGCCGCACTCAGGATACCTCTGGCGGCGTTGTGTTCCTGCTCTCGCTCATCACCTGCAACATTTACGGTCTTTACTGGCTGTACACTGCGGGAAACAAGGTGAACATTGTAAAGCAGCGCAACGGCATGGTCGCCGACGGCAACAACGGTCTTATCTACCTCCTGCTTGCTCTGTTCAGCGCAGGCATCATCAGCTACTGCCTTATCCAGAGCGAGCTTAACAACGTTGCGACCTTAGAGTGAGAAGCTTCTCGGCGGCAAGGCTGAGTCCGACTCAGAGAAAAAGGCTCGGACGTCTTGCGGCGGTCACGGCGGCGCTTGCGGCGCTGGGGCTTTCGTATGCGCTCCTTATGCGGTACACGGGCTTTGCCGTACCCTGCGCTTTCCGTGAGCTGACGGGGCTTTTGTGTCCCGGCTGCGGCGTGAGCCGAATGTGCCTGAGCCTTTTGTCGGGCGATTTTGCGGCGGCGTGGCGGTATAATCCGGCGCTGCTGTGCATAAGCCCGCTCTTTGCGGCGCTGGTTTTTGACCTTGCCCTGCGCTATGTGAAGGAGGGCAGTCTGCATCCGCACAAATGGGCAAATGTCCTGCTGTGGATAATGATAATCGCCCTGCTCGCCTTCGGTGTCCTGCGGAATTTGTAAATCATCCCGGACGGTGTTTTTTGGAAGGGCGGATTCAGATAAGGATAAGTCGGTTTTGAGCGGCTCTTTTCCGCCCATACTTCACAAAAAATCTCGGTAATACTTTGTGTATTGCCGAGATTTTATTATTTTGCCTGAACGAAAAATATCTCGCTCAAAACTGCCATGCACCCTGTAAAATCGGATTTT
>SAMEA3663186__coassemble_127_pt1 | contig 13950 bp, 13 predicted proteins | sample SAMEA3663186__metabat2_low_PE_012 | metagenome-assembled genome bin SAMEA3663186 (sample SAMEA3663186) | pig gut metagenome | biome: pig gut; feature: pig-associated habitat; material: faeces | place: Denmark | collected 2012
GGCCCGGACATCATGATGAAGTTCCTTGCGGAGGTCCCCCGCCCCTACGGCATCAAGACCATCATCTCCCTCGACCCGATCATGGTCGACGGCACCGGCATGTGCGGCGGCTGCCGTGTCATCGTCGGCGGCGAGACCAAGTTCGCCTGCGTTGACGGTCCCGACTTCGACGCTCACGAGGTCGATTTCGACTCTCTTATAAAGCGTGCCGCATTCTACAAAGACGAGCAGGACGAGGCTGCAAAGCACATCTGCAATATGACCGGAGGTAAGCGTAATGGCTAATATGAAGATGGAAAAGAACCCGATGCCCGAACAGGAGCCTCTGGTTCGCAATAAGAATTTTGACGAGGTAGCTCTCGGCTACACTCCCGAAATGGCGATAGACGAAGCAAAGCGCTGCCTCAATTGCCACAATATGCCCTGCCGCACCGGCTGCCCCGTATCCGTGCGCATCCCCGAATTCATCGCCAAGGTCGCAGAGGGCGACTTCGACGCAGCATATGAGATCGTCACCTCCACCAATTCTCTGCCCGCAGTCTGCGGCCGTGTTTGCCCGCAGGAGAAGCAGTGCGAGAGCAAGTGTGTCAGAGGCATCAAGGGCGAGCCTGTCGGCATCGGCCGTCTGGAGCGCTTTGTCGCAGACTACCACATGAGCAAGGAAGACAAGGAGCCTGTCAAGGTTCCCGAATCCAACGGTCACCGTGTCGCCATCATCGGCTCCGGCCCCGCCTCCCTCACCTGTGCGGGCGACCTCCGCAAGATGGGCTACGACGTCACCATTTTTGAAGCCTTCCACAAGGCGGGCGGCGTTCTCGTTTACGGTATCCCCGAATTCCGTCTCCCCAAGGACAAGGTCGTCGCCGTCGAGGTCGAAAACCTCAAGGCAATGGGCGTCAAGATCGTCACCGACGCTGTTATCGGCAAGGCGATCACCATCGACGAGCTGCTTGACGACGAGAAGTTCGAGGCAGTGTTCATCGGCTCCGGCGCAGGTCTGCCCCAGTTCCTGCACATCCCCGGCGAGAACCTGCTCGGCGTTTACTCGGCTAATGAGCTTCTTACCCGTGTAAACCTCATGAAGGCTTACAGAGACGATTACGATACGCCCATCAAGCGCTTTAACCGTGTTGCCGTCGTCGGCGCAGGCAATGTCGCAATGGACGCATCCCGTGTTGCAAAGCGTCTCGGCGCAGAGCATGTCTACATCACCTACCGCCGCGGCCGTGACGAGCTTCCCGCAAGAAAGGAAGAGGTCGAGCACGCAGAGGCAGAGGGCATTGAGTTTAATCTGCTCAACAACCCCGTTGCCATCATTGGCGACGAGAACGGCCATGTCAAGGGCATAGAGCTTGTCAAGCAGGAGCTTGGCGAGCCCGACGAGAAGGGCCGTCGCCGTCCTGTTCCCGTCGAAGGCTCCAACTGGGTCCTCGATGTTGACACCGTCATCATTGCGATCGGCACCAGCCCCAACCCGCTGATCCGCTCCACCACCAAGGGTCTCACCGTCACCAGAAAGGGCGGCATCGAGGCAGACGAGGGCGGCCGCACCGCTCGTGAAGGCGTATTCGCCGGCGGCGACGCTGTTACCGGTTCCGCAACCGTCATCCTTGCAATGGGCGCTGGCAAGACCGGCGCAAAGAGCATCGACGAGTACATCCGCTCCAAGAACGCATAAGCATTACATAAAAAAAAGCAGACGCAGCAGCGTCTGCTTTTTTGTTTCACTCCCGAACGAACCTTTCGGCAAGGCGTATACATTCCGTCAGCACGGCTTTGGTATCTGCAAAGCCGTCGCTTTTCATGCCCGGCGCTTTCAGATACAGCCGCCTGTTGACCTCGATCATCACGGAGTGCACCCGTGCATCCTTTTTGTAATACTCCATCGGCACGATCGTCCCCGCAAACGGCGTGTTGAATGCTACCGTATAGCCATTGGCTCTCAGCGTCTCGGCAATGCCCTCCGCCACTGCGTCGGGCGTGTGATACGCCGAGGTGCCGATGCAGAAATCCGGACGGAGCGGGCTTTTGTCCTGCTCATACGGCAGCGGCGTCGGATAAAAGGAGTGTGCATCCACGATAAGACAGCCGCCGTATCTTTCAAGGCGCTGCCGCACGGCTTTTCCGAGTCTGCGGTGGTGCGGATCATAATACCTGCGCAGTATCGCTTCCCTTTCCCCTGCGCTCACCTGCCGCAGCGGAGAGAGGTCGGAACGGTTTTCATATACCGCACCCATTCCGACCGCCGCCATCGCCTCCTCCCCGTCGTCTCTGAAGCGCTCGACATCGCAAAGAAGCCGGCTTACGGGGAAAACGATCCGCTCCGCTCCGCAGTCAAACAGGCTGTCGCAGAACCAGTCCGTCATCACGTCGATCTCGTGCCGCAGTACCTTTGGGCGATACGAATCTTTGTATTCCTCCGGGATATACACCGATGCGTGCGGGATGTGGATAATGGTCATTTCATTCATTTTTCTGCCTCCGTTCTTATGAAGAGGCAGAAAAATACACCCATCGCTCCGACGGGTGTCACACGTTTTCCCATCGGTCAAGCATTAGCACCTTACCGTTCGGCAGGTTGCTGTGCGGTCACAGGGCTTGTCCCTCACGCACTCTTCATAGGATTTTCTGTTTGCAATTTTGCGATATTTATTGTATCATAGCAAGGCTCTTCTTTCAAGGCGAAATTATTTTGCATTTACATATTGCGCTTTTTTGGCATTTGTATTAAAATATCTCGGCAAGAAAGTGCATTTTGCGCCGTCGGCATCAAATTTTGCATCGGCGTATGCTCAGGAGGATAAAGATGAATCAGACAGAATTTCAGGCGTATCTCGAAGCTAATTCGGCTGCAAAGCTAAGAGACGTGGTTTCCGACATGCTCTATGAGGAGATCATATCCCTGCACATCGCCCCCGGCTCAAAGCTCAACGTAAACTCGATCGCATCCTCCCTCGGTATTTCGAGGACCCCGGTCGCCGAAGCGATCAACACTCTGACCGAAAGAGGCTTCGTTGTGACAAAGCCCGGCGCAAACGGCTACTTCGTCATCGACCTCAGCCTGCGTGACATGATAAGCCTGTACGACGTGCGCACCGCAATAGAGTGCGAGGCGGCGGCGCTCTGCACCGAACACGCAGACGAGTCGACCATTGCGGAGCTTGTGCGTCTTGCAAACTGCTACCGTGACGCCGTGTTAAGGGGCGACCACGACGGTATGGCGGCATACGATATGCCCTTCCATGCGCTGATCGTCGAAAACTGTGGCAACAAGTACATTCAGAAGTGCTACGAGATGCTGCTCCCGAACCTCACGATGTATCAGGCGTCGATGATAAAGTTCTTCTCCACCTCCGAGGGCAACCCCTGGAGCGCCAGCATCACTTACAATCACAACGCCATCGCTGAGGCGATAAAAATGCGCATTCCGGAGCTTGCAAGGCAGGCGATGTGCAGCCACGTCACGTCGGGTCTCAACTATGCGACCTACTGCGGCGGCGGCGCCGACCCCTTTATGTTCATTAGAAATCCCAAGCTGAGAAAATGATCCGAGGAATCACCGCATGAACGCAAGACTGAACATCCGATATTCCGCAATGCAGGGCAGCTATTGGGCAATGAGCGGCATCATTTTCAACTTTGCTGCAGTCTATTTGCAGGCCCGTGCGTACTCAAACTACGAGATCGGCATTATCATCACCGTCGGCAACATCGTCACCATAGCAGCGCAGCCTCTGCTTGCGGCGCTTATCGACCGCAGGGGGCAGCGCTCGCTCGTCGGCTGCATCGGCATCATGTTGCTGCTTTCCGTACTGCTTTCGATGGTGCTGCTGTTCACCCCCGAAAACTCGCTCCCGATCTCAAGTGCTTATGTGCTGCTCATAACCGCAAACCTTCTGATGCAGCCGCTTTGCACCGCACTGTGCTTTTACGTTGAAAGCTGGGGCTATCACATAAACTTCGGCAGAGCAAGGGCCGTCGGCTCACTGTGCTACTCCGCAAGTATGCTCGTTCTCGGAACGCTCGTCGAGCGCACCAGCGCCGATGCGATACCGCTTTCGCTCATCGCCGTCATGGTGATCTGCGGCGTCGTGGCGCTGCTGTTCGGCGGCACCCAGAGACGCAGCGCTCCGCCTCTTGAGCAGGAACGCAGCGAGGCGCAATCCTCAAGCTCCCTTGGAGTTTTCGTGTCGCAGAACAAGCGCTTTGTCGTCTTTCTCACCGGCGTTGCGCTCATATACTTCACGCACTCGCTGCTGGGCAACTTCTTTATCGAGTTTGTCCGGAACGTCGGCGGCGACAAGTCCGATATGGGCAAAATCCTTGCCTTCATGTCCATCGCCGAGGTCCCCGTAATGCTGTTTTTCAGCAAGCTCCTTAAGCGCTTTTCCTGCCGCTTCATGCTCTGCCTTGCAGCGGTCATGTTCACGGTGAAGGAGCTTGCGATATACCTTGCGTCCGACCTTCCCTCTTTCTATGCGGCGGAGGCGCTTCAGGCGCTGTCGTTTGCGCTCCTGCTCCCGGCTGCGGTGCAGCACATAAACGACACCATCCCGGAAAAGGACGTCGTAAAGGGGCAGTCCTTCTTCACCGCCGCCATCACCCTCGGCAGCGTTTTTGCCGGGTACTTCGGCGGTCTGCTGCTTGACGGCTGCAGCGTCGAGACGACGCTGCTCGTCGGCGTGATCGTTTCCGCCGTCGGAACGGCTGTCGCCGTCCCCGCCATTGCAGGAAAGAAAAATAGTTAAGATAAAAAACTGAACGGGCAGCGATGCTGCCCGTTCATTCTTTGTCCTTATTTTGCTTCTACTGCGGCCTGTATCGACGCCGCATTCTTTTCCGGCACGATCCCCGTGTTCACCACAAGGTCGAATATCTCTCCGCAGCTTTTCTTATAAAAAAGCTTCAGCGGATACTTCAGGAGGTTCGGAGCAAAACGCTCGCACAGCTCTCTGCCACCGTTGACTTCAAAGAAGTCTCTCACGCTCATGCTTCTGAAATCCACAATACTCCCCCTTTGTAAAAACGTATGTTTTTAGCCCCGTCAAAAGGCGGGGCTAAAGCGTTTTTCGGGTCTACTCCGAACTTATGTATGATTATTTGTCGCCGTAGCGCTCGTTGAATGCAGCAATGAGGGCGTCTGCTTCCTCTTTGGTGCAGCGGCCGAGCTTTATGCACTTCTCAACGACTTCGGGTGCGGGAGTGTTGTAGTAGAGCTTGTAGGTCAGGCTGGGGAGCTTTGCGATCTTGGGGGTGAACTCCTTGAACAGCTCAACACCGTTGTATTCCTGAAGGAACTGCTTTCCGTTGACTTCGTTAAACTTAGGCATAATGTTTCTCCTTTAAATTTAAATTGCGGCATTCCGTGTCGCTTAGCTTATGCTCTTATGTTACACACAAGTCAACAATTTGTCAAGACGAAGCGGCACCGCTTTGGGCAATTTCGGTGAAATGTACAATTTTTGATTTAAAATTTCTATCAATTGATTAGACCGATTTTCCGGGCTTAAAATCGGGTTCTTTGCCTGAAATGAGCCGTTTTATGTTGCTTCTGTGCATAAAAACGACAAGCAGCGCCGCAAAGCCGTCCATGGTTATAAGCTCAGGAGAGCATGAGAATGCGGCGGCGGCAGCCGGCAGGCAAAGCGACGCCGTAACGGAGCCGAGGGAGACCTTGCGGCTCAATACCGCAACGCACAGGAACACGGCGATAACGCCCAAAAACACCTGCCATCCGCAGGCAAGCGCCAGCGCTGCGCCGACCGAAACGCCCTTCCCGCCCTTAAAGCCGAAGTACAGCGGAAAGCAGTGTCCGATGACGCAGAAGGTCCCCGCAAGCGCCATGCCAAGCTCCCCGCCAAAGGCGTTTCCGATGCTCATGGACAGCAGCGTTTTTGCCATGTCGAGCAGCAGTGTGACAAGCCCTGCCCTCATTCCGAACACCCTTGCGACGTTCGTTGCTCCGGCATTGCCGCTCCCAAAGCCTCTTACGTCGCTGCCGCAGAAGGTCTTTGACAGCGGTATGGATGCGCAGAAGGAGCCTATCAGATACGATATGACGGCTATGAACAGAAACTCCATAAGCTCACCTCGTTTACTTCAAATATTTTAAGCTTATTATATCAAAAATTTTAAATATTGCAATAGGCAAGTGCAGGATTTCTCAGCAGAGAATTTGTAAATTTTGCCTAAATATAGTCCGATTTGATTGTTTTCGTACATCCTGTATGGTATTATAAACAAAAATGCTCCCGATCAGACACAGTCTCATCGGGAAATGGAGTGCTATTATTAAAGATTCGTACTTTGCAAGCAAGAATATGATACGGGAAAAGATGCGTGAGTCGGCGGTCTCCGTGCTGCCGATCGTACTCTTCGTCGTTTTGCTGTGTCTGATCGTCTCCCCCCATCCCCACGGGACTTATCGGTGCTGCTCTTTTGTCTTTATAATGCGTACTTTCTTGCGTACTGCTTATACAGGGAATCGAATTCGTCGGCGTGGGTGCGGAGAGTGAGCGTCTCGTGCAGATTCAAGTCATGCGTCCGCATATCAATGACGCACAGTGCAACGTTAGAGCAGTGGTCGGACGCTCTTTCGAGGTTCGTCAAGAGATCTGCCCATACAAAGCCCGCCTCAACGCTGCACTCGCCCTTTTTCATACGTTGTATGTGTCTTGTACGAAGCTCACGCTTCAGGTCGTCTATGACCTGCTCAAGCGGCTCTACGAGCTTTGCGCTCTCGACATCGTTATTAACAAACGAGCGCAGGGCGGTGTCAAGCACGTCGCAGAGTGCCGCCATCATGGTCTTCATCTCATGCTGCGCAGATTCCGAGAAGTCGAGCTTCTTGTCGTGCAGCTCCTCCGCCGACTCAAGCACGTTCACGGCATGGTCGCCGATACGCTCGAAATCGCCGATGAGCTTCAGAAGCTCCGTGACCTCCTCGCTTTCGGCGTCGGACAGCGGCAGCGCACCGAGCTTTAGTAGGTATGTGCCGAGGATGTCCTCGTACTTATCCGTTCGGTTTTCCTCTTCTCTTATCTTGTCGGCAAGCGCCGGAGCGTAGCTCCAAACAGACTCCATGGCGCTCTTCATTGCGTTCACGGCACAGTTTGCCATGCTCACGGCGGCGGTGCTGCTCTGCTGGAGCGCAAGCGGCGGAGTGGCAAGAAGTCTGTCGTCGAGAGTGCTGATCTCGCCCTGCTCGCTCTTGCCGTCGGGGATTATGCGCATTGCCAGCTTTTCAAGCAGCGATGCCGCAGGCAGCAATATCGCAGTGCAGAATATATTGAACAGCGAGTGTGCGACCGCTATGCCGTACATCGTCGCAGACTCGTTGAAGATAACGGGGGCTAATAGTGTCTTTACGATGCTGAACAGCGTCAGGCACACAAGGGTGCCGATAACGTTAAACGAAAGGTGTATGACGGCTGCACGCTTTGCGTTCTTGTTTGCGCCCACACAGGATATAAGAGCGGTAACACAGGTGCCGATATTCTGACCCATGATGATCGGTATCACAGCGCCGTAGCTCACCTGTCCGGAGGAACTCAGCGCCTGCAGAATGCCGACCGATGCTGAGCTTGACTGGATGATCGCCGTCAGTACCGCACCGGCAAGCACGCCGAGAATGGGGTTCTGAAACGCCAAGAACAACTCCCTGAACTCCGGCACGTCACGTAGTCCGGAAACGGCGCCGCTCATGGTCTCCATGCCGAACATCAGCGTCGCAAAGCCGAGGAGGATCATTCCCGTGTCGTTTTTCTTGCTGTTTTTGCTGAACATATACAGGCATATGCCAGCGAGCGCCAGCACCGGCGTAAACGATGAGGGCTTTAAAAGCTGCACAAACAGGTTGCCGCTGTCGATACCGCCGAGGCTCAGTATCCACGCCGTCACGGTGGTGCCGATGTTTGCGCCCATGATGACGCCGATCGACTGCCGCAGGGTCATAAGTCCCGAATTTACAAAGCCGACGACCATGACCGTCGTTGCGGACGAGCTTTGGATTATCGCCGTTATGCCGAGTCCCGTGAGAAAGCCCGTAAGCGTCTTGCCCGTCATTTTGCCGAGCAGGGTCCTGAGCTTTGACCCCGCTCTGCGTTCAAGCGCCTGCCCCATCACGTTCATGCCGAACAGGAACAGGCACAGCCCGCCCATCATTTTCAGAAAATCAAATATATCCATATACTGCCTTCCCTATCTATATATATTACTCCGTACTGATATAAACAATACAGGCTCAACATCAAATCGGTAATCGGCAGTATGTAAAATGTATGTAAAATGTAAAATCAGCGTCGGCTTAAAAGCTGACGCTGATTTCGGTCCCCTCGCCGGGGGTACTGTGAAGTTCAATCGAGGCATTGTGCAGCGCTGCGGCGTGCTTTACGATGGACAGTCCCAGCCCCGTTCCGCCTACCTCCTTCGAGTGGCTCTTGTCCACACGGTAGAAGCGCTCGAATATGCGTTCCTGCTGCTGCGGTGGGATGCCTATGCCGGTGTCCTTTACCGTGAGCTTTGCCTTCCCGTCTGCGCTGCGGACGCTCACGAGGACGCTGCCGCCCTTTTTGTTGTACTTTATGGCGTTGTCGCAGAGGTTGTATATAATGCCCTGCAAAAGCTGGGGTATGCCGTCAATGACGACGCTCTCGCCCTCAAGGTCAAGGGCGACCTCCGCCTCCTGCGCCGCACGGGACAGCGACGCCACGGTGCTTTGCGCAAGTGCGTACAGATCGACAGGCTCACGCTTCATGTCCACCGCACCCTCGTCGAGACGTGAAAGCTTTATGATGTCCTCGACAAGCGCTATCATCCGCTGCGCCTCGTTGTATATGTTCTCGGCGAACATTGGAATGTCCTGCGGCTTCACCATGCCGTTTTGCAGCAGCTCGGCACAGCCGGATATGGTGTGCAGCGGCGTTTTCAGCTCGTGCGATACGTTGGCGGTGAACTCACGCCGCATCTGCTCCGCCTTCTCCTTTTCGCTTATGTCGAAGATGAGAAGCACGATGCCGCTGAGCTTGCCCTCCGACATGACGGGGCTTGCGTTTACCTGCCTGCTGCCGTATGACGGCGGCAGCACGGCTTCGGCATGTATGCCGTTCTGTGCCATGGACACGAGCCTTCGTATCTCCTCGCCCTCGCACAGCTCGGTTATCTTTTTTCCCGTTGCGTCGGTCCTGAGATTCAAAAGACGCTTTGCAGCTTCGTTTATGCTCAAGACCTCAGCAGAGTCGGACAGAAGCACGATACCCTCTGTCATGTTCCTCGACGCCGCTTCAAACTCACGGCGCTTGCTGCTCAGCTCCTGCTCCTGCTTTGCGATCCTGTACTGCTGCGCACGGAGCTTCCGCAGCAACGGCTCAAGCTCCTCGTAGCAGTCGTTTTCGTTCGGGTCGTCGGGGTCCATCTCGTTTAAGGGCCTTACTATCCGCTTTGCCAAGCGTGATGCCATCCAAAGCGCCGCACACACCGCCGCCACAAGTACCACAAGCACCGGGGTGAGCATGCTCATAAACAGCGTGAACACGGAATACTGCGAATTTGAAAGTCTCACGACGCTGCCGTCCGAGAGCTTCTGCGCACAGTAAAGCTGCTTTTCCATCAGCGTATCGGAATAGCGCTCGCTCTCGCCGACGCCGTTTTTAAGCGCCTCCCGCACCTCCTCACGCTCAAGGTGGTTGCCCATCTCCTTTGCGTCCTTGCTGCTGTCGTACTTAACGGTACCGTCGGGGGCTATCCACGTCACTCTGAAGTCTTCGGCGGACATCCCGTCAAAAAAGCTCTCGCCGCTTATCTCCGCACCCTGTGCCGCAAGCGCCGTTTCGTCACGGAGCTGCTGCATCCTGCTTGCGGAAAAGTAATCGTACAGTATGCCCATTATAAGCACCGTTGAGGCAAGCAGAACGATCGCCGCAACCGTGCAAATGGCTCTGAAGATACGTTTGGTCATTGTCTTTCCTCCATGCGATAGCCGACGCCCCGCAGGGTCTCGATATACGCTCCGCAGTCGCCGAGCTTCGTTCTGAGCGTTCCTATGTGGACATCCACCGTTCTCGTTTCACCGTAGAACTCATCGCCCCAAACGCTCGTCATAAGCTGCTCTCTCGTAAATGCCCGACCGGGGTTTTCCATGAACTTGCGCAGAAGCTCATACTCCTTGAGCGTCAGTACGACACGTTTTCCCGAAGCCGTGACGGTATGCTCGCCGAGGTTCATAGAAAGCTCACCGTTTCGGAGTATGCGCTTTTCGCTGTCGGGGTAACAGCGGCGAAGCACCGCTTTGACTCTGGAGACCATCTCCATCATGCCGAAGGGCTTTGCGAGATAATCGTCCGCACCGAGGTCAAGACCTATGACCTTGTCGTACTCCGTTCCCTTCGCCGTCGCCATGATGACCGGGATACTCGACGTTGCGCTGCGTGACTTTAAGCGCTTTAGTATGCTGATGCCGTCCTCACCGGGCAGCATGATATCGAGAATAATAAGCTCCGGCCGTCTTTCCGAGAGCGCCTCGGTGAGCCGGGCGCCGTCCTCAAAGCCCTCCGCCTGCATACCCGCAGAGCAGAGCGCATATATCATCAGGTCACGGATGCCCGCATCGTCTTCAACACAGAATATCATTTGATCACTTCCTATGCTTTATGCTGCAATAATACTATATAAACGTAAAATGCGACAAGGGTAAATTGTAAAATCAATGTAAAACCGAAAATTGCAATTAAATTTTACATTGTAAAGCGATTTTTTGCATCAAAAACCGAGAAAAACGTTGACAGTACAGGCTGTTCGTGGTATGCTATCAAGGCCGCATTGAATGGGTCGAAGTCGGGCTGTGCCCGCACCTATGAGAGCGAGACCTGAAGAAAGGAAGAAACATCAATGAAGCATGCTGTTATCCTTACCGGCGGTAAGCAGTACCGTGTCGCCGAGGGTGACGTTATCTTTGTCGAGAAGCTCTGCGCCGAGGCAGGCGAAACCGTTAAGTTCGACAGTGTCCTCGCAGTCATCGACGATGAAAGCTCCGTTTTCGGTACTCCCGTTATCGAGGGCGCAAGCGTCTCCGCAAACGTTCTGAAGAACGGTAAGAGCAAGAAGATCCGTGTCTACAAGATGAAGCCCAAAAAGGGTTATCGCAGGACTCAGGGTCACAGACAGCCCTATACCAAGGTTCAGATCGAAACCATCAACGCATAATTTCCGCAACTGATTTTGACTTATGGAGGTGTAACCTTAATGGCACATAAAAAAGGTATGGGTTCTACCAAGAACGGCCGTGACAGTGAGTCAAAGCGTCTTGGTCCCAAGAGAGCGGACGGTCAATTCGTTCTGGCCGGCAACATCCTCGTCAGGCAGCGCGGAACTAAGATCCACCCCGGTACCAATGTAGGCAAAGGCAAGGACGATACCCTGTTTGCCCTCATTGACGGCAAGGTGAAGTTCGAGCGCATGGGCAAGGATCGCAAAAAGGTCTCTGTTTACGAAGACATCGCTCAGTAAATGATTTTGAAAATGCCGGACGAAACGTCCGGCATTTTTTCAACGAGAAAAAAGACAATGGCTTTTTTCTCGTTGAAAAAATACGCCACATTTTTCGTAAAGCTCACGCTTTACGAAAAATCTCGCTACGCTCGTCAAAAAGTCCTACGGACATTTTTGATGGCTATGATCCAACTTGAGGCGGGTCTTGCCCCCTCAAGCTCCCCCCGCTGCGTATTGAGTTTTAATCTGTTGCGTCTACTTTTTCTTAGTTCTTTGGCAGGCTGATTAGAACTTTCAAGCATTTAAGAAAGGAGCGATACGCATGGCACAATCCTTTGTTGACAAGGCGAGAATAAGCGTCAAGGCCGGCAACGGCGGCAACGGCTCCGTGTCCTTCCACCGTGAAAAGTACGTCGCTGCGGGCGGTCCCGACGGCGGCGACGGCGGCAAGGGCGGCGACGTCGTTTTTGTCGTTGACGACAATATGTCAACGCTTATGGACTTTCGCTACAAAAGAAAATATACGGCGGCAAACGGCGCCGACGGTTCAGGCAAGCGCTGCTCCGGCAAGGACGGCGAGAGCCTTATCATAAAGGTTCCCAGAGGCACCCTCGTGCGTGACACCGAAACGGGCGCCATCATGCACGATATGTCCGACGGCGAACGCTACGTCGTCGCAAAGGGCGGCAGAGGCGGCTGGGGCAACAAGCATTTTGCGACGCCCACCCGTCAGGTCCCCCGCTTTGCAAAGCCCGGTCTGCCGGGAGAATCGCACGACATTACGCTTGAGCTGAAGCTGCTTGCCGACGTCGGTCTTGTCGGCTTCCCCAACGTGGGCAAATCCACGCTGCTCAGCGTCGTGAGCAAGGCTCACCCCAAGATCGCTAACTACCACTTTACGACGCTGTTCCCCAACCTCGGTGTGGTGTACGTCGATGAGGGCAGGAGCTTTGTCATGGCGGACATCCCCGGCATAATCGAGGGCGCATCCGAGGGCGCAGGTCTCGGTCACGACTTCCTACGGCACATCGACCGCTGCCGTCTGCTCATCCATCTTGTGGACGTCTCCGGCAGCGAGGGCAGAGACCCCGTTGCGGACTTTGACGCCATAAACGCCGAGCTTTCCGAGTACAGCCCCGATCTGGCGGCCCGTCCGCAGATAGTCGTCGCAAACAAGTGCGACCTCATCCCGGAAGGAAGCGACAACATCGAGCGTCTGCGCTCTTACGTCGAGTCGAAGGGCTTTGAGTTCTTTGAGCTTAGTGCGGCGACGCACGTCGGCATATACAAACTCGTGCAGGCTGCCGCAGCAAGGCTCGCAACGCTCCCGCCCGTCATACGCTTCGAGGCGGACTATGTCCCCCCCGAACCCGTTATCGACACCAGCGAGGCGCTGGAGATCACCCGCTACGACGACGTTTGGGTCGTCGAGGGTCCGTGGCTTCAGAGGCTCATGTCCTCCGTCAACTTCGGCGACAGCGAGAGCATGATGTACTTTGACCGTATGCTGCGTGAGGCAGGCGTTTATGAGCGCATGGAGCAAATGGGCATACACGACGGCGACACCGTAAGCATCTACGATCTTGAATTTGAATACAGGGATTAAAAAAGAAGCCTCCCAAGGGAGGTTTCTTTTATTATATAGTATTAGTATAGAAAAAGGTCTGCCGAAGCAGACCTTTTTATGTATGTGTTGGTATTAGCTTAAAGTCCGAAGTAGCTGGTGATCTGTCCGTAGAGAACGAAGATCATGCCGATCGGGGTAATGAACTTGTAGCAGATGTCGAAGAATACCTTGCCCCACATCTTGTGACCGGAGGCTTCGATCTCTTCCTTGACCATGTTGGTCTTCCAGATCCAGCCTATCGCAAACGCCATGATCATTGCGCCGAGCGGCATGATGATGCCCTCGGAGAGCATGTCGTAGAAGTCAAGCCAGCAGTCGTTCCAGCCGGAGATCTGCTCACTTCCGAACAGCTCTGCGGGAGTGGGAAGCCATGCGCCGCCGGCGGTGCCGCTGCCGAGACCGTCAAGTGCGGTGGGCATGCAGAAGATGAGAACGAGGATTGCAAATACGAGAGCGGTAACTCTTCTCTTGGGAGCCTTGCCCTTTGCGATGTCGGCGTCGATCTTGGTGGAGGTGATCGCCTCAAGCAGGGACATGGAGGAGGAGATTGCTGCGATGAAAACGAGGAAGTAGAACAGGAAGCCCATGAGGTTGCCGATGAAGCCGCCCATGTTGTGGAATACCATCTGCATGGAAGCGAAGAGGAGGCCGGGGCCGCCGGCGGTGTCGCCGTCAAGGAATGCGTAGCAAGCGGGCATAACGATCATACCGGCCATGATAGCAACGAGGGTGTCCATGACAACGACGATAACTGCATTCTTCTGGATGCTTTCCTTCTTGCTCAGGTAGGAGCCGTAGGTGATGATTGCGCCCATGCCGAGGGACAGGGAGAAGAACAT
>SAMEA3663186__coassemble_151_pt1 | contig 12408 bp, 9 predicted proteins | sample SAMEA3663186__metabat2_low_PE_012 | metagenome-assembled genome bin SAMEA3663186 (sample SAMEA3663186) | pig gut metagenome | biome: pig gut; feature: pig-associated habitat; material: faeces | place: Denmark | collected 2012
ACCGCCGGACTCATTGAGTCCGGCGGTTTTTGCATACATTATATTATTTGTCGCCGCAGAATTTGGATTCCTCGTTGCTCCAGCCTCGGTCCAAGAGCCAGTAGGAATATTCGGGAATCTCAAAGTCCGGATCGTCGTCGTGGGAGGCGATCTCCTCCTGACGCTGCGCCTTGAGCTTTGCCTCAAAGCCCATAAGCTCCGTCAGCGTGAAGGGAAGCCCCAGCTCCTCGGCGATGGGGAACAGAATGTCCTCCACCAAAAACTCCCGCATTTCAAGGCTTCCGGGGTAGTTTGCAAGCGCCGTCTCAATGCGGCGGCTCAGCTCCTCGTCGGAATTTATCGCATCAAAAAACTTACTTACGTTATCAAGCTCCAGCATTTCGGTTCTCCATTTCAAAACATTTTTGCGATGTAGGGTACGATCTCCTTTATCACCACGTCGGTGGTGTTGATGCAGAAGTCGTAGTAGGACTTGTCGCCCCAGCGCTGACCCGTGAAGTCGTTGTAGTAGCGGGCTCTGTCCTTGTCGATGGCGAGGATGCGGCGTTTAAGCTCCTGATCGGTGAGGCTCTCGCCCTCCTGCCTGCTGCGGCAGCGGCGTATGCGGCTGTCGATATCGGCGTAAACGAACAGACGGCAGGGCTTGCGCTCACGCAGAATGTAGTCTGCGCAGCGACCGATGATGACGCAGTCGCTCTTATCGGCGAGCGAGGAGATAATCTCGGTCTGCGCCTTGAATATCTCCTGAATCTGGCGGACGTGATAGTCCGTGTTATAGGCAAAGCTGTTGCCTATCGTGATGGGAAAGAGGGTGTGCGGCTTGCCTTCCACGACGGAGCGGATGTACTTTTCCGACAGCGAGGTGTTTTTTGCGATCTCGCTGATGATCTCCTTGTCGTAATACTCGATGCCAAGCTCCTCGGCGAGGCGGCGTCCGAGCTCTCTGCCTCCCGAACCGAATTCTCTGCCGACTGTAATGATTTTATTCATGCGCCCATCTCCTTATAAAGATTCGATCAGCCGCCGAAGCGCGACTGCAAAATCGCCGACATGCTTTCCGTCGGCGAAGGCGTGGTTCAGCTCCACGGACATACCGAGAATTTTTTTGCCGTTTTCGTTGTGGTATTTGCCCCATGTGATGCGGGGTATCGCATCGTCCTTTTCGCAGTTGCGCTCGTTCGTGAATGCGGTAAGCTCGATCCACGGCAGGCAGGATATGAATATCAGATCGTCGCTCTCGCTCGTCATGTCGATAAAGCAGGTCTGCTCGTCGCTTTTGCGCTTTGCCTCACGGCAGAAATCTGCGATATCGCCGTCCGCCGCCATCGTCACGATGTGGAAGCTGTCCGCACCGGGCTTTAGGTCCGTAAAGCTCGGACGCCGGGCGTCGTGTAGCACCGGGACGCCGTCGTGCATGGCGTATCTGAGTGCCTCGACGGAATTTACCGCCTTCGTCACAAGGTAGGTCAGCGCATAGTAAAAGCTCAGCCCCTGCGATTTTACATAGTCGTAAAGCTCCGTGACGTCGAGATTGAAGGTCACGGAATAAAACGGGTTCGACATGGGCGAGAAAAACTCATACAGCTCACGCCGACGCCATGTATCGTAGCAAAGCTCCTTCACGTTCAGCCTCCTTTGACGCTTTATCCGATAAAATAATAACACAAAAATTTGCAGGATTCAAGTGTTCAAGGGCGGCTTATCCTTATCTGAGTCCGCCCAAGGGCGCTTCCGCACTTTTGAGCCAGTCTCCCACAAAGCGGCGAGCCTCCTCAATGCTGCGTGCCTTCGGCGGCAGACGGAGGCTTATGCAGGGCTTCGACCCCGCCTCCACACGGAGCTTGCCCTTGTACTCCGGCTTTGCGTACAGCCACGACACCCTCGCCATGTCGAAGTCCTCGACAATAAAGCGCAGAGCGCCGCCCTTCTGACTTATGTCGCTGATGCCCGCCTTGCCCGCCTCGCCTCGCAGAAGCGCAACGTGGATGAGTGAATTCACGCCTCTCGGCGGGTCGCCGAAGCGGTCGATAAGCTCGTCGGTGAGGTCGTCCGCCTCCTCCTCGGTGCGGATGAGCGAGATACGGCGGTAGATGTCCATGCGCTGCTCTGCAGAGGGGATGTAGCTCTCCGGGATGTTCGCCGAGACCGCAAGGTCGGCGGAGCATTCCGCACGGCGCTCCGGCTTTTCGCCCTTCTCCTCAAGCACCGCCTCCTCCAGCAGACGCAGGTACATATCGTAGCCGACATCGACAAGATGCCCCGACTGCTCTGCGCCGAGGAGATTTCCCGCTCCTCGGATCTCAAGGTCACGCATTGCGATCTTGAAGCCGGAGCCGAACTCCGCAAACTCACGGATGGCGGTGAGCCGCTTTTCGGCGATCTCGGTCAGCACCTTGTTGGGTCTGAAGGTCAGGTACGCCGAGGCACGCCGTGCCGAGCGCCCGACTCTGCCTCGTATCTGATGAAGCTGGGCAAGCCCCATCTTGTCGGCGTCCTCGATGATGAGGGTGTTGACGTTCGGGATGTCGATGCCCGTTTCGATGATCGTCGTGCAGACCAAAACGGAGATCTTCCCCGCCTCGACATCCTCCATGACGGAGGCGAGTGACTCACGGTCCATCTGACCGTGCGCCACGCCGACGGCGACCGTCTCACCGTACATATCCTCAAGCATTTTCTGCAATTTAAGCGCCGTGCGCTCGATGTTGTCGATGCGGTTGTGCAGGTAGTAGACCTGCCCGCCTCGGTTCAGCTCACGCCATATCGCATCGCACAAAACGCCCCAGTCATGCTCCATGACGAAGGTCTGCACGGGCAGTCTGTCCTGCGGCGGCTCGTCGATGCAGGACATATCCCGTATGCCGGACAGCGCCATGTTGAGCGTTCGGGGTATGGGCGTCGCCGAAAGCGTGAGAACGTCGACGCCTCGGCTCAGCTCCTTTATATGCTCCTTATGCCCGACGCCGAAGCGCTGCTCCTCGTCGACGATGAGCAGTCCGAGGTTTTTAAAGCGCACGTCCTTTTGCAGGAGCCTGTGCGTGCCGATAACGATGTCGCACTTGCCGCTTTTTATGTCGGCAAGGGTCCTGCTTTGCTGCTGCGGTGTGCGGAAGCGGCTCAGAACGCCGATCTCCACCGGGAAGCCGAAGAAGCGCTGCACCGCAGTCTGGTAGTGCTGCTGTGCAAGCACCGTCGTCGGAACGAGGATCGCCGCCTGCTTCCCGTCAAGAACGCACTTCATCACGGCACGCAGCGCCACCTCGGTTTTGCCGTAGCCCACGTCGCCGCACAGCAGGCGGTCCATCGGCGTGGGCGCCTCCATGTCGGACTTTATCTCCGCTATGCAGCGGAGCTGATCGTCGGTCTCGGTGTAACCGAAGTTGTCCTCGAACTCACGCTGCCACGGGGAGTCGGCGGCGAAGGCGTGACCCGGCAGGCGGGAGCGCTCGGCGTAGAGCTTTATTAGCTCTTTTGCGAGACTCTTTACCGCCGCCTTGGTGCGGCTCTTGGTACGGCTCCACTCGGCGCCGCCCATCTTGCTGAGCTTTATCTGCTTTTCCTCGCCCGCACCGAGGTACTTTGCCACGGTGTCGAGCTGGGTCGCCGGAACGTAAAGCGTATCGGTGCCGGCGTAGCATATTTTAATGTAGTCCTTTTCGCAGCCGTCCACCTTCATCTTGACGATGCCCGCAAAGCGCCCGATGCCGTGCGTGTCGTGGACGACGTAGTCGCCGGGCGAAAGGTCGGTGTACGAGCCGATGCGCTGCCTGTCGGAGAGATTGCGGCTTTTCGTCTTGCGCCTCTCCCGCACACGCAGAAGCTGAGCGTCGCTCACGACGGCAAGCTTGATGCCGGGGTACTCAAAGCCCGCCGAAAACGCTCCGACGCTGATGTGGCACTCGCCCTCCTGAGGCAGTCTCTCGCAGGTCTCCGAGAGCTTTGCGAGAACGCCGTTTTCCTTGAAAAACGACTGCAATACCTGCGCTCTGCGCATATCTCCGGCAAGCACCTCGACACCGTAGCCCTGCTTTAGGTACAGACTCACATCGTCGCAGGCGGTGCGCACCGAGCCGCCGTAGGACGGCAGCTGCTTTGCGGGGACGGAGCAAAGCGTCTTGGGATTTAGGGGGTAGCGTCCGAGCGTGAAAGCGTCCGCCATGTAGACGGGGTAGTCCTCAAGGCGGCGGCACAGCTCGTCCCAGCCGATGCGGAAGCGCTCGGCACCGAGTGCGATCATGCCCTGTCGGGCGAGGGACGAAACGTCGTCGGACAGCTCCTTCATGTAGCCCCTCGCACGCTCGGCGCAGCGTGAGGGCTGGTCGAAGAACACGAGGGTGTCGGGGCTTATGTAGTCTGCGGCGCAGGCGTCGGGGTAGATGAGCGGCATATAGCGGTCGGCGTCCGGCAGGGCGATGCCGCTTGCGAGCTTTTCGGCGTCCTGCCGCAGCGTCTGCGCAAGCTTTGCGCTCTGCTCGCTCTGGCGGCGCTTCTCGGCGGCGGACGCCATTGACCGAAGCTTCTCCGACAGCGCCGCCCTTTCTTCGGGCGTCGCCGGAACGAGGGTCTCGGCGGCGGGAAGTATGCGGCAGCTTTCCAAAACCTCGGTGCGGCGCTGGGTGGAGACGTCGAAGTAGCCCATGGAGTCCACGTCGTCGCCCCAAAACTCGATGCGCACGGGCGCATCTTCTGCGGGCGAGAAGAAGTCGAGAATGCCGCCTCGCCGTGCGAACTGTCCGGGTCCCTCGACCTGGTCGCTGCGGGTGTAGCCGCCGGAAACGAGGCGGCGCTCCAGCTCGTCGGGCGGCATGGAGCCGCTCAGCTCAAGCGAGCAGACGGAGCGGGAAAGCACGTCCTTTGGAACGGAGCGCTGCATGAGCGCGGCTGCCGTCGCAACGCAGATGCCCGCCTTGCCCTCCGAGAGCGCAAGCAGCGCCGAGAGCCGCCGCTGCTCCGACTGGCGTGAGGCGGCGAGGGTCTGGTAGAAGGTGAAATCCCTTGCGCAGAGGAGGATGACGTCCTCTCCGGTCATGCTTTCGATGTCCCGCTTTAAGCTCTCGGCGGAGGCGTCGTCGGGACATAAAACGAGCATGGGGAGACCCAAGCGCTGCCGGAGCGCCGAGGCAAGCTGTGCCCGGTGAACGGCGGAAAGTCCGGAAACGAGCGCAGGAAGTCCTCCGCTCTCCACAAGGTCGGGGAGGGCGGCGGCTTCCCTGTTTTTAAAAATTGACTGAGTTATAATGTTCATAACAAAATATTATATTCCTTTGCCGACAAATCGTCAAGAATCTAAAGCCCCCACGGTGAGGCTTAAATATTTACAAATATCTGTTGATTACGCAACTATTGTATAGTAAAATGATATGTGATTTTTGCAGAATGGAGAATTGCAAATGAAAAAATTTATTACGCTTACGCTCGCTCTCATTATGGTTCTGGGCTGCTTTGCGGGCTGCTCCGGCGACAGCTATAAGGAAGACACCGTCATGGTCGTGAACGGCACCGAGGTCAGCTTCGACGAATACTGCTACTGGCTCGGCTACTCCGCAAGCTACCTCCAGTACGTATACAGCAGCTACACCGGCAGCAGCGCCGTTGACTGGGACGCCGCCTCACCCCTCGACGAGAATCAGACCAACTTCGAGTGGTGCGTTGCAAACACCAAGGAGACCATCGTCAAAAGCTGCATAGTCGAGGCGGAGTTTAACGAGAGAGGCTTAAAGCTCAGCGACGAGGACAAAGCGGAGATCGACGAAACCCTCAAAACCGCCGCCGAGAATTGGTGCGGTAAGGGCGCCGACCAGGAAAAGCTCCGTGAGTACCTTGCGGGCGTCAACATAAACTACGACTACTACAAGAAGAACCTTGAAATGAACCTCATTTCAAACGCACTTTTTGAGGATATGTACGGCGAAAACGGTGAGAAGCTCAAGGAAGCCGACGTTCTCAAGTACGCCGAGGAAAACGGCTATGTGAACGCAAACCACATCCTCATTCAGACCAAGGACCCGAACGGCACCGTGGAGTATTCCGATGCCGAGATCGCACGCCGCACCGAGCTTGCAAAGCAGCTCTCCGACGAGCTTCGTGCGATAAGCGACACCGACGAGATGATGACCCGCTTTGCCGAGCTTAAGGCCGAGTACTGCGACGATCTCCTGTACCGTGCAAAATGCACCGGCTGCGAGAAGGTTTTCGGCATCCACAAGAAGGACTTTGACGAGGGCAAGCTCAGCTGCCCGAACTGCGGTACCGCAAACAAGGCGGATAGTTTCATGTACTCCGACAACGCCGAGGGCTACGAGTTTGCCAAGGGCGCAATGGTCGAGGAGTTTTATAACTGCTGCCTGAGCCTCAAGGAGTACGAGGTCTCGGAGCCTGTTAAGAGCACCTACGGCTATCACATCATCGTGCGTCTGCCCCTCGACACGGCAAAGTCGATCATCGACCCCTACGCCAGCTCCACCATGACTCTTGCCGCCACCGTTGCGGATAAAGAGTTCTCCGATATGCTCGACGGAAAGACGGAGAAGGCGACGGTCGAGTTTGTAAACGGCTATGAGGCGTCGAGCTTCAAGTCGATGTTCACCGACAGCGGCTTTAAGCTCACGAGCTACAAGGACTACAAGGCAAGCAAGGAATCGAGCGACAAGTGATCGCCGAAGCGAGTTAAACGAATATGAAAAACTCCGAAAACGGGTTTCCGTTTTCGGAGTTTTGTTTTCCCTGCACCTCTTACAGCGTTGCGAGCGCTCCGTAGGTCAGGATGCCGAGATTTTCGGAATAGATGCCGTCAAACTGGCTCAGCGGCAGGGGACTTGTGCCAAGCCCGACCTCGATCGTGTAGCCGGGACGGTTGAAATTCTGAATGAACCAGTCCTTGTAGCCCGCAAAGCCGGAGGCGTAGGGCGTATCCTCGACCGAGTAGCCCGACACGGCGGCAAACGCCTCGGCGATCTGCCGTGAGCGGGGCGGCTCGTAGTCGGCGTACTTCCAATAGATCACCCGCCCCTGCGAGTGGTACGACAGCGTGAGTGCCGGAGAGACCGACATCGTAAAATCGTACATCGCACGGCTTTCGGATGCAACGAGCGGCGCCGAGCCGACGTAGTCGGCGGGAGCGGGACTGACAAAGCCCAGCGCAAATTTGTTGTCCCGTGCCGTCTCCCAGCCTGCGGGGTATTGCAGATTGAGGTCAACGCCCCTGATGTTCGCCTTCCAGCCGGACGGGAACGGGATCGACGGATAGCGTGCGGCGATGCGGCGGGCAGCGTCAAAGTATTCGCCCTCGCAGATAGCCCCGGTCACGAGGTCGATGCCGTCGGGATTCACCGCCGGAACAAAGATGACCGTTGAAAGGCGGTACAGCTCGGCGGCGCTCTGACCGAAGATCACGCCCCCTGAGGCGTATGCACGGCACAGCTCCTCTATGTACTTAAACAGCAACGGCGTGCATATCCACTCGTTTGCGTGGTGCGAGGCGTTGTACACGACACGGTTTGCGCCCGTCCCGAAGCTCAGCGCGTAAAGCGGCTTGCCCATGACGCTGCTGCCGATGACGGAGCTTTTCAGAAACGGATAGCGTGCGGGCAGTCCCTCGGCGCAGTAGGCGACAAGATCGCTGCTCCAGTCTATGTCGGTCGGCACGACGGAAAACGGCAGCGGCACTTTCACGGTCGAGCCGAGGACGAGGTTTGCGGGGTCGATGCCGGGGTTTGCGGCGACAATGCTCTCAAGGCTCACGCCGTGCATCCGGGAGATCGACCACAGCGTGTCGCCCTGCCGGACACGGTGCATATACACTCCGGTGTACCACGGACGCAGCGCCGCCTGTGTCTGAGGACCCGCTATGCCGTCTGCGCTCAGACCGTTTTCCGCCTGAAAACGGATGAGCGCATTTCTCGTGCGTTCGCCGAAAACGCCGTCGGTGTCAAGCAGCGCATTCTGCGCACGGTTCAGCGCAAGCTGCAATAGCTGCACATTCGGACCCGTGCTGCCGTATTTTAAAATTTTCATTGTTTTTCCTTTCGTCAAAAGCTCAGATAAATCAGTGTAAAGGCAAAATGCTTAAATTTCACCTGCTTTATTTTACGCAGCCGAACACATACTTATAACGAGAAAACGGGGGTGAAAAATTTTGATTTTTAAAAGAATAACGGGCATTTTCGGAGCCTTGGTGCTGGCAGTCTCAATCGGCACGGCGGCTCTGGCGGACTCTCTTGCGGTCGGCGGCGAGGCGGTCGGTATACGCATCAGCGCAAACGGCGTTATCGTCGCCGGGACATCGGCGGTGGAGACGGAAAACGGCAGCGTTTCTCCGGCGGAGGAGGCGGGCATCAGAAAGGGCGACGTCATCGTGAAGCTCGGCGGCGTCGAGGTCAAAAGCGCCGAGGACTTTACGGCGGCGGTCGCTGCCCTGAACGGCGACGAGATCAAGGTGACGGTCAATCGTGACGGAAAGCAAAAGACCCTAAAGCTCACTCCGGCGAAAAGCACGGACGGAGCTTACCGTCTCGGACTTTGGCTTCGTGACGGCATAAGCGGCGTCGGCACGCTCACCTTTTACGATCCGGAGACCGGGATCTACGGCGCTCTCGGTCACGGCATCAGCGACGGCGACACCGGGCGCATCGTGCCGCTGAGCGACGGCAGCATTTTCAGTGCCGAGATCGTCGGCATAAAGCCCGGTCAGCGTGGCAAGCCCGGCGAGCTTTGCGGCGAGTCGGACGAGCTTTATGCGCTGGGCGACATCCGCATAAACTGCGGCTGCGGCATCTTCGGCGTGGCTGACTTTGACAAGTCGGAGATACTCGAAACCGGCGAGGCAAAGCAGGGCAAGGCGACAATACGATGCACGCTTTCCGGCAGCGAGGTCGGGGAGTACGAGATCGAGATCGTCAGAGTTTTTGAGCAAAACGGGCATAGCTGCTTCCAGATCGCCGTGACGGACGAGGCGCTGCTTGAGGCGACGGGCGGCATCGTTCAGGGCATGAGCGGCTCTCCCGTGATCCAAAACGGACGGCTCGTCGGTGCGGTGACGCACGTTTTCGTGAACGATCCGGCGGCAGGCTACGGTATCAGCATAAGCGATATGACCGAGGCAGCTCAAAGCTGCAACGAAGCGGCATAAGAAAAAACGGTGAGGCAACTCACCGTTTTTTCTTATTATATTATATTGTCTCTGCGCCGAGGCGGGAGAGGACGTTTAAGAAATACTCCGGCAGGGGGGCGCTGAGATGAACGCACTCGCCGCTGCGGGGATGCACGAACTTGAGCTGCGCTGCGTGCAGGCACTGACCATCCAGCCCCTTTTCGGGACAGGGCGCACCGTACAGCCCGTCGCCGAGGAGGGGATGCCCGATGTGCGCCATATGCACCCGAATCTGGTGAGTGCGCCCGGTCTCAAGACGGCAGCGCACATGGGTGTAGCCCCGATAGCGGGCGACGACCTCCCAGTGCGTGACCGCATTGCGGGAGTTTTTCTCCGTCACCGCCATGCGCTTTCGGTCGGTCGGGTGTCTGCCGATGGGGGCGTCCACCGTCCCGGAATCCTGACGCATACCGCCCCGCACGACCGCCTCGTACACCCTCGAAAGGCTCCTGTCGGCAAGCTGCGCCGACAGCGCAAGGTGCGCAAAATCGTTCTTGGCGGCAATGATAAGCCCCGACGTGTCCTTGTCGATGCGGTGAACGATGCCCGGGCGCTTCTCGCCGCCGACGCCGGACAGACTGCTGCCGCAGTAATGCAGCAGGGCGTTAACGAGCGTACCGTCGGGATGACCCGGCGCAGGATGCACCACCATGCCCCGGGGCTTGTTTACGACGATAACGTCGCCGTCCTCGTACACGACGTCGAGCGGAATGTCCTGCGGCACAAGCTCGGTCTCCTCGCTCTCCGGCAGCACGAGGAATATCTCGTCGCCGGGGCTGCATTTGTAATTTTTCCTGACGGGCGCACCGTTTACCAGCACGCTGCCGCCGTCGATGAGCCGCTGCACGGCGCTGCGGCTGAGCGTTTCCACATTTTGAGCAAGGAGAGCGTCGATACGCTCGCCGCTCTCCTCTGCAATTATTCTCAATTCGTCCATATCACTTAAATTCGGAAAGGATGTCCTCAAGGCTGAACTCCTCGGACTCCTCTTTGGGCGGCATACGGAACTCCGGCGCCTCGCTCTTGGCGGGGCGGGCCGCCTCCTTCACTGCCGCAAGGTCAAGCTTCGGAGCCTCCGGCGTCTTTGCCTTAGCGGGCTTTTCCTCCTCACGCAGGGACGCCTTGAAGGAATCCCAGAAGGGGTCCTGCTCCTCGGTTTTTATGGAAGCGGAGCCGTCGGACGCCTCGACGCTGCGGCTGTCGATCCCGTAGGAAAGCTCCGCATCGTCGGACTTATTTTCGCTGCGCTTCTTTGCGTGGGGCTTTTCGCCGTCGGACTTTTTCTTTGCCTTGGACTTTTTCCCCTTGGCGGGAGCCTTTTTGCCGTCGTCCTTATCGCCGACGAACAGGTAGATGATAAACAGCAGGCTTGCCACGACCAGCACGGCATCCGCAATGTTGAACACCGCAAAGTTCACGAACTCAAGCTTGAACATATCCACGACGTAGCCGTAGACAAGGCGGTCGATGCAGTTGCCGACCGCACCCGCAAGGATAAGCACGAGACAGGTCGTCGCAAAGGGCCCCTTAAAGACCTTCTTTGCAAGCAGCACCGCAACGGCGACTGCCAAAAGCACGGTCAGTCCGATGAACACCCACTTCATGTACGGCATATTGCTGAAGGCGCTGAACGCCGCCCCGTCGTTATGGACGTTTACGAGCTTGATGACGCCGCCGATAAGCGGCTGCTCTCCGGTGGAGAGGGTGATGTTCAGCGTTACCCAATACTTGAGCCACTGGTCAAGTATCAGCACTATGACTGCGATAATGGCATACAGCATGATAAAGGTTCCTTTCTTTCTATTCGGAACGAACGGGAGCTATCTTCCCGTTTCAGAGCTTTGAAACTACGTCGGCGCAGCGGGGGCAGAGACCCGTTTCGGGGTCCGCCTTCAGAGAATGCATCCAGCAGCGGGGACACTTCACACCGGGCGCCTCACGGACGGAGATCTTAAGCTCCGGATTTGCGGAGCCGACGCCGGAAACGGCGTCCTCCTCGTCTGCGTCCTCGGAGATGAGGCACTCGGAGACGATGAACAGGTCACGGAGGTCCATGTCGGAGATGCGGTCGAGAAGCTCGGCGCCCTCGCCCACAGCGCTCAGGGTCACAGAAGCCTCAAGCGGCTTGCCGATGCGCTTGTCGGCTCTCGCACGCTCAAGCACGCCGTTCACGTCGTTTCTGACGGAGATGAGAGTATCCCACTTCGCCATCTCTTTTTCATCAAGAGCGTACTCGGTGAAGGGCTTGTTCATCTCGTTGAGGACCACGTTGCGGCTGTCGTCGGTCTTTCTGTGCTTCATGGAAAGCCAGATCTCGTCACAGGTGAAGGCAAGGATGGGTGCGAACATCTTGGTCAGGGTGTCGAGGATAAAGAACAGTGCGGTCTGTGCCGAGCGGCGCTTGAGACCGTCCTTCTCCTCGCAGTACAGTCTGTCCTTGATGATGTCGAGGTAGAAGTTGCTCAGCTCGACGACGCAGAAGTCGTTGATAAGATGGGACACGACGTGGAACTCGTACTCGTCGTAGGCGGCAAACGCCTTTTCGATGAGAGCGTTGAGACGGGTGATCGCCCAACGGTCAAGCTCAAGCATATCCTCCGGCGCAACGGGGGAATCGGGGTCGAAGCCGTCGAGGTTGCCGAGGCAGTAGCGTGCGGTGTTGCGGAACTTGAGGTAGCTCTGCGAAAGCTGACGGAAGATCTCCTTGGAGCAGCGCACGTCGACATGGTAGTCGGCGGAGCCTGCCCAAAGACGGATCATGTCTGCGCCGAACTCCTTGATGATGTCGGCGGGATCGACGCCGTTGCCGAGGCTCTTGTGCATTGCTCTGCCTTCGCCGTCGACCGTCCAGCCGTGGGTGAGGCACTCCTTATACGGTGCGCCCATGCCCAGAGCGCCGACCGCAACCAAGAGCGAGGACTGGAACCAGCCTCTGTACTGATCGCCGCCCTCCATGTACATGGAAGCGGGCCAGAAGCCCTGGTCACGCTTCATTGCGGCATAATGGGTGGAGCCGGAGTCGAACCAACCGTCGAGGGTGTCGGTCTCCTTGGTGAAGTGAACGCCGCCGCAGTGCGGGCAAACGAAGCCCTCCGGCAGAAGCTCGGAGACGTCCTTCTCGAACCATGCGTTCGAGCCTTCCTTCTCAAAGACGGAGGCGACGGATTCGATGCTCTCGTCGGTGCAGACGGGCTCTGCGCAGTCGGAGCAGTAGAACACGGGGATGGGCAGACCCCAGCGGCGCTGACGGGAGATGCACC
>SAMEA3663186__coassemble_153_pt1 | contig 12208 bp, 9 predicted proteins | sample SAMEA3663186__metabat2_low_PE_012 | metagenome-assembled genome bin SAMEA3663186 (sample SAMEA3663186) | pig gut metagenome | biome: pig gut; feature: pig-associated habitat; material: faeces | place: Denmark | collected 2012
CCCGGCTTCACTCCGCTAGAAAAATGCCAGATACTCACCGAGAAGGAGTATCGCGATATGCGCGAGAAGTACGAGGATGATTTCGACGCCGGCATGGGCGCCGAGGCCATCAAGAAGCTTCTGCAGCAGATCGACTGCGAGCAGCTTTCCGCCCAGCTCAAGGAAGAGCTTGCAAACGCCTCCGGCCAGAAGAAGGCAAAGCTCGTCAAGCGCCTTGAGGTCGTCGAGGCCTTCCGCCAGAGCGGCAACAAGCCCGAGTGGATGATAATTGACATCCTGCCCGTTATCCCGCCCGAGATCCGCCCCATGGTACAGCTCGACGGCGGCAGATTTGCCACCTCCGACTTAAACGACCTGTACCGCCGTGTAATAAACCGCAACAACCGTCTCAAGAGACTTATCCAGCTCAATGCGCCCGACATCATTGTGCGCAACGAGAAGCGTATGCTTCAGGAAGCGGTCGACGCTCTTATCGACAACGGCCGCAGGGGACGTGCCGTAACGGGTGCAAACTCCCGTGCGCTCAAGTCCCTGTCCGATATGCTCAAGGGCAAGCAGGGACGTTTCCGTCAGAACCTGCTCGGCAAGCGTGTCGACTATTCCGGACGTTCCGTTATCGTCGTGGGACCCGACCTCAAGATCTACCAGTGCGGCGTTCCCAAGGAAATGGCGATAGAGCTGTTCCGTCCCTTCGTTATGAAGAAGCTCGTCGAGGACGGCGTTGCGAACAACATCAAGTCCGCAAAGAAGATGGTCGACAAGCAGCGTACCGAGGTGTGGGACGCACTTGAGGTCGTCATTAAGGAGCACCCCGTGCTGCTCAACCGTGCGCCTACGCTGCACCGTCTGGGTATTCAGGCGTTTGAGCCAATCCTCGTCGAAGGCAGAGCGCTCAAGCTCCACCCGCTGGTATGTACCGCATACAACGCCGACTTCGACGGCGACCAGATGGCGATCCACGTTCCGCTGAGCGCAGAAGCTCAGGCGGAGGCACGCATACTCATGCTCTCTGCAAACAACCTGCTCCGTCCGCAGGACGGACACCCCGTCACCGTTCCCACTCAGGATATGATCCTCGGCTCCTACTACCTCACCATGAAGCGTATAGGCAAGGCGGAGAAGGGTGCGGAGACCGTGTTTGTCACCGACGCCGGCGACAGCGATCTCATGGCAGGCGATATAGTCGACGGCGACGACTTCGTCGCAGCGGAGAAGAAGGCTCTCGGTGAGGGCAAGGAGCCTCCCAAGTATAAGCCCGTACACTGCTACCGTGACTCCAGCGAGGCGATCATGGCATACAGCCAGGGCGAGATAGGACTTCATGCTCCGATCCTCGTCCGTGTGACCAAGACCTTCGGCGGCGAGGAAAAGAGCCGTGTCATCGAAAGCACCGTCGGACGCATCATATTCAACGAGAAGATCCCCCAGGACCTCGGCTACGTTGACCGCAGCGATCCCGAAACGGCGTTTGACCACGAGATCGGCTTCCAGGTCGGCAAGAAGCAGCTCGGCGACATCATCGACCGATGCATAAAGAAGCACGGCTTCACCATTTCCGCCGAGGTGCTTGACGGCATCAAGGCAATGGGCTACAAGTACTCGACCAAGGGTGCGATCACCATATCCATTGCGGATATGACCGTCCCCGATGCGAAAAAGACCCTCATCTCCGAGACCGAGGCCAAGGTCGTCAAGATCGAGAAGCAGTACGAGAGAGGCTTCATCACCGACGACGAGCGTTACAGACTTGTCGTTTCAGAGTGGGAGCATACCACGAAGGACGTAACCAACGCTCTTCAGAACTGTCTCGACACCTACAACCCCATCTACATGATGGCAAACTCCGGCGCCCGCGGCTCCATGAACCAGATCCGTCAGCTTGCCGGTATGCGCGGACTTATGGCGAACACCTCCGGTAAGACCATCGAGATCCCCATCAAGGCAAACTTCCGTGAAGGACTTTCCGTTCTGGAATACTTCATCTCCTCCAGAGGCGCCCGTAAGGGACTTGCCGATACCGCTCTGCGTACCGCAGACTCCGGCTACCTTACCCGCCGTATGGTCGACGTCTGCCAGGACGTTATCATCCGTGAGCCGGACTGCGGCACTACGGACGGCGTTTGGGCATCCGCAATATACGACAAGGGTCAGCTCGTGCAGTCCTTCGGCACCAGCATCCACGGCAGATTCCCGGCGGTACCCGTCTGCGATCCCGAAACCGGAGAGGTGCTGTTCGATACCGACCATATGCTCATGCCCGACGATGCACCGGTTCTTGAGGCGCACGGCATCGAGAAGGTGCTTATCCGCAGCGTCCTCACCTGTGAGGCACGCACCGGCGTCTGCGCAAGGTGCTACGGCATAAACCTTGCGATCGGCAAGCCCGTCAATGCGGGCGAGGCCGTCGGCGTCATTGCCGCACAGTCCATCGGCGAACCCGGTACTCAGCTTACGATGCGTACCTTCCACACCGGCGGCGTTGCGGGCGACGACATCACTCAGGGTCTTCCCCGTGTCGAGGAGCTTTTCGAGGCACGCAAGCCCAAGAAAATGGCGGTACTTTCCGAAGTATCCGGCACCGTTTCCGTCGAAGAGACCAAGAAAAATGCTCTGTTTGCCATCAGCGTCGTAAACGAGGCGGAGGCAGATACGAGAGTTTACACCGTACCCCATTCGGCAGGCATCCTCGTCAAGAACGGCGAGCATGTCGATAAGGGTCAGCCTCTCACCTCCGGCGCTCTCAGCCCGCACGACGTGCTGCGCATCAGAGGCGTTGACGATGACGAGTTCGGCCGCTTCGGCGTTCGCAACTACATCATCCAGGAGGTCCAGAAGGTCTACCGTCAGCAGGGCGTTGACATCAACGACAAGCACATTGAGATCATCGTGCGTCAGATGATGCGCAAGGTGAAGGTCGAGGATGCCGGCAGCACCGAGCTGCTCTCCGGCGCAACCGTTGACATCGGCGAGCTGAAGGCGGCAAACCGCAGCATCGACGAGCGCATAGCGGCAGGTGAGGAGGGACTCACCAAGGCGACCTACACCCAGCTTCTCATGGGTATCACCAAGGCGTCCCTTGCAACCGAAAGCTGGATGAGCGCAGCCTCCTTCCAGGAGACCACAAAGGTCCTGACCGACGCCGCCATTAAGGCGAAGGTCGATCACCTCGTCGGACTAAAGGAGAACGTCATCATCGGTAAGCTCATCCCCGCAGGCTCCGGACTGTCCATCTACCGTGACTTTGCGGAGAAGACCGACGAGAGCGCAGCGGATGAAGCCGAGAGCTTCGTTGACCTGTCCGCACTCGTGGGACGCACCAACGCACTCTGATAAACATCAAACGACAAAGCCGCAGAGCAGTCTCTGCGGCTTTGCTGCGCAGTATAAGTGCCCGACTATGCAAAATCGCAGAAAAAATGCTTAAAATAACACCGTGTTTGTGCAAAAAATTCCTTGACTATTTTTGTGCATTCTGATAAAATTTTAGAACGTGTGGGGTTAACTGCGCCCAAATTGCGCTTTTCCCGACACAGACCTTGAAAACCAAGGAATTTTCGAAGAAAGGAGTAATGAATTTTGCCTACGTTTAACCAGCTGGTAAGAAAAGGCAGAGAGAAGGTTGCCTACAAGTCCACCTCCCCCGCAATGCAGAAGGGACTGAACACTCTGAAGAACTGCGAGACCGATCTCAGCTCTCCTCAGAAGAGAGGCGTCTGCACCGCAGTCCGTACCTCCACCCCCAAGAAGCCTAACTCCGCACTGCGTAAGATCGCCCGTGTCCGCCTGACCAACGGCTATGAAGTCACCGCATACATTCCCGGTGTCGGCCACAATCTTCAGGAGCACAGCGTTGTTATGATCCGCGGCGGCCGTGTCAAGGACCTTCCCGGTGTCCGTTACCACATCATCAGAGGCACCCTCGATGCACAGGGCGTGACCGGACGTATGCAGGCCCGTTCCAAGTACGGTGCAAAGAGACCCAAGGCTGCAAAGAAAAAGTAAGAACCAGCATCGCAAATTATTTTGCCCTGTTGTTATCATATTAGGGATAACCTCAGGGCGCAGACGGGGGCGCATAGCCGCCACCGAGTACCTGTGAAATCATTCTTTAATGAAGGAGGGAAGCAACAGTGCCCAGAAGAGGTAATGTTCCCAAGAGAGAAATTTTACCCGATCCTATGTATAACAGCGTGCTTGTCACCAAGCTCATAAACGCCATTATGCTGGACGGCAAGAAAGGTGTTGCTCAGAAGGTCGTTTACGATGCTTTTGACATCATCAAGGAGAAGAGCGGCAAGGATCCCCTTGAAGCCTTCACCGAGGCAATGAATAACATCATGCCCAGCCTGGAAGTTAAGGCTCGCCGTGTCGGCGGTGCAACTTACCAGGTTCCTATCGAAGTAAGACCCGCACGTCGTCAGACTCTCGGTCTCCGTTGGCTCGTTGGCTATGCCCGCAAGCGCAGCGAAAAGACCATGAAGGAGCGTCTCGCCGGCGAGATCATGGATGCCTGCAACAATCTCGGTGCATCTGTCAAGAAGCGTGAGGATACTCACAAGATGGCAGACTCCAACAAGGCATTCGCACACTTCAGATGGTAATCTGAAACGGAGAAGATTATGCCCAGACAGTTTTCACTTGAAAAAACCAGAAATATCGGAATCATGGCTCACATCGACGCCGGAAAGACTACGACGACAGAACGTATTCTGTACTACACCGGCGTAAACTACAAGATCGGTGAGACCCACGAGGGTACGGCGACCATGGACTGGATGGAGCAGGAGCAGGAGAGAGGCATCACCATCACCTCCGCCGCCACCACCTGTCATTGGAAGAACACCCGTATCAACATCATCGACACTCCGGGACACGTTGACTTTACCGTGGAGGTCGAGCGCTCGCTCCGAGTGCTGGACGGCTGCGTGACCGTGCTTTGTGCCAAGGGCGGAGTCGAGCCTCAGTCCGAAACGGTATGGAGACAGGCCGACCACTATAATGTCCCCCGTATGATCTACGTCAACAAGATGGACATTATGGGCGCCGATTTCTTCAATGTACTCAACATGGTGCATGACAGACTGAAGTGCAACGCCGTTCCCATCCAGCTTCCCATCGGTTCGGAAGCCGACTTTAGGGGCATAATTGATCTCGTGGAGATGAATGCCCGCATTTATTACGACGATCTCGGCAACGATATGCGCACCGAGGAGATCCCAGAAGATATGCGTGAGTTGGCCGAGGAGTACCGTACCAAGCTCTTAGAGGCAGTCTCCGATTTCGACGACGAGATAATGATGCTTTATCTCGACGGAGAAGAAATACCCCAGGATATGCTCCGTGCCGCCATAAGAAAGGCGACCGTCACCGTAAGCATGGTGCCGGTGCTGTGCGGAACATCCTACAAAAATAAAGGCGTGCAGAAGCTCCTCGATGCGATCGTGGACTATATGCCCTCTCCGCTGGACATCCCGGCGATAAAGGGTGTAAACCCCAAGACCGACGAGGAGGAGAGCAGAGAAGCGTCGGACGACGCTCCCTTCTCCGCACTGGCATTCAAGATCATGACGGACCCCTTCGTCGGCAGACTGAGCTTTTTCAGAGTGTACTCAGGTACGCTGGAAGCCGGCAAGACCGTTATGAACTCTTCAAAGGGTCAGCGTGAGAGGGTCGGTCGTATCCTGCTCATGCACGCAAACCACCGTGAGGATCTCAGCATGGTGTATTCGGGCGACATCGCCGCAGCCGTCGGTCTTAAAAATACCACGACGGGCGACACTCTCTGTGACGAGAAGAACCCGATAGTGCTGGAATCCATGGAATTCCCGGAGCCGGTCATCCGTGTCGCCATCGAGCCCAAGACCAAAGCAGGTCAGGAGAAAATGGCGATCGCCCTTCAGAAGCTGGCGGATGAGGACCCCACCTTCAAGACCTATACGGACGAAGAGTCGGGTCAGACCATCATCGCCGGTATGGGCGAGCTTCATCTGGAGATAATCGTTGACAGACTTCTGAGAGAATTCAAGGTAGAGGCAAACGTCGGCAAGCCGCAGGTCTCCTACAAGGAGACCGTCACCCGCAGCGCAACCGTCGATACCCGTTACGCACGTCAGACCGGCGGTAAGGGACAGTTCGCACATTGTAAGATCATTGTCGAACCGAACGAGACCGGTAAGGGTTACGAGTTTATCAACAAGATAACCGGCGGTGCGATCCCGAAGGAATACATTCCTTGCGTGGACCAGGGCATTCAGGGTGCGATGCAGGCGGGCGTCCTTGCGGGATACCAGGTCGTTGACGTTAAGGTGACGCTCATTGACGGCTCGTATCACGAGGTCGACTCTTCCGAAATGGCGTTCAAGATCTGCGGAAGCATGGCGTTCAAGGAAGCCTGCGAAAAGGCAGGACCCACGCTGCTTGAGCCGATCATGAAGGTCGTCGTTACCGCACCCGACGAATATATGGGCGACGTAATGGGCGACATCAACGCCAGAAGAGGACAGATCGCCGGTACCGACATCAGAAACGGCGCTGCGATCATCGAGGCAAACGTGCCTCTGTCCACCATGTTCGGTTACGCTACCGACCTGCGCAGCAAAACGCAGGGCAGAGCAAACTACAGCATGGAACCCAGCCACTATGTCGAGCTTCCCAAGAGCCTTCAGGAGACTCTTGTGGGATCCCGCAAAAAGGGCTGACAAGCTTTAAGCATAATATCATTCAAAAATAATTCACAAACAATTTTTATCTGAGGAGGATATTCATAATGGCAAAACAGATGTTTGACAGATCCCTGCCCCACGTTAATATCGGCACCATCGGTCATATCGACCACGGCAAGACCACTCTTACCGCCGCTATCACCAAGTATCTTGCATTGCAGGGCAACGCAGAGTACACCGACTACTCTTCCATCGACAAGGCTCCCGAAGAGAGAGAACGTGGTATCACCATCAACACCGCACACGTCGAGTACAAGACCAAGAACCGCCACTATGCACACGTTGACTGCCCGGGCCACGCCGACTACATCAAGAACATGATCACCGGCGCTGCTCAGATGGACGGCGCAATCCTCGTTATCGCAGCTTCCGACGGTCCTATGGCTCAGACCCGTGAGCACCTCCTGCTTGCACGTCAGGTTAACGTTCCTTCTGTTCTCGTTTTCCTGAACAAGTGCGACCAGGTCGACGACGAAGAGCTCCTCGAGCTCGTCGAGATGGAAGTTCGCGAGCTTCTCGACTTCTACGGCTTCCCCGGAGATGACACCCCCATCATCCGCGGCAGCGCTCTGAACGCTCTCGTTTGCGAGTCCAACGATCCCGATGCACCCGAGTACGCTTGCATCAAGGAGCTCATGGACGCAGTTGATACCTGGATCCCCACTCCCGACCGTAAGTCCGACCAGCCCTTCCTCATGCCCATCGAGGACGTATTCACCATTTCCGGCCGTGGCACCGTTACCACCGGACGTGTTGAGCGTGGCCGTGTCAAGGTTGGCGACAAGGTTCAGATTGTCGGCCTGAAGGACGAGATCACCGAGACCACCGTTACCGGTACCGAGATGTTCCACAAGCAGCTCGAGTACGCAGAAGCAGGCGACAACGTCGGCACTCTGCTCCGTGGCGTTGCTAAGAAGGACGTTGAGCGCGGACAGGTTCTCGCAGCTCCCAACTCCATCAAGCCCCACACCAAGTTCAAGGGTCAGGTTTACGTTCTGTCCAAGGAAGAAGGCGGCCGTCACACCCCGTTCTTCAACAACTACCGTCCCCAGTTCTACTTCCGTACCACCGACGTTACCGGCGTCATCTCCCTGCCCGAAGGCGTTGAGATGTGCATGCCCGGCGACAACGTCGACATGGACGTAGAGCTCATCACCCCGATCGCAATCGAAAAGGGACTCCGCTTCGCTATTCGTGAAGGCGGTCGTACCGTCGGTTCCGGCGTTGTCATCGAGGTCGACGAGTAATTAACCATTGTATGAAAAATCCGTGAGTCAATTGACTCACGGATTTTTTTATTTGATCCCGTGCATAAAGCCGCCGATGTCCGCCGAATGAATGTCGCCGCCGATAACACGCCCGCCCTTGACAAAAAGTGTTGCGTACACGGTCGAGCCGTCGCCGTAATTTGTGACTATGTAGCTGTACTGCATACACTTGCAGCCGCCGTAGGAGGTAAACTCAAAGCCCTGCTCCGACTGCATTGCGGCATAGTCGGCGACTGCTCCGTCGAAGGTTTTCGGGAGCGTGACCTCCGCTTCCGTCTCGCTCGACTTATCGACGCACCAGCCGAGGGAGGAGAGGTATTCAATGCGCCCCTCGCTCGTGGAGACGTCGATCGTCTCGCCGATGCCGAGGAAGCCGGAGGCGGGGCCGCATATTATGACCGCAGCGATGAGTACAACGGCAAGGAGGATGAGTATGACGACGGCTTTTGTTTTCGTTAGCTTTTTGGTTTTCATTCATTTCACCTGACAATCGGAGATTTTACACGGAGTTTAAATTTGAAGGAGGAATCTGTGCTAAAATAAGTTCAAATGTTTTGAAACGGTGAGAGTATGTCGGTTCTGAGACTTGACAAATACCTTTCCGACTGCGGCGTCGCATCGAGAAAGGAAATACGGGAGATCATAAGAAGCGGCAGAGTGACGGTGGACGGTGTTGCCGAAACGAACTTCGCAAGGAAGATCGACAGCGGAAGCGCCGTTGCGCTTGACGGCTATGCTTTAGCTTATGAAAAGCACCGCTACTTTATGCTCAATAAGCCCCATGGAGTCCTGTCAGCAACCGAGGACAGGGACCAGGCTACCGTTTTGTCGCTGCTTTTGCCTGAGCATAAGCGGCTCGGACTTTTTCCCGTCGGCAGATTGGACAAGGATACGACGGGGCTGCTCATCCTAACAAACGACGGAGACTTTGCACATAAGGTCATTTCACCGAAGTCGGGCATCATGAAGCGCTACCTTGCCGAGACCGACGGACGCTGCACCGAGAACGACGTGCGTATCTTTGCCGAGGGAATAGTTCTCGGCGACGGGACAAAGTGCCTTCCCGCAAAGCTTGAGCCTTGCGGTGAGCGCTGCTATGTCACGGTCGCAGAGGGCAAATACCATCAGGTAAAGCGTATGCTTGCGGCGGTCGGAAAGCCCGTTTTGAAGCTTCATCGGCTCTCCGTCGGCGGACTTTTGCTCGACGAAAGCCTTTTACCGGGGCAGTACAGAGAACTTGACGCCGAAGAATTGTGCAGAGTGATGAAGCAAAATTGAACAAATTTTAAGCTGTAATTTGGCTGTTTTATCAAGTGAATTAGATATTTTTTTGGAAACTTCACAAATTTTGAGGTGTTTTCTATTGAAAAACGCACAAAAAGGGGTTATTATAATACGAGCGTGCTATGCAGGCTTATAGTAAAATTACCCATAGCGCAAGGGGAGGAAACACATATGTCAAGCAGAATTTTCCAAAGCGTTATCCTTCAGATAAAAGAAGCCACCGACAGATGCATCGGCATCATCGACGAGCAGGGCTTTGTCGTCACCTGCAGCGAGCTGCCCATGATTGGTTCAAGGCTTGAGGACTTCCAGAGCTATAACTATGATCTGTCGGAGCCGGTCTATGTGAGCGGCATCCGCACATACAGAATACTCGGCACGAACAACGCAAAGTTTGACTATGCCGTGTTCGTTGAAGGCTGTGACGAGCTTGCAAAGGTGAGCTGCATCATGGCATCCGTCGCCTTTAACGAAGCAAAGACCAATTACGAGGAAAAGCACAACAAGGCTGCTTTTCTTAAAAATATAATTTCCGACAATATTCTCCCCGGCGACGTTTACGTCAGAACCAAGGAGCTGCACTTTGTGCCGGATGTGCCGAGAGCGCTGCTTTTGGTGCGTCAGGTCGAGAGGTCGGACGTTGCGGCGGTCGAGGTCATGCAGAACCTCTTCCCCGATAAGCAGCATGACTTCATCATCAGCATCAACGAGACTGACATCGTTATAATCAAGGAGCTGCCCGCAGGCGAAAATCCCGCAGAGGTGCAGTCAATTGCGGAGAACGTCGAAAAGGCGCTTGCCGACGAGCTTCAGATAAAGTGCATCATCGGTATCGGCACCACGGCAAGACACCTGCGTGAGCTTGCCGACAGATACAAGGAAGCGCAGATAGCGATCGACGTCGGCCGTGTGTTCGATTCCGAAAAGAACATCATCAGCTACGAAAATCTCGGCATCGGCCGCATCATCTACCAGCTTCCGACGACGCTGTGCGAGATGTTCTTAAACGAGGTATTTAAGAAGAATCCTCTTGAGACACTGGACGAGGATACTCTTGAAACAATAAACAAGTTTTTTGAAAACAACCTCAACGTTTCCGAGACGAGCCGTAAGCTTTATGTACACAGGAACACTCTTGTTTACAGGCTTGAGAAGATCAAGAAGCTCACGGGACTCGATCTAAGAGAGTTTGACCATGCGATCGTGTTCAAGGTCGCAATGATGGTCAAGCAGTACCTTGACTCCGTGAACAGCAACGGACGCTGAGCATGACTCAAGGCTGAGGCTACTTAGGAGGAAAAGCAATGGTTCAAATGAACAATGTGACGATGGTTTACGGCAACAGCGACGTTGCGGCGCTGGACGGCGTGAGCCTCTCGATAAGCGAGGGTGAATTTGCCTTTCTGGTAGGTCCCTCCGGATCGGGAAAGACCACCATAATAAAGCTCCTTACGGGTGAGATCCGTCCGACCGAGGGCGAGATCACCGTCAACGGCTTCAATATGGGCGAGATGAAGCGCCGCAAGATGCCCAAGATGCGCAGAACCATCGGCGTCGTCTTTCAGGACTTCCGACTCATCGAGAACATGACCGTGTACGATAACGTCGCCTTTGCGATGCGTGTCGTCGGAGCCACCGGCAAGGAGATAAAGGCAAGAGTGCCGAAGGTGCTTGAGCTGGTCGGACTTGAGGGCAGAGAAAAGCGTCTGCCGACCGAGCTTTCCGGCGGTGAGCAGCAGCGTGTTGCGATAGCCCGTGCGCTCGTCAACAACCCCAAGATGATAATTGCCGACGAGCCTACCGGCAACCTTGACCCGGTTCGCTCTCTTGAGCTTATGCTTCTGCTTGAAAAGATAAACGATATGGGGACGACCGTGTTGGTTGTCACCCACGAAAAGGAGCTGGTCAACGCCTTCTCGAAGCGTGTTATTGCGATAGACGGCGGTCACCTGATCAGCGACGGAATGGACGGGTATTACAACTATGAGATTGAGTAAATTCGGATATCTGATAGGCGAGGGCTTCCGCAATATCTTTACACACAGATTCATGTCCTTTGCCTCAATCACAATTATCATGGCGTGCCTTATCGTAATGGGCAGCTTTACGCTTCTTGACGTCAACATAAACAAGATAATCGACGACATCGGCGAGCAGAATCAGATAATGGCGTTTGTCGATGAGGACATGAGCGCAGAGGACGCCACGGCTCAGATCCAGGCAAAGCTTGAGGCGATAGACAACGTTGCGTCGGTCGACTTTATGAACCGCAGCGAAGCGAGACAGAACTTCATGGAGAACTACGACGAGAGCTTCATGGACGGCATCGACGATGATACCTTCCGTCACCGCTTCATCATTCAGCTCGTTGACCTCAGCCGCATGGACGAAACGGGTCAGGAGATCTCGCAGGTCAGCGGCATCGTCAAGGTCAACTCGCCCACGGAGTATGCCGAGAAATTCATCTCCGTCCGCAACGTTATCAGCATCGTTTCGCTGGCGCTTATCGTCATCCTCGTGCTGGTGTCGCTGTTTATCATGTCGAACACCATAAAGCTTGCCACCTTCGGCAGACGTGAGGAGATCGCCATTATGAAGATGGTCGGCGCCTCCAACGGCTTTATCAGAGGACCGTTCGTCGTTGAAGGCCTCATCCTCGGTCTCGTCGGCGGCGGGCTTGCGTTCCTCGCTCAGTGGGGGCTTTATGCGGCGCTTGAAGGCAGAGTGACGAGCGATCTGGGAATATCCTTCATCGAGATAGTTCCGTTTACGCAGCTTTGGCCTATGGTGCTGGTGATATTCATTGCCGTCGGCATCATAGTCGGTGCCTTCGGCGGCATCATCGCAATCAGAAACTACCTGAAGGTCTGATTGGAGGGTACTGACGTGAACAGGAGACTTATCGTATCTGTGCTTGCGATCATTCTTGTCGTG
>SAMEA3663186__coassemble_170_pt1 | contig 11443 bp, 9 predicted proteins | sample SAMEA3663186__metabat2_low_PE_012 | metagenome-assembled genome bin SAMEA3663186 (sample SAMEA3663186) | pig gut metagenome | biome: pig gut; feature: pig-associated habitat; material: faeces | place: Denmark | collected 2012
ACCGCCACCGGGGTTCGGATTGTCAGGATCGTCACCGCCACCGGGGTTCGGATTGTCAGGATCGTCACCGCCACCGGGGTTCGGATTGACACGGTCGCCGAGACCTGCCCAAATACCGACTACATGACCGCCCACAGGTCCGAGCATCAGGATGTCGCAGGAGTCGGCTCTTACGGTGTTGTCAATACCGGGGATCATGGTGCCGGTATAGAAAAGCTGAGAGCCTTCAACGGTAAGATCGGCGGTTTTCCAGAAGTTGTTGGTATAAGTTCCGGAAGAGATCGTAACCCTGACGTCAGCGGGGAGGCGAACATAGCCGAGCCTGCCGACGAGATCCTGCTTGGTGAGAGTCTGATGATATCCCCAAACGGGGCAATCAAAGGTAATGGTCGCATCATCGGGAAGGAACATATAGTTCTCTATCAGCAGATAGAAATGCGGATTGCCCTTGAAGTTATAGCCCTCTGTGGAAAGATAGTCGTCATCTACCGTTCCCCAGATGTCGTCCGAAATATCGTCCGCATAAGCTTGAGAACTCAGTGAGAAAGCAGCAATCAGTATAACCGCAAGCACTACGAGGAAGCCGAAAAGCAGCTTCGTGCGCTTGGCAGTATTTGACATGTCGTTCAATTTCCTCCTTTCTCCAGTTATCACATCAGGAAGGGACGATCACTGAAATTGCCCCTTGCAGCACACAAATCACCCGTTGCCGTCTCAGCGCTTCATCCCGAACGGACTCAGCGAAAAAGGCTCAAAGCTCAACGATAGCTGCGTAGGGCGCAGTAGGTCACATTACTCACTGATGATCATGCCCATGTTACAATATTTCCGTGTAAAAATCAAGCAAAAAAAGACACCGAGGCAATTTGTCTGCACTGGGACAGCGTTCTGTGTCATTTGATACGGTTTGAGCGCCGCCGACGGAAATAAAAAACATACTCATTGTTCAATCCTGCGCTTGTAATTCGTTCGGGCTTGTGATATTCTAAATATTGCAGCTACGTTGTATTTCATTTAAAGGACGGCCCCACATCCGTCCTGCCGATTGAGATAGCTGCGGCACTGCGGATCTTGCGAGGCAGGATGTGGCACAGCGCTTTGAGCGGGTGCCTGCTTCCCGTCGTGTTTCGGATTTGAAGCAATGTCGTAAATACATGCTCCCGCAATCACGCTTCGGCGACGCAGACGCCTGGGCGTTAGCAAACGGGGGGAGAATAAGCTCGGTTCCGGCGCTTGAGCGAAGATTGAGCAGCTTTGCTTAAACATAAGGACCGAAAGCGGCAGGCAGGCGCACAGCGCCTGCCTGTTGCTTTCTTTATCTAATTAAAAATACATTACCTTAACTCGCTTGCCCATCTTTTTGAGACAGTCCGCAAGCTGCTTTACGATGGAGGACTTGACGTTGAAGTTTATGGGCAGGTCGCTGTGAGCGGGGTTCTCGGCGCAGCCGATAAACATATTGATGTCCGTCGCTTCCTCGAAGAGCATTCTTGCCGCAAGGGAAGCGCCGTCCTTTTTATAGCTCCACTGCTTGAAGCTGTCGTTGTCCTTGAGGCAGTTTTTAGCATATTGGAGTATGCGGTCGATGGTGATGATGCCCTCGGTAACGAGATCGACGCCCTCGATCACCGAGGTCGGTGGTATCTCCGGGTCGGGGGAGACGTAGTTCACCTTCACGGTCTCGTGCAGGTACTCGGCGGCAATCGACGCCGTCGTTCCGCCGCAGACGATGTGCTTGCCCGTCTTTGCAAAGAACAGAGCCATCATTCTGTGATTGTCGTCACGGCTCTTGGGAGGACCTATCGCAATGTTCATCGGCTTGCGCTGCCTGATCTTTACGACGCAGACGGTGGCGTCGTCAAAGGGCTTGCCGCCGTAGAGTCTACTCGTTTCGTCGAGGATGATCGAGGTGAGCGTCTTTGCGGTGAAGCCGGCATCCCAAAGCGGTGCAACGTAGGATATAAGCCCGTCACGGTCCCAGCTCTCGTTTAACACTCCGTCGCTGCTGGCGTAGAGAACGCCGTCGGACATGGCGATAAAGATGTCGCCGTCACGGAGATTAAGCCCGGAGTGGTAAATGGTCTTTTCGCCGATGCGCATGGTGTTGAGCTGCATCTCGTAATTTTTGCCGTCACGCAGCAGAATGACGTTAGGGTTTTCGTACTGGATTATGTCGGCACGGTCGTTGTTCACGAGACGGATTATCGTAAAGGTCGAGAATGCGGACTTCCGCTCGGAGCAGATAGGCAGGGTGTCGGCTATGGTCTCCACGGCGTCCCGAATGTCGAGCCCGGCTGCGAGCATGGTGGAAATGATCTTCGAGGTCAGGGTGGAGAGAATGCTCGCCTTGACGCCGCTGCCGAGTCCGTCCGCAAGGACGATGATGGTACTGTTGTCGTTTTCGGCGATCTCGACATGGTCGCCGCAGAGCTGCTCACCGTAGTGATTTATGCTCAGGTAACCGATGTCGGCGCAGAGATTATTCATCTTCATCTAAGCTCATCGACTCCTTCAGCTTTGTCAGCGCAATTTTGGTCTCGGCGGTCGTCTCGCCGAGGAGCGAGGCGATCTCCTGAACTATCCTCATCTGATTTTCGACCACACGGTCTGCGACCTCGGCGGTCTTGACGCTTATCTCGTGCTTCCTTATCGCTTCCTCTTCCTCCTCGGTAACGTCGCTTATTATGTCGATAAGCATTTTGGAGGAGCGGTCATGCACGATGGTCTGCTCAAAGTATTTGTTGTAATCGGAGAAGTAGCTGCGGTACTTTTTGAGTGACTTTCCCGTCTCGATGACGGTGAAAAACGGAGCGGTGTCAAGTATTCTGACGACGCTCTCGCCCAAAATGTCGGACTCGTGACCGATGTTCAGAAGCTTCAGAGCGGGACGGTTCAGCTCCTGAACCTCAAGGTCCTCGTTTACGACGATGACGCCGCTGGGCATATTGTTCAGCACCTTGCTGCTTATCCTCTCGGAGCGCTCTCTGATGGATGGCAGGCACATACTGTAATCCGCAATGCCCCGGTAAATGGCGATCGCCTTTTCACGGCAGGTGTCGTAGCCGCAGGAGCCGCAACTCATCCTCCTTGGTGTTTTTGCCGAGCTTTGCGAGTATTGCACGGATCTCGCTCTCCGTGGGCATCGGGAGCTTGACGGGGGAGCCGCTGTGCGTGGTGTAAAGCTCGCCCTCCGGCGGCTGCTCAACGTCAAAATCCTCCTTGCCGACGTTCACAAGTACCGAACAGATGTGACGCACGGGGGAGTTTATGTACTTTTCCATGATGGGGCCGTCGATACAGCTTCCGTCGCAGGTCGCCATTTCGATAAAGCACTTGTGTATGCCGCCCTGCTGAATGTCCCGCAGAGCATTGAGACAGCTCTTTGCGCCGTTGACGGAGAGGTACTGGTATCCATCGGGCTTATCCATGCAGGCGAGTATTCCGCCGGTGACAGGGAAGCTCCTCGCTCTGCCGGCGACGCTTTCGCCGAACTCCTTTTCGATCTCGATCTTTGCGGAAAGACGCATCTGGTCGAACTCCTCAAAGGTGAGAACGGCGTCAACGCAGGTGCCGACAGCCTCCTCCTTCTTGGAAACACAGGGGCCGATGAAGACGACCTTTGCGTCGGGAATGCGCTTTTTTATGTCCTTTGCGTGGGCGATCATAGGGGAGACGACGGGAGCGAGATACTGCTTCAGGTCAGGGAAATGCTTTTCAACAAGCAGATTTACCGAGGGACAGCAGGAGCTTATAATGACGTCCTGCTGACCGACCTTGAGCATATGCTCGTACTCACGCTTCACGACGGTTGCGCCGATGGCGGTCTCCTCGGCGTCGGCAAAGCCCAGCTCACGCAGAGCCTTGCGTATGGAATTTATACCGCAGCCCTCCCAGCAGGCGTAGAAGGAGGGGGCGACGCTTGCGATAACGGGGGCGCTGCCCTGCAGCATAACCTTGACACGTTCGGTGTCGTCAACTATCTCCTTGGCGTTTTGCGGGCATACGACGAAGCACTGACCGCAGAGGATGCACTCGTCCTCGATGATGCGGGCCTGGTTGCCGGTAAAGCGGATAGCCTTGACCGGGCAGCGGCGAATACAGCGATGGCAGTTTTTGCAGTTTGACTTTTTAAGCTTCAGAACACTTGGCATTTACATTTACCTCCGTGCCGTTATAAATACATTATAACATATCGGGCATTGTCTAACAAGGAAAATGCACAATGTTGACAATTATTTTTGCACGGGGTATAATCGACAAGATTTTATAACGGAGTGATAGCCATGCTTCAGGAAGCAATAATCACAAATATAAGAGAGGACGGACTTGCGGAGGTCGTGGTAGAGAGATCGGGGATCTGCGGCGGAAATTGCAGCGAATGTGACGGCTGCCGCTACGATAATCTTATGAAAACGCTTGTCCGCAACCCCATCGGTGCGCACCGTGGTCAGCACGTTTATATCGAGATGCCGACCTTGGGCGTTTTGAAGGGCGCTGTATTTATATATGTACTGCCGCTTATCATGCTTTTTGCGGCGTACTTTGTTGCAGCCCTCTTCGGCGCAGGCGAGGGCGTGCGCATAGCCACGGCGTTCGGAGGAGCCATACTCGGCATCATGATCGCCGCATTGCTCAGCAAAAAGCAGCACGGCAAAAACCCGACTCCTGCCGAGATCGTGAGCGTTATCGACGATCAGGAGGAGCTGTGATGAACGCCGAAAAGACGAAAACGGCCCTGACCGCAAACAAAATATTTGTACTGCTGCTGCTTCTGATCATGCTCGCAGGGCTTGCTGCTACGCTCTTTTTTCCCGACGACATAAACGGGTATGAGAACCGATATGCGTACAAAATTGCACCTCCGACGCTTTCCTCCGTTGCCGACGGAAGTTTTCAGGACGGCGTCGAAAACGCACTTTCGGATCAGGTGCAGTTTGCGGCAGCAGCCAAGAAGGTGTACAATTTCACTGTAGCTGTCGCTGCGGCTCCCGCAACAATGGCGCTTGAGGACTATTTCGGCGCAGACGACTACGTTTACTACAACGGATCGAGGTTTTACAACGGGAAAATCCTCTTTTACACATACTCTCTTGCCGAACGCTCTGCCGCTCTTGACGCAAAGGCGGAGAACATTAACGAAACCGCTGCAAAGCACCCGGAGCTTGAATTCTTTGTTTATTACATAGAAAAAGATACCGACATTGATATGATAAGCGGGGTAAAGCCCGGTTTGTCCGACTACTTTTTGCCGCAAATCAATATCCCGGAAGAGAATAAGGGCTGCTTCAGAGTGGACTCCTTTGATGTGTTTGACAAGTATTTTTACGACACCGACCATCATTGGAACTACAACGGCTCTTACCTCGGCTATACGCAGGTGCTTTCCATGATAAGCGGCGATGAAGCGATAAAGCCGGATGGAGTGTATCATTCAGAGCAGTTTTTTTCCGGAAGCAAGACATTCGGTATGGGCAATTTCTTTAAGGACGAAATGTCGATCTACCGATTTGACTATCCCGCAATGACTATCACCGTAAACGGCGTTCCCGCAGAGGACTACGGTGCGCAGAGCCGTCTTATTGCCGGAGAAATTGACATTCCAACATACGGAGAGGTGTACGGAGGCGACTTCGGAGAGATCATTTTCGATACCGGCAAAGAGGGCGAAAATCTTCTTGTTATCGGTGAATCCTACGATAACGCAATATTAAAGCTGCTTGCATCGCACTTTTCCAAGACATATTCCGTCGATCTGCGCTACTATGCCGCAAACATGGGTGCGGATTTCGACTTTGACGCATATGTTGCGGAGCATAGCATTAACAAGGTGCTGCTCATCGGCAACATCGATTATTTTGTTATGTCCGAATTTTCACTGCGGTAGAGGATAATAATGCTGTTTTCAAGCCTGACATTTTTATATGCGTTTCTCCCCGTGGTCGTTGTTGCATACTTTGCGCTGCGCTCACGGCGCTGGCGCAATGCCGTGCTGCTCATTGCGTCTCTTGTGTTCTACTCGTGGGGAGAGCCGAAGTACATTTTACTTGTGCTCGCATCAACGCTCGCTGCATGGCTTTGCGGTCTTGCAATAGATCGGTTTGCGGACAACAAAAAGCGCAGCCGTTTCTTCCTCGTGCTGTCTGTTGTGCTGCTGCTCGGAAGTCTTGCGGTGTTCAAATATCTGAACTTCTTTGCCGACAAACTGTACAAGCTCGGCGTCACCGCACTGAAGATACGCACCATTGCGCTGCCGATAGGCATAAGCTTCTACACCTTCCAGATACTTTCCTACCTCATCGACCTGTACAGGGGTAAGGTCGAGGTGCAGAAGAGCTATTTCAGATTCACCCTCTACGTTGCGTTCTTCCCGCAGCTTATCGCAGGACCCATCGTCCGCTACGAGACGGTCGAGGAGGAGATAAGCAACCGCAGGGAGAACTGGGACGACGTCATATACGGTGTTCGCCGCTTCATAATCGGACTGGCAAAGAAGGTCATCATCGCAAACAACGTTGCGGCGGTCGCAGTCAGCATATACTCCGTGGACGATATTGCCGGAACGGGCGCATACTGGCTTGCGGCGCTGTGCTACACCTTCCAGATCTACTTCGACTTCTCCGGCTACAGCGATATGGCGATCGGCTTGGGAAGGATATTCGGCTTCCACTTCCTCGAAAACTTCAACTATCCCTATATCTCGAGATCGGTGACCGAGTTTTGGCGGCGCTGGCACATAAGCCTGTCAACGTGGTTCCGTGACTATGTGTACATACCCTTGGGCGGCAACCGTGTGCCGAAGGGACGTTGGATACTGAACATCCTCATTGTTTGGACGCTCACGGGCTTTTGGCACGGCGCACAGTGGAACTTTGTGCTGTGGGGACTTTACTATGCGACTATGCGGTACTGCTGCTTGCGGAAAAGCTTATTTGGGGCAAGCTGCTCCGAAAGCTTCCGAAGCTGCTGCAGTGGCTGTATACGATGTTTTTCGTCGTCGTCGGTTGGGTACTGTTTGACCTGACTGATTTTGCACAGCTCAAATATGCGCTCGGCATCATGTTCTCGTACACGCCGACGAATTGGAGCCTGCTGCTTGCATCCGACACCACGAAGCTGTTTTCGGCGATATTCATTATCCCGGCAATCATCTTCAGCTTCCCGGTCGCAAAGAAGCTCCGGGTGGGCGACGGTACCGTGTCGAATGTGGCAGTTAACATTGTCTGCCTGCTTCTGCTTGCGGCCTGCATCATGTTTATAATAAGCTCCTCTTATAATCCCTTTATCTACTTCAGATTCTGACGAAAACTCCCGCCAATGGCGGGAGTTTTGACGTATGAAAGAAAAGCTTTGCTTTTGCGGGTGAATTGTGATAACATATATCAGTTAATGAAATTACTGGAGAGAATACAATGGCAGATATGACAAACGAAATACGCCGCCGGCGTACTTTTGCAATAATCTCGCACCCGGACGCCGGTAAAACGACGCTGACCGAAAAGCTCCTGCTCTACGGCGGGGCTATACAGCTTGCAGGCTCCGTTAAGGGCAAGGCTACCGCACGGCATGCGGTGTCCGACTGGATGGAGCTTGAAAAGCAGAGAGGTATCTCGATAAGCTCCTCGGTCATGCAGTTTGAGTACGAGGGCTACTGCATCAATATACTGGACACACCGGGACACCAGGACTTTTCGGAGGACACTTACAGAACGCTCATGGCAGCGGACAGCGCCGTCATGGTCATTGACGCAGCAAAGGGCATCGAACCTCAGACGAGGAAGCTTTTCAAGATATGCGCCATGCGTCATATCCCCATATTCACCTTCATAAACAAGCTCGACCGTGAGGCGAGAAGTCCCTACGATCTTATGGAGGAGCTTGAAAACGAGTTCGGCATCGGCACCTATCCGATGAATTGGCCGATAGGCTGTGGTATCGACTTCAAGGGCGTGTACGACCGTGAGAAGCGTGAGATACTTGCGTTCAACGAATTCCACAGAGGTCAGAACAAGATAAAGGCGATCGAGTGTACGCTCGACGAGACAGAGAAGCTTGACGGGCTTATCGGTGAAAAGCTGCGCCGCAGCCTGACCGACGACATCGAGTTGCTCGACGGAGCGGGCTATGAGTTCTCGATAGACGAAGTGCGCACCGGCAAGCTCAGTCCCGTGTTCTTTGGCTCTGCGCTGAATAACTTCGGCATTGAGCCGTTTTTGGAGAGCTTCCTGCGCATGACTATGCCGCCGCTGCCGAGAATAGCGGGGGATGAGATCATCGACCCCTTTAGCGAGAAGTTCTCCGCATTCGTGTTCAAGATACAGGCGAACATGAACAAGGCGCACCGTGACAGGATCGCATTCATGCGCATCTGCTCCGGCAAGTTCGAGCGTGACAAGGAGTATTACCACGTTCAAGGCGGCAAGGCGATACGTCTTGCACAGCCGCAGCAGCTCATGGCGCAGGAAAGGGCGATAATCAACGAGGCTTACGCCGGAGACATCATCGGTGTGTTCGATCCCGGCATCTTCTCCATCGGCGACACCATATGCGACAAGTCCGAGCGCATCGAGTTTGAGGGCATCCCGACCTTTGCGCCGGAGATCTTCTCCGCCGTGGAGCGTGTCGATACCATGAAGCGCAAGCAGTTTGAAAAGGGCATCATGCAGATAGCACAGGAGGGTGCGATACAGATATTCCACGAGCCGTTTACCGGCGTTGAGGAGATCATAGTCGGCGTCGTCGGCGTGCTTCAGCTTGAGGTGCTGGAGTACAGACTCAAGAACGAGTACGGCGTTGACGTCCGCCGCCGCAGTATGCCTTACGAGGTGGTGCGCTGGGTCGAAAACGAGGAGATAAACATTAACGACTTAAACCTCACGAGCGACACCAAGTGGGTGCAGGACTTTAAGGGCAACAACCTGCTGCTGTTCACCTCCGAATGGTGCGTCAATTGGGCGCTCACCAAAAACCCCGACCTCCGCCTGCGTGAGTTCAATAAAGAGTAATTTACAGAATGTACTTTTATTCAGCCTTGTAAAATGGTATAATCAAACGGAAGTGAGGTGAGCTTATGCCGAAGCAAACGGGAACGAAGCAGATCGCTGCAAACCGCAAGGCGTTTCACGAATACTTTGTCCTTGAACGCTACGAAGCCGGCATAGAGCTTGCCGGCACCGAGGTCAAGTCCCTGCGTGCGGGGACGGTTAATATGAAGGACTCGTACTGCACCGTCAAAAACGGGGAGCTGTTTATCCGTTCGCTGCATATAAGTCCGTATGAAAAGGGCAATATCTTTAATAAAGACCCCGTGCGTCCGAGAAGAATGCTCATGCACAAGCGTGAGATAGCAAAGCTCAACGCCGCCGTCATGCAGGACGGCGTTGCGATAATTCCGCTGTCGCTGTATTTTAAGGACAGTCGGGTCAAGGTCGAGATCGGACTGTGCAAGGGCAAAAAGCTCTATGACAAGCGAAACGACGATGAAAAGAAGGTCGCCCTCCGTGATATGGAGCGGGGACTCAAGGAACGATACTGAAAGATAGGAGAAATACAAATGAGCAATCCCATAGTTACTATCGAGATGGAAAACGGCGACGTTATCAAGGCTGAGCTTTATCCCGAAGTTGCGCCCAACACCGTCAACAACTTTATTTCCCTGGTAAAGAGCGGTTTTTACAACGGCGTTATTTTCCACAGAGTCATAAGAGGCTTTATGATCCAGGGCGGCGACCCTCAGGGCATCGGCATTGGAGGACCCGGTTACAGCATTAAGGGCGAGTTTAATATGAACGGAGTCAGAAACGACCTCAAGCACACCAGAGGTGTACTTTCAATGGCTCGTTCCATGGCTCCCAACTCCGCAGGCAGCCAGTTTTTCATCATGCACGAGGATGCACCTCACCTTGACGGACAGTATGCAGCCTTCGGTAAGGTCATAGAAGGCATGGATAACGTCGACAAGATCGCAAAGTGCATGACGGGACGCAACGACAAGCCCATCCACAGACAGGCGATGAAGAAGGTCACCGTAGATACCTTCGGTGTAGAGTACCCCGAACCCGTAAAGATGTAAATGCGTATAGGGTGCAGCGTTAGCTGCACCCGACAAAAAGTGCCGTGTTCTTGGCAGCACTGCTGCGCAGTTACACGGCGAGAGGCAGCTAATTATGGTATAATGTTACCGGTCGAGCTACCGCAAAGCTATCACCGCAGTTGCATGGCGAGAGGTAGTTGACTATGATACAGCGTTACCGGTCGAGCTGCCGCAAAGCTATCGCCGCAGTTGCATGGCGAGAGGCAGCTAATTATGGTACAGCGTTACCGGTCGAGCTGCCGCAAAGCTATCGCCGCAGTTGCACGGCGAGAGGCAGCTAACTATGGTACAATGTACCCGGTCGAGCTACCGCAAAAACGACCACACACTCTCCTAAAACGAATTGAAAAAACGGGGATGTACCGGTTTCGACGGGGGTGCGGAGGCAGAAATAGCGGGCGGATGCGCCTAACATCCTTAAAATGGGCAGCTTATAAATTAAAGAACAACAACGATACTGTTCTTCTCGCTGCTTAATAGCGAGCGTTCCCTCCGGGAGTACCACGGCCCGGAGCCGAGCGTCGATCAGTGGTGACCGTGAGTGCGCAAAGCTTTGAGCGCACCATGCATAATGAAGCTACCGAGCCTGTGAGCATGAAGGCCTGCGCATGGGCGAGGGAATGTAAATGACCCTCTGCGCCCGGAGAGGTTTCTGTTAAAGCGCTTTCGGACGGGGGTTCAACTCCCCCCATCTCCACCAAAAAAGCACGATGGTTTTGTATCAAAACCATCGTGCTTTTTTCTATATTGATTGATATTTACACAGTAATTTGATACAATCTATTCGACAAACTTGAATTTGAGGAAATAGTTATGTTGTTTGAATTGGTAACTATGTTGAATATAGCTACAGCTGCAGAAATACATGCAATTTCGTGGAGAGAATCACATAAATCCTTTTGCTCAAAAGAGTTTGTTGATACTCATACAACAGAACGCCAAATGAAATATATAGAGAATGAAATTAAAAACGGCAAGCAGTTCTATATATTGATGGACACAGGGGCAAAGGGAATTGTATCCATCAAAGATAACTTGATAGAGAACCTTTATGTGTTGCCATCAGAGCAATGCAAGGGATACGGTACAAAACTACTGAAATATGCTGAAGAAAAATGCCAAGGAATTCCAAAGTTATGGATTTTAAGCAATAATAATACAGCGAAGAACCTATATGTAAAGCACGGATATACATTTACGGGAAATGTGAAACCACTAAAGAGCGAGCTTCAAGAGTTAGAAATGCAACTTATAAGATAAGTCAAAGGACCGACAAATTCCAATTTGACAAACTGATTAGCATAGTTTCAGTCCTAAAAGAGAGTTTCACTTCCCGCTTAATAGTTTCATTTT
>SAMEA3663186__coassemble_181_pt1 | contig 11027 bp, 10 predicted proteins | sample SAMEA3663186__metabat2_low_PE_012 | metagenome-assembled genome bin SAMEA3663186 (sample SAMEA3663186) | pig gut metagenome | biome: pig gut; feature: pig-associated habitat; material: faeces | place: Denmark | collected 2012
GGAGGCGCCTGCACCGTCCGCTGCGGCTGACGGTTGGGCTTTTCCTGTCTTTGGCGCTCGAAGGCGGGCTTCGGCGCAGGCTCCGCCTTCTTGACGGAGAGGTTCAGCTTCCCGTCGTTTATGCTGATAAGCTTCACCTTAACGGTCTGACCTACGCTCAGAAAATCGTGTATGTCTGCGACATACGCATTCGCCACCTCGGAAATATGCACAAGTCCGCTTTGTCCGCCCGGCAGAGCGACAAAAGCTCCGAACTTGGTGATACCCGTTACCTTGCCTTCCAGCACTTCTCCAATTTCAAACTGCATGAATCGTTTTACCCCGTTTACCTGTAATTATCTATGAATATGATTTCGCCCGGCTCAACCAGTCCGAGCCTGTCTCTCGCTATACCTTTAATAAACTCATCCGTATCGCAGCTCAAAAGCTTTTCCTCAAGCTCGTCTGTCTCCGCCTGAGTATCGTCAATTTCACGCTGCAGCAGCTCAGTCATATCTTTTGCGTCTCGCAGAGCGTCCATCGTCTCCGCAAGATTCCACGCCGCATATATCAGCAGCGCCGCAATCACCGCCCCGCCTATCGTAAGCAGCTTCGGCCTCAATCGCATCGCCTCCCGAATCACGGTCCGATTTTCTTTTCATTGTAAACCATGCTCGGCAATTTGAAAAGACATTTTTTGCTTGATCGGCAAAAAATTTTCCGACAATGCGAAACGGACGCAAAATCAGCGCCAAAAGACCCGTAAATGCTGCAAAGACCGGCAAAAACAGACGGCTTAGCAGCCGCATATATGTGTAAAAGCCCAAGGCGGCAAAGCCCGCCATAAAGAGATTCAGCTCCCCGTCGCCGACGCTCATGCCCAGCGTAAACAGCACAAAGCCCAAAGCGCCGACAAAGAGCAGGTCGAAAAACCAGTTCAGCCCCAAGCGGCGGCGTATCGCCCTGAGCACATCGTAGATAACGCCAAGCCCCAGCCCCGCTGCATAGGCGGCGACGAGCTGCAAAAGCTGGCGCTTTACCTCAAGCTCCATTTATCCGAAAAGCCTCGACCAAAAGCCGCCGGAGGATGAGGGCGTCTCCTCGTACAAAAGCTCGCTTATAAGCCCCTCGACGTTCAGTTCCCCTGCGTCAAGATTGATTCTCCCGATATGCAGTCCGCTGCCCCGCACCACGAGATTGCCCTGCGCCGTCTGCATGACGACCTCGGTCTCGTCGAAGCTTTCCACGTCCTCGACCCCCGTCACCGACAGCTTGCTGCGATTTTCCATGCTCAGACCGTGATTTTTGGGCGCCGCCTTGCTTTTTTCCTCGTATGCCATGTTTTCGCTCCTTTGCTTTTTTAACAGCCTATGCAAGCGGCGCTTTCAAAATGCCCTCGCAAACTTTTGTGCAAAAAAATATATAATTTTTCTTGCAACTTTTTGAATAAAAGCCTTGACAGCGGCAAAAAATAGTGCTATATTAGCACTCAGATAAAGAGAGTGCCAGCATTAGCGAGGTGCGAGTGCCAAATGAGCATAAGCGAACGTAAAAAGAAAATACTTGCGGCGCTTGTCGAGGAGCATATCAGAACGGCAGAACCCGTCGGCAGCAAGGTCATTGCCCGCATCGCCGACCTCGGATGCAGCTCCGCAACGATCCGCAACGAGCTGTCGGAGCTTACCTCGATGGGCTATCTTGAGCAGCCGCACACCTCTGCCGGACGTGTGCCGACCCCTGCGGGCTATAGGATATACGTCAACGAGCTTATGCACAGGCAGAAGCTTTCGCTTGAGGAGACGGAGGAGATAGAGAGGCGCCTGAACGATAAGATGACGCAGCTTGACAGCATGATGAGCGACGTCGGCAAAATGGCGTCACAGCTCACGGATTATCCGAGCCTCATGCTCACGAGCTATGCCCCCGCCACGATAAAGCGCTTTGATCTTATATATATTGATGCCAACACGTTCATAATTGTGGCGATGCTGAGCAACAATACCGTTAAGAACAAGCTTGTACACCTGCCGATCTCGGTGGATTCCGGGATGATCGCAAAGCTCTCCTCTCTCTTTAACGCAAACTTCACCGGAATATCGAACGAGAAGATAACGCCGCTGCTGATCAAAAGCACCGAGCGTGCGGCGGACGATACGATGGGACTCACCGCAGTCATCGCCTCCTTTGCGATGGAGATACTTGCGGGACAAAGCGGAGTCGAAGCCTTCGTTACGGGCGAAAATAGGCTGCTTAGTCAGCCGGAGTTTCGAGATCCCGATAAGGCGCACCGCCTGATGAGCTACCTGTCCGACGGCGGACATTTAATATCCGGCAACGTTATCGATCCCAATTCGGACATCACGGTGCTGATAGGTCCCGAAAACGTCGCCGAGGAGCTTAAAGACTCCAGCGTCGTCATAGCGAGCTATGACATGGGCGACAATACGAAGGGGCTTATCGGAGTGGTAGGACCCACGAGAATGGATTATTCCGCAGTGGCAGCTAAGCTCAGCTTCCTTGCGGCAGGTCTTTCAAAGCGTCTCGGCGGCGGAGAGGCTCCCCCGTCGGGAATGCACAACAAGCTGATAATCAAGGGAGATGACATTATAGATGAGCACTGAGAAAGAGAAAAAGGACACCGCCCCCGTCGAGGACACCGCCCCCGTCGAGGACACCGCCCCCGTCGAGGAAAGCGCCGCCGAAGAAAGCAAGGAGACAGCCCCCGTCGAGGAGGAACCTAAAAAGGAAAAGAAGTCCAAGCCCAAAAAGGAAAAGGACAAGGAGTCCAAAAAGGCTCCCGACTTAAAGGAAGCCGCCGAAAAGCTCGTCCGTGAGGAAAAGGACAGATACCTTCGCCTCGCCGCCGAGTACGACAACTTCCGCAAGAGAAGCCAGAAGGAAAAGGATTCGCTTTACACCGACATCAAGGTCGACACGCTGCGCAAGTTCCTTCCGGTGTACGACAATCTTGAGCGTGCCTTAAAGCAGGCGACTGCGGACGAGGCGTACCGCAAGGGCGTCGAGATGATAATGGCGCAGTTCAAATCCACGATGGACGGACTCGGCGTCACCGAGATCGCAGCGGAGGGCGAGAAGTTCGACCCCAAAAAGCACAATGCGGTCATGCACGTTGAGGACGAGAGCTTCGGCGAAAACGAGATAGTCGAAGTGTTCCAGAGGGGCTTTACCCTCGGTGACAAGGTAATCCGTTTTGCCATGGTCAAAGTGGCAAACTGATTATATAAAAAAGTATATTATTTTCATTTTCAAATAGGAGGATATTATTATGGGTAAGATTATAGGTATCGATCTCGGTACAACCAATAGCTGCGTAGCCGTCATGGAAGGCGGCGAAACCGTTGTTATCGCCAACGCAGAAGGCGCACGCACCACCCCGTCTGTCGTAGCATTCGCAAAGACCGGCGAAAGGATGGTAGGTCAGGTCGCAAAGCGTCAGGCGATCACCAACCCCGACCGCACCATTTCCTCCATCAAGCGTGAGATGGGTTCCAACTACAAGGTAAATATCGACAACAAGGCATACACTCCTCAGGAGATCTCCTCCATGATCCTTCAAAAGCTCAAGGCCGACGCCGAGAGCTACCTCGGTCAGCCCGTGACCGAAGCGGTCATCACCGTTCCTGCATACTTCACCGACGCACAGCGTCAGGCAACCAAGGACGCAGGCCGCATTGCAGGACTGGACGTAAAGCGTATCATAAACGAGCCTACCGCAGCGGCACTCGCATACGGTCTCGATAAGGAAGTCGATCAGAAGATCATGGTCTACGACCTCGGCGGCGGCACCTTCGACGTCTCCGTCCTTGAGATCGGCGACGGCGTTATCGAAGTTCTTGCGACCGCAGGCAACAACCGTCTCGGCGGCGACGACTTCGACGCCTGCATCACCAAGTACCTCGTTGACGAGTTCAAGAAGGCAGAGGGCATCGACCTGTCCGGCGACAAGGTCGCAATGCAGCGTCTGCGTGAGGCAGCCGAGAAGGCAAAGATCGAGCTGAGCGGTGTCACCACCTCCAACATCAATCTGCCCTACATCACCGCAGATGCGACCGGACCCAAGCACCTCGACCTCACCCTCACCCGTGCAAAGTTCAACGAGCTGACCCACCACCTCGTTGAGAAGACCGCAGGCCCCGTAAAGCAGGCACTTGCAGACTCCGGTCTGTCCGCAAGCCAGATCACCAAGGTCCTCATGGTCGGCGGCTCCTCCCGTATCCCCGCAGTTCAGGAGATGGTAAAGCAGCTCACCGGCAAGGAAGGCTTCAAGGGCATCAACCCCGACGAATGCGTTGCAATCGGTGCAGCTATTCAGGGCGGCGTTCTCGGCGGCGACGTTGAGGGCATCCTCCTTCTGGACGTCACCCCGCTGTCCCTCGGTATCGAGACCCTCGGCGGCGTATGCACCCGTCTTATCGACCGCAACACCACCATCCCGACCAAGAAGAGCCAGGTGTTCTCCACCGCAGCCGACAATCAGACCTCTGTCGAGATCAACGTCCTTCAGGGCGAGCGTGAGATGGCTCAGTACAACAAGAGCCTCGGCCGCTTCCACCTTGACGGCATCGCTCCGGCACGCAGAGGCATTCCTCAGATTGAAGTCACCTTCGACATCGACGCAAACGGCATCGTAAACGTCTCCGCAAAGGACCTTGGCACCGGCAAGGAGCAGCACATCACCATCACCTCCTCGACCAACATGTCCAAGGAGGACATCGACAAGGCCGTCAAGGAAGCCGAAATGTACGCAGCGGAGGACGCAAAGCGCAAGGACGAGATCGACACCCGCAACCAGGGTGATCAGATCGTGTACCAGACCGAGAAGGCACTTGAGGAAGCCGGCGACAAGATCGACCCGGCACTCAAGAGCGAGATAGACGGCAAGCTTCAGTCCCTCAAGACCGCACTCACCGGCACAGACACCGAGAGCATCAAGAAGGCTACCGCCGAGCTGACCGACGTGTTCGGCAAGATCTATCAGCAGGCACAGGCAGCAGGCTTTGATCCCTCTCAGGCAGCCGGCGGTGACGCAGGCACAGCAGGCGGTCAGGACTACTACGATGCGGACTACACCGTAGTGGACGACGACAAGAAGTAATTCGCTTGAGTATAAATGTGGGCGTACCCTGTACGCCCACATTTTGAGGTATATTTATGGCAGAAAAAAGAGATTACTATGAGGTTCTCGGCGTAAGCAAGACCGCAACCGAGGATGAGCTTAAAAAAGCATATAGGAAGCTTGCCAAGGAAAATCACCCCGACCTGCACCCAGGCGACAAGGCGTGCGAGGCCCGCTTTAAGGAGATAAACGAGGCGTATGAGATCCTCTCCGACTCCGACAAGCGTGCAAAGTACGATCAGTTCGGTCACGCAGCCTTTGACCCCTCGCAGGGCTACGGCGGCGGTTTCGGAGGCTTCGGCGACTTCGGCGGCTTTAACGGATTCGGGGGCTTCGGCGACATATTCGGAGACATATTCGGCTTCGGCGGCGGCGGTAAGAGCAGCAACGCCCCCCGCAAGGGCGACAACATACGGGCATCCGTGAACGTCAAGTTTGAGGAGGCTGCCTTCGGTACCGTGAAGGAGATCTTCATCGGACGTGTCGAGCAGTGTGCCGACTGCAAAGGCAGCGGCTGTGCGGAAGGCACGACCCCGGAGGTCTGCAAGGAATGTAACGGCACCGGCACCGTCAGAACGACGCAGCGCACCCCCTTCGGTGCAATGCAGTCCACCTCCCCCTGCCCCAAGTGCAACGGCAGAGGCAAGATCATCCGCACCCCGTGCAAGACCTGCCGAGGCGTAGGCAGCGTTCGCAGGCAGATAAAGGAGGAGGTCAAGATCCCCGCCGGCATCGACGACGGGCAGACGCTCTCCAAGCGTGGCAAAGGCAACGCCGGAATAAACGGCGGTCCTGCCGGAGACCTGCTCGTGACCGTCATCGTTCAGCCGCACGCATACTTTGAGCGTGAAGGCAGCTCCGTGCTGCTTGAGCAAAACGTGTCCTTTACGCAGGCGGCGCTCGGCGCCGAGATCGAAGTTCCGACGCTTGACGGCAAGGTAAAGCTGACCGTTCCCGAAGGAACGCAGACGGGTACGACCTTCAGACTCAAGGGCAAGGGCATCCCCTTTCTGCGAGGCGACGGCAGAGGCGACCAGTTCGTGACCCTCCGTGTCGCAGTCCCCAAGGGGCTCACCTCTGCGCAGAAGGAGCTTCTGCGTCAGTTTGCCGCCGGAATGGGCGAGCAGACGGGCTCAAAGGGCATCTTCGGCAAGAAAAAGCGCTGAGTAAATGCATTTATTACAGCCGGCGCCTATACGTCTGCGCTGTATGAAAACCTCAAAGGCAAAGCCTTTGGGGTTTTTTAGTTAAAATTCTTACTTTGTATTCAAAAGCGAATAAAAATCCATATCGACTTTAAATTTCGGTTATAAATTCAATATTTGGCTTGAATTTTTGTAGACATATTTCTTTTACTTGTGCAATATCTGTGCATATCTTTTAAAACCGTAGCGTAAATATTGTTTGTTATTTAAATTACTATCTTTTTTAAGTTATAAAATATTTTGTCTCTTGACAAACGAGGTCGAATTTGGTAATATAACAGTGGAAATAGTCAACACCACTTAGGAGGAAAAAACAATGTGCCTTTACCAGTTCATTAGGGACATCATTCTTGAGCATGAGCCCGATTCCAAAGACGAATTTGAAGTCCTGGACCAGATCCACGACAATCTGTTTCCGCAGCCCTGGTAATAATAAGGCGACGGTTTCCCGTCGCCTTTTTATTTTGTCTCTGCAAAAAGCACCCGAAAGTCAAGCTTTCGGGTGCTTTTTCATTATCATAGCTCTTTGAGCAGCGGCGGAAACTCCGCAAGACTGCTTATCGTAAAGTCCGGTCTTATCTTCGGGTCCTGCGGCAGACCGGTCGGATTAAACCAACAAGTGCGCACACCGGCGTTTATGCCGCCGAGGATGTCCGACGACAGACGGTCGCCGAGGATTATCGCACGTTCCCTGTCAAAGCCGGGTATGCGCTCAAAGCAAAGCTCAAAAAACTTTTTCGAGGGCTTGTCCGCACCGAGGCGCTCCGAGATGAAAATATTTTCAAAGTATTTGGCGATCCCGGCGCTTTCTATGCGGCTGTCCTGAACCGAGCCCGTGCCGTTTGACACGATAAACAGTCTGTACTTCCCGCAAAGTGCCTGAAGCAGCTCCGGCGCACCGTCAACGAAGTAATGCCCGATGCCGAGCAAAAACTCGTACCTGTCCTCCGCCTTCTCGGGCGACGCCGTAATGCCGTACTCATCGAACAGCAGCTTGTATCTGCGCACGAGCGCCTCTTCCCTTTTGATCTCGCCACGCTCCAACAGCTTCCACTGCTCGTCGTTTATCTCCCTGTAGCGCCGTATCATCGCAGTGTCGGACGGTATCCCCAGCTCCGAAAACGTGCGGGACACCGCAGCCGCCTCCGCCTTGCCGAAGTCAAGCAGCGTATCGTCAATGTCAAGTAAAACAAATTCTATCATGCGTTCCTCCGACCTCAGTGTACCGAGGTAAACTTCCAATCGTGTTTAAGCTCCTCCGGCTGCACCGAGAGCAGCTTTTCCACGCCGACACTTAAAGACAGAACGTAGTTGTCGGACACGGTGATCTCAAAGCCGTCCTTCTCGCAGCCAACGGCGACCGCAAGCTCGGCATTCGGGAATCCGAACAGCTCCGTAAGCTCACGGCTCAGCTCGTTTGCGGCGGCAAGTGCGGTCGCGGAGCCGGACGAGATCATCACGGCATAGCGCCGCTCCCGCTCGGCAAAGCGTCGCCAGAAGCCCTCGTAATCGACGGCGTTCAGCGCATCCTTCAAAACGGCAAACCTCGGATTTTTCCCTGCGATCACGGTTTCGACCTCAAGTGCGACTCTGCTTTCAAGCTCCGGATCACGCTTTCTCAGCTCCGAGAGCTTCTCACGTGCCAACGCCTTTCTGTCCGTTGCAGCGTAGAGCATGGCGTAGAGGACGCTTAGCTTCGGGCTGTCAAAGCCGTTTGACTCAGACTCGCACAGCGCCCACTCCGCATCGTCGTACTCGCCCATCATAAGGCTGCAGCCCGCTGCGCCTGCGATCATTGCGCTCCTGAGCGTCCTCGGATTCACGGCAGGCACCTCGTCCTTCGGTTCAAGCCTTTCGATAAGCTGCACGGCAAGCAGATAATTTGTCAGCGCCGCATCGAAGCTTTTGTTCGTGTGCAGGAGCCTTGCAAGCATGACGTGCGTCATGTAATGCCCCGGTACGGCAGCGGTGGAAGCGAAAAAGCGCTGTATGGCAGGTACGGTCATGCCCGACCGCTCATACGCAAGCCCGGCGAAAAACTGCACGGCGCAGGTATCCTCCGGGCAGGCGCAGCGCTTTTCGATACGCAGCAGCTTTCGCAGCGCCTTGTCGTACTCGCCCCGGCTGATAAAGTTCAGAGCGCCGACAAGCTCGATCTCCCCGGTGGGGTCATCCGTAAACGCAGGCTCCAGTATCTCGCCGAAGGTCCGAAGATGCACACGCTTAGACTCATCGAGCGCCTCTCGGAATTTGGGGTCGCTCATCATTTTCTTCGAGAGCTTCCCCGAAAGGTCAAATGCCATACCTTAAATCACCTTGAAGAATGTCAAAATACCCGTCACAAACAGTGCGATAATGATAAGCGGAAGCACGTAGCACATATAGCCCTTCATCCACTTTTTGACCTTCATGCCCTTGCCGGAGTTTGCCTCCGCAACGAAGTTATCCCAGCCCCACGCCTTTTTCAGGGTCGAGAACAAAACAAAGCACAGAGCGCCGATCGGCAGCAGCACGTTGCTCAGCACGAAGTCCTCAAGGCTCAGGACATTGCTTCCCTCGCCGAAGGGCATAAAGCCGCTCCACAGGTTAAAGCCGAGTGCGCACGGCGTCGCAAGAATGAGCATCGCAATGCAGTTTATGAGCGCAGCCTTTTTGCGGCTCCAGCCGAAAAGGTCGATGCAGCACGCCATGATGTTCTCAAAGGTCGCAAGCACGGTGCTTATTGCGGCAACGCACATAAACAGGAAGAACAGGCTTCCCCACAGTCTGCCGAGCGGCAGATTTGCGAAGATGTTCGGCAGAGTTATGAATATCAGCGGAGGACCGGAGGTGACCTCGACCCCGTAGCTGAAGCAGGCGGGGAATATGATGAGTCCGGCAGTGATGGCGACGATTGTGTCGAGAATTACGACGTTCACCGACTCGCCGAGGAGCGAACGCTCCTTACCGATGTAGCTGCCGAATATCGCCATTGCGCCGATGCCGAGACCGAGGGTGAAAAATGCCTGCGTCATTGCGCCGATGACAAGCTCAACGCTGAAATTCGAGAAGTCGGGCTTTAGATAAAAGCTAAGACCCTCCCTTGCGCCGTCCATGAAAAAGCTGTTCACCGCAAGGACTATCATCAGTATGAAAAGCCCGATCATCATGTACTTCGTTATGCGCTCAAGCCCCTTTTGCAGGCTGAACGAGCAGATAAAGAAGCCGATTATGACGGCCGCCGCCATGCACACGAGCATAAGCGCCGGATCGGAGCAGAAGCTGCCGAACTCGGCTGCGACCTGCTGTGCGTTCAGACCCTCGAGCTTGCCTGTAGCGGTCACAACGAGGTAGTACATCAGCCAGCCTGCGACGTTGACATAGAACATCATAAGCAGGTAGTTACCCGCCATTGCGATGCCGCCGTGGATGTGCCACTTGCTGCCCTTAGGCTCAAGCGCCTGATACATCTTCACGGGGCTTTTCTGAGCGGCTCTGCCCATCGTAAACTCGGTCAGCAGCACGGGGATCCCCAAAAGCACGAGGAAGGCAAGGTACACGACGACGAAGGCGCCGCCTCCGTACTGACCCGCCATGTAGGGGAATTTCCAAACGTTGCCCAAGCCTATCGCACAGGCAGCGCTGAGCATCAGGAATCCAAGACGGCTTCCGAGCCTGTCTCTTTGCATATCAATACACCTCTTTCCGAATAATGGTGCGGATTATTGAATAATAGTACAACAATTATAAATATTTATCAAGCTCTTTTTCGACATTGGGGTATTTCTTCACACGGGGTGCGTCGATGTACCTGCCCCGCATCACGACAGCGGAGGGATTGCGCAGGACGGAGATGTCACGGAGCGGATCGCCCTCGCATATCAAAAGGTCAGCCGATTTCCCGACCTCGACCGTACCCGTCTCCGCATCAATGCCGGCAATGCGGGCGTTAATGCAGGTGGCGGTGTGCAGCGCAAAGGCGTTGTCAACGCCGACATACTTTACGAAGTACGCAAGCTCACGCCACATGTCGTAGTGCGTGACGTAGGGGCAGGCGGTGTCGGTTCCAAGCCCGACGGGGACGCCGTTTTTAAGGGCCGCCTTTGCGCAGGCAATAACGCCGTCAAGCACGACACGGCTGTTAAACTGCACCGTCTCGCTTGCACCGCTTATCTCCCTGTCAAACAGTGCGCAGGGTATTGCCGGAGAGATGGTGCAGACGTGGGCGGCTCCGCTTTTTAAAAATTCCGCCATCGTCTCGTCGTCCGGCTGCGCACCGTGTTCTATCGTGTCCACGCCGCCGTAGAGCGCCGCCTTAAGTCCCGCCGGACTTTCGACGTGCGCTGCGACCTTGTAGCCGAGTTCGTGCGCCGTGTCGCAGCACGCTTTCACGAGTTCGGGACTCATTTTAAGCTCGCCCGGCTCGCCACGCTTTTTTGCGTCAAGCACGCCGCCGGTTATCATGAGCTTTATGAGGTCGGGCGAATCCTTTGCGATAAGGCGGACGTACTTTTCGCAGTCGGCAACGCTTTCGGCCTCGTAAGCCAAAACGCCCGCCATGTGACCGCCCGGCACCGATACCGCCATGTTCGAAACGAGCATACGGGGACCTAAGGTGCGTCCCGAATTTATCGCATCCCTGATCCTGCCGTCGATGTCTCCGAGACCGCCGACGGTGCGGATCGTGGTGACGCCGGAGAGCAGCTCGTCTCTTGCCGCTGACGCCT
>SAMEA3663186__coassemble_224_pt1 | contig 9762 bp, 7 predicted proteins | sample SAMEA3663186__metabat2_low_PE_012 | metagenome-assembled genome bin SAMEA3663186 (sample SAMEA3663186) | pig gut metagenome | biome: pig gut; feature: pig-associated habitat; material: faeces | place: Denmark | collected 2012
CGCTCTGCGAGTAGCCCTCCGGCTTATCGACGGAGTACAGCTCCGTGTTATACAAAAAGCAGTAGTTAAAGCCCAGCTCGTTAAACACGGTCGTGATGTTGTACTCGTTGCTCACGGGGAAGGACGCATAAAGCTCACGGTCACGGTAGAGCGTGAAAAAGCAGCCGAAGAACACCGCAAGCGACAGCAGCGCTCCGCCGATCCTCACGGGTGTGCGAGGGCGCTTTCCCCTGCCGATGACGATTCCCAAGGCAAGAAGCACGACGGTTGACAGCAGCAATATAGCAACGATGCCGTAATGCATATCTAGGCGGTACTCGCCCGTTGCGGTGAGCGCCTCACGCAGGAGCGTGATGTCCGCCGGAACGAAGGGGTCGTCTCTGCCGTCGATCTTCAGCAGGTTTACATAACTCAGCAGGCCGAAGATCAGATTCGTCACGCCGCCGGAGATAAAGCTGTTCGCCGTCACAAAGTATAAAACGAGAAGCAGCACGGCAGGCGGCATGATATTGAGAAACAGAAGCAGCGGATTTTGAAGCATTATCCGCAGCTCTGCGGTAAACGAGCCGGGTGCGATATAAACGCACATGAGAAAGGTCCACAGCAGCATGAGTATAAGCTCCGCCCACACGAAGCGGTCGTGGACGGGAAGATACTTGTTTTTCAGTGTTTTCATATCCGTATCCTTTGCGGCAAATTGTATCATTTAATTATGCAGCTTTTCACGCAAAAAATCAAGTGACAAGCCGACACTCCTGCACAAATACCGCAGATTGGGAACATATGCCAAAAACGGACTCGTGTTTTTGGCGAACATGGCAGATTTTCGCAAATGCAATTGCCTTGTCCGTACAAATCATGTATAATTGATTTATTAACAATTCCGAAAGGAGCATGACTATGACAAAAAGGTTTGTAGCTATCGTACTGTGCCTTTTAATGGCACTCTCGCTGCTGCCCGCTGCGGCGCTTGCGGAGACTCAAGTCATTGACAGCATTGACGTGATGTACGATGCACCGAGGCAGGGCAGCAAGCTCTCGCAGCCCGACTATTCCTACGGCGACCTGATGCTCAAGGACTTCTACTGGTGGAGCGATATCAACGGCGACGGCGTATATAACCCCGACGTTGACGGCGAACACGCTACGGTGTATGACAAGGACTGCGAATATTATCTCCACGTCGTATTCCAGACCTCCGAGTATTCTGCCTTTGCAAAGGCCGCCGAGGGCGATACCTTCGTGTACACCGGAAAGATCGTCTGCAACGGCAGCATCGAGTTTGACGGAAAGGCCTACGTCAGCGCCGACGGCAGAGTGCTTACGGCGGACATCCCCGTCGGTGTCCCCGTCCCCGGACACGACCTCGACAAATACAATGTCGTTTGGAGCGAGGACTTTGAAGCCAACGGTCTGCCCGAAGGCTGGAGCCTCAAGGACGCCGACGGCGACGGTAATTGCTGGAGCGTATCCTACGGCACGACAAATTACGACACCCATTGCGGAGAAGGCTCCGTTTCCTCCTATTCTTACATAGGCGGTGAGCTCGTCAGTCCCGACAATTGGCTCATAACACCCGAAACGAAGCTTGGCAAGGACTACATCTTCTCCTTCTGCGCAAAGGCAAAGGACCCTCAGTGTTCCGAGGAAGTTTTCGGCGTCTACATTTCCGTTGACGGCGGCGACTTTACGCAGCTCGGCAGCGACTACACCACATCCCCTCAGTGGACCGAATACCGCTTTGACCTCTCGGCATACGAGGGCAAGACCGTAAAGCTTGCGATAGTGCATCATAACATCAGCGATATGTTCGCCGTTTCGATCGACTGCGTGTATATGCTTCAGAAGGCTCCCTACCCGTTCACGGACGTTGAGTATGAGGGCCGCCATGCGCCCTATGCCGACGCTATTCTGTGGGCTGCCGACAACGGCATCACCGCAGGCTACGGCAACGGCATATTCAAGCCCGATCAGGGCTGCACCAGAGCGCAAGTCGTCACCTTCCTCTGGCGTGTCGCAGGCTGCCCCGCACCCAAGAGCAGCATAAACAATTTCAGCGACGTCTCCTCCGAGGGTGCGCTTGCTCCATACTACACAGCGATACTTTGGGCGTCCGAGCAGGGCATCACCACCGGCTTTAACGACGGCACCTTCCGTCCCTTCGCCGTCTGCACGAGAGCGCAGTTTGTGACCTTCCTCTGGCGCTACGAGGGCAAGACTCAGGTCAGCATCGAAAACCCCTTCACCGACGTTCCGCACAACGCCTACTACGATGCGATCATGTGGGCATACGAAACGGGCGTCACCAAGGGTTACGGCGGCGGTCTCTTCAAGCCCGACAAGGACTGCTCCAGGGCCGAGGTCGTCACCTTCATCTACCGTGCCGAAGTATAAGCAAACTCAGGCGGTGCGGCCGTGAAGCGCGAAGAATTAAAGAGCTTCATTCTTGAAAACTACATTGCGGCGACCGATCGTCCGTGGCAGAAATACCCGAGCTTCGAAGTGTTCCGGCACCCCGGCAGCGGCAAATGGTTTGCCCTTATAATGGACGTGCCGAGAGGCCGGCTCGGACTTTCGGGCTTCGGAACGCTTGATGTCGTAAACCTCAAGTGCGATCCCGTCTTAGTGGCATCGCTTCAAGGCGGAAGCGGCATTTTCCCCGCATATCACATGAACAAGGAAAACTGGCTCACCGTCGCACTTGACGGCAGCGCACCAGACGACATACTGCGTGCGCTGCTCGACATGAGCTACGACCTGACCCGGCCGAAAAGACGCAAGAAGTGAGTACAAAACACCGGAAGCGGGATCACGCTTCCGGTGTTCGTGTTTATTTTTTCTCCAGCGACTTGCCCCAGCCCTTTTTAAGACCGCCGCCGCTGCGGATGCCGGTTATAGCCTCGGAAACGCAGGCGTACATATCGACCGTTCCCGTAGAAGACGCCTTGTAATTCACCGCACGCTCAGCATTGATGCCGTAATGCTCCGCCGTCTCGACGGCGTCGATGTTCGCAGCGAGGAACAGAAACTCCCAGCCGTACTTCTCCTCCTCGTGCTTTATCATGCTCCGCACCCGCTCCGCCGAGTAACGGCGGCTGGCGTTTTCATAGCCGTCGGTGGTGATAACGAAGATCGTGCGCTCCGGCACGTCCTCCGGCCTTGCGTACCTGTGGATGCCGGCGATGTGGCGGATGGTATCGCCCAGCGCATCCATAAGCGCCGTGCAGCCGCCGGGCTGATAGTCGCTCTCGGTCATGGGAGCGATTTTTTCGATGCTCAGCCTGTCATGCACCACGGTGCTGTTGTTTGCAAACAGCACCGTCGTGACGTAGACCGTTCCCTCAAGCTGCTTCTGCTTTTTAATCATGGCGTTGAAGCCGCCCACGGTGTCCGCCTGAAGCCCCTCCATGGAGCCGCTCTTGTCAAGGATGAATATCAGTTCAGTAATGTTGTTTTTCATGTTCGTTTCTCCTTTAATAATGAATAATGAGACCGAATCGCTTGTTACGGTCTCATTATAGCGTTCGTATCAAAGGAGCAGGTCTCCCGTCGGGAGACCATTTGCGTCAGCAGCCGAGGCATGGCTGGTCGTATCGGTACAGAGCGGAGTTTATCTCAAATATATCGTAGATGCCGTTTGTAATGTAAAACTCGACTATGAGGTCAAAGGTGTTGTTGTGCGACAGCGAAAAGCCGGCCGAACGCAGGAGCTGCTCCGTCTCGTCCATGCTGAGCTCAAGCGCCACGGCAAAGGCAAGCACCGTCTGCTTGCTCGGCTTGTAGGAGGCGGAGTTGTTTATCTTCCAAAAGGTCTTTCTCGTTACGTTCGCCTTTTTGTAGCACTCCACGTCGCTCATGCCCTTTTTGTCGATGAGCTTCAACAGCGTGACGGCAAAGCTGTCGTCCTGCTTTTTGAGCCAGTCGGAAAGCTCCTCCTTCGTCGCCCGCACCGCCTTCGGCAAAGCGGCGCTTCTCGGCGGCAGGCTCTCGCAGGAAAAGCATGCAAGCTCCGTCATGTCCTCGAATGCGGACCGCCTGTCATAGAGATATTTGTTCAGCACATCCTCTTTTGTGACAACAAAGGCGTTGCGGTCGGGGATGCAGATGTAAAACTCCCGGTCGGGGTCATCCGCCATCATGTACTTTGATATCGTGTCGACGGCTATGCTCAGGACAAGATCCTTCGGGAAGCCGAAACGCCCGGAGGAGATGAGCGGAAACGCAACGGACCTTGCGCAGAGCATTTTTGCGGTCACGATCGCATTTATGTAGCAGTCCCGCAGAAGCTCCTCCTCGTTGTGATCCCCGCCCTGCCACACGGGTCCGATGATGGGGATTATGCGCTTGCACGGAAGTCCGAAGCCGGGGCTGACCGCCGTTTTGCCGGGCTTCAAGGGGGCAAGCCCTGAGCAGAACAGTTCGAGCGGAAACCCGCCCGCAGCGTGGATGGCACGGTCGGCTCCTCCGCTGCCGGAGTAAGAGCTGTCCGTCGGGTCAACTATGGCATCGCAGCACATTTCCGCAATGCTTTTTTGTACTATTTGAAGCGGCATGGCGCACCTCCTCGGTCTGTTTTTTACATTATATCACACTCTCCCCCGTTTTCCAAACGCATTCTTAATAGAGGCAACTGCATAAAAGTTGATTTCACAGCATTCACATGGTATACTTAATAAAAGAACCCTAAATTTTAGCATAGGTGGGGAAATATGAAAGAGTCGAATGAGATACAATTATCCGATGAGCAGCGGATTTTTATGCTCAATGCTCTATCTGGGAAGAACATTCTTGTTGACGCCTGCATCGGAAGCGGGAAAACGACCGCAATTCAGCATCTTTGCTCCGCATTTCCCGTTACAAAAAAAGTTCTATATTTGACATACAACAAATTGCTAAAGCTGGATGCTAGGCAGAAGATCAAGAACGATAAAGTTAGAGTAATGAATTATCACGGTTTTGCTTATTGGGTACTGAAAAGAATTGATGTGCCTACAAGCGCTAACGAATCAGTGCAAAATTTCAATAAGCTTAAGCCAAAAATCGATTCATACGACGTTTTAATAATTGACGAATATCAAGATATTAAGCTTGAATTCTCCGAATTGTTAGAATACATAAAGGCTAATAATCCCGGAATCCAAATAATTGCCGTTGGGGATATGGCTCAAAAAGTGTATGACAATACAACCTTGGATGTCCCACGCTTCATGGAGCAATTTCTTGGTCAGCATATAGAGCTTTCCTTCACAAAATGCTTTAGACTGCCATCTGATTTGGCAAAAAAGTTGGGGCGTATTTGGAAAAAGGAAATTATCGGTGTTAACGACTCATGCAAGGTTGAAGTGATGACAGTACCGGAAGTGACAGATTTTTTATCCACGCAAGCCCCAAAAGATATACTTTGCCTTGGCTCTCTAAACGGCGACATGACAAAAGTATTAAACGCATTAGAAAGCAATCACCCTGATACGTTTAATAAAAAAACCGTGTATGCATCGATTCGCAAAGATGAATCTACCGGAAAGGTTGAGCCGAAAAAAACTTCTGCAATCTTCACAACCTTTGACAGCAGTAAGGGACTTGAGCGAAAAATAAGCGTTGTTTTTGATTTTACTGAAAGCTATTGGGATGTCAGAGTGAAGAAGCCCCTCCAGAAGTATGATATACTTCGTAATATTTTCTGTGTAGCTGCCAGCCGTGGAAAAGAACACATAATTTTTGTCGACAACGGTGAAGCGATTTTATCAGAAAAGACCTTATCAACCGATCCTAATTTAGCAACGAAATATGATAATGTTAATATTTCGGAGCTATTTGATCACAAGTACCCTGAAGACATCGATGCTTGTTACTCTTTGCTGGAATGTACCGAGATTGATGCAGACGATAACTCCTGCATCCTCATAAAGCCAACGGATGAACTCATAGATTTGTCACCGTGCATAGGGATATATCAAGAAGCTGTATTTTTTGACCAAGATCGATATAGTATTGACAAGGTGATTGAGCTATATTTTTTAATTCATAAAAAGGAGATCAAGGACAAGCACGCCGCAGAATTAGCCTTAGATGAAAAGATACTTTACTTGACATCGTTAGACACAAAGCAGGAGCGTTATCGAAAGCAAGTTGCAACGCCTTTCGTCAGTGATAATGAGCGAGCTGAGCTGGTGAGCAGATTGTCAGAAAGATTTACCCCCGACGAGAATGTTCAGGTCAGCTGCGAAATTCCTTTTTATGACGGGAATTCAAATTGTCCGTGTTTTAAGGCGCTTGGTCTGTGTGATGTTTTAAAAGATGAAATCGTTTATGAGTTAAAGTTTGTTAAAGAATTATCGACCGTCCATTTTCTTCAATGCGCATGTTATATGGTTGCATTGGAGAAAGAGAAAGGGGTTTTGTGGAATACGCACAATAATAGTTGCTATGAGATTCGCATACCTGACAGAGGTGCGTTCTTAGATGCCGTTGCAAAAGCTGCAACCAAAAGAGAATTGGACAGATATTATCCCCCTAACACTACGAAGAACAATCAGCAATTAAAGATTGGTGTGGATATAAACGAAGGAGAGCGAAAGTGACCGTAATTAGCAACAAATCCGGTAACGATGGGCAGTATTTTGCTGTTATTGATACCGAAACGAACTACTATGACGAAGTGATTTCAATAGGAGTCGTAATAGCTCACAGAGATACTTATCGCATTATTGATGAAAAATATTACATTATTACCCCGGAATGTTATAACCCCGCAATGTTCTCCGATGTACTGAATGACTGTCCTCCGCACATGAAGTGCGAAAGGTCAAAAGCATTATCGGATTTGCACTCATTATTACTAAGCCATTGCGTAAATGACATCTTTGCATATAATGCAAAATTTGATTACAATCATTTGCCGGAACTCAAAACTTTTACTTGGCACGATATTATGAGTATAGCGGCATATAAGCAGTACAACTCAAACATTCCAAGTGATGCGGAATGCTGCTCAACGGGAAGATTAAAAAGCAATTACAGTGTTGAAGCCATTATGCGAATGCTAATCAAGAACGAAGACTATTTTGAAAAGCATAACGCAATGCATGATGCAAAAGACGAACTGTTGATAATGCAGCTAATCGGGTACCCAGTGGGGCAGTATCCTCATATAAAAGGAACTCCTGCATTAAAAGAAAAAGCTCATGTATAATGCGGTTTGCTAACTCGCAAGAAGTAAAAAACCGACCGTCCTTGTTAGGACGGTCGGTTTTTGGTGCGCGAGGCGGGACTTGAACCCGCACGCCCGGAGTGAGCACTAGAACCTGAATCTAGCGAGTCTGCCAATTCCACCACTCGCGCATATATGGCGCTTGACTATAATAGCATTTCGGCGCCCCGCTGTCAAGTTATTTTCTCTGCGATCCTTAACATTTTATATTCACTTTTGTTTTTGTAAATGCTATAATACACTCATAATAATACCGTACCGCCGACAGGCGGCACGCAAACTCCAAGGAGGAAGATTTATGCTAAGATTACAGCTCAAGGCCGAGGCGAAACGGCTCGTTACCTCCGCAAAGCCGAGTCCGCTGCTAATGACGCTGATCTACGTCGGCATCACCCTTGTCATATCGCTTCTCTTAACTGCGATCCTGACGCTTTACATCTCCGTTGACGGCTATACGGACGAGATCCAAAGCTCGATGCAGGACGTTGTCCGCAGCAGCGACGTCGCAAGCTACGACGAGCTTGTAGACGAAATTTACAGCGACCCCGTCGTCAAAGCAAACATACAGAAGCTCGTCGACAGCTACATAAGCTATCTGACCAACCCCGTTGCGGTGCTGCTCACTCTTGCGCTCATGTTCATATCGGGCATACTTGGCATCGGTTTCACGGTCTTTTCGCTGAACACGACGAACGGCACCTCCTCGTTTTCCGACATTTTGGGCGGCTTTTCGTTTATCCTGCGGCTGATCCTGTACTGGATACTCACAAGCATCTTTGTTTTCCTGTGGTCGCTGCTGTTTGTCATTCCCGGCATCATAGCGAGCTACCGCTACAGAATGGCGCTGTACCTTATCATCGAGCATCCCGAAATGTCGGTGCTTGAATGCATCCGTGAAAGCTCCCGCATGATGAAGGGTCATAAGGCTGAGCTGTTTGTCATGGACCTCAGCTTTATCGGCTGGTATCTCCTCATGGGACTGCCGTACGTCGGCTACGCCGCTCAGATCTGGGTCATGCCCTATTATCAGATCACGAACGCCCTGTACTACCGCTACCTGTACGGCATAACGCACAGAGAATACTACGGTTCCCCGGAGGTTAACGCAGCATGAAGATAACATTTTTAGGCGCAACGCATGAGGTCACCGGCTCCTGCACCCTGATCGAGGTCGGCGACAAGAAGGGTCTTGTGGACTACGGCATGGAGCAGGGAAAGAACCTGTTTGAAAACGAGGAGCTTCCCGTCTCCCCGTCGCTGCTTGACTTCGTCATCGTCACCCACGCCCACATTGACCACTCCGGCAGACTGCCGCTGCTTTACAAAAACGGCTTCAAGGGCACGGTCTACGCCACCTCCGCCACCTGCTCGCTTTTGGACATCATGCTTCGGGACTGTGCGCACATTCAGATGAGCGACGCCGAGTGGAAGTCCCGCAAAGCCGAGCGCAGAGGTGAGCCGCCCGTAGCACCGCTTTACGATTTGGAGGACGTTCAGGGGCTTTTGCGCTGCCTGCGTCCCTGCGGCTACGGTGAAAAAATATTCGTAAACGACTCCGTCACCCTGCGCTTTACCGACGTCGGACATCTTCTCGGCTCCGCAGCCGTCGAAATTTGGCTGAGCGAAAACGGCGTTGAGCGAAAGGCGGTGTTCTCCGGCGATATCGGCAACACGGATCAGCCCATCCTCGTCGATCCCAAGACCGTGGAAAGTGCGGATTTTGCCGTTGTGGAGTCCACCTACGGCGACCGCATCCACTGCGCCGAGCGCCCCGACTATGTGTCGGAGCTGGCGAAGATCATCGACCGCACCCTCTCAAGGGGCGGCAACGTGGTCATCCCCTCCTTTGCCGTCGGACGCACGCAGGAGATGCTGTACTTCATCCGTGAAATAAAGGAAAAGGGGCTTGTGAAAAGCACCCCCGACTTCCCCGTTTACATCGACAGTCCGCTTGCGATCGAAGCGACGGGCATCTTCCTGCAATGCGACACGCAGTTTGTAGACGAGGAGATGAAGGCGCTCATCCGTAAGGGCATAAACCCCATCTGCTTTAACGGTCTGAAGGTCGCAACAACTCAGGAGGAGTCGGTCGCCATAAACAGCGACAAGACGCCCAAGGTCATCATCTCCGCATCCGGTATGTGTGACGCCGGACGTGTCCGCCATCACCTGAAGCACAACCTCTGGCGCCCGGAATCGCTGGTGCTGTTCGTCGGCTATCAGGCGGTCGGAACGCTCGGCAGAGCGCTGCACGACGGTGCAAAGACCGTCCACCTTTTCGGTGAGGACATTCAGGTGCTTTGCGAGATCGCATCGCTGCCCGGCGTAAGCGGTCACGCCGACAAGAACGGACTTATATCGTGGGTACACGCATTTGCCGAAAAGCCCGCACGCATCATCGTAAACCACGGTGACCCGGACGCCTGCGAAGCATTCGCCGAGACGCTCAAGTCCGAGGGCTACAACGCATTTGCGCCATACAGCGGCACGGTGTATGACCCTGTCGCCGACGAGTTCGTGAAGGTCACGAAGGGTATTCCGGTCGAAAAGCC
>SAMEA3663186__coassemble_525_pt1 | contig 6355 bp, 5 predicted proteins | sample SAMEA3663186__metabat2_low_PE_012 | metagenome-assembled genome bin SAMEA3663186 (sample SAMEA3663186) | pig gut metagenome | biome: pig gut; feature: pig-associated habitat; material: faeces | place: Denmark | collected 2012
ATGTTGACGCCCTTAAAGCCACGGTGTGCCTTGATCTTCAGCCCGTGGGAATTAAAGACCAGCGTATAGCCTGCGATTCCCGTGGTTTTCTGATACGCCTTGCAGAAGCCGCCGTCTATGATAAACAGCTTGCCGTGCGCCTTGACGGGACTTTCGCCCTTTGCCGCCTTGACGGGCGTGTGTCCGTTTATGATATGTCCGCTTTCGGGGTCAAGCCCGAACTCACGGAGTATCATCCTCGCAACGCCCTCGTCCTCCCAAAAATCAAAGTAGTGATTTTTAGGCTCCGCCCAAGTGCTTTTATCGTCCAGGACCGCTCTCTCGAAGGTGTGGAACACCCTGCCGGAGAAGGGGCTGTCGTTGCCGCACCAGAGATACCACATCATGTCGAGCGCCGACTCGTCTCCCTTCGCCCAACCGCACTTCACGATCTCGTCGGCGTAGTCCATAAGGCTCTTGCCGGAGTACCATACGCCGCCGTGACGCACCTTCGCAAAGCTTCCGTCCTTCGTCATCGGGATGCAGCCGTGGTACAAGAGATTGCCGTTGCAGCAAAGATAGGTGCTGCCCGACTTGTATATGAAATCCATGTGCCGGCGCAGCGACTGGCTTTCCCTGAATGCTGTCACATACTCGTCGATGAGCGCCTCCTCGTCGGGAAGCAGCGCATAAGGATCGTCACGCAGAACGGTGTCCCACTGGTGATGGTTCAGCGGGAACACGCCCTCGTCGAGCCGCACCGTGTAGTCGTCAAAGTTAATGCGCTCAAGCATGAGCCTTCCGTCCATCCCGTAGCCGGGGTGACGCTTTATGATGCGTCCCTCAAGCTTGAAGACCAGTATGTTCAGCGCACGAAGCATCGTTTCCTTGTCGCTGCTGCCGTAGTACTTCTCGCTGTACGCCATGAGCGGACGCAGCGATATGCCGTAGCGCCTGCCGATCATGTTTATGTTGTCGTAGGAAAGCGAAATGCGCAGCACCGTGAACACGCAGGCGGCGCTGCCGGCGGCAGCTCCCAGCCACAGTATGTCGTGGTTGCCCCACTGAATGTCGATGTTCGGATGCTCCATGAGCGCATCGAGCAGTCTCGCAGGTTCTGGACCTCTGTCGAAAATATCGCCGACGATGTGCAGCCTGTCAACGGCAAGGCGCTTAATTAGCTCCGTCATGGCGACAATAAGCTCGTCTGACGCCTCGGTCTCGATTATGCCCTCAAGCAGGGCGTTGCGGTAGCGCTCCTGATTGCCGTACTCGTCCTTCTGCATATGCAGCAGCTCGTCGAGAACAAAGCTCCACTTTTCGGGCATCTGCTTTCTGACGTAGCCCCTCGTGTACTTGCTCGACAGCATCTCGCAAAGCATTCTCAGCCGTATGATGACGCTGCGCAGCTTCTCGTTGTCAAGCTCGCCCCGTTCCCTGAGCAGGGAAAGCTCCTGCCTCGGATAGTATATGAGCGAGCAGAGACTTCTGCACTCCGCTTCGCCGATCTCGTCTTCAAACAGCTTACGCACCTTTTCGAGTATAACGCCGGAGCAGTTGTTGAGTATATGCGTGACCGCACCGTACTCCCCATGCAGGTCGCTGATGAAATGCTCCGTCCCCATCGGGAGCGCAAGTATCGCCCTGAGATTTATGATCTCAGAGCAGGCAGCCGCCTCGTCCGGGTACTTTTCCGAAAGAAGCTCAAGATATTCTCTGTCGTAATTTCCCATAGCTTGCCTCCGAGTTTTTTCTTTATCATACCATCATTTCGGCGGCTTTACAATAAAAAGCGCTGCAAAAGCAGCGCTTTTATATTCACATATTGAGCGTATATATGCCGTAGTTTAAATATACCGCAAACGCCGTCCACAAAACGTAGGGCAGCAAAAATACGCCCGCCCTTTTGTCGATACGCCAAAAGCTCAGCGTCGTTCCGAGGACGAAAAGCAGCATAATAAGCAGCCAAATGAACGCAAAGAGGAACTTCTCACCGTTAAAGAATATTATCGGCCAGAAGAAATTGAACACAAGCTGCACGGAATACAGTAGCAGCGCTCTGCATCTTTGAGTCTTGGGCTTGTGCGACACGGCGACTAAATACGCCGCAGCGCCCATCAGCACATACAGTATCGTCCATGCGACCGGGAACAGCCACCGAGGGGGAGCAAGCGGCGGCTTTTTCAGATAGTCGAACATTATCATGTTGTCTTTTGTCAAAAGCGCAGCTAAGCCTCCGATAACGAGGGGTATCGCTATGCTGCAAAGCAGGGATCTCCACTTGATTTTCATATTCATCACCACTTTAAGCTGACGGGGTTTGGATACGCCCCTTATGCTTAAGCATATGAAACAAGCAGGCGTTTTATTCTTTCCGTAAAGCTTTATGACCCATGAGTTCGGCAAAAAGCGCTCCTCCGATGACCAATGCGGCTCCGAATATCTGTGCGACGCTCATTCTTTCACCGAGCAGAATTGCGGAAAACAGCAGCGCCGAAAGCGGCTCAATATATCCGCACACGGACACGCTCTGTATAGGCAGATCGCCGACCGATGAAAAGTACAGCCAGCAGGCAAAGCCTGTGTTTACAAGTCCAAGCACCAACACCCACAGCCATTCATTTCCGCCGATCGGGAAGCTGTAGCCTTCGCTCACGGCGACGTATATCGCAACCGCAGTCAAAGCGGCGCAGAGCTGCAAAGCCGTCTTTTGAATTCCCTCCAGCGAGCGTGATTTCTTGTTTAAGATGAGCATTGCGGCATACATCACGGCGGAGCAGAAGCTTATGATAACACCCCTTGCGTTGCCGCCCTCGGAAAATGCACCGCCGTTTATGAGCGCTATTCCGCACAGGACCGCAGCAAAGCCGATGAGCTTCACCGCCGTAAATCTCTCTTTGAACAGCAGCGGCGACAGCGCCATTACGATGACGGGACCGCAGCAGTAAAGCAGCGACGCAATGCCGACGCCGACCGTCTTGTAGCCCTCAAACAGTAGTATCCAGCTTATGCCCATGCAGACACCGGAGCCTAAAACGAGCAGAACATCCCTTTTGTTTTCGGCAAGGTGCAGCTTGCGCTTTGCAGCAAACAGCAAAACGACCAAAAATGCTGCACCGAGAGTCGTTCTCAGCAGCACGATCTTTGAGCTTGACAGACTTATGTTGCTCGCAACTATTCCGTTTAATCCGAAGATGAGGAGCGACGCTATATATTTAATGTATGCAGTCTTCATTTTGCGTACCTCAAAGCAAGTTGCCCTCAATATAACACAGAATTCCGGCCTTAAAAGCAAATATTTTTCATGCTATCTATGACAATCCCGAATATGCAAACAGCGGACAAAACGTTTTTTCGGAATCTTTACTTTCAATATTGAAAAGTCTATACGCATAGTATAAAATAGATGTGCCAAATAAATTTTGACAGGAGGATCATATGACCAGAACAAAACCCGGAAAGCTCTTAGCGGCTCTCCTCGCAATCCTGATGCTCGTCTCGCTGACGGTTCCCGCACTTGCCGAAACCGCACCGGACGAAGCAGAACCCGAAACGCTGAAAATTGCCGTACTCAGCGACATCCACTATATGTCACCGACGATGATAGCGGACACCGAAGACTTCACCACCGCACTCAACAGTGACCGAAAGCTGCTGACCGAAAGCGCCGGTATCAGCGACTATATGCTCGACCTTGTCCGCAAGGATAAGCCCGACATTCTCCTCATCTCCGGCGACCTTTCAAAGGACGGCGAGCAGGAGTGCCACGAGGCGCTTGCCAATAATCTCAAGCAGCTTCAGAAGGACGTCCCCGGACTGAAGATCTATCTCATAAACGGCAACCACGACGTCCGCAATCAGAACGGCAAAAACTTCAACACCGCAGACGGCAAGGCGGTCCCCGCAACGAGGACCGAGCCGCAGGACTTCAAACGCATTTATGACTTCGTGTACTCCGACGAGACCGTCGTCGCCGAGTTCACCCCGGCGGAGGGCAAGGAATCCGGTCAGCTCTCCTATGTCGCACGCCCCTGCGACGGCATCACGCTCGTCGCCATAGACACCTGCTGCTACAGTGCCGACAACAACTCCAAGGAGCTTCAGGAGCATGAGACGAGGGGCGAGGTAAGCCCCGAACTCCGTGCGTGGGTCACTGCTCAGTGCAAGGAAGCAAAGCAGCGTGGCGACCTCGTTATAGGTCTTTCGCACCACGGTCTTGTTCCGCACTTCTCAATGGAGCCGACCCTCCTGTCCATGTACCTCATCGAAGACTATGAGGAGATCGCAGCCGAGTGGACTGATGCGGGTATGCAGCTCATTTTTACCGGACATATGCACGCAAACGACATCGCAATGATGACCACGAAGAGCGGCAACACGCTCTATGATATTGAGACCGGCTCCGGTCTCACCTACCCCTGCCCCATGCGCCGCATCGAGCTTGTACGCATGGGCGACACCGCTTATCTTGACATCAGCACCATGACTCACGCAGGTCCCATAAGCTACACCGACCCCCTGAGCGGCGAGACCAAGGTCATATCCGACCTCACCGAGTACGCAAGAGCGCAGGGATTTTCCGAGGATATGCTCTGCACCGTTGCGGGAAGCTTCCTCGGCAACTTCCTTAATAAGCTCAACATCGCCGACTCCAAGGTCATCGACTGGGTGAACGGACGCATAATCGACAACATTCAGGGCATCGTCCGTGACGTCGTAAGCATTCCCATCACCGACGGCAAGAACCTGCTCGACGTTGTAAACTACATCTATCAGAGTCACCTCGGCGGCGAGGACAAGGGCGTCTATCCCGCATGGGTTCAGACCGGACTTGACATGGTTGAAAACGGTCAGATTGTGGACGAGATCCTGAGCATCGTCAAGCGTCACGCCTTCGGCAGCATCGGCGACGCCGTTAAATTCGACAACATCTTTACGCAGTTTGCGAAGGATAAGCTCAGCCAGTTTATCCTCAAGGTCGCAGACTCCATGGGAAACGACACAAACTACCGTGACGACAACGAGACCGTGATACTTCTCACTGACTTCCCCTTCACGGACGTTGACCCCAACAGCTGGTACTTCCCCGACGTCGTGTACGTCACGGAAAAGGGTCTCTTTAACGGCACCTCCGAGACCACCTTCTCCCCCAACGGCAACATGACGAGAGCGCAGTTTGTCACCGTGCTTTACCGCATGGAGGGCTGCCCCGACGTCTCCGGCATGACGATGAATTTCGCCGACGTTCCCGCAGATCACTGGGCGCATGACGCCATCCTCTGGGGCTACAACACCGGCGTTATCAAGGGCTTCACCGACACCCGCTTCGCTCCCGGCGACTTCGTCACCAGAGAGCAGTACGTCACCATGCTGTACCGCTACTGCGGTTCGCCCGACGCCGAAGGCAGTCTCAGCGTCTTCCGTGACGCCTCCGAGATAAGCGCCTTTGCGCAGGATGCGGTCATTTGGGGCTATGCAAACGGCATCGTCAAGGGCTACGCCGATGGTCGCTTCTCGCCTTCCGAGAACACGAGCAGAGCGCAAATGGCAGTCATTCTCCATCGCTTCATGCTCACTCAGGACAAATAAACATTGTAAAGCTCCGCCGAAAGTTTCGGCGGAGCTTTTTTGCTTCTTGCTGCCGTGCTTTGTAAAACGGCGGCAATATGCTATGATACGAAAAAGGCGGTGGTGGAAAATGAACGACAAAGCGGCAAAGCGCTCCGGCGCTGCAATGATTTCGGTCATCGTGCTTTCGGTTCTGCTTTTGGGTGTTTCATTCATTCTCGGCAGAGGCGCAGCTCATCCGTAAGCGACCTATATGCTGCCAATTTGCCCGTGCGTCTTGCGTATTTCACGCTAAGCGTGCTAATGGCAAGGTGGGTCATTGACGACATTTTCATTGCGAGCATACCCGGCAAATACAGCAAAGCGTTTAACAAAGCGGTAAAAATCAAAGCTCGCTATTCATTTTGGCAGCGCCTGACTCAAAGCTACATTCGTGAGCATTTGCCTCAGGTTTACATAAAACCGTACCGCAGCTATATGCGCTTCAAGCGCTGCGTCATTGTCTACTATTTGCTGGTGTTTGCGCTGCTGATCGTCGCCGCTTTCCTGTGCGACGGGAAAACCGTCTCCGTGATGTGGAAGGTCGTGACCGGGATCGACGTCGCAATATCGCTGTTTCTCCTCTCCCGATTCGACATTAACAGATGCACTAAATTTACCCGCAGCAAATAAGCTCCGGTCGGATATGCAAAAGCCCGTCGGCATTTGATGCCGACGGGCTTTATTTCTATTTTATCAGCTTGTCTTAAAAAGAATTACTTCTTTGCAAGACCCTTCTGGCGAGCATACTCTGCTGCACCGAGTGCGC
>SAMEA3663186__coassemble_526_pt1 | contig 6335 bp, 7 predicted proteins | sample SAMEA3663186__metabat2_low_PE_012 | metagenome-assembled genome bin SAMEA3663186 (sample SAMEA3663186) | pig gut metagenome | biome: pig gut; feature: pig-associated habitat; material: faeces | place: Denmark | collected 2012
CCATGCCGAGGGACAGGGAGAAGAACATCTGACCTGCTGCGGTCTTGAGAACGCCAATGAAGTTTTCCTTCAGAGGATCGATGTTGAGACCGAACATGAACTGGTAGCCACCCATTGCGCCGGGCTGAACAGCAACGTAAACAATGATGACGATGAGCATGACGAAGAGGCAGGGCATACCGATGTTGCAGAACTTCTCGATACCGCCGCCGATACCGCCGCAGACGATGATGGTGTTGATCGCAATAAAGACAGCGGTCCAGATGATCATCTGAGTGCCGTCAAGCAGGAAGGTGCCGAAGAAGGTGGAGATATCTTTAACGCCCCAGATGTCGACACCGAACATTGCGAGGAGGTAGCTGCAAGCGTAGCGCATGACCATGCCGCCGAGAACCATGTAGAAGCAGAGGATGATGAACGGAGCGATAACTGCCATGTAGCCCAGCCAGGTGAACTTCTTGCTGATCTTGCGGTATGCCGCTATGGGGCTCATGCCGGTGCTGCGGCCGATCGCCAGCTCACCGACCATAACTGCAAGACCTACGAATGCTGCGAGAACGAGGTAGATGAGCAGGAATGCAAAGCCGCCGTTTAAGCCCATCTTGTACGGGAAGCCCCAAATGTTGCCCAAACCGACTGCGGATCCGACAGCAGCCATGATAAAGCCAAAATTGGAACCAAACCCTTCACGATTTGTGTTTTCCATTACTTTCTCTCCTTTTTTAATTTTGCTGAAATACCCGTGCAACACATCACGGAAAACCGACGATTGCGTTTTATTAACCAAATCGTCAAATTTATAAATTGACTTTACACTATATTCACAATTTTCGCAATAGTTTTTCGTTGTTAAATAAAAAACTTACGAGCTTTCCGCCCTCTTTCCCGTGATTTTGTACAAAAAAAGTTCATCGCTGTTGTGAATTTTGCTGTCTATGCCGTATTTTGGAATTTATTCCGTACTGTTATTTGACGCTCTTCGCCGCTTTCTTAATGCGAAATTTACCTCCGTGTCAAGTCGCTTTACACCCTCACGGAAAGTGCAGGGCATCAAAAACACCGCTGTGTACAAAAACAAATGTAAAAACTTTATGACTGCTATTGATTTTTTAAATTATTATTGTAAAATAGATTCTGTTTTGATTTCGGTCGCCGCTGCCGTATACAGCGGTATCCGCCGCCGAATCTGCGGCAGAATGGAGATTTAAAATGACTTACGAAATGGACATCGCCGGGCTAAAGCGTGAGCTTCCCCTTTGCAAGGTCACCGATGAGCTGTATATCGGAGCCTTTGTCATGTTCGGTGATGTTGAGCTGACCGTGCATTGCGCAGCGGAGCTTTTAAAGCGTGCCCCCGAATACGATTACATCATCGCACCCGAAGCCAAGTCCATTCCCCTCCTCTACGAGATGGCCCGCCAGAGCGGAGCCGAGAAGTACTTCCTCGCCCGCAAGGGTCCCAAGGCTTACATGAGCGGCGTTTTCGAGGTCGCAGTCAAGTCCATCACCACCATGTCCGTTCAGAAGCTCGTTATCGACGTTGCCGATGCGGAGCTGATGAAGGGCAAGCGCATACTCATCGTGGACGACGTTATCTCCACCGGCGAGTCCCTGCACGCAATGGAGGAGCTTGTCAAGGCGGCAGGCGGCGTTATCGTCGGCAAGATGGCGGTCCTCGCAGAAGGCGACGCCATAGGCAGAGACGATATCATCGTTTTGAACAGCCTTCCCCTGTTTAACGCCGACGGCAGCGTCAGAGAGCGCAAGTAATATAATAAAGTAAAAACGGTGCTGTTTACTTAAAACAGCACCGTTTTTGTATTTTTCGGCTTACAGAGCGGTCCCCTTTTTCGGGACGAAAAAGGCGCTCATATCGACGCCCTCAAGCTCAAGGAGGCGAACCTTGCGCTCGATACCGCCGCCGTAGCCCGTCAGACTGCCGCTCGTCCCCACCACACGGTGGCAGGGTATCATCAGCGAGATCGGGTTATGCCCCACCGCACCGCCGACCGCCTGTGCGGACATCTTTTCGACCCCACGCTGCCCTGCAATGATCTCTGCAATTTCACCGTAGGTCATGGTCTTGCCGTAGGGTATGGTTAACATAATGTCGCAAACCGCCTTGCGGAACGGCGTTTGATCGTAGCGCAGCGGCGGCAGGAAGTCCGGCTCACGCCCGGAAAAGTAAACGTCCAGCCAACGCTTTGCGTCCCGAAGAAGCGAGGTCTCCTTTTTCTCGCTCTCCTTCGGCAGGACGCTCCCGAAGTATCGCTGACCGTTAAACCACGCTCCCGTGACGGCTTCCCCGTCGCAGGAAAGGGTCATAACGCCCAAGGGCGAAGCATACTCAGTCGTGTATATCATCACGCACCTCCGTTTGCCGTTATTTTACCTTACGGCGCCGCAAATCTCAACGTAAAAATACCGAAGCGGTTATTTGCCCGCTTCGGTGTATTTTTCGATTTACTTTGTGCCGAATATTCTGTCGCCGGCGTCGCCGAGTCCTGGGACAATATAGCCGTGTTCGTTGAGGCGCTCGTCAAGAGCCGCAACGAAGATATCGACGTCGGGGTGATCCTCCTGCATACGCTGCACGCCTTCGGGTGCGCCGATGATGCACATGAGCTTTATGTGCTTTACGCCGTCGTCCTTCAAAAACTGAATCGCTGCGGAGGCGGAGCCGCCGGTGGCGAGCATGGGATCGACCACGATGACGTCGCGCTCTTCGATGTCGGGCGGCATCTTGTAGTAGTACTTCACGGGTTCGAGGGTCTCCGGGTCACGGAAAAGTCCGATGTGTCCGACCTTGACGTTGGGCATCATGCTGACCATGCCGTCGACCATACCGAGACCTGCGCGGAGTATGGGAACTATGGCAAGCTTCTTGCCGGATATGCGCTTTACCTTTGCCTTGGCAACGGGAGTTTCGATCTCGACCTCTTCAAGAGGAAGATCTCTTGTGGCTTCGTAGCACATCAGCATTGCGATCTCCGAGATAAGCTCACGGAATTCCTTGACCGACGTACTTTTTTCTCTCAGAATGGACAGCTTGTGCTGTATAAGGGGATGATCGAATACGCATACCTTGCTCATAGTAAATCTCCTTTTCTGTTCCGCACCTGATCGGCGCTTATATATTCATTGCCGGCTGTCCGGCCTTGTATACATACGCTCCTGCCTCTCCCGCTCGGCCTGGCTGAGTCTGAGATACACGGGGAGCAGATCGTGGACGCTGCACGGCTCCTTGTCGCTTGCCGCCATCGCAACGCCCCATGCGCTCTGCGAAACGAGGTTGCCCGGAGCCTTGCGGTAAGGCTGTCCCGCAGCGTCAAAGAATTTTGCGCAGACCTCCGTACCGTCGCCGACGAGAAGCGGTACTCTGCCGTCGCCTTTAAGCTCAGCGCAAAGCTCCTCAAGCGAGATCGCCCTGTCCTCCGTCAGACGCCGGGGAACACCGTTATCTATATCAAAAAGCGCATTGTAGACCTGATTTCTGCGTGCGTCCATCACCGGGCAGACAAGCCCACCAGCGGCGACGCCGTGCCACGCCATAGCCTCAAGCGTCGACACTCCGACGCAGTCCTTTTCAAGTGACCACGCAAGCCCCTTGACCGTTGACACTCCGATCCTTATTCCGGTAAACGAGCCGGGTCCCTGCGCAACGGCAATAAGGTCCGGCTCATTAAGATCAATACCCGAATTTTTCATCATGTCCTCAAGCATGGGGAGCAGGGTGCGGCTGTGAGTGAGACCGCAGCACTGGCTGTACTGAGCGACAAGCTCACCGTCACGCACGAGAGCGACGGAAGCGGCCTTTGCGGATGATTCGAGCGCAAGTATCAGCATTTTTTCCGTCCCTCCTTTACGGTGATCTTTCTGTCCGTATCGGACAGCTTTTCGATGGTTAAAATCATTTCGTCGCCGAAAAACGCATCGTCAACGTTTTCGCTCCATTCGACGGCACAGACGGCGCCCCTTGCGAGGTAGTCCTCCCAGCCGATGTCAAACAGCTCGTCCGACGAGCCGAGGCGGTACATATCAAAGTGGATAAGCTCCCGCTCGCCCTCGTATTCGTTGACTATGGTAAAGGTCGGGCTTGACACCCGGCAGCTAAGCCCCATGCCCCTCGCAAGCCCCCGCACGAATGCTGTCTTGCCTGCGCCGAGCTCTCCGTACATCGCAATGACGGTACCGTCTGCGATCTTCGAGGCGAAGCTTTCACCGAGAGCCTCGGTCTCGGCTTCACTGTGAGTTATGTATGTCTGCAAGACCTTCCCTCCCGAATTAACAAAATGTTTTCCTAAAAATGAATTATACCACAGATTGCATCATTGCGTAAAGAGCAATTATGTGCTAAAATGCTGCATATACACGGTTCGATTTTGTGAAAACGAGCATTTTCCCGAAAGGCGGTGACCCTCACGAACAGGCGCTCACTCATAAAAGAATTCTTTAAGCGGGCCGACATTCTGCTTCTTATCGTTTGCGTCATATCCTCCGTATTCGGCATAATCGCCATAAGCAGCGCAACGGCGAATATCGGCTCCGGCAAATATATCATCGTTCAGACCTTCTCACTGTTCCTCGGTCTCGTTGCGTTTTTTATATTTACGATCATTGACCCCGACGTCATCGCAAAGCAGTGGCTCCCGCTCAGTATCCTGAGCGCAATATTCATACTCGGTCTTATTCCATTCGGTCACGACGACGGCACCGGCAACCGTGCATGGTACCGCTTCCTTGGCATCGGCGTTCAGCCGACGGAGGTCGTCAAGGTCGTGTTTATCGTGCTTTTGGCAAAGCAGATCTCAAACTACAAAGAGCAAAAGATCCTCAACAAGCCCAAGTCCGTCGTACTTCTTGCGGCGCACTGGGCGGCTCTGTTCGTCATAATCATGGTGGCGTCGAAGGACATGGGTTCGGCGGTCATATTCCTTGCGATATTCATCGTCATGCTCATAGCGGGCGGACTTGCGTGGTACTGGATCGGCATCGGCGCTGCGGCGGCTGCCGCTGCGACACCGATACTTTGGAACAACATGCTTCAGGAGTACCAGCGAAACCGCATCCTCGTTCCATACGATCCCACGATAGACCCCACGGGCGAGGGCATCCGCTGGCAGGCAAACCGCACCATTCAGGCGATGGAGGCGGGGCGCTGGGACGGTGTCGGCTACGGCAACGGCTCGCTAAACATCGACGCACGACACACCGACTGTATCTTCGCCTCGATCGGTGAGGAGATGGGTATGATCGCCTGCCTCGTTGTCATTGCGCTGCTGATGTTTATCATCATCCGCTGCTGCGTTATCGGGACAAGGTGCGGCAGCAACTTCGGTATGCTCATCTGCTACGGCGTTGCTGCGGCGATCGCCTTCCAGACATTTATAAACATCGGAATGTGCATGGGCATCACCCATTCTTCAGCTACGGAGGCTCGTCCATCGTTACGCTGTTTGCGGCAGTCGGACTCGTTTCCGGCGTTAAGTTCCGGCCAAAGCCCAAGCGCCACAACATCAACACCATTGAAGTTGACTAAGCATAAGGGGCGTATCCAAACCCGTTTTAAAGCTCCGCCCGCAGGCGGAGCTTTTTATTATAGTATACCGAGCTTCAGCATTGCGGTAAAGCTGCTTATGAGCCGCTTTTGCAGCTCCTTTTGACTCTCCTTTCGTCCGTGCTCTACCCACGTTACAAGTATGCCCATGATGACGGAGGCGATTATGGATATGAAGTAATCGTAGGTGTCGGAATCCTTAATCAGTCGCTTTGTGACCTCAAGCTCGGCGGTGGAGCGGCGGAAGCTGTCAAACAGGATGTCGGTGCGGCGTATGCTCACCAGCACCTCAAGCAGCTCGGAGTTGCGAAACCAATACTCAAACACCGCCTTGCGCAGATCCCTCTCCCCGTGCGCAAACGCCTCCGCAAAGCAGTTGTCGCACATGAGCGCAAGCACGTCGTCAAGGCAGTCGAAGTTGCGGTAAAAGGTCGAGCGGCTCACGGTCGAGGCCCGCTGAACGTCGCTTATGCTGATCTTGTCATAGGGCTTTTCCCGCAGGCACTCCGCAAGCCCCACACAGATAAGCTCGACCGAGGCTTTGGCTCTCTTGTCCTGCTTGATGTGGTACATATTCATCACCTTTGTTTTATTTTTTGCGGTACTATTGTATCATAAGTTTTTTTGTAGTACAATACACCCGTATAAAACATACAGGAGGCTACACCATGGCTGAAAACATTATTTATTGCTATTCCGGCACCGGCAACTGTCTCGACATTGCCATGAACATCGCAAAAGAGCTGGGAGACACCGACATCGTTATGATGCGCTCCTT
>SAMEA3663186__coassemble_561_pt1 | contig 6144 bp, 4 predicted proteins | sample SAMEA3663186__metabat2_low_PE_012 | metagenome-assembled genome bin SAMEA3663186 (sample SAMEA3663186) | pig gut metagenome | biome: pig gut; feature: pig-associated habitat; material: faeces | place: Denmark | collected 2012
ACATATCGTAGGTATAGCTTGCGGTCTTATTCCCCTTCGTCACGCTTGCAAGCTGTCTGCCCTGCTCCCACGTGAAGGTGTAGTCCGCACCGTTATAGTAGGCTAATATGCTGCCGTCGCTTACACTATACTTGAATTTTTTCCTATAATCAACATATTTTTTGCCATCTTTTGCTCTTTTTGCGTAGAAAAGCGGTTGGGGGGTCCCAACCGCTTCTTGGTGTAGTCTTTCTCAAACCTTATTCTTTTTTGTACGCATTGCTCTGTGCGATCGTCCATTCAGCTGAGTGATTCAGTACAAAATAGCTTGCTAAAGCGTGACTAAATATTACACCCATAAAAGCATAAACAAAAATTGACACCACAATCACTGCATAAAACGCAACTTTTACCCAAAGCAGCTCAAGCATTCCGTTCCATTCGAGGTGAAGCACCGCTATGATCTGCAGCGCCATAGACAGCACAACGGTTAGCACTGAAATAAGAGTGGCAATAATAACCTCTTTGCCATTTACGCTGCGGTCGTTTTTGACGTCTATCGCACGCCCGCATTTGCGGCAGCGGCGATTTCTGTAAATCGACTCTCCGTTTTTTGAAAATTCATACTTCATACAGTCCCGTAAGCTGAGCTTCGGCTTATGGCGGCAATCGCTCGTGATCTCGGTCCAGTCGAATGCATCATCCATGGTGCAGCTTGTGTGAGAGACTCTGTCTATCGTCAAGTCCTCTACAATGCGTTCTCCGCCGCAAAGCTCAAGGATCTTGGCGTAGTTTTCATCTCCTATCAGCTTATACGGTATCTTTATAGCCTCGTTTATCTTCCACGAAGGAGTAATGTCCTTGTAGGGATTTCCGTGCAAACTGTACTCCTTTTCCCTCGCTTCCCTCATATCAGCATGCATAAGCGGTGTTTTTGCACAGGCAAAAGTCTTCTCTCTTTCTTTACTAATATTGCTGCCAACAATACGATTAAACACGCCGATGTAAATGCAGTCGTCCCAGCGCAGGAAAAGCTGCTCTCTGCCAAGCACAATACGCCTCACTCCGCTCTCGTCGAAAACGTACTTTGTACCGAGGTCGACAAGCGCAATGACTATTAACGCCACCAGTAACAGCACGAACATAATATAAAGGTATGAATCGTCGTATAGCAAAAAATATAGGAAGAAGACTGCAAACGCCAAAATAATAGCAGCACAAAGAAACCATTCTTTTTTGGATTGTTTAATTATAATTTTCATATTGCTCATCATCGCTCGCAATCTGCATTCAAAAACCGACCAATCTCAGGATCGTAATAACGGCTGGACACATAATAGAACCCCGTTTCGATGTCGTAGCAATAGCTCAGCACGCCACCTTACTTACAATATATTTGAAATGCTTCTTATAATCAACATATTTTTGACACATTACGGTATAAAAGATTTTATATAACCGAAAAATGACGTCCGAATATCGGACGTCATTTTTCTTTTTGATATGCTCTTATCTTTGCTTACTTCATTCCGTTCTCGTAAGCTTCGATCATCTTCTTGACCATCTGGCCGCCAACGGAACCCGCCTGACGGGAAGTCAGATCGCCGTTATAACCGTTCTTCAGGTTCACGCCGACTTCGTTGGCAGCTTCCATTTTGAACTTCTCCATTGCCTCGCGTGCTGCGGGGATAACAAGACGGTTACTGGAATTGTTAGACATTCTTTTACATCTCCTTTTTGTTTTTTGGGTCTTATTTCATCGCCCGTTCTTATCATTGCCGCTTTTTCGCCGTCTATTCGCCGAAGCCTATGCAATAATTTACAATCCGCTTTTTCGCTCGTCCTTTTTCTCCCGCTTTTGCAAAGCTTTCGCTATATATTTAAATATGTATGTTCGCTGAAAAATGACGTGTAATCTTTTGTTTCCGTTTTGTTTCTTTTGACTCAACACCATATCTTGTATTTAGCCATTTTTCTACCACAAGCAGCAAAAAATTTTGTCGTATTATGTACTTATGTCTACTTGACAATTATGTTCCTTGCCTGTACAATGACACTGTATCTAAATCGTAACTATTTTGATATTTTTTCGAGTGTTTTGATTAGCCACTCTTTTCGATAGGAGTATTGCCCGATATGCGTAATGTATTCAGAATCTTTCGCCACGACCTGTACTCGCTGAGCAGGCACTTTTTTGCTTTCCTTATTATAATAGCAATCTGCATCCTGCCGGCGCTCTATGCGTGGTTCAACATCTATGCTTACTGGGATCCTTACGGCAAAACCGGCAACATCAAAATTGCGGTCGTTTCCGACGACAAGGACTACTTGGACGCCGACGGCAACATCGTCAACATGGGAAGTGAGCTTGTTAAGGAGCTTCGTGAGAGCGATCACATCGGCTACGTCTTTCTCGACGATGCGGACAAGGCGGTAAACGGCGTTTACGACGGCACCTATTACGCTGCGGTCATAATCGAAGAGGACTTTACATATAATATGTACAATTTCCTCTCAACGGATATGTTCAAGCCCACCATAAAGTTCTATCAGAACGAAAAGACGAACGCCATCGCCGTCAAGATAGTCGAGGCGGCTGCCGACGACGTCAAGGCGAAGGTCAACGAGAAGTACATTCAGGCGATCGTCGAAACGCTGTTCGGCAAGCTCAATGCCTTCTCCTCCGACGTTCAGGGCGACACCTCCGCCGAGTTCCTCAAGAACACGCTTATAAAGATCCGTGACAACCTCGGCAGCTACAACTCCACCATCGACCAGTTTATCGAGGCAAACAACGCCCTCATAAACACCCTGCGTGACACCAACAACACTCTCGGCTACTCCATATACCTCATCGGCAACGAGCGTATCAACATTTCCGATCAGATATACTACATAGAGCAGACGCAGGGCGACCTTGCTCTGTTCAACGAAGAGATGAACAATCTCCTGCTCGGACTTCAGGATTCCGTGCAGGAGGCAATATACAAGCTCGACAGGCTCTACGACGGCAACATCGACGACGCCGAGGCCGCAAAAGAGGCTTTGGCGGAGCTTGAGCGTCAGTATCAGGAGCTTATCGACTACATCGAGCATTCGGGTCTCACGGGTGACGAGCTTGACGATGCGCTCAGCGCTCTCAATAAACTCGTTGACAAGATCACCGAGCTGCGCAAGAAGCTCGGTCTCGACGGTCCCCTCACCGACCCAAACGCCGCAAATCAGATCCGTGTGCTTGCACAGCACAACAAGGATGCTATAAAGAGCATCAAGAGCGACTTTGATCAGGTCGCCGTTCCCGCTCTGTACAAGGCGATAACCGGCTACGATTACGACGATCTGACCGATCCCGGCGCCAGCAATCAGAACATTGAGGGTCTTGTCGCCTTCATGTCCGAGGACTCCTCCGACAGGATCGACAGCATCCGAGAGAATATTGCCAAGGCAGCAAAGGCCAAGGACAAGTCCGAGCGTGACGAGCTGCTTTATGCCGCCAAGAGCGACGCCGCAGTCGTCGAGCAGGAGATCGAAGCTCTCAGCGTTGCATACGATGCGATAAGCAGCGCAGACAACGCAGGCGCCGACGCCTCCGTCAAGGAAGCGCTCGACTCCACGGCGAAGGACACAAGGGACGTGCAGGAGGTCATCGACGACATTCTAAACGGCAACCGTGACATCGACCTTGTGCGCGACCTTCAGATCATCAGCGACGTACTCGGCTCTGCGAGAGTCACCCTCACCGAGGTCATTTACCCGGCGATCGACACCATGCTCGACAATCTCCAGGACACCTTGGGCGACCTGTCGTCCCTGCTGCTTGAGCTGAACGGCATCCTCGGCAAGACTCAGCCCATAATCGACCAGCTCAGCAACACCTTCGGCACGGTAAACAATGCGCTTATTCAAGTCAAGGACCTTCTGTCCTCGTACATAAGCAGGCTGGACGACTTCATCGACATATTAAACGGCGATACCGACGACGACAAGATCCAAGCCGTGCTTGACTTCTTCAACGTCGATCCGGCTTCCATCGGCAGCTTCCTTGCAAGCCCCGTCGCCGTCGAGTCCGATGTCGTGTTCCCCGTGGAATCCTACGGCGCTGCCATGGCCCCGTTCTACACCATGCTGGCGATCTGGGTCGGCTGCGTTATCCTAAACGCCATTTTGAAGGCCGATCAGAACACGATAGAGCTTGCCGGCGCAACGGGAACGCAAAAGTTCTTCGGCAGATACCTCATCTTCTTCCTGCTCAGTCAGGTGCAGACACTTATTATAATAGTAGGCGACCTTGTTATCATGGGCGTCGACTGCGTGCATCCGGGGCTGTTCCTGCTTGCGGGCTTCTTCACCTCACTGACCTGCTCCATGCTGGCGTACTCCTTCGCCGTCGCCTTCGGCAACATCGGCAAGGCGATATTCGTCGTCATCATGATAATGCAGATAGCAGGCTCCGGCGGCTCTTACCCCATAGAGCTGCTCCCCGGCTTCTTCCAGCAGGCATACCTGTTCTTCCCCTTCCCCTACGCCATCAATGCCATGCGTGAAGCGATCGCCGGACTTTATCAGAACAATTACCTTATCTACACTCTGCAGCTTCTCCTGTTCTTTGCGGCGGGACTGTTTATCGGTCTTGTGCTGAGGCGGTCGCTGAGCGGACTTAACAAGTACATGGATGAGCAGCTTGAGAAAACGGAAATGATGTGACCACGACCCCACAGGAGGAGTTGACGACATGAGCAAGGAATCGGCATACGAAAAGCTTTATAAGGACCTCATCGGGGATCTTGAGGAGATGCACCGCAACAACATCCGCAGGACGAGTGCTGCGCTCAAAAGTCTGCTCATCGTCCCGACGATATTCCTCATTCTTCTCTTCCTGACGAACAGCAGCAAGACCATTTTCCTCGTGCTGTGGATAGTTTCGATGTTCATCATTGCGTCGGTGCTTATAGTCATTGAGTATCAGGACTACAAGCTCCAAAAGATGTTCAAGAAGAACGCCGACAACGAAATTGCGGTCAGCACCGAGATCGCCGCACCGCAGAGCGACTCTCCCAGCAAAGAGCGTATCGAGGAGATACGGCGCTCCATACGCAGCCGCATCCCGCCTTCCCCCGCCGAGAACACCGCTTCCGACTCCGAAAAGTCCGAAACGGTCAATGTCTGACACGAACGAAAGTACGATGAATGCTTATGAAGAGTTTTAAACAGTCAATTTCAAATATCTTCGCCGTCGTGAAGTCGGACGCAAAGCGTCTGAGCCGCAGCGTCGTTGCAGTCGTTTGCGTGTTCGGACTTGCGCTGGTCCCCTGCCTTTACGCATGGTTCAACATCATGTCAAACTGGGACCCCTACACCGTGGAATCGACGAAGAATCTGAAGATCGCCGTTGCGAGTGAGGACCTCGGCACGAACTTCCTCGGCATGGACTTTAACGTCGGCGACATTATAATCGAACGCCTAAAGGCAAACGATCAGATCGACTGGCAGTTCCCCGAGTCGTCTCAGGCTCTGCTTGACGGTCTCAACAGCGGCGAATACTACGGCGGTCTCGTCATTCCCGAAGACTTCAGTGAAAAGGTCCTCGGCTTCACCGACGGTGAGGTTGAAAAGGCGACCATCAAGTTCTACGATAACCAGAAGCTCAACGCCGTCGCATCCCGTGTCACCGACAGAGCCAAGGGTATCGTTGAGGATCAGATAAACGGCATCTTCCTTGCGACCATCATAGACGAAATGTCGTCGTTCACCTCGCTTTTCTCCGGCATGGGCATCGACGCCACGGCGTCTCTCGACGAGCTTAACACACAGCTTGAGAATATCAAATCCGACCTGCGCACATACATATCCATAATGGACTCCATGTCCTCGGTAACACAGTCAGCGGCAGCAGTCACGACGATGACGAACGACCTTCTGCCCGACGTTCTGCGTCTGCTCTCCGAAAGCCGCAAGAGCGTGTCCAATATGCAGGACAGACTTGCGACCACCAAGGAGGACGTCATTTACGCCGCAGACTCCATCCGCAACACCTCCGAGGAGCTGCGCAACGCCATTGAGCGGCTTGACGCCGCAACCGGCGGCAACCCCGGTGAAGCGGGCAACTCCTACATCGACTGGGACGCTCTCTACGGCGAAGGCGGTATAACCGACTACGAGGCGGAG
>SAMEA3663186__coassemble_646_pt1 | contig 5692 bp, 4 predicted proteins | sample SAMEA3663186__metabat2_low_PE_012 | metagenome-assembled genome bin SAMEA3663186 (sample SAMEA3663186) | pig gut metagenome | biome: pig gut; feature: pig-associated habitat; material: faeces | place: Denmark | collected 2012
AAAGTGAGGACGCCTCGCCTCATAAGGGTAACGTAAAAGTTCAGCGCTATTACCAAGACGATCGACAGATCAAGTGTGTACCCGCTTTTCAGCCAAACCGATGCTATAAAATGGTTTGACAGCACAAATATTGAAATTGCAGAAAAGCCTGAGAGCCACTGAACGAAAAAGTCGATCCTTTTGAACACTGTCATGGTATACTCTTTGCTTTCAGAGACATTTAAGTTCCCCACACTTGCTGTTATGGAGTTAAATATCATCGCATACACCGAAGTCAAACCTAAGGTGATCATCAGATAATTTGAATATAAACCGACCGATATTGCGCCGACGAAATAAGCGATCAGCAGGTTGTCCGTACCGTTTACCACAACAGCTCCAAGCTTATGAGCCATCATAGCCGATACATTGCGGGTGATTTCGCTTTTTGTCGAAGCCGGCAGCGGTTTAACGTCTTTGCTCGTGATAAACGGATAGAGCCGATCGGCCTTGCTTGCAAGCAGGGCGTTGTTTACTATTCCGCAGCCGATCGCCAGACAAAGATAGACGATAAAATCGTGAGTCAGATACAAAAACACACATTGGAGCAAAGCGCACGCCATGCTTGATATGTAATTGTATTTAACGATGATGTATTGCTTCTGGTCCGCATTTATAAGCGACTGCTTGTACACAAAGAAATAGGATATTGCCGAGTTAAGAACAAAGAGAATGTATATCAGCTCTATGTTTGGCAGATCGGGCAAATCTTTTATTAAGTACGGCAAAAACGGAGTAAGGGATACTCCGATTATCAAGACCACTATACCGATGATCGTATACAGCTTCTTGTACAGCGCCAGAATTGACAGCGTAAGCTCGTTGTCATTCTCCGCCAAAGGCTTGTAGAGACTGAAGGTGATCGCACTTCCGACACCGAGCTCAGCCAACGAGAGCAATGAAAGAATATTTGAAAAGGTGCCGTTTAATCCGAGGTATGCAACCGACAGCGTATCTATAAAAATTCTTCTGGTGACGAAGTTTATTAACAGTACCGCGAGTTTGAGAAATAAGGAAGTTTTAATGTTTCTCAGTGAATTTGATGTTCTGGACATTTTTGCTCCATTACCGTAACGTTGGATGGCTTTCAACACTGATTGTTGTTGATAATCCCTTCGATCTTACTAATGCGATCCGTATAAAGCTCTTTGTGTAAAGCCTTGAGATTGTGGGTTATTTCGATTTTTAACCTTCCGTCTAAGATATCGGTCATCCCACTTAAAATGCCGTCGGCGCTGTTTTCAACAAGAGCAATACCATTTGGGTCGGCACATTCCGACAGAACCTCAAGCTTTCCCGCCAAAACAGGGGTACCGATAATGTCTGATTCAAATATTGTTAATCCGTATGTTTCAACTTTTGAAGCACAGATATACCAGTCTGCATTTTTAATGTAAGGATACGGATTTGCTTTCCACCCCAAAAAGCATACATTTGTAATGCCGTTATCCTTTACATAGCGCTCCAAGCGATCTCTGTCTTCGCCGTCTCCGACTATCCAAAGCGAAAAATCGTATTGCTTTGTCAGCTCCTTGCAGCTTTGAAGGATATTCATTATTCCTTTATTCTCACGCAACCGACTTACCGTAACGAATATCGGCTTGGAATTGATGGAAGGCGGTTCGATGCTTTCGTTTGCCAAAGAAACTATTTCCTCAGCGTTGAGCGGGTTGTATGCGACGACTAAATTACCGGTATCACCGACAGCAGAAATAACAACGTCTTTTACGAGCTGCGAAACACATATTGCAGTATCAAAGGACTTGATGTAGCGGAACAACTTTTCTTTAGTCGTAAAAAGTCCGAAAAACTCATAATTAAAATGTATCCAAGCAATTTTTACATTTGCCTTAATATGTGCGCCAAGTCTCAAGTATTGCTGATCTTTAACCACGAGCAAAATGTCATGCTTCGTTAACATCAAATACAAAACATAAAACAGTTGCTTAAATTTAAAAAGCACCCATGCAGCAGACCATTTTTTGTATGCTGCTTTTGAACGAAAGGCACCCTTTATCCTAATGCTGTCTGAAAGCAATTCACGCCCTTCATCCGGACCGTCCAAAACAGTGACAGTGACATCATATAGCTCAGGCTTTGATGCTAAATAGTTGGCAACATCCTGCATGACCTTTTCAACACCGCCGCCTGTTAATTGATTACACAAAATTGTTACTTTTCGTTTTGACATTATTTTTCCCTCTCTAGAGTACAGGCTTTTGGACTATATGTGCTGTATCCTATAATCTGTTTTTCGCATATGAGTAGCCTTTTGACTGTGTATTCTTGAAAAGGAGAGTTTTGCTTACTTTCTGTCCCGTATATATTCGCCAAGTTCGCCGTGCAGCAGCATATCCAAAAGCCTTACAATACGGCTGTGAGAGTAAAGGAAAAATCTCACTTTGCCATAATTCTTTTTCGCTCTGCGCATACGCAAATTGCCCTCTCGTGCTCTTTTGCTCCAATGAGAGGATTCGTAATGATGTATGCTGTATGTGTTGTCTGTAAGCATCAGTTCACCTGAGGAGTAGTCAAAGGGGCAGAAATATTCTTTGGGGTATATCTTGATCCCGTCAATCTCCTGAAGAATGTCTTCGTCCGTCATACCGTGGCGCATTAAATACTCCGTTTGGTATTTTACACATGGAGCGGTGTTATATGAGCCGTCTTCGTTTAAAAAGGAAACGTTGTCGTAAGAATCTCGCAGGTCCTTTATAACCGCAAGCCCGGCTTCGGCACCAAAGCCTAAGCCTGTGTTAACACCACCGGTGCAGCCGACGCCCATAAATGCTTTGTCCGAGAGCAAATCATCTATGCTTTTTACAAGCTCAACATCCGTGTCCAGATAAATGCCGCCTTGCTCATAAATAATGTCAAGCCGTACATAGTCGGTAACAAATGCCCACTTCTTTGCATCATATGCCTGTTTCATATATGCGTTTTTAGTAACATCATAGTTGGACTCATCCCACCTGATGATCTCATAGTCCGGACAATACTTTTCCCAGCTTGCAATGCAGTTTTTGCCCAACTCGGTCATGGGATTTCCACCGAACCAGCAATAGTGAATCTTCTTAGGTATCATAGCATCAACCCCTATCAGTCTCTGAAATAAAGATCTCTTGTGTAGACCTTGTCTGCAGAGTCGGAAAGGCACGGCTCCATACGGTTTGCGACTATAAGGTCGGAGCGCCGCTTAAACTCGTCAAGGTCGGCTACCACGGGGATGCCATCAAACTCATCGGACTTCAAAGTAGGCTCAAAGATCACGACGCTTGCGCCCGCCGACCTGAGTCTTGCGATGACGCCCCGTATGCTGCTTTCACGGAAGTTATCCGAACCCGCCTTCATGGTGAGGCGGTAGATGCCGATGACACCGCCGCCGGCTCTGCTCATTATCATTCGTGCTATGTGATCCTTGCGCTCGTCGTTTGCGGCGACCGATGCGCTGATGATCTTGTTGGGGATGCTCCCGAAGTTTGCGACGAGCTGCTTCGTGTCCTTGGGCAGGCAGTAGCCGCCGTAGCCGAAGGAGGGGTTGTTGTAGTGCGCACCGATGCGGGGGTCAAGGCACACGCCGTCGATGATCTGACGGGTGTTAAGCCCTCTCAGCTCGCAGTAGGTGTCAAGCTCGTTGAAGTAGCTGACACGCACCGCAAGGTAGGTGTTTGCAAAGAGCTTTATCGCCTCCGCCTCCGTGGAGTTGGTGAACAGCACGGGGATATCCGCATCAAGCGCACCCTCGGTCAGGAGCGAAGCAAACAGCTCAGCGTCCTCCTTCGTCGCCATGCCGCCCTTCGGTCTGCCGACCACGATGCGGCTGGGGTGCAGATTGTCGTAAAGCGCCTTGCCCTCACGCAGAAATTCGGGTGAGAACAGAAGCCTTTTGCAGGCAAATTTCCCGACGATGCTCTCCGAATAGCCCACGGGTACCGTGGATTTGATGACCACGAGTGCATCCGGATTCACCCTGCCGACGAGGTCAAGCACGAACTCGACGGTGGAGGTGTTGAAGATGTTCCTCTCCGGATCGTAGTCCGTTGGAGTGGCGATTATTATAAGCTCTGCGTTTTTGTACGCAAGCTCCGCCTGCGTGCTTGCCCGGAGCTTGAGTCCCTTGCCGAGGTACTCGCTGATCTCCCTGTCGACTATGGGGGAGACACCGCCGTTTATCTTATCCGCTTTCGCCGGGGTCGTGGTGACCGCCGTGACCTCGTGGCGCTGTGCCAGCAGCACCGCCTGGGCAAGTCCCACATATCCTACGCCTGCGACCGCAATTTTCATATCTATCTCTCCGGTTATATGGTTTTCGGATACTTCGAGGTGTCCTTACCCTGCGCCGTATCCATAATAAGCTGCGCCTCCATGCCAAAGCGCCGATCGACCGTCATAAACTTCTCAGTCGCCGTGCGATAGGCGCTGCTGCGGAGCTTTTCAATCAACTCTCTGTCGTTTGCCAAGGCGATGAGGCTTTCGGCAGCATCCTCCTCGGCGTCGTAAACGAGGCAGTTTTCGTTGTCCTCGATAAAATCGTCGATGGAGTGATTGTTGTTTGTCAGCACTACGCTGCCTTCGCCCATCACCTCATAGAAAATGTTCACTCTGTTCCATTCGCTGACGAGCAGGGTCGCAAGGGAGTTTCTCGCATATTTGCGGCACAGGCTCTGCGGCTTGCCTCCGACGAAATGCACATAGTCCTCGATGCCGTACTCGGCGATAACCTTTTTCGTGGCGTCGAGCATTTCCCGACTGCTCACGTCGCCGATGAGGTACAGGTGCATTTTGACGCCTCGCTTATGCACCTCACCGAGGATCCTTGCTGCCCTGTCCTGCCGCTTTACGTCGGCGATTCTGCCGACCATCGAAAGACAGTTCGGGTCGTATACGTCGGGGTAGCTGCCGCTGCCGGTATCGGGCTTGGGCTGCTTGTCGGGGACCATCACCGCCGAGCGCCAGAAGTAAAAGTCAAACTTATTCTTTTTGATGCCGAGGATGTCGTACAGCTCGTCGGCACGGCTGCCGTCGTTCGTGGCGAGCAAAAAGCTCTTGCGGCTCATCATCGAAAGCGTTATGTACGTGTAATCCTTAAGCGCCTTTAAGCGGCGGCGGAAAACGCCCTTTACGGGTTCGAGGACGTTTGCCATCTCCTGCGTTCCAAACTGGCGCAGGGCGCAGGGAACGCCCATTTTTGCAGCCGTGCGCACGCCCATGTGAGAGCCCTCCGACAGACCGTACACAAAGTCGTAGTGCCGTGCCTTGAGGCGCTTGCGGGTCTCCCGCATGAGCAGCAGCGGGAGCTCAAGCTTACCCAAGGCTCCGCCGTGCTTCGACTTTATTTGAAAGAAATTTTCCTTTTTGAAGTGTTCGCTTTCCGTGACCTCATGCTCTGCGTTTGAAAACAGAAGCAGGTCGATCGTATTTCCACGCTCCAAGAGCAGCTTGAAGGGGTAGAAAAACGCAGGCAGACCCGACAGCGTCTCCTCGTTCATGCCGCCGAGTATCGTGTCCACCGCAGGGTTATCAAAGGCTATGTAAAGAATCCTCATGCTATTTATCCTTACCTACCTTATAATCTCCGTTGTCAAATCACATAATAAATCATTTTATTATAATACCATAATCTTGTATAGTCAATCGCTTATGAAATTAAAAA
>SAMEA3663186__coassemble_809_pt1 | contig 5043 bp, 4 predicted proteins | sample SAMEA3663186__metabat2_low_PE_012 | metagenome-assembled genome bin SAMEA3663186 (sample SAMEA3663186) | pig gut metagenome | biome: pig gut; feature: pig-associated habitat; material: faeces | place: Denmark | collected 2012
TTCTGGAGGCAAACGAACCATGAGTATCCTGACGACCCTTCTGGTCACATTTTTTGCGGGCATGGGCGCGGGGCTTGGCACCGGCTTTGCCGGGATGAGCGCCGCTGCGGTAATCAGTCCGATGCTCATAACATTTCTCGGCATTGAGCCGTATATGGCGGTGGGCATTGCGCTCTCCTCCGACGTGCTGGCAAGCGCAGTCTCGGCATATACATACCACAAGAATAAGAATCTTGATATCAAAAACGGGCTTATCATGATGGTGAGCGTCCTCGCATTCACTGTTGTGGGCAGCTTCATTGCGCGCCTTGTCCCCTCGACGACGATGGGAAACTTCTCGGTGTTCATGACCTTTCTGCTCGGTGTGAAGTTTATCGTGCGCCCGGTGATGACCACGAAAGACGATATGATGCACGTTTCGGCAAAGAAGCGAGCCGTGCAGTCCGTCGTGTACGGAATGATAATTGGCTTCATCTGCGGCTTCGTGGGTGCCGGCGGCGGAATGATGATGCTTCTGCTGCTGACCACGGTACTCGGATACGAGCTGAAAACCGCAGTCGGGACGAGCGTTTTTATCATGACCTTCACGGCGCTGACCGGCGCAGTATCGCATTTTGCGATAGGCGGCGCACCTGATTGGACGGTGTGCTTTCTGTGCGTGGTGTTCACGCTGATATGGGCACGAATAGCTGCGGTGTTGGCGAACAAAGCCGAACCCAAAACTCTCAACCGTGCCACGGGTATCGTACTCGTGCTTCTCGGTGCTGCGGTGATGGGATTTAACTTGCTGGCATAAGCCGATTGGAACCGAAAAGCAGACGGATCTCCTTGAGATTCGTCTGCTTTTTACTTATTCACTATTCACTAATTATACAGTGCGTTTCTCAGCGACGATATTTCGGCTCCAAAGCGTGTCTTTAATTTTATTTAATGTCGGAGTCGTCAAAGGGGTCGCCGCATTCGGGGCAGAACTTAGGCGGGTGCTTGGGGTCTTCCGGCTCCCAACCGCATTTGTCGCAGCGATAGAGAGGCTCACTTGCGGGCTTTTTAGCTCCGCACTCGACACAGAACTTGCCCTTATTTACCGTTCCGCAGGAGCAGGTCCAGCCGTCGTCCGGCTTCTTTGCTCCGCACTCAGCGCAGAATTTACCCGTATTCACGGCTCCGCAGGAGCAGGTCCAGCCGCCCGCTGCGGGAGCGGGTGCAGGTGCTGCGGGGGCTTGCTGCTGCTGAGCCATGGCGTACAGATTCTGAGCGTTCATGCCTCCGCCTGCGTTCATCGCCATGCCCATGCCCAGAAAGCCGGTCATTGCGCCTGCCTCATTGGACGCTGCGGACTTCATCGCCTCCGCCTGTGCGCCGACGAGGGTCGCCGCAGCCATACCGGGATCCCGCATGATCGCAGTGCGCTGTGCCTGCTTTATCATCTCCGCATCTTCTTCGGGCAGAGTGATGGGGTTCATCGCTATCGAAACGACCTGAAGTCCTCTCAGCTCGCCCCACTTCTTATTGAGCGCCTCGTTCATAAAGGACGACAGCTCCTCGGCATGTGCCGGGACCTGGTTCGGGCGCATCTCAAGTGCGGACAGCTTTGCAAACGCAGGCTGCAAGGCGCTTATAAACTCAGTCTTGAGCTGAGAATCTATCTCGCTGCGGGTGTACTCCTGCTCGATATTGCCGCAAACGTTCGTATAGAACAGTATCGGGTTAGCGATCTTGTACGAGTACACGCCGTTGCAGCGTATGGAAACGTCGATATCAAGACCGATCTTGCTGTCGACCACACGGAACGGCAGCGGATTTGCGGTGCCGAACTTGTTGTCGATGATCTCCTTGATATTAAAATAGTAGACTCTCTGATCCTTGCCCGTGTCGCCGCCGTAGGCAAAGCGCTTGCCCATCGTCTTAAAGGTCTCGATGATGCTCTTTCCGAGGCTGCCGGAAAATAAGCTGGGTTCGGTCGAGGTATCGTATGTAAACTGACCCGGCTCGGCGCAGACCTCAACGATCTTGCCCTGCTCGACGATTATCATACACTGACCGTCCGCAACGGCGATGCCCGACCCGTTTGAAATGATATTGTCGTTCCCCTTGGTGTTCGTGGTCCTCGACGTGACCCTCTTCTGACCCTTTACGACAAGCACGTTCTTATCAATGGCGTCGCAGTAGAAAAACTCCTTCCACTGATCGGCAAGGGTGCCGCCTATGGCTCCCATTCCAGCTTTAATAAGTCCCACTTTTTTATCTCCTTTCAAAAACAATATTTGCTTTGCCTTTAACTATACCATACTTCTCTTTCGATTGCACTACATTTTTCTGCCGCCTTATGTTATACTGGCTTCGGTGATAATATGAACATTAAACGAAGCAGCGGGATACTTCTGCCGCTGTTTTCCCTCCCATCGCCCTACGGTATCGGCGATATGGGCAAAAAAGCATATGAATTTATCGATTTCCTCAAGAGTGCGGGTCAAAGCTACTGGCAGGTGCTGCCGCTCGGTCACATAGGCTGCGGCGCTTCACCGTATCAGAGCTGCTCCTCCTTTGCGGGCAACCCGCTGTTTATCGACCTTGAGGAGCTATGTACTCTCGGACTTCTCTCCGAGGACGAGCTTGTGTCCGCACGCAGACCGTGCGACGGCAGCAACGTTGATTACGGCGACGTGACGGAAACGCATATGCGGCTTCTGCGTCTTGCCTGCGAGCGTGACACGGGCGATATCTCGGACTTTGAGCGCAGTAACCCGTGGCTTTCCGACTACGCCCTTTTCATGGCGCTGCAAAAGCACTTCGGCGGCGCTCCCCTTTCGGATTGGGACGATGACATTCGCAGGAGGCAGCCGCACGCCGTCGAGCTCTATACCGAGCTTCTTTCGGATGACATTCTTTTTTATAAGAGGGTGCAGCTTTACTTTTTCCGTCAGTGGGACAGGCTACGCTCCTACGCTCACGAAAACGGCGTAGGCATCATCGGCGATCTGCCGATATACGTCGCCGCCGACTCCGTCGACGTGTGGAGGGAGCCGCAGTGGTTCCTGCTCGACGCTAAGGGCTTTCCGACCGAGGTCTCCGGCGTTCCGCCCGACCTCTTTTCAAAGGACGGTCAACTTTGGGGCAACCCGCTCTACGATTACGATGCAATGAAGGCCGACGGCTACGGCTGGTGGATTCGCCGCATCGGTGCGGCGTCGAGGATGTTCGACGTGCTGAGGATCGACCACTTCCGTGCCTTTGAAAGCTTTTGGGCAGTCCCCGCCGATGCGGAGACCGCCGTCGACGGCAGATGGGTAAAGGCTCCCGGCATGGAGCTTGTGGGGACGCTCACATCCTGGTTTTCGTCCACGCAGTTCATTGCGGAGGACCTCGGCATCATCACACAGGAGGTCAGAAAGCTTCTCTCCGACTCAGGACTTCCGGGAATGACGGTGCTTGAATTTGCCTTCGACCCCGACGGCGGCAGCTCCTATCTTCCGCATCGCCACGTCAGGAACTCCGTCTGCTACGTCGGCACGCACGATAATGCGCCCATACAAAGCTGGCTTTCCGAGGAAGCACCGGAGCGTCTGCGCTTTGCAAGGGAGTACCTCGGCACCGATGACCTCCGCTCTGCACTCATGCGGGCGGGGATGGCATCCGTCTCCGACCTTTTCGTCGCTCAGATGCAGGACTGGCTGCACAGCGGCACACGCACAAACACTCCCGGCACCGTCGGCGGCAACTGGTGCCTGCGTTTAAAAAGCGGCGACCTGACCAACTCTCTCGCAGCCGAGATCTATGAATACACTCGAATTTACGGACGTTTAAAATGAAAAAATTAAAAGAATTCTATAAGATCATCAAGCTTTCCTCCTGCCTGTACTGTCTTGCCGGCAGTGCGGTGCTTGCCTTCGGGCTGTACAATATTCACTCCTTTTCCGGCGTTACCGAGGGCGGCATGCTCGGTCTTACGCTGCTGCTATACAACTGCTTCGGCATCTCACCCTCAGTCAGCGGTTTTGTTCTCAACGCCGCATGCTACATCGTCGGTTTCCGCATTCTCGGAAAGCAGTTTGCCTTCTATTCCGTCGTTGCGGCTCTCGGCTTTTCCGGCTTCTATGCGATATGCGAAGCATTCCCTCCCCTGTTCCCCGGCATCGCCGAGCTGCCGCTTTTGGCGTCAATACTCGGTGCAGCCTTCGTCGGCGTCGGCGTTGGACTGAGCGTCCGTGTAGGCGGCGCTCCCACGGGCGACGATGCGCTGGCGCTGTCGGTGTCGGCAAAGACGCACATCGGCATACAGTGGGTGTACCTCATAAGCGACCTTATCGTGCTGCTGCTATCGCTGAGCTATATCCCGTGGCGCAGACTTATCTACTCGCTGCTCACCGTCGTGATCTCCGGGCAGATAATCGGCCTGTTCCAAAAGTCGGCGCCTGCTGCTGACCCCTCCCCTGATAAATATTGCACATAATTTAACGCCCCAATATGGTAATTTTGCTGTTTTTGAGTTTTTGTATAAATAAGCTTGCACATTTTAGGCCTGTTTTGTATAATGATAAGCGGTAATTTGTACATTACGAGGGGAGATTATCAATAAGGAGGAATAACATGAAAAAGCGCATTCTCAGCCTGCTTTTGGTGATGATTATGGTATTTACTCTTATACCTGTCTACTCCATGGCAGACACAGGCAAGGTCGATACCCAAGGCGCCGATATAAAGGACATTGTCGGAACGATAAAGGACCTGATCGGCAACGGCGGCAGCGGCGATATCAGCGACATTATCGGCGGTCTTGACAAGGATCAGCTCATTGACGTCATCAAGGGTCTTATCGGCGGTGACAGCAATATCGGCGGCATCCTCGAAGGTCTTGACAAAGATCAGCTCGCTGCGATCATCAAGGGTCTCATAAACGGCGGCGATATCGACATCGGCGGTATACTCGAAGGTCTTGACAAAGCTCAGCTCATCGAGATGCTAAAGGGTCTTATTGGCGACGACAGCGGCATCGGCGATATCATCGGCAGTCTCGATACGGATCAGCTCATCGAGATCATCAAG
>SAMEA3663186__coassemble_981_pt1 | contig 4555 bp, 5 predicted proteins | sample SAMEA3663186__metabat2_low_PE_012 | metagenome-assembled genome bin SAMEA3663186 (sample SAMEA3663186) | pig gut metagenome | biome: pig gut; feature: pig-associated habitat; material: faeces | place: Denmark | collected 2012
TGCGTAGAAAAGCGGTTGGGGTCTCCCCCAACCGCTTCTTGTTGTAGTTTTGCGTTATTTTGTATTGTTCTGCTTGCTTCGTTGGGGCTTGTGGCAAAAACACGAAGAATTAATTATAGCGCTTCTTTTTTGTTGAACACCAAACCGAGGATCACAAGAACAAGGCTCAAAGCCCGTACCGCAAAGCCGATCACATTGTATGTGCTTGGCAGTATGTCGTTAAACCAAAACGGCAGCAGTCTGATAACGAGGTCTGCGGCTATACACGCTGCGATCACCGCAAGCCCTATACGCCTGTACTTTTTCGGCAGGTGCTGCCACGCTACGCTGAGCAGCACCGCAAACAGCACCGCAACTATCGGAAACATCAGCTCATTTTGCGTTGACGTGTAAAGCTTTGCGCAAAGTATCGTGAGCGCTCTCGGCATTGCGGAGATCGCCGTATTAAAAACCGGCGCCGTGACGTACAGTGCGGGGTTTATCGCTTCGCCGATCATGAGCGGCACAGTCAGCAGAGCGGACACTTGGAGCAGTATGCGGTAGCCGTCGAAGCCTAAAAGCTTTTTGAGTTTTTTCATCCCCCGATACCCTCCGTTCTGTATTCGTATATCTACTCATAGCTGAAAAAGTACAGATAGAGGAAGGGGTTATCCTTCGGCCATATGTCGTATATGGCGTCCGTGCAAGCCCCGGTCTCAGGGTCAAAGGAAGCGTTTTTGTACGTTTCAACGGTTCCGGTGTCCAGGTCTTTGACCGTAACGTCTCCCGTGTAGTAGCCGAACAGCGTCGTGTGGACATTGAGCGTATACTCCTTTTCACCGACCGTCACGGGGTCGCAGATTTCCGACTCGCTTTCGCCGAATACGAGCTTCAGCACCATCGTAAGAGCCAGAACAAGTAAAACGCCGACGCAGAGCTTTGTCAGTCGATTATTCATTTGCTGCCTCCTTTAATGACGTGAGCGTATTTCCCGAAAAATACAGCCAACAGCGCCTCTATCGCTATCGCAGCTGCATAGCTTACAGCCGGGAGCGACGGTGCGCATATCCACGACGCAATAAGCGCAGCGGCGTCTGCGGCAAATATCACCGTCAGCACTATCGCACACCTAAATGCGGTTCTATCTTCGCTCACCGAGACTTTGGCAAGCAAAACCACAAGCACAACGATCACGGCATCCTGCGCGAGCCGCAAATACGCTGCTCCGAGATTCCAAACCGACGCAACATTTACAAGCGCAGCAGGAAAGAATATGTAACTTTTACCTATTACATCGGTCTTAAGCACAAAGTCGGCTATCGGCAAAACAAACTGGTACACGAGGTACGCCGCACAGAGCGCCTTTGCCGCCGTCCTCAGTGCATTGTTTTTCACCGTGCTTTTCCGAGCCATCATTTTCCTTGTCTGAATCAGCAAAATTGCACCGATCACCGCCGCCGTCATCTCAATTGAGCGATGCATCCGAAACAATCTGAGCTGGTCATCCGTAAACGATGCAAAGTCAAAAAGCGTCGCAAGCAGCATGCCGGCGGCGTCCACTGCCAGTATTGCAGTAATGACCGCAAGCGCTTTGCGGTTTATGCTTCTCCACCCGGCAAGCTGCCAAACGACCGCAAACAGCGCCGCAGCGTACATCGCAACGGATAGAATTCCGAGTGCAGCACTTGAAGTGTTTTGCGCAAGTGAGGTGAAAAACATCGGAAAAAGCGGGATATTCGTAACATATGTATAGAAAATATATGCTATCGACGGCACGTCAAGCAAGCTGCGAAACAGCAGAAAACCCGTAAAGAGCAGGAAGGCATAATACAGATACTTGCTATAAGTCTTATTCATAGCCGTCACCCCGCTCGCTCGAATACGATTATTTGACCCTCGTATTCGCCGTCAAAAATCCTGTCATTTGTTACTCTGAGCCTTATATCATCCTCACCGTAAACAAAGGCTCCTTCCATCAGGACATCGTCGGGTATATAAATGCCGTCATCGTGCGATACGGCGCAGAAGGTAAAAGTGCCGCTCGGCGTATCAAAGTAGACCTCCACCTTGACAGTCTCTCCGTTTGCTTTGACAAACGAGGTTTGCGATACACCCCTGTCATTGTAATGGATCTCAATGTACGGCTCCGTACACAGCCAAAAACTGCTTTCGCTTTCACCTACGGGGTCTTTTCTGACTTGGTTGTAATAAACATTTGCCACGAAAAACGCTGCGATAAACAGCACGACCGCAATGCCGACAACAATCAAAATGCCTTTAAATGTGACTGTCAATTTTTTCATTGCAGCATCCCCTCTCGGTTAATTTGCGGAGTCAAACTTCCTTCCATGAGAGGAAACGTCCGTAATGCAGAAAGAATGCAACAGGTATCGCAATTACAAGGAACAGGCATATTGGCGCTGAGATCCATGCGCCAACAATCGCCCCGTCTTGGAGATATTGCAGCCTCACAGGGTCAAACGACGTATATCTGACAGCTTTTTCTGTCAGACCATAATACACCGAAATATTCCAAAATGCCTCGTTGACTTCAAATATCAAGCATTGCTCGATAAAAATCAGAATGAACGGAATTATCCTCGCAAGGATCGGGTGACGAAGCTCAATGGTTTTACCGCATTTTCTACAAACTCTGTCCTCCCTGTCAATAATATATCGTGCTGAAAACTTCATATTAACAATGTTTGTGTTAACTGGTATATGTCTGCATTTCATCATCTATCACCTACCGTCATCGTGTAGCTATATGCACAATATAGACTTTGAGTGCCCGTTGCTTCATCAAAAATAACAATGTAAATATGCCGTTCTTTAGCATGTGCAAGGCTAATATGCTGCCGTCGCTTACACTATACTTGAATTTTTTCCTATAATCAACATATTTTTGACGCTTTTTGTTCTTTTTGCGTAGAAAAGCGGTTGGGGTCTCCCCCAACCGCTTCTTGGTTTAGTTTTGCGTTATTTTGTTTCCTCTCGCTTTTTCATTATGACGTAGGCGGGAATTTACGCAAGCAAAAGAGTATTGATTATGTCACACACATCTTGTAATCTCCATCAGCCAAACAGCTCACTGAGACCGTGTGCGTCAAACATCTCCTTCGGGTGCGCATACAGATCCTCGTCGTACACGACTGCGACCTTGACTGTCTGTGTCCCTTCATCCGCAGTCCAAAATGCGGTCAAGCCCCTGCCGCTGCCGATCTTACTCACATTGCACGGAACATCGGCATTGGCACTGTCGGCGTGAGCCTCAAGGCGCTGTACCTCCGCTTCAAAAGCCGCCGCATCCTTAAACTTCATCTCCGAATATATGTGGAAGCAGTCGAGCGACGGAGTGTACTCATAGCTGTAATTCACAAGCTCGTAGTCCGACGCCGAAGGCATCAGCGTCTGAGCGTCCGAGCGCTGCATCTCCTCGCTCACATATTCGTCGTACACACCGCGGTCGGCAAGGTCGTCCGTGTGAGAGGTGACCGCTCCCATCAGTGTGAAGAAACCTATCGGGATGAGTGCAACCGTAGAAATGAGCGTTACCAAAAACGGCAGGAACACCCCTTCTCCGTTTTTGAGACGGCGCACCGCAAGTACGATCATGGCGCCAGGCAGCAGAAGTCCGCACAGCACGCACAGGATCAGCGGCAAAGCGCTGCTGATTTTGAGATAGTCGAGCGTGAAAATTCCGGTTTGAACGAGGAGCCTTACGAATATGTATATCGGGACGAGCATAAGCAGCAGTTCCGCAATTCGCAGTACGGTTTTTAGCGTCTTTGTCATTTACACATCCTCCTTTCTCATGACCGCAATGACTTCAAAAAATGCATAAGATATAGGACTTTGGGATCGCTTTCATCAACATTCAAATCCGCTACCTCCACTCGCTTATACACTTTCTTAAGTGCACTGCCATCTTCGACTAGTCCATTTAGTGGAGGGATGCGCAATCCATCATAGACAACATAATGCGCCAACATTTCATAGTATATATGTTGTTCCGACATCAGAGCAAATTCATATCCCTTGTATTCGTCTGATTTTGATAGTCGCTCAATATCATGTCGCATATACTCTGAATAGTACTTAAGCACCATTTCATCATAAAAGCAGCCTTCATTTTTATACAAATCCAATGAAATGTCAAATGTATAGCGCCCTTTATAAATTCCAGCTTCAATTAGTCTTCCACTAATAGTGCTTTTTGTGCACAGTAATCGAGCCTGACATCGTTGCTTGTATTCTTCAGAACCTGCGCCATTATCTGGCAATATTGTATTATAAGTAGCAATTTCACCCGTTGGGTCGCTGCACATAATGGGATTATTCTCACAATATGCAAACATATTGTAAGACAGAAGCCCTGTAGTGCCAGTAGACAAATACCCGTCGGCGTTGATAAAGCGGGCGATGGTCGGGTCGTAGTAGCGGGTTTGCAGGTAGTAGAACCCCGTCTCGATGTCCACGGCGTTGCCCGACCACGTCATGCGGGTTATCTTCCCGCTGAGTGTCGTGTACTCGTAGCTCACGCCGTTCACGGTCTTGCTTGAACGGACGCCGGACA
>SAMEA3663186__coassemble_2048_pt1 | contig 3229 bp, 4 predicted proteins | sample SAMEA3663186__metabat2_low_PE_012 | metagenome-assembled genome bin SAMEA3663186 (sample SAMEA3663186) | pig gut metagenome | biome: pig gut; feature: pig-associated habitat; material: faeces | place: Denmark | collected 2012
CAAATTGAGTATAGTTAGTGTATATTGTCAGTGGGAGGGATAATTATGAACGGTATTATTTCAAAATGTCCGGCTTGCGGCGAGGAGCTTTGCGTCTCCGTGCTGCGCTGCACCGAGTGCGGGCTGGAGATCAAGAAAGACTTTAAGGTCAGCGTCTTTGACAAGCTGTCGGACGAGCAAAGCTCTTTCCTGCTGGCGTTTTTGAAAAATCAGGGCAATCTCAAGGCTCTGCAGGCGGAAACGGGGATCAGCTATCCCACGGCGAAGAAGAAGCTGGACGATCTGCTCGTTTCGTTGGAGCTTAAAGAGAAGGCGTCACCCGCTTCGGTCGGGAGCATCGACACGAGCGGCTGGGAGCGCATATCCCAAAGCGGCAAAGCCTCCGATGCGGTCAAAGCCCGGCTCATGGACTGCGGCGGCTCGGCGACCATCCGCACATACAAGGGCAAGGAGTATTTCCTTCGTATTGTGGACGAAAACAAGTTTGCCTGCGACGAGATATTGGACCACGAATATTCGGTGTTCGACGTCATTGTCGACGTGCTGCGCTCGCAGGGCGGCAAGGCGAAGAAGGGCTACGGTCGCCGCAGGCTCGGCGATCCGGGCTGCGAGGAGACGACGGTCGCCGGTGCGATAATGAAAAACTACTTCGGCAAGAAGCCGGGCGAGAGCTGCTATGACCCGACCTTTGCGCTGGTCGCAATTTTGGAATGGGCGGGCGTCGTCAGAAACGGCTGGGGCTATGTAGAGCTGTGCGAAGAATATATGTGAGGAGAGTGGACCATGATACGGTTTTTGCTTTCGTTCGTGATCAATCTTATTCGCTGCATCTTTTTCAAATATAACAAGTATTGAAACGAAAATATTTAAATAGTGATTTAGGAGGAACCGCAAATGAGACGAGTTTTATTCTGCAACATCGCATACCTGCCCCACTACGACACCGAGCTTGACAGGGTAGCTCCGATAAACGGCGGCTCCTATGTTGCAAACGAGGGCGACGCACTGGAAAAGCACAACTTCGAGATCTGTGACGACGGACACTGCAGAGGCTTTGTGGAAACGAAGCATCAACGAGGCTACAAGAGAGGCAACGCTTTGAACGAGTACAATGAGCTGCACATCGAAAAAATTGACCCCTTGGCAAAGAAGAGGGGAAGCATCGGCAATGTTCTGGTCGTGTTTTGTGCAACGCCTAAGAAGGGTCACAGTGTCATTGTAGGCTGGTATAAGAATGCGACCGTTTACAGGCGCAGACCCTCTTATGGGGGGCGGGATTATAACCTCTGTGCGCAGAAGGACGACTGCTGCCTGCTGCCTGAGTACAGGCGCACGTTCAAGGTACCGAGAGCAAAGCAGGACGGCATCGGCTTCGGACAGTCGAACGTTTGGTATGCATCGAGGGCGGAGCACCGGGACTATGTGGAAAGCGTGATCGACTACATAGACTCATATACACCCTGAGCAGCTGTACCGATAAAACGCAAAGCACACGGGAAATACCGAGGGTATTTCCCGTGTGCTTTAACGCCGTATGAACGCAAATCAGCCCCACCGCTTGTCTGACGGTGATGATTTGCGCTCAGTCAAGGCAAAGCCCGCAGGGAATATTTTTATATTTCCAAGGGCTTTAACGCCGTATGAGCGGAAATCAGCCCGTCACGGTGACGCTTGTTTCGGAGGTGATGCTCTTAATATCATTGCCGCTGTAGACGCCGTTATAGTTCCAGGTCACAGAGATCGGCACCGTCAGCAGCTCACCGGGGTTGAGATAAAGCTCCTGCGAGGCGCTGTATATCAGCGTCTCCGTCGGGGAGTCGTTCGACTCGATGCTCAAGGCCTCACTCCTGAACGAATACGCCGTGCCGTTTATCGTCACCACGCCGCTGCGGGGTCCGATGCCGAGGGTGTAGGAGCGCACATAGATCCGAACCTCCATCACCAAAGCGCCGCTTTGCGACCTCGTGACCGCCCACTCGGTGTGCGTGTTGAGACTGGTGCCGGTGTCGGAGTCGAAGCTGCCGGACATGAGCCTGTCCTGCGAGGGGGCGGGTGTCGGTGTCGGTGTCGGTGTCGGCTCTGCGCTCGGCGACACCGAGGGCGAAGGCTCGTCCGACGGCGAAACGTCGGGAGCTGCGGTCGGGGACGCCGACGGCTCCGCCGCCTCGTCCGAGGGCTTGGGCGCCGTGAGCCATGCGGTTATCCCTGCCGCCATGAGCAGCACAAGTATCAGCGCAACGAAAATATGTCCCTTCTGTTTGTTCACTTGCCTAGCCTCCGTAACTTTTAATATTTTATCGACTATTATAGCGTATCTTTAAATAAAAATCCACTCCGCTTTGTTGACAAAAACCCGTAAAAATATTAAAATTTCAATGATTTTATTTCGGAGGGAGGCGTTGGCATGGCAAAGGGCGGCAGGCATCTTGCGCCCTCGAAGCGTTCTTCCGCCGGAAGACGGCGCAGCGGCGGCATACGACTCGTCTCAAGTCGGGGCAGGGGCAGCGCCGAGAGACCCCGCCGCAGACCCGTTTTGACCATGCGTCGGGACATCCTCCGTGCCATGGTTTTCTTCCTGCTGTGCTTTCTCATGCTCTCCCCCGTGCGGGGCTGCATCCTTGCCGACGGCGACTACATCGGCATGGCAAAGGCGCAGAGCATCGCCGTGGACGATGCCGGCATCCCGCCCGACAAGGCGCAGAATGTTCGCACCGACATGATAAAGATCGACGGTGAGGTGTACTACAAGGTGCAGTTTACCGGCTCCGTCACCGATTACCGATACATCATAAACGCCGAAACGGGCAAGATACTGACGCAGGTTTTCTACCGTCTCGACAAGACGCAATAAAAGCGTGTAAGCTGTTGCTTACACGCTTTTGTTCATCTTGAATCTGCGCTCACCTGCGAACGCTGCGCCCGTAATCGCCAAGAGGCAGCCTCTCATGTGTTCTGCGGAAAGTGTTTTGACGTACAGTCCCCAATCCTTTAAACAAGAAAAACCGTGTTTTGCAAAATGCAAAACACGGTTTTGTAAGTGCTGTGATTACTTGATCTCGACGGTTGCGCCGACTGCCTCGAGCTGAGCCTTGAGAGCCTCTGCGTCTTCCTTGGAGATGCCTTCCTTGATCTTTGCAGGAACTGCTTCGACCATTGCCTTTGCCTCTGCGAGACCCAGGCCGGTGATGCCGCGGACTTCCTTGATGACCTTGATCTTCTCTGCGCCGAA
>SAMEA3663186__coassemble_2109_pt1 | contig 3191 bp, 4 predicted proteins | sample SAMEA3663186__metabat2_low_PE_012 | metagenome-assembled genome bin SAMEA3663186 (sample SAMEA3663186) | pig gut metagenome | biome: pig gut; feature: pig-associated habitat; material: faeces | place: Denmark | collected 2012
AATAGGTATTGCAATTGTCGACTGATTGTGTTACTATAATTGGGCGTTGAAAATCCGGGTGTAGCGCAGATGGTAGCGCGCTTGAATGGGGTTCAAGAGGCCGCTGGTTCAACTCCAGTCACTCGGACCAAGAAAAGTACCGAAAACAAGCTAAAACAGCTTGATTTCGGTACTTTTTTGCGTTATATGTTATTTTGCTCTTGAGAATTGCCTGTTATGAACGGTATGTATCTCCTAAGCTCATAGCAAACTACGGTGATTCACCTACACAAACATATCTATACCTTTTAGGAAGGAGCGGCGCAAATGCGGAGACTGAGCCGGGACGAAATCAAGCAGATAGAAACGGAAGTCTACAACGAGGGGTACAGGGGGTACGAGTTCGACGAGGAGTCAACACTGAGGATGCTCGAAGCAATGGACAAACCACCCCTCAAGGCGCAAGAATCGCAGGGTATGACCGATATAACACCGATGTAAATTTTCGCATAAGCGAAATAATATTGCCGAAGCAAAAGCAGGACGGTCAGCAATTTTGATGACCGTCCTGCTTTATACTATAAGGCTTTTCAGCGCTTTACAAGGTCCTCGATCTCAAGCGGCTCGAAGCGGTATTTTTGCTTTGCGTCGGGGTATCTGTCCCTTGGCAGCTCCTCAAGGAACATCGCCTTCGGGCGGATCCACAGGCTGCCGTCACCGTACAGCTTGCGGTAGATCACATACTCCTCACCGCTTTCCGAGTGACGTGCCACGTCCTCGACGAGATAGTGATTGCCTTTAAAATGACGGTACACGCCGTGAATTTTCAGCTCCTGCATTTTTCCTCCTTACAGCGCATGGCGGTTTATAAACTCCGCCCTCGTTTTCGAGTACATTATCTTCTGACTGCTGTACAGTCCGTAGTAGCCGGACAGCATGTACGAGATGCCGCACGCCAGCGCACAGTAGATGAGATTCTCCGAGCCGAACAGCTCGACGCTCAGAATGATCGACGCGATGGGGCAGTTGACCGCACCGCAGAACACCGCAATAAGTCCCAGCGACGCCGCAAATGGCGCCGAAAGCCCGATTATCGGTCCCACAACACAGCCGAGCGTCGCCCCTATGAAGAAGGTAGGCACGATCTCACCGCCCTTAAAGCCGCAGCCGATGGTGACGGCGGTGAACAGTATCTTCCACAGAAACGCCCAGTCGGGCGCTTTGCCTGCGGTGAGCGCCGCCTCAATAACGTCGGTGCCGGCGCCGTTGTATGCGGTGCTGCCGACGATGAAGGTCAGCGCAATGAGTATGACGCCGCCGACGGCTCCCCGCAGAAAGGGGTTTTTGACTGCAGCGGAGGCTATGCGCTCGCTCTTGTGCATCACGACGCAGAACAGCATACTCACCACGGCGCACAGCACGGAGAGTATGACGACCTTGATTATGACCACGACGTCCATCGGCACAAAGCCCACCATAAAGCTCATCGGCACGATGCCGCAGAGCCTCGAAACGGCGTAGGCGACGAGCGACGACACGAGGCAGGGTATGAACGCCGAGTAGTAAAGAATGCCGACGGAGATTACCTCAAGCGCAAAAATCGTCGCCGTGAGCGGCGTTCCGAACAGCGCCGCAAAGACTGCGCTCATGCCGGACAGCGTTATGATACGCATATCCTTTTCGTCAAGCCCCAAAAGCGAACCGACGCCGTAGCCCATGCTTCCTCCGATCTGCAGCGCCGCACCCTCTCGTCCCGCAGAGCCGCCCAAAAGGTGCGTCACCGCAGTCGAGATGAAGATTATCGGCACGAGCAGGATCGGCAGGCGCTCGCCCTCGTGGATGGAGTCTATGATGTTGTTGGTGCCCTCGCCCTCCAGGTTGCTTATCCAGTACAGTCCGGCGATGAGAACGCCGCCTGAAGGCAGCAGGTATATGAGCCACGGATTTGCCTGGCGTATCTCCGTTGCGCTCGTCACGGCAAGGTTAAAGGCGGTGCCGACGAGTCCGCACACGGCTCCCACGACGGTCGCAAGCAGCAGCCAGCGGTAAAAGGTGCGGAAGTATCTGCCCGCATACAGAATTTTCTCTTTCAGCTCCGACACTTTCCGACCTCCTTTGTCCTTTGTAACCATAATAATATATAACCAAAGCCGCATTTTGTCCAGTTAATTTAGAAAAGCTTGCCGCAGACGCAAAATATTGTGTGCTCTCTCTTGATTTTTTCGCTCGGATTATGTACAATATAGAAAATGCGATTTAAGGAGTTGGCGCAAATGGCAAAGCTCGTATCCAAAATCAAAGAGATTTGGCACGACCGCAAGAGATTTCTCGGTATGCCCATCACCTTTACGAGATACGCTCTCAGCGAGGATCGCTTCTTCGTGCGCAAGGGTCTGCTGAACGTTCAACAGGAGGAGATCCTGCTTTATCGCATCCGAGACCTGGGTGCAAGTCAGAGCCTATGGCAGCGCATATTCGGCGTCGGCTCGATCATTATAACCTCGACCGATAAGACGACGCCGCAGCTTCTGATCAAGAACGTAAAGCAGCCGTTCGAAGTCAAGGAGCTTATCCATGAGAACGTCGAAAAGCTGAAGATCCAGCGCCGTGTGCGTGTCGGTGAGATGAGCATGGACGTCGACGACAGCTACGATTTTGACGAAATAACGGAGATGTAAGCGGTTTTTCGGTTGAATACTGTATTTTCTCCTGCTCCTTAAGCGGGTCAAAATATACGGAAGCGTATCGAAGTGCTCATATCGGACCTGACTCGAAATTTTTTGAAGAGTTGGCCGTTTGCTCCACTAAAAAAGCCCATAAATACAGGGTTTTCTCCGGTTCGAAAATTGAATATTTTGTTGTTCTTTCCGTCAGTTCTTTCCAAAAGTTTTAGGAAAAAATGCGGAATCACATACACGGAGAGTTGTCCGAGTGGTCGAAGGTGCAGCACTCGAAATGCTGTGTTCCCAAAAGGAACCTAGGGTTCGAATCCCTAACTCTCCGCCAAATGGATTGCCTGATTTGTCTACCAGATAGATCAGGCAATTTTCTTGCTTTTAAGGCTGAAACAAGGAAAAATACTGAAAAATCAGAGAAAACCGGCTTCGGAATGGTCACTGAGACTGCTCCGGGGCCGGTTTTCTGCGTTTTCAGGCCCAAAATCCCGCGCACCTTTTACTTCAAATTAACTGAGCAAAGTAGTCGGAAAAAGT
>SAMEA3663186__coassemble_8310_pt1 | contig 1636 bp, 2 predicted proteins | sample SAMEA3663186__metabat2_low_PE_012 | metagenome-assembled genome bin SAMEA3663186 (sample SAMEA3663186) | pig gut metagenome | biome: pig gut; feature: pig-associated habitat; material: faeces | place: Denmark | collected 2012
CATCCTACTTTGACCAGCCCTGAACAGAATAGACAGCTTCCGGTATTTTAAATCACTGTACGGCACGGCTATTCGATACGAAAGTATCGGATAGCCGTGTTTTGCTCTCCGCCGTGTCAGTAGTTTAGAAGCTCGGCGTCTATGCCGCTCTTCAACTCGCTCACGGCACCGTCGCCGTCGCCCGCCTCGATGAGGTCGGTAAAGCGCACGAGCCGGTTTATCGCATTGCCGACGCCGTAGTGCGCAGGTAGAGGCTCCAAAAATCCAGCGAAACCTCTTTCGTGGCGTTGAACATCATGGGAAACACCATGCTCCCCGTGAGCGAACACATGGTCTTGTGGAAGGTAAAAAACTTATCCGCAAACACACGCATATCGCTCTCGCCGTGAGCAATTGCTCACGGCGTTTTTCTGCCTTGCTCTTGACACCCTACCGTTCGGTAGCTATAATGCCCATGGAGGATTTGAGAAAAAGGAGGGCTAACATGGAAAGAGGAAGCACAAAGCGGGAGATCCTCGAAGCGGCGCTGGAGCTGTTTTCCCTGCAGGGCTACGAGGCGACCTCGGTCTCACAGATAGCCGATGCGGTCGGGATACGGAAGGCGTCGCTGTACAGTCACTTTTCCGGAAAGCAGGAGATACTGGACACGCTGCTTGAAGCCGTGACGGAGGAGTACGAGGCACATTCAATGTTTTCAAAAAAGAAGGATGCCGAATATGTCGAGGAGCCGACGCTTGAAATTTGGGAGCTGCCGGACGAGACGGCGCTGCAGCTTATTCTCAAGCACATCGCATATATCATCTGCGACCCGCACATTTCCAAGGTGCGCAAGATGCTGACGATAGAGCAGTTCAGAAATCCGGAGATTAAACGCCTGCAAACCAAACACAGCTACACCGACGTGATGCGCTATTTTGAGGAGCTTGTTGAGGTGTTTATCCTACAGCGCCGACTGAGAGACGGCGACAGGGAGGTCATGGCGGCACAGCTTTGTCTCCCGGTTTCGATGTGGATAGCGCTGTGCGACCGTGAGCCGGAGCGTGAGGCGGAGGTCATGGAGCTTATCCGTCGGCACATCAGCCAATTCTTTGAGGCGTATCGGTGCGAAGGGGAGTAAGTATGTCAAAGCGAGCAAGACAGTATATCGGAATTTTGGCGGCGGTCATCGCCTACTACGTCATCCACGAGGGGGCGCATCTTGTCTATGCCCTCATTACGGGGACTTTCAAGAGAATAAATCTAATGACACTCGGCGTTCAGGTGGACGTCTTTGCCGAGCGTATGAGCGACACGCAGCTCGGAATCTTTTGCCTTTTCGGAGCCGTGGCGACCTTTGCTGCGGCGTATGTGTTGGTGCTGCTTGCGGGCAGGATCGCAAAGGCAAAAAGCAAGCTGCTCCGTGCGGTCGTGTATTACATCACCGTTGCGCTTCTGCTCCTTGATCCGCTGTACCTCAGCCTGCTGTGCGGCCTGTTCGGCGGCGGCGACATGAACGGCATAGCGCTGCTTGTGCCGGAGCTTGCGGCAAGACTCGGCTTCGGTGTGCTGCTTATCTTAAACGCACTTGCGCTTTTAAAGCGTGTGCTGCCGGTGTACAGCCGCTCGTTTTCCGAGGGCGGAGCAGGGGAGACAAAGT